>Ga0315553_10000627_pt1 | contig 30652 bp, 29 predicted proteins | sample SalMarSW160140MG_FD_203099 | JGI IMG/M metagenome (GOLD analysis project Ga0315553, IMG submission 203099) | Salt marsh sediment microbial communities from the Plum Island Ecosystem LTER, Massachusetts, United States - Salt Marsh Sediment SW1601-40 ... | reverse complement strand
AGCCGGGGCGAACTTCAATCCCGCCTGGTCCCTGTCGATCACGGCCAGAACCTGATCCTTCCCCACGAAATCCCCCTCTTCGACTTTGATCTCACTAATTTTTCCGTTTACAGTGGTCAGGATGCTGACTTCCGCCTCGGCAAACACGGACCCGTACAGGTTGAGGGTTTCCCGCACGCTCTCCCGTTTTGCCGCTGCGACAGCTACAGGGACCGAAAACTGCTCTTCCGGTTCACCCGGCTTTCCGCCGGAAGGAGATTTGCCGGGGCGCGATCCGAAGGAGAGAAAGCTCAAAGCGGGCCCCTCTCCCTCCTGACCGGCAAATCGGGTGTAGCCGAAATATCCGCCCACGGCTAAAACCGCCACAACTACCACAAGAATAATCCCTAACCGCGCTCCCTTTTTCATATCCTCTTCCCCCGTCTTTTCGACACTTAGAAATCCGCCACACCGACCACATCCATCAGATCGAGGATGTTGCGGTTGTAGTTGTAGATCGCCTGGGCATAGGCCAGCCTGGCCCCATTCAGTCCAAGCTGAGCATCCTTCAGCTCCACGCTGGAGATATACCCGCTCTCGTACTGGTCCACGGCGGCCTCGTACAGCCGCTGGGCCAGATCCACGCTCTTCTTCCCCGAAGCGATTTTGGCCTGCTCTTCGGAGATCTTGAGAACACTGCTCTCCACGGCGATGCGAATGCTCGACTCCAGGGCGCCGTACTGCAGACGCCGGTCCTCCGCCTGGATCCGGGCTTTCCTGATCCCGGCGTTCTCCTCGCTCCACGGGAAAAAAGCGGAGATGGGCACGCTCAGGTTCAGCCCCGCTGTCAGGTTTCCCATCCAATAATCCGGATTGAAGTACTCGGTGTCTCCGGAAGTCAGGTCGAAACGGCTCTGCACGCTGTAATTGGCCCATCCTACCAGGGTGGGCAGCCTCAGACTGCGGTTGAGTTCATTCTGCGCTTCCGTGATGTCCAAAAGCTTCCTGAAGCTCTGAAGATCGTACTTGCCACTCAGGGCTTTCTGGATCAGAGCCTCCCGGTCGACCCGTACGGGAATCTGCTCCAGCTCCCCGACCAGCTCGAACTCGAAATCCTCCTCTTCGATGCCCAGGACATTCCGGACGTTCAGCAGGGCGATCGCCACCCCATTGTCCGCTGAGATCACCGTGGCCTTGAAGCTCTCCAGGTCCGACTCGGCCTGCAGAACCTCGAAATCCGCCACCAATCCGGCGTCGTAGCGCTGCCTGGCCACCTCCAGGGCGTCCTCTTTGCTGCCCAGGGTCTCCTGGTTGATCGCCTGGACCTCTAGAGCCAGCAGGTAGCCGTAGAAGGCGTTCTTGATCAGAACCACGATTTTGCGATTTTCCTCCGCCAGATCCAAGGCCGCCTGAGCCACCGCCTCCTCGGCCAGCTTGATGCCGTTCTTGAGCTTCCCGAAGGTGTAGACGCTCTGGCCGACTTCCAACGATACGCCCAGCGGATCGGTGCCCGAAATCGGTGCTTCTTTTCCGCTACCGGGATATGTCTCTTTCTTATTGTCAAAAAAGTGGGTCCAGCTCGCCTTGGCCGAAACGGAGGGGTAGTAGCCCGCCTTGGCTGCGACCAGGTCCGCCTGAGCGGCCGCCACAGCCAACCGCTTGGACTGAATTGTGGTACTGTTGGTCAGGCTGTAGGCGATCGCCTCTTCCAGGGTGAATCTGTAGGTTTCAGCGCCTGCTGCGGCGAGCATCGTCAAGAGCAGCGCCGCTACCGTTCCTATGCGTCTCATCTGCTGTCTCCTCCTTCCGGTCGGACTGCTATTCCCTGCAGCAGGATGTTCATGATCGAATCGGCCTTCCGGGCCGGTGAGGTTGGGGGATCATCCTGAGATCTAAATTCGAAGCGGGGCATGCACACGGAGTGCACGGCCTGGTTGACCATCCCCATATAGCTCAACACCACCTCCGAGGTATCGATGTCACCCCGGATCAGCCGTTTTTTCTTGCCTTCTTCCACCAGGTCGTGGAGATACTCCCCCAGGAGCCGGCGTTTTTCGAAAAAAGGACCCAGGAGCTTCTTGTGGATCGTGGCCATCTCCGGATTTAAGGCCGCCGTGAACAGACGGAAATACTGCGGATTTTCGGCGAAAAAATCGATCTGGGCTCGGGCAACGACGGCCAATTTATCAAGGGGATTCCCGGCTTCGGAGGTCTGCTTCGTGACAAAGGCCTCCAGGCTCTCCAGCACGCTCAGCATCACGTGGAAGTACAGATCCTCCTTGTCCTTGAAGTACAGATAGAGGGTACCCTTGGCCAATCTGGCCTCCCGGGCCACCTCGTCCAGAGCCGTGGTTTCATAGCCTTTACGGGAGAATACCCGCAGAGAAGCCCGGATGATGGTGCGGCGCCTTTTTTCCTTTTTCAGATCCTGTACTTCAGGCATAGCATTCCTAAAAAATGACTGAACAGTCAGTCACAAGCATAAGAATGTTTTCCCGGATCGTCAACAAGAATCGTACGACAATTGCAATGTTGAAATCCGCACTGGATTCGAATATTGTGAAGGCAGACACCCTGAAAGGAGAGGCAGACATGGCGAATGTAGTGAATTACCAGCAGATCAAGAGTCAGGATTCTTGCAGGTACGACGGTGTTTCCATGGGCGAGGTGATGCTGCGGATCGATCCCCGCGACGTACCCACCGCCCGGATGCGGGACAACATCCGGGTGTCCCAGGGCGGAGGGGAAACCAACGTGGCCTGCGGCCTTGCCTACACCTTCGCCCTGCGCAGCGCCGTACTCACCGCTCTGGTGGACGACCCGATCGGTGAGAACATCCGCAATCAGTTGCGCGAGGCCGGGGTGGACGTGAGCAAGATTCTCTGGTGGAACACTGCCAGCGACGGAAGCCGCACATCCACCAATAAGAAGGGGGGCCTGCACAACGGAATCAACTTCACCTACAACGGATCCGGCGTGATCCCCTCCAACACCACCTACTACCGCGCCCACAGCCCGGCAACGCAGCTCGAGGCCGGTGATTTCGATTTCGACTCCCTGTTCGGCCGGGACGGCGTGAGGGTGTTCAACACCGGCGGAATCTTCACACTCATCGGTCCGAAAACCGCGGAGCTGGCCATTGAAGCGGCGCAGAAAGCGGCCGAACACGGTACCTTCGTCTCGGCGGATCTGAACTACCGCTCCAAGGTCGAACCGGACAAGAGCAAAGCCCGGGCCATCAACCAGAAGCTGGCCCCCTATCTGGGATTTCTGGTGGGAAACGACTCGGATCTCTCCGACGCCCTGGGCTACGATACCAGGTCGAAAAAGGGCGCCGGTTTCACCGATTGGCTTCCAGCCTACCAGGAAACGATCCGCAAGGTGGCCAAGGATTTCCCTAACCTGAGCCTCATAGGCACCCAGTGGCGGGGCGCCCACAACGCCGATTTGGTCAGCTGGGCCGCGGTACTCTACGATACCAGGGCGGATAAGTGGTACACCGCGCCGGTGCGGGAGAACGTCCCGATCCGCGACCGGACCGGCGGCGGAGATTCCTTCGCCTCCGGGGTGCTGGCCGCCCTGCTCGAGGGCAAGGATCCGGAAACCGCGGTCAACTGGGGCGCGGCCCACGGGATGCTGGTTCAGGAGATCCCCGGTGACATCACCATGGTCAACCAGGCCGCGGTGGAGGCGGAGGTCAAGCGGGCCAGCGCCGGAGGGGGAGTCAAAGCAACCCGTTGACCAACTCCGGGTACAACCTTTTCGACGGCGCCGGCGATCTCTGCGAAGCCTCTTTTATCGAACGACCCAATCGTTTCGTAGTGCGGGGCAGTCTGGAGGGCACCGTTGTCGATGCCCACTGCCCCAATCCCGGGCGGATGCTCGAGATCCTCCTGCCGGGCACGCCCCTGCTGCTTCGCAGGCTGCCGGAAAAGCCGGATCGGCCGGGAGCAACGAAGCGGCGGCTGGACCATTCTCTGGTGGCCGCCCGGCACCGGGGGATCCTCATTCCCCTGGCCTCGGCCCGGGCCAATGACCTTGCTGAAAAAACGGTGCTTCCCGTGCTGTTTCCCGAAGCCACCGCTGTGCGTCGGGAGGTCACCCTGGGCAGATCACGGTTGGATTTTCTGCTCGAGTTCGGCGACCGGGTGGGCGTAGGGGCATCGACACGACCCGGAAGCGAGCAGCTGTTTCTGGAAGTCAAGGCCTGTACGCTGATCGAGGAGGGAACTGCCATGTTTCCCGACGCCCCTACGCTCCGAGGGGTGAAGCATCTCGAGGAGCTGGAAGCCCTGGCCGATCAGGGGCGTCGCATCGGGGAGGACGGCTCGGCCGCCGTGGCAAACCCCGACATTCCCAGCTGGTACATCTACGCAGGTTCAGGCAGGAAAAATCTGAGCGCCAGGATCGCCCGGCACCACCGGAGGAGAAAAAAGCTTCACTGGCACATCGATTTCCTGCTCGACCGTGTGCCTCGCGGAAATGTGACCAGCCTGCCCATACGCAGCCGCCACGATTTGGAATGCCGGCTGGCCCGGGCCGTAGCCGCGCTTGCCGCCGGGTCCACCCCCGGCTTCGGCTGTTCGGACTGCAGCTGTCCCTCCCACCTGTTGCGCTTCGACCACAATCCCTTGATGGACCGGCGTTTCCTCGACCTGCTTCTCCACTACCGTCACACAGTCGCCCTGGACCGCTGCTCGTGAGAGGCTATGTCCTCGGCATCCCAGGGATAGCAGATCCAGCGATCCTCCATTTCCCGTCCGACGAAGTAGTGGCGGATCTCTTGGGGAAGGCTCCCCCGCTTCTGCTTGTTCTTGTTGTGAAGCACCACCACGGCGATCTCCTCCGGCCCGTGTCCGAGAAGCTCCTTCAGGCAGTACTCCAGGGTCACCCGGGAATCATCGACTTCATCCACCAGCAGGACACGCTTTCCCGCCAGCTTGCGCTCCACCTCATCGATCCACTGTATCGTCTGGGGCGTAGCCTTGGGAACGTTGTCCAGCCCGTAGTATGAGATGCCGACGGCATAGACGGGTCGATTGATGAAGGTCTTGAGGATCCGGGCGGGAATGAACCCCCCCGTTCCGATGGCGACGATCACATCCGGATCGAAACCCGCTTCTTCGATCCTGCGGGCCAGCCCTCTCACGGTTTCATGGATCTGCTGGTAGCTCAGGTAGTACCTGTCTGACTGATTCATACCGGTTAGAGCTCAGTATTGCTCGGCCGCGGCGCGGCTTCGATCGTACTCCACGATACGCCTGACCTTTGGCTCCGAGCGTCCGCCGGGGGTGTACTCTGAGCTCATCCAGATCGAAACCAGGGTTTTGGCCAGTTCCGCTCCGACCACCTGGGATCCCATGGTCATGATATTGGCATTATTGCTCTTCCGCGCCCGCTCGGCCGAGTAGGCGTCCGAGCACAGCGCCGCATACGCCCCGCGCACCTTGTTGGCCGCGATGGACACCCCGATCCCCGTGCCGCAGATCAGGATCCCCCGATCATGATCCCCCCGGGAAACCGCCTCGGCAACCAGGATCGCCACGTTGGCGTACACCGTGTCATCGCTGCCGTAGTCCTCGCAATCGTAGCCCAACTCCTTCAGATGCTCTTTAATGACCTGTTTGAGCCCCGCTGCGTTGGGGTCGCAGCCGATCGCCACCTTTTTCATGACTCCCTCCAGCGCCGTGTCTTGCGTTGCACCTCAGTTGTCCGCATATTCGGGCCGCATCGGAGTGAAGAAATCCAGCACCTCGCTGTCCTCTATCGCCTCCGCTCCGTGGTGCTCCCACGGATCGAAGACGTAGCTCGACCCGGCGGCGGCAATGAAACTCTTCCCGTCGTTCAACAGGAAACGAACCCTGCCGCTCAGCACGTATCCGTGCTGTACCGCTTCGTGGTTGTGCAGAGGAATGGCGGATCCACGGGTCAGCTTGAAATGGCAGAGCATGCTCTGCTCGTTGTAGGACAGGGTGGTGCGGAAGATCCCCGCGGGTTTCTCCACACTGGCGAGCTTTTGCAGCTCTGCGTTCTTGCGCCTAACTTTGTTGTCTCTCATGCTTCAGGAGTATAGCGAAGATCGAATCCAGTGGCTATTCCCCTGTCCCACCGCTGCCCGAAGGCAAGCCAATCGAGGCGCAGAGCCGGGCCGGCGCTACAACAGCACGGAGAACTTGCAGAATTTCGGTTTCGCCAGCTTTTCGAAATCCTTGTAGCTGATCTGGATCAGCTCGGTGTGGGAACAGGCGTTGAAGGCGATCTCATCGTCCTTTTTCAGGGTTTCGTCGGCATAGAGGGGCAAATCGTAGATTTGTCCGAAAGGGGGCATTGCTCCGGTCTCACAGCCGGAGAACAGATGGGAGAACTCCTCCTCCCGGGCCAATTCCACGCTGGCTGCCTTGCAGGATTTCTTCAAGCTGTCCAGATCGATCTGGTACTTGGCAGGCAGAACCGCCATGGCTATCTTTCCGTCGATCTTCACGATAACCGTCTTGGCCATGTTCCGTCCCTTCACGTGTGCCGAAGCGGCGATCTCCTGAGCGGTATACGCCGTAGAATGGCGGATCGACACGTACTTGATCTTATGCTTGTCGAGAAACTCTTTTAACTTGGCGACCGGCATAATTCTCCTCCTCGTCCCAATGATAGAGGATTCTTGGCGGAAGCGCAAAGGCAGCTGCGGCGGCTGCCCTACCGGCAGAAGTGGGACCGGGACTTCAGAGCCTACCTCCTGCATCTGGAAAAAACCAAACCTGTGGTGTTCTGCGGGGATCTGAACGTGGCTCACCAGGAGATCGATCTGGCTCACCCCAAGGCCAACAGGCTGAACGCCGGCCCCTGCTCAGGAAACATACGGCGCGGCCGCGCTTTTCAGACATTCGAATTCCTGCTGAAGGCTCACGAACGCCGACCGGCAGGCCTCTCCATCCCCCGCCTTGGCCGCCTCCTCCAGCGAGCCGGCGGCCTCACCGAGGGCAGCGGCGCTCAGATTCCAGGCCCCCCCCTTGATCGCATGTGCCTCCTGCCGCAGGATTGACAATCCCCCTTGTTCCAGCGCCGCTGCGATCCGGGGGATCTGTTCCTGCAAGGTCCCGAGAAAGGTGGACAGCACGTTGCGCACCACATCCTCCCTTCCCAGGAAAGTATCGACGGCTTTCCGAAAATCAAAGGCCTCCACCACCGCAACGGGTCCAGTCCCGGCCTCCGGCAGCCACTGATCCAGGACAGGAACCAGATCTTTCTTCTTGAAGGGTTTGGTCAGGCAGTGGTTCATGCCCGCGGCGAGCGCCCGCTTCTGTTCCTCCTGAAGGGCACTGGCGGTCACCGCGATGATCGGGGTTTGAACACCCATCTCCCGCAGCTTACCGGTTGCATCGTAGCCGTTCATGTTCGGCATCTGAATATCCATGAAAATCAGGTCGTAGTGTTCCCGTCCGGCCGCCTCTACGGCCTGCAGGCCGTCCCCCGCCAGCATTACCCGATGACCCAGCTTCTCGAGTATCGTCTTGAACAGCTGCCGATTGACCTCGTGATCCTCCACCACCAGGATGCGGGCACCGGCAGACGCCTGTTCCTCGGCACTGGCCAGTGGGACCTCCTCCAGCTCCTCGATCGGCTCCAGCTCTTCCGCCGGCTCCAACTCCGCCAGTTGCGGTTCGTACTCGATCGTCATAACCCGGAAGACCTCCGCCAGCAGGGCTCCACGCTTTACTGGTTTGCTCAGATAACCGTGGAACCACTTGAGGAGTTTCATCTTTGCCTCTCCGCTTCCCAGCCCCTCGGGGGTAAGCAGGATCAGCCTGGTACTGGCGATCAGTGGATCGGCTGTCACCTCGCTGGCCAGCTGCCAGCCGTCGATTCCGGGCATGCGCAAATCGACCAGGGCCAAAGCGAAGGGGTCCGCCTTGGCCGAGCGGCGCAGCTTGGGCAGGGCCTCGGTGCCCGCCTGCGCTTCTTCCACCCGGCAGCCCCACTGTTCGAGATAGCTCCGCATTGCCTCTCTGGCCGAAGCGTTGTCATCGATCACGAGCACCCGCAGGCCGGTGAAAAAATCCGCAGGCAGATCTTCGAAAAGATCGGCCTCGGTTTGAGTTTTCAGCGGCACGGTGAACCAGAAAGTAGAGCCTGCGCCCTCCTCGCTCTCCACGCCGATGCTGCCGCCCATCATCTCCGCCAGACTCCTGGAGATCGACAATCCGAGTCCAGAACCGCCGAATCTCCGCGTGGTGGAGGTATCGGCTTGAGAGAAAGACTGGAAAAGTCGGGGCATTTTGTCTTTATTGATCCCTATGCCCGTGTCCCTGACCATGATCTTCAGGGTACAGCGGCCCTCCCCACGCTCGACATCCTGGATCGAGATCTGCACCTCCCCCTGCGCCGTAAACTTCACGGCGTTGTTGAACAGATTGATGATGATCTGACGCAGCCGGGCCGGGTCGCCCCGCAGGCGGTGGGGGACTCCGGGAGCAACATAGAGGATCACCTCCAGATCCTTCCTGTGAGCCTCCAGGATCACCAGGTCGATCGCCTTTTCCAGCATCTCGTAGAGGTCGAAATCGATCTCTTCGAGGGTGAGCTTTCCCGCCTCGATCTTGGAGAAATCCAGGATGTCGTTCACCAGCGTGAGGAGAACGTCGGCTGAAAAGCGGACCTGTTCGGCATATTCGCTCTGCTCCATATCCAGATGCGTATCCAGCAGAAGCTCGGTCATGCCCGTTATGGTGTGGATAGGTGTGCGGATTTCATGGCTCATGTTGGCCAGGAATTCGCTCTTTGTACGGGCCATGGCCTCGGCCACCTCTTTAGCCTTCTGCAGATCGACCTCGCTTCTCTTCCACCGGCTGATGTCTTTCACCAGACCGAAGATGAACCGGCTGCGCCCCGATCGATCGTGAAGCAGGGAGAGGGTGATACGCCACCAGGCCAATTGCCCGTCCTTGCGGTGAAAGCGGCCTTCGATCTCGAAGTACTCGACGGTCCCGGCTTGCAGAGCAGTGAGATTTTCGGCGTATTGCCCTGAATCCTTGCTGTGCATGAAGGTCGAGAGCGTCTTTTTCTCCAGCTCCGAGGCCGAACAGCCCAAAATAGTTTGAAGTGCGGAATTGCCGCGCAGCAGCCGGCCCTCCAGGTCCATAACCGCCATCCCCACGGGGGAGTGGATAAAAAAGGAGCTGAATGGGTTGTCATTGCTCTTCAGCTGTTCGATCTCCCGGGTCAGGTCGGCCACCGATCGGGAGGTGGTGTACAGCGCAGAGGCGTAGCGCAGGACTCTTTGAAGCAGATCCTCGCTGATCAGTTCGGTTACCAGAAAATCCTGTGCTCCCGCCGAAAGAGCTCTGGAACCGCTTTTCCCGTCCTTGACCAGGGCAACGATCGGCTGATCCGTCTTTTTCCTGAGGATGCCTATGCTGCCTTCCAGCTCTCTATCCGGGCGCCGGGTACAGTCCACCACCACCACATCCAGTTCGATATGTGAGAGAAAATTGAGCGCCTCCCGGAGATCGTCGGCAAACAGCTGCTGGTCCGCCCAGCCGGCTTCGGCGGGTAAGGTATTTCTATCCACTCCAACAAACAAGATCTGCACCCGGTTATCCTAATCTCTCCGAAACGGATGCGTCAATAAAGTAAACACAGTTAATCTCTTGCAATAGCCGTGAAGTCCGTGGCAAACTCTTCAGTATGCACAAACGAGGCATTCCGTTATTGCTCTGCGCTCTGGCAGTGGTGTTCAGCTCCTGTTCGCTGAACAAGGTCGCGGTCAACCTCGTAGCCAATACCCTCTCTTCGGGAGACAGTACGGTTTTCACGGGGGAGGAGGACCCCCAGCTGGTCGCCGACGCCCTGCCCTTTGCCCTGAAGCTCTACGAATCCCTGCTGGAGCAGACGCCGGAAAACGAGCAGCTGCTGCTCACCACCGGCAGCATCTTCACGATGTACGCCAACGCCTTTGTTCAGACCCCGGCCAGCATGCTTGCCGAGAGCGAGTACGAACAGCAGCAGCAGATGCTCCAGCGGGCCAAAAAACTGTACCTGCGGGGCCGCGGGTATCTGCTGCGGGCTATGGAGCTGCGTTATCCGGGTTTCGGGGAGCTGCTGGAGGCGGGCGACCTGGAACAGGCTCTGGCACCCACGGTCAGCGAGGATGTGCCCCTTCTGTTTTGGGTCTCCGCGTCCTGGCTGGGCGCATTCTCCACGGACACCTTCGACATGGAGCTGCTGCTCAACCTTGCCAAACCGATCGCTGTACTGAACCGGGCATTGGAGCTGGATGAAGCCTGGTCGGACGGGATGATCCACGACACTCTCATCTCCATCTACGGTTCCCTGCCCGAGGCTATGGGGGGCAGCCAGGAAAAGGCGCGCTACCATTTCGAAAAAGCCGTCGAATACTCACGAGGCCTGTCTCCCTCTGCCTACCTCGCCCTTGCAAGCACCGTGTCGGTGGCCAATCAGGACGTGGAAGAGTTCAGGCAGCTGCTCGCTCAGGCACTGGCGATCGATCCTGAGGACAATCCGGACAATCGTCTTCAGATCCTGTTGAGCCAGGAAAAAGCCCGCTGGCTGCTCGACCACATAGAGGACTTCTTTCTCATCGATCTGGAGGAGGATCAACTATGAAGCACCGATGGACCGCGATTCTGTTGTTGGGCTTCCTGGTCTGCGCTTCCCAGGCGGGCGCGCTGGTGATCAAGGTGGGCAGCGTGGCCCCGGAAGGATCGCCCTGGGACAAGGCGCTGAAACGCATCGCTCTGGATTGGCAGAAGATCTCCGGCGGCAGAGTGACCATGAAGATTTACAGCGGCGGGATCGCCGGGGACGAGCCGTCCATGATCCGCAAGATGCGGATCAACCAGATCCAGGCCGCGGCCATGACCGGCTCGGGTCTGGGGAAGATCGATCCGGATCTGCTCGTTTATCAGCTGCCCTTCCTGACCCAGAACGACCAGGAACTGGATTACCTGTTCGAGCGGCTGCGCCCGGAGCTGGAAGCGCTGCTGGAGGATAAAGGCTTCACCTTTCTGGCCCTCATCAAGTCCGGCTGGCTGCGCTTCTTCGCCACGGAGAAGGTGATCACTCCTGACGATTTTCGCAAGCTCAAGTTCTTCGTAATGGAGGGCAGCCCGGAAATTGACCAGGCCTGGAAGGCCATGGGCTTTCATATCGTCCCCCTCCCGCCCAACGACGCCTTCGCCGCCCTGCAGAGCGGCATGGTGGAGGTCTTCACCGCCTCCCCGCTGACAGCGGCGGCGATGCAGTGGTTCGCCCTGGCACCCCACATGACCGACATCAACTGGATCCCCCTCACCGCGGCTTTGATCGTCTCCAATCAGACCTGGCAGAGAATCCCGGCGGACCTGCGGCCCAAGCTCAAAGCAGCTACCCAGCGGGCTCTGGACGATCTGGAAGCCGAAATCATGTCCGTGGAAAATCAGGCTATGGATATCATGAAGGAGAACGGCCTTGTGATCCACGAGGTTCCGCCGGCGGCTCTGCAGGAGTGGGAAGACCTGGTCGAGAAGGGCTTCGGCATCGTGATCGGCGATGTGATCTCCCGGGATCTGTACGAAGAAGCCAAGCAAATCGTTTCCGAGTACCGGCAGCAGCAGGGCATCCAGATAGATGAGATCCGCTGACGTCCAGGAGCTTCCCCAAAGCAGCACCCAGCGGGGGATTTTCCGCTTCGAAAACGCCGTCAGCTGGATCGTTCTGCTGCTGATTGCCTTTCTGCCCGCCATAGAGATCGTCGCCCGGCGCGCCTTCAAAACGGGGATTCAGGGCTCTTCGGACATGATCCACCACCTGGTACTCTGGCTGACCTGCCTGGGCGGCGCCATCACCTCCCGGGAGGGGAAGCACATCACCCTGTCGGTGGGCCTGGAGATGATGGGCAAATCAGCCCGCAGCTGGATCACCACGGCAACAGTGTTCCTCTCCACGACGATATCCACCGCTATCACCTGGAGCGCCCTCTCCTTCGTACTGATAGGTTTCGACCCCACCAATAAGATCGGCTTCGTTCCGGTTCAGATCGCAGCGGCCGTGCTTCCCCTGGGGTTCCTGCTGATCACCGTACGTTTCCTGACCCGCGCCCCGATTCGCGGACTGAAACGGGGCCTGGCCGCCCTGGGCTGCATTCTGGGAACGATCATCGCCTTCACATCAGTGGTAAACATCCTCTACATGATCCTGCCGGCCTTACCCCTGTTCTTCGACAGACTGCAGGAGTTATTCTTCCTTATCGCCGATCGGATCGCCCTGGTCGCAGTGGCCATAATCATCATCTCCATCTTCTTCGGCACGCCCATCTTCATCGTGCTGGGCGGCGTGGCCTATCTGCTGTTCGTCAGCTCCGCTTCTTTGGAGATGCTGCCCAGCCTGGAGGTGATCCCCCTGGAGTCTTACTCCATGCTCACCGGATACAGCATCCCGGCCATCCCGCTGTTCACCTTTGCCGGCTTCATCCTCTCGGAGAGCAAAGCCGGGGAGCGGCTGGTGAGGCTGTTCCGAGCCTGGCTGGGCTGGCTTCCCGGGGGGCTGATCATCATGACGGTCCTGGTCTGTACCTTCTTCACGACCTTCACCGGTGCCACCGGGGTGACCATCCTGGCCCTGGGGGCGCTGCTGGCCTACGTGCTGGTGGAGAGCGGCCGCTATACCACGGATTTCGCCAACGGTCTGATCACCGGATCGGGGTCGATCGGTCTGTTGTTTCCCCCCAGCCTGCCGATCATCCTCTACGGGGTGATCGCCCAGATCAACATCAAGCATATGTTCGTCGGGGGCTTCCTGCCGGGCCTGCTGATGGTGATCACGATCTGCGGCATCGGGGTGTTCACGGCGGTGACCCGCAAGGTCAAACCCGTTCCCTTCCAGATCAAGGAAGCGACGGCTTCCATCCAAGACTCGTTCTGGGAGATCCTGCTTCCGGTGATCATCCTTGTCGGCTACTTCAGCGGGTGGTTCACGCTGGTGGAAACCGGAGCCGTTGCCGTGATCTACGCCCTGATCATCGAGGTGGTGGTGCACCGGGATCTTCGCATCAAGGATCTACCCCAGGTCATGTTGAAGTGCATCCCGATAGTCGGTGGCGTGCTGATCATCCTGGCTGCGGCCAAGGGACTGTCCTACTACCTGGTCGACGCCGAAGTGCCGATGCGCCTGAGCGCCTGGGTGCAGGTGAACATCAGCTCTAAGTACGTATTCCTCATCCTTCTGAACCTGGCCCTGCTGGTCACCGGTTGTCTGATGGATATCTTCTCCGCCATCCTGGTGGTGGTGCCCCTGATCATCCCCATGGGCGCGGTTTTCGGCATCAACCCCGTACACCTGGGGGTGATCTTCCTGGCCAACCTGGGGGTGGGTTATCTGACCCCTCCGGTGGGACTGAATCTGTTCCTGGCCGCCTACCGGTTCGAGCAGCCTCTGGTGCGCATCTACCGAAACGTCATCCCCTCCTTCCTGGCCCTGCTGGCCGTTGTGCTGCTGATCACCTACGTTCCCTGGTTCTCCGTCGGCCTGCTCAGGTGGGAATTCCTGGTTCACCTCCTCAATCTTTGAGAAGCAGCACCCCGAGCATCAGGATATAGCAGGCCGCGGCCAGCAGCAGCAGGCGGCTGATGCCCCAGGTCATCGTAAAGGGTATGGCCAGGATCGAGGCCACCACTGAGGCCACGCCGTTGGCAGCCCAGCCGAAGGCACGGAATCGGGGCGTGGGAACCAGGATGCGGAGACCGACCGGGAAGGGCACACCCATGAGCAGGGCGACCGGCGCCAGCAGCCCGAAAGAGCCGAGAGCCTGCGCTGCCGGGGATGCCTCGAGCAGCTGCTGCTCCGCCCCCCCAAACAGGGCGAACAGTACAATCTGACAGATGATCAGCCCGATCAGAACCGGCGGCAGGGTTCGCCGGCTCCAGCGTGCCGACGCGGCCCCGCCGATCCCCGACAGGACCAGCAGCTCGGCCAAAACCACGGTGAAGGCGATAACCGGGTTGCCGAAAACGAAGGTAAACCCTTGAAGAAAGGCCATCTCGACGAACATGAAGCCCCCTCCGGCGGCCAGGAAGTACAGCACCGCCGCGGCGGCGCAGCGCTCGCGGCTTCCCTCCCGCTTCGGGTAAAGCACCGCCCGGGCGGGAATCAGGCGGGGCAGGAGCAGCAGGAGCAGACCAAGCAGGCCGGCAATGCCCAGAACCACGAGCACGATCGTTTCTCCGGAGAGGAACAGCGTGTAGAAACGGCTTCCGGTCGAGCGGAAGACAGTCCCCAGTTTCGCCCAGCGGGTGAAGCGGCTGTGAAAGGGGCGGTCATCCCGGGCCGGAGCGATGTCCAGGTAGTACTCCCGGAAATAGTCCTCCGCACGGTCTTCACGAAGCCCCCGGTACAGCTTCTGTATCTCCCGGTAGTGAAAGGCTTCGGCATAACTGTTGAAGCGGTTCGCCTGCTCGTGTTTGATTCCCCGATAGAACACCGGATCGAAGTTCAGCCGGCGGCAGAAGCTGCCCAGTTCGGCCAGGGCGCTTTGATCGAAGGCTGAGGGAGAGCACAGCAGGGTGTAGCTGTCCCAGCCGCGGATGAGCACAATATGGGAGGCCGGGTCTTCAATTCCCGTGGCCTGCAGGGCGGTGTAGGCCGCGGCGAAGATCTTGAGCATGTCCGAGGGGGGCAGAAGCAGCTTGCGGGAGAGGATCAGAACGCCCTCAGGTTTCAGGTGCCCCAGGTAGTCGGCGAAGGCCTCTACTGTCAGCAGGTGCTCCTGATCCAGGCTGGCCATCCCCGGCACCGAGGGTCCCCAGGCCTCCACCTGGATCCGATCGTAGAGCCGCCGGTCCCTGGCTACACGGCGGCGCAGGTTGCCGGCAACGACGCGCACGGCCGACCGGGCGGGGATCCGGCCGCCTGAGACGTGCTCCCGGTACAGCGCAGCAGCCTCGGGATGTTCGACCAGCAGGGTAACCTCTTCGGCCCCGGCGGACACGGCACAGGGCAGGCTCAAGCCCCCTCCCGCCTGCAGGATCAGCACTCTGTGCGCGGTTGCAGCCGCGCGGATCGAGTAGCCGGCGTAGCAGTGGAGGAAACGGCTGAAGGCCGCCGATCTATCATCCCTCAGATCGTAGAGGACGAACAATCCATCCCCATCTTCGACCAGGAAAGTGGCCGGTGGAAGAGCCCCGGTGTACTTGAGACTCAGACCCGGGGCAAAGCGGATGTAGGGGCTTTCCAGCCGGTCCAGGCGCCCGCGGATCGTGTTGCTGCGGGACACGACCGAGGTGTCGGGAAACTGCAGCATCTGGGGCAGGAGTTTGTAGGGAGAGGGGCGGATCTCCAGAGCCTCCGCCCCTCTGTAGACCAGCGGGATGCAGGTTAGCAGGAAGAGGGCACCGGAGGCGGCCAGGATCCACCCGGAGCTTCTGTGAGCGCCCCGCTCCGGCCACCGCCGCCGGGCCAGGGGGTCCAGGAAGGGGAGGGCAAGCAGCAGCAGGGCTGCGCAAAACACGATCCTGCCCTCCCCCAACAGGGGCAGGAGTAGGGCGGGAAGCACAGCGCCCAGCGCGGAGCCGAGCATGTTGGCGAAGTAGATCCACCCGGTCTGAACCGACATGCCCGCGAAGGCCAGGGAAATCACGCCGCCGGCACAGAAGAAGGGGGCCAACAGGATCAGAAAGGTGAGGAACAGGTAGGCTCCCTGCCGCCACTCCAGGGGCATGCGGAAATAGTCGAGGGGGATGTTCTTCACCAGGAGGAAGGATCCGCTGACGGTGATCGAACAGAGAATGAGCAGCGCGATGAATCCCGGCGCCTCGAGCACAGCCGCCGACCAGCCGGGGCGGCGTCTTTCAACCAGGCTCAGCACGCTGCCGCTGGCTGCGAAGCCGAACAGGACGATGCTGATGACCATGAAGGAGAGGTGGTTCCACTGGGAAAATGAAAAGAACCGGGTGAGCAGGACCTCGTAGCAGAGGGCGGTCAGGGAAACTGAGAATACCGCCGGGAATATCATGCCGGTTCCGGGGCCAGCGCTGCCATGCCTAGTAGTTCTCGAGTGCTTTGCCGGTCATTGGAACAAAGAGAACCCCCGTGACCTGGCGGAGCCGGTAATCGGCCCCCACCTTGGTGACCACCACCAGATTCTGGAAACTGAAGGGATGTCCCAGGGGAAGGACGATCTTTCCCCCGTCCACGAGCTGCTCGAGAAGAGGCGGCGGAACATGGTCCACAGAGGCGGTGATCATGATGCCGTCGAAGGGCGCCTCCTCCTCCCAACCGAAGTAGCCGTCCCCGTGGCGGGTGCGCACGTTGCTGTAGCCCAGCTCTTCGAGCTTCTCGGTCGCCTGGTGATGCAGGATCTCCTTGATCTCGATGGAAAAAACCTCTTCGACAAGGGTGGAAAGCACGGCCGCCTGATATCCCGATCCTGTTCCGATCTCCAGGATCCTCTGCCGCGGTTCCGGTTCGAGCAGTTCGGTCATGAGCGCTACGACGTACGGCTGGGAAATCGTCTGTCCCGCGTCGATCGGCAGGGGCGCATCCGCGTAGGCCCGCTCCTGGAGGCCCTGGGGCACGAACAGATGGCGGGGGACGGAGCGCATCGCCTCCAGGACGTCCTTGTCCCGGATCCCCCTGGCCGCGATCTGGCGGCTCACCATGTCCAGACGCCGCTGCCGCATCTCCGCGGGCTCGTCCCAGGAGGCGGCTCCGGGACTCGGGACGAGGAAAAACAACGCAACCGCCAGCGCAACCACGATAAAACCGGCTGAACCGAGCAGGATGATCGATCCTTTGCGTTTCATCTCTCGCTCCTCATCTCCAGTATAACCCAATCCGCCCTCTCATTGAAACGAGCCTGTGGTTAGAATATTGTGTGAGGCAAAGCTTGAGTCTCCGGGAACGGCCCGTGGAAGTGACGGTGCGTCTCGATTGGCAAAAGCGCCGCTATTGGTTAGAATGAGACTTCCCCTCCCGGGTGCGTGAGGCGCCGGCAGCTTCGAGACCGAAGTGAGGTGCAGTGGCCGTAAGCGTCCAGAAAGTCCAATCCCGCAAAGACCTGCGGCAGTTCATATACTTCCCCGAGACTCTCTACGAGGGGGATGCGCTGTGGTCGCCGCCGCTGTGGATGGAGGAGCGGCAGACCTTCAGCACCCGCAATCCCCTGCTGACGCACTCGGAGTACACGCTGTTCCTGGCCCGGGTCGACGGCAGAGTAGCCGGCCGGCTCCTGGCCTACAACGATCACAACTTCAACGACTACAACAAATCGAGGATCGGAATGTTCGGGTCCTTCGAATCGGTGCGCAGACTCGAGGTCGCAGCGGCTCTGTTCTTGGAGGCGCAGCGATGGCTGGCCGCCATAGGTATGGACAGGATCCGCGGACCGATCAATCCGGTGGAGGAGTGCTGGGGATCCCTGTACCGGGGATTCGACAGGCCGGCCACCTTCATGATGCCCTACAATCCCCCCTATTACAACAATTTCCTGGAGCAGCTGGGATACGAAAAGGTCAAGGATTTGCTGGCCTTCGAGGGCGATGCCAGGAAGGGGTACCGGATACCGGAACGGTTCATCCGCTTTCGGGAAAAGTTGCACTCCCGCCGTCCCGATATCCGCATCCGTCCTATCGAAAAAAAGCACCTGCTGCGGGATGCCGAGGCGATCCTGAGCATCTCCAACCAGGCGATCCGCAGCAACTGGGGCTGGGCCCCGTACGGGCCCGAACAGCTGAAGGCAACCTTCAGTAAGCTGAAACCGATCGTGGATCCGGATGCCATCTGGATCGTCGAGGATGCCGGCGAGCCGGTGGGATTCTGTTTGGGGTTTCCCGACATCAACATCATACTCAGAAAGATCCGGGGCAGGCTCTTTCCATTGGGGTTTATTACCCTGCTCGGCATGCGCAGGCGCCTCCGGGACTTCCGCCTCTTCGGCCTGGCCGTGCTTCCCGAGTATCAGGGTATGGGCCTCGACGTGCTGCTGTACATGAGCCTGTACGATGCCCTCGCCCCTAGAGGGGTCCGCATGGAGGCCAGTTACATACTGGAGGACAACCCCAACATGATCAACGCCTTGAAGAAGCTCGGATTGGTGCAAACAAAAACATACCGGGTGTACGAGAAAGGACTAGGGTTATGATTATCACAGGTATCGCCGATGAGGGCTCGCCGGAGCTGAAAGAGCAAATCCGAATTCATCGAACCTTGGGCTGGAACAACCTGGAGCTGCGCTTGATCGGCAAGACCAATGTCTGTGCCATCGAGGATGAAGCCTTCGACCGGGTCTGCCGCACGCTGGAGGAGGAGCGGATGGAGGTGATCTGCTTCGCCTCTTCCATCGCCAACTGGGCCCGCCCGATCACCTCGGATTTCCAGCTGGACGTGGAGGAGCTGGAACGGGCCATGCCCCGGATGCACCGCCTGGGCACCCGCTTCATACGGGTCATGTCCTATCCCAATGACGGCCTGTCCGAGGCGGATTGGCGCAAAGAGGCGATCCGCCGCATGAAGGAGCTGACCCGCATAGCGGCGGACGGGGACGTGGTGATGGTGCACGAGAACTGCTCCGGCTGGGGAGGCATGAGCCCGGAGAGCCAGAGGATCCTGCTGGAGGAGGTCCACTCCCCAAACCTGCAGATCGTCTTCGACACCGGCAACCCGGTGGGCGAGGGACATCCGCCGGAGGAGACCTGGGATTTCTACCAGACGGCACTGCCCTTCATCAAGCACGTTCACATCAAGGACTGCGCAAGAACCGACAAGGGGGAGATCGAGTACACCTACCCGGGGGAGGGGCAGAGCATGGTCCGCCGCATCCTGGAATCCCTCCTGGATCTGGGCTACGACGGAGCCTTCTCTATAGAACCCCACATCACCGCCCAGATCCACCTGGGCACCTCTTCGAGCGGCCGGGAGGCGCAGGAGATCTACCTTGAGTACGGGCGCCGGATAAATGCCATGCTGGCGCAGCTGGCCGAGTCGGGGGGGTAGTTATTCCTCGTCCAGGGCAAATCCCCGGGCCAGGCAGCGTTTGTTGATCTGGTTGAGGTCGCGGTTGCGGACGGAAACAGCCTGATCCAGGGTCGCCTGGATCGAATCCAGGGAGGCGACCTGGGGTTTGATCCTGGCCAGGAGACCGAGCATGATCATGTTGGCCGAACGGACGCTGCCCTCCTCCTCCGCCATCTGATTGGCCGCAACGGGGATACAGTTCAGATCGGTCCGGGTGGGCTCGATATCGATCAGGGAGCTGTTGTACAGCAGCGTCCCTCCTTCCCTCAGCCGGGGCTCGAATTTGAGCAGGGAGGGCTTGTTCATCACCACGCACACGGAGGGGCGGGGAACCATGGGCGAGGCGATCTCCTCGTCACTCACCACCACCGAGCAGTTGGCCGTGCCCCCGCGCATCTCCGCGCCGTAGGAGGGGATGTGGGTGACCCTCTTTCCCTCCTTCATCGCAGCCAGGCAGATGATCTTGCCCGACAGGATGATGCCCTGACCGCCGAAGCCGGCGAAGATAATCTCTTCCCTCATGGTTCGCTCCTCCTACCTGTCCCGGAAATTGCCCAGGGGATAGTAGGGAATCATCTCTTTGGCGACCCAATCCGCCGCCGCCTGGGGGTTCATCCCCCAATTCGTCGGACACATCGAGAGGTACTCGACGAAGGAAAAACCCCGGCCTTTGACCTGGTTTTCGATGGCCTTCCTGGTGGCCCGCTTGGCCTTGAGGATGTGGGGCACGTCGTGGACCGAGCAGCGTTCGATGAACACGGGCGCCTCCAGAGTGTTCAGCAGCTCGCAGGCGCGGATCGGCATCCCCACATCGGCCGGATTGCGGCCGTAGGGGGAGGTCTTGGTTTTCTGTCCGGCCAGAGAGGTCGGGGCCATCTGCCCGCCGGTCATCCCGTAGATTGCATTGTTGACGAACAGAATCGTGATGTTCTCCCCCCGATTGGCCGAGTGGACGGTTTCCGCCGTGCCGATGGCCAACAGATCTCCGTCTCCCTGGTAGGATATCACCAGACGGTCCGGCAGGACCCGCTTGACTCCAGTAGCCACGGCGGGAGCCCTTCCGTGGGCCGCTTCCAGACCGTCGGCGTTGATGTAGTCGTAGATCAGAACCGCGCATCCCACCGGCGCGATCACGATCGTCTTTTCCCGCATGCCCAGCTCGTCGATGACCTGGGCCATGAGCCTGTGGATGATTCCATGCCCGCATCCGGGACAGTAGTGGGTGGGAACATCGGTAAGCGTCTCAGGCCGGGAGAATACCCGTTTCGCCTTGGTACTTTCACTTGTCATGAGTTTTTCCCGATCCTCTTGATGATCTCTTCCTCCTCTACGAGCATCGCCCCCATCCGGCCGTAGAACTCGATTTCGACCTTGTCCCCAAGGGCCAGCCGGACATCCTCCAGCATCTGTCCCGCGTTCATCTCCACGACCAGTACCTTCTTCATCCCCCTTGCCCTCTGCAGCAGCTCCAGGGAGGGAAAGGGCCAGAGGGTGATCGGGCGGAACAGACCGACTTTCGAGCCGGCGGCGCGCAGCCGGTTGACCGCCGCTTTGCAGATCCGGGCGGACAGCCCGAAGGCGACCAGCAGCACCTCCGCATCCTGGCACTGATAACACTCGAAGCGGGTCTCCTTCGCCTCGATCTTCCGATACTTCTCCTGAAGCCGAAGGTTGATCTGCTCCACCCCGTTTTCGGGTCTGAGCCGCAGTGAGGCGATAATGCGGGGATCTCTTCCTGAAGCGCCGTCCAAGATCCAGGAGGACTTGTCGTAGCGCTTGGTCGGCGGCTGCGGCAGCACGAGGGATTCGGACATCTGGCCAAGAAACCCGTCTCCCATGATCATGGTCACGATCCGGTACCGGTCGGACAGATCGAACGCCTCCACGGTCAGATCGGCAAGCTCCTGCACCGAAGCAGGGGCCAGCACGATCATATGATAATCCCCGTGCCCCCCGCCCTTGGTCGCCTGAAAGTAGTCTCCCTGAGATCCGGCGATGTTTCCCAGTCCCGGTCCGCCCCTCATCATGTTCACCACTAGGGCGGGCAGCTCGGTACCGGCCAGATAGGACAGGCCCTCCTGTTTGAGGCTTATTCCCGGCGAGCTGGAGGAAGTCATGGCTCTGGCCCCGGCCGCGGAGGCTCCCAAGACCATGTTGATCGAGGCGATCTCACTCTCCGCCTGGAGGAAGGTTCCGTCGACCTGGGGCATGCGGCTGGCCATGTAGGCGGCGATTTCATTCTGGGGGGTTATGGGATAGGCAAAATAGTAACGACAGCCGGCGATGATCGCCGCCTCCGCTATCGCCTCATTGCCACGCATCAATACGGGTTCAGCCACGAGGCACCTCTCAACTCGCCTTGGCGAAGCGCCAGATTTCAATGGCGGTGTCTGGACATATTGTGGCACAGAACATGCAGGCCGTGCAACGCTCGGGACTGACACAAACCGCGTAGTGGTGACCCTGTTTGTTGAACTTTTCCGCCAATTCCAGAATAGCTTCGGGACAGGCTTTCACGCACAGACCGCAGCCCTTGCAGCGCTCCGAATTGATATCAGGTTTTCCCTTGGCCAATACTACACCCCCTACCCCAGGAAATCGAGAATATTCCAGTGTTCGCTTACATGGACAGGAAAACGGCGAAGAAGGTTGCAGGAAATCTATCTGTCCAGCTCGGCCCGCAAACGGGGCAGGCTTTCGGGGAACTCTCTGCGGATGTAGTCGATCAGCTGCTCCCGCACACGACAGCGCAGGGTCCACAGAAGCGAGGCGTCGGCCGAGCTCACCAGCGCGCGAACGGCCACCGTCCGCTCGGTGGCGTCGGTCACCTGTACGCTGCAAACCTCTCCGTCCCACTCCTCACTCTGCTCCAGGATGCGGCGCAGCTCATCCCGTATGGCCTGCACCGGAACCGTGTAGTCGCAGTACAGATAGACGGTGCCCAGCAGGTCGGCGGAGACCCGGGTCCAGTTCTGGAAGGGCTTCTCGACGAAGGTGGAGATCGGCACGACCAGCCTGCGTTTGTCCCAGATGCGGACCACCACGTAGGTGAGGGTGATCTCCTCTATCCTTCCCCACTCGTTCTCCACGATCACCACGTCATCGATGCGGATCGGCTGGGTCAAAGCCACCTGGAAGCCGGCGAACAACAGGGCGATCGAGCGCTGGGAGGCGAAGCCCAACACGATGCCCACGATCCCCGCCGAGGCCAGGATGGTCGTGCCCAGCTGCCGGACCTTTTCGAAGTTCATCAGGATCAGGGCCAGGGCGATCACCCCGACGATCACCGCGAACACGCGCTTCAGGTACACCATCTGGGTGTAGATCTTGCGCGCCTTCAGGTTGTCCTCACTGTCGAGCTTGTACTTGTCGAACAGGTAGTCCTCCAGCACGGAGACGGAGCGCACCACGATCCAGGCTATCACTGCGATAGCCAGAATGCTGGTCCCGTGGCGCAGCAGATTCAGCAACTTCTCCGGCAGCTGGATGAAGGGTATCACCGCGGCCACGACCAGCAGGGGCAGAGCCAGGCGCAGGGGTCCCTTCACATGGCGGATCACCGAGGAAACGATCAAACCGCCTCTTTCGGCATTGCGCCCCAGCGCGATTCTCGTGATCAGGGAGAAGATCAGATGCAGCAGGATTCCGGCCAGTACCGCTCCGACCAGGAGCCCTCCACTGAGCAGCAGCTCCCGCCAATTGTCAACGATGTGTTGCCAGTTCATTTTGTCAGTTCATTGTCCAGGGCTCAGCCACCACCCGATCTATTCCAGCTCCACCCGGCGGGCTCGTTCCTTGAGGGAGCGGCTGAAGCTCATTTTGGGAACCGCCTCCTCCGGACGCGCGGGAATCGTCATCTCCTTGCCCGTAGCCGGGTTGACCAGCACCCGGGCTTTGCGGGGACCGCGCTTTTTCAGTAACAGCCTGCCGATCTTTCCCAGAGGCACCCGTTCACCGAGAAGCACCCCCGACTCGATGATGGTCAGGTAGTCGGTGGTGATCTGGCGGGCCTGCTTCTGGGTCAACCCGTTTTTCCTGGCCAGGTAGGCGACGATCGCCTGGCTGGTGAACTGATCGGGCAGATCCTCGCCGCCGGACAGTACGGTCCGGTTGATCTTGACGAAACCGTTTGTGAGAAAAATCGTGGCCTCCCGGATGCGCTTCTCCTGCTCCTCCGGGCCCACCTCCGCCGGACACACGGCGATCTTCAGCAGGCTGGAGGTGCTGCGCACCTTGCCGCTGGTAAATGCCGCCTCCCCGTCCATGCGGATGCTCTCGGCCAGCCCGCTGTCCTCGGTTATCACCAGATCCGGCACGTCGGCGCGCAGGGAGATGCTGGCGTACTCCACCCTCCTTCCGGCCGGGGCAAGCGTGCCCAGACTGATCAGAGATCCGGAGTAGCTCAGCAGCAGCGCTCCCCGCGGATCGTCCCTGGCGAAGGAATCCACCTCCACCATATCCAGGGCGCGGATCTGACCTTCGAACATCCTCTTCTTCTCCAGCCAGACTGCAGCCATGCTCCGGAAGGACTCCTCCGTGTCGGGCAGACCGGAGCTGCGGGTGATCTTCTGCAGATGCGCGCGAACCGTGTCCGAAAGCTCTCGAATCTCATCATTCATCTGCAGCCTCCTCCTCGATACCGTGCTCGGCCAGCCAGGCCCGGGCATCGGGCCAGCGAAAACGCAGCTCGGTCTTTCCGGCGGTGATCAGGTATCCATCCTTGAGGTTCTTCTGGATGTAATCCTTCTCCTTGACCCGGGTCTTGTTCAGGCTGCCCAGGTCCATCATTGTGAAATGGTCACCCCGGAACACGATCTGGCAGTGTTTGCGGGAAACGTAGGGATCGGCAAGGTGAATGTCGCACTGGGGATCCCGGCCGATGGTTACGGTCTTACGAGTGATCGGAAAGATCTCCCCCTGCCGATTTCCGTTGAGGATTTCCAGGTATACTTCCGGCGGAAGATTGTTCTGCTCCATGGCTGCCCCTCCTACCATTAGTCTACTCCATCCCCTCGAATAAAAAAAGGATGAAATCGCTGTGCTTTCCCCACAGGTGAGTTATACTAGTAGCAACACTGAATACGCACGAGGAGGAACCCATGGGCGAGTACCTGGATCAAATTCCGACGGAAGTGCAGGATCACATCCGGCAAATCACCAAATCATCGGGCCTGCCGGACAACGAGGAATCTGTGGAGATGATCGCCAAGGGCTGGCTGGAGAAGAAGGAGCTGTTCGAAAACCAGCTGGCGGATATGAACATGGCCGAGGTGGAGGAGCTGGATCAGGAGGACGAGCAGGGCTGCCTGGCCATGACCTACTCCGGTTCTCTGCTGAACATCGGTCCGATCATAGAGGAAGGACGAACGGTCCAGTACGCCAGCATCGGGCTGCGCCAGGACGTACCGGAGACTGCGAGCAAAGAGGACTCCCAGCTAGCCGGCGACGTTCAGGTAGGAGAACCGGTTCTCTTCTCCCCCGGCCCCATCCAGAGCTCCTCCCCGATCTTCAAGATCGCCGTAACCACGGGGGATCTCGAGCCGGAAGAGCAGGAAGAACAGATCACCAAGGCGACCATGATCCTGGCGGAAGGTTTTGTCGAAGTGAACAAAGACCTCGATTTTGAGTAGCTGCAAACTGATACTCGACGATCTGAACCGTATCTACAGCCGAAACGATCCCCCCGAGCCCGCGGAGCTGCTGGATGATACCCGGGCCACCATCGAGGTTCTGGACAACGAAGGCGAGGCGTTGCGTCCCCGCGACACAGCGGGGCGACCCGGCGGCCTGTTGTACCTGGATCCGAACATCCCTACAATCATGGTGCCGGATCTGCACGCCCGCATGGAGCTGGTCCTGGCCGTGCTGGGGCAGAAGGACGAGCAGGAGGTGCCGACAGCGGACCGGCTGGCCGAAGGGCAGGTGCAGCTGCTGTTCCTGGGCGACGGTTTTCACGCCGAAGGCAGAGCCGTCGCCCGCTGGCAGGCTGCGCTGGAGGAGTTCAAGGGGGGTTATCGTAAACACAGCCAGATGGACGCGGAGATGAGAGAGAGTCTGGGAGTGATGCAGATGGTGATGGCCCTCAAACGGAGCTTTCCGAATCACTTTCACTTCCTCAAGGGCAATCACGAGAACATCACCAACGAGCAGGGGGAAGGCAACTACCCGTTTCTCAAATTCGCCAACGAGGGCCTGATGGTCCGCATCTACATGGAGCATTTCTATGGGGAAGAGATCCTCCAGAGTTACGCCCAGTTGGAGAAGAGCTTCCCCCTCCTGGCGGTGGGCGGCAACTTCCTGGCATCCCACGCGGAGCCTGCCTGGTTCATACCGGAGCAGGAGGTCATCGAATACCGCCGCATGCCTCAGGTGATATACGCCCTGACCTGGACCGACAACGGCGAGTCGGAGCCCGGGAGCGTGCAGCTGATGCTCGAGCACTACCTGGGAGCGGAGGCAGCCCAGAGCGCCTACCATTTCGGCGGCCACAGGCCCGTGCGGGACGGCTACAACCTCCGCTCCGACGGCCGCTACGTGCAGATCCACGATCCGGATCGCTACGTCGTAGCCGCACTACCGGCGGGACAGCAGATCGATCTGGATCGGGATATCCGGGAACTGTTCGATGGGTAAGCAACCGGCCAAGCCGTCCGGCTCGACCCGGAAAGTCGGGAAGTACACGATCCTCTCGAAGATCGCCCAGGGGGGCATGGGCGCGGTCTACAAGGCCAAACACCCGACTCTCAAGCGCTACGTTCTGCTCAAGAAGCTGACCCTGCACGGCGGGCCGCAGTTCATCGAGCGGTTCCGGCGGGAAGCCCGGATCATGATGGACTTCAAGCACGACCATATCGTGCAGGTCTACGACCACTTCAAGGAGGGTTCCTCCTACTACATCGCAGAGGAGTTCGTGGACGGGGTTTCCCTGGAGCAGCTGATCAAGCGGGAGCGCTACCTCTCCAACGAAGCGGCGGCCCTGATCTACTACGAGGTGTGCAAGGGGCTGCAGCACGCCCACGAAAAAGGGGTGATCCACAGGGACATGAAGCCGGGCAACATCCTTATCTCCAACCAGGGGGAGGTCAAGCTGGTCGACTTCGGCATCGCCACCAGCCTGGAGCACAGTGAGGATGGTTTGACCCGGGACGGGATGACCCTCGGGACCCCCTCCTACATCCCGCCGGAGCAGATCGACAACGCCAAGACCGTGGACCGCAGGGCGGACATCTACTCCCTGGGGGTGGTGCTGTACGAGATGCTCACCGGCAAGACCCCCTTCCCCGGAAGCTTCACCGCGGAAACCATCGCCCTGATCCATAAAGGCAAGTACACGCCCCCCAAGCGCATCAACCCCAAGGTCGCCCCCGGCCTGGCCAAGATCATCGCCAAGTCCATGAAGCCGAACCGACGGCGCCGCTACCAGGACCTGCGCCAGATCATCCGCCGCCTGGAGCGGAGGATCAAGCGCCGGGATCCCGCTTCGATCAGGAGAGCCCTCAAACGGGTCATCCAGGGCCGGGAGATCGGGGACATCTACAGGCCCAGAGGCGGCTGGCTGTTCTGGTTGTTCATCGGGCTGTTCCTCTCCGCCCTGCTGGCAGCCGGCGGCTACTACCTCTACCTCAAGGGTTATCACCACGAGTTCCTGCAGCCGGACCAGTACGGAGCGCTCATCGTTTCCGCGGATATACCCGCCTCCTACAAGGATCCGAAGGATATCTATATCGCCTCGGTGCTGTACTGGGAAACCGAAGGGGAGTTGATCCGCGTCGAGGATGCCCCCTTTCGCTTCCGGGCCAAACAGAATGAACAGCAGGGAGAGAGCTATATTCTGGAGTCTGAGCGGCTGTATCTGCAGACGGGCCGCTACCGGCTCAAGGTGAATCTGGAGGGCCAGCTGCACTGGGAATCCTTCTTCCTCGGTTCCCGCACGTTCCAGAAGCAGCACCTGGACACCTCTGCGGGCAGGCGTCTGCAGATCCAGCTGGAGCAGACCCCGTCCCTGCCGCTGGAGGTTCGCTATAGCGTAACAGACATCCGCAGCGCAGAGGATCTGACAGGCACTGCGGGGTTTTTCGTCTTTCTGAACAATCGCTGGGTCCGCTGGGATCGGAGGACAGCCGCGACTCTGACGACCGGAACGAGTTACCGTTTCAGGGTAGACCACGCAGGCTACTACCCCCAGACCTTCAACCTGCTGATCAAAGCGTATCAACCGCTCCTGCAGCTGGATGTTCAGCTGATCCCCTACCCCGGCACTCTGGTTATCGAATCGGACGCCGAGGGATTGAAGGTCCTGCTGGATGATTCCCCCTCCTACCTGAGCGGCGGAACCGAACGCGTGTACGGTGCCCTCGAGCCGCTGGAAGCGGGCAGCCGGGAGCTGATCCTCGATCCCGGGGAGTATCTGCTGACCATCAAGAAGGACGAGCAACTGTCCCGCAGCATTCAGGTACCCGTGGTCTCCGAGCGAACGGCGCGGGTAAGAGTCCACTATGACAGAGCCGAAAAGACTCTGGAGTTAACCGGCGAATAACAAGGGGAGGTGCCTATGAGCACTGGATGGCGGAGAGTAATCCTGCTGTGTCTCGGAATACTGGGCGGCGTGGCGGCCTGGCCGTTGACCGAGCTGATCGTGGGGGCGCAAGGAAGCTTTCCCTCGTATCTGCTGTTCGTGGCCGTCCTGGGTGCAGCGGTGGGACTGCTGATGGGCGCGTTCTTCGGATCCGCGGCGGGGATCTTCGCCCGGGTCGGATCGAGGATCCTGAGCGGGATGCTCGTCGGGGCGTTCGTCGGCATGATCGGTGGAGTCATCGGGCTGCTGATCGGGCAGGCCGCTCTGTTCCTTATCGGCGGAGTTTTCCTGGACTCCTATCGCAGCTTCCAGACCATTGGACTGCCCATTGCCCGGGCCATCGGCTGGGCTTTTCTGGGGATCTTCGTCGGCGCCGCCGAGGGGTTCCGGGCGGTTTCGGGCAAGAAGATCGGCATAGGCCTGGTCGGCGGATTGATCGGGGGGCTCATCGGCGGGGCCGCTCTGGAGTACTCCCGGCTGTACCTGCCTCCGTCTCTGCCCTCCCGCCTGATAGGTTTGGTCGTCCTGGGGCTGGCCATCGCCCTGTTCTACGGGATCATCGAACACAGCATGTCTTTCGGCACATTGAGGGTGCTGAACGGCCGCCTGAAGGGCAAGGAGTTCATCCTCAACGAGGGGCGGATCCGCATCGGTCGAGCCAGACGGAACCAGATCACCCTGGAACCTTATGAGAATCTGGCGGATCGTCAGGTTCAGATCCGCTTCCGCAGGGGCGAGGCGCTGCTGACCAACCTGGAGCCGAAATATCCCGTCCTGGTAAACGACCGGCCGGTCAAGGAGCACCGCCTCAAGTACGAGGACGTGCTGAAGATCGGCTCGGCCAAGCTGTTCTACAGCTACGAGTAGAGGAGGCGATCGTGATGAAAACGAAAAGCAACCCTAAAGCGACGGTGGCAGCTGCTCTGGCAGCGGCGCTGCTCCTGATCGGCGCCGCAGACGCCTTCGGCTACAACGTGCGCCTGTCCCAGATCGACCCCTCCCGTCTTCTCCTCACGCAAAATGTACGTCTGTACGTCAGCGTGACCGACGACCGCGGCCTGCCCGTGGAAGGGCTGGGCGCGGAGGCTTTCAGGATCTTCGAATCCCCGGACGGGCAGAATTTCCAGAGGATCGAGGGTCTGAGCGAGTTCAAGCCCGGCGCCGCGGCGGCGGAGGGGATAACCTTCCTGCTGCTCATCGACAACTCGGGAAGCATGTACGACACCGTGGAGGGGCAGCCGACCGAAGATGCCGGCCGGATGCGCATCACCCATGCCAAGAACGCGGTGCGCACCTTTCTCGGCAGCATGACCCAGCCCAAGGACACGGTGGGACTGGTGTCCTACAACACCTCCTACACCCTGCTGGCAGAGCCTTCCGGCGACAAGAGCCTGGCGGCGGGCTTCCTGCAGGGAATCGAAAGGCCGGATCCCGAGCAGGCCTACACCGAGCTGTACGCCGCCCTGACCCTGGCGGTCGAGGATTTTTCGGGGTTCGGGGGCCGCAAGGCCATCGTGATCCTCTCCGACGGCGAGAACTACCCCTACCTCGAGCACTCGGGCAGTCCCCACCCGGAGTTCGGGGAAAAGATCTATCAATATACCGAGCCGATTCGGGCCTGCCAGGAGGCGGGCATCTCTGTGTACGCCGTGAACTTCGCAGCGCAGAAGGATCCCAACCTCGAGGCGATCGCCGTGGAGACCGGAGGTACGGTATTCGACGCCCGGGATCAGGAGGAGCTGGCCCGGGTCTACCAGAGCATCCACCGGCAGGTGGCCGGAGAGTACCTGATAGGCTACCGGGCAACCATGGCCCCGGCGCAGAAGAAGTACGTCCGGGTGCAGGTGCAGGAAAACGGGCAGTCCCGGCAGGCCACCCGCTTCTACTTCTCCAGCACCGTGTTCGGGCTCCCCCTGTACAAGCTCAGCGCGCTGTTGGTAATCCCTCTGGTGCTGGCTTTCCTGCTGCTCTGGCTGATCTCCCGGCTCAAGTTCGAGAAGAAGAGAGGACCGGCGACCCTGGAAGTGCTGAAGACCCGGGTGGGGCGGGCTCAAACCCGGGTGATTCCCTTGAGCTCGGCCAAGACCGTGATCGGGGGCAGTCGCAGCGCCGACCTGACCATCGCGGGTAATCCAGGCGTCAAGGAACAGCACGCCACGGTGGTCTACGACTCGAAGAAGAAGGCCTACACGGTCGTGGGCTCCGGGGATCTGACGGTCAACAACCGGCCCGTCAAGACCAAGGTGCTGGAGCCGGGGGACGTGATCGACGTGGGCGGGGCCACCATCGTGTTCGACGACGGGGAGGTGTGAAGTTCGGGTCATTCTGACCCGAGAGGGCATTTTGACCCGTTTCAGTTCAACCGCCCCTCGAACCCTCGGAAAAGTGGTAAAATTTAAAGCGCAACACCATAAATTCTGCCAATTATTTGAGGGTTGTGGCCCCGCTTTGCCGGATTTCCGAGCCCAATATCCTCTCCGATCCCCGCCAGTGCCGACGGGACCCGGCTTGACCGCGGCCCGACCTCCCCCTATATTTTGGGTAGTCCAGGAAAAAGGAAAACGCTTCGATGAACAGCAAAAAAACGGCATCAAGACAGCGCGCCGACGGGCGCCCTCGGATACTCACCACCACGGTCGGCTCTTTCCCCTACCCGGCCTGGCTGGCCGCCATGCCTACAGAGCAGACACTGATGGACGCAACCCGGGTGGTGGTGGACCTCCAGAGACAGGCGGGCATAGACCTGCCCACCGACGGTGAGCTGTACCGCTTCGACGTGAACCATCCCGAGACCAACGGGATGATAGAGTACTTCATCACCCCCCTGGCCGGCGTGCGCAGCACGATCGGCCGCCTCGACGCCCTCGAGTTCCAGCGCAAGCACGGGATGGGCTTCCGCCGCAAACCCGCCGGGGTTGTGGAGGGCCCTATCGGGGAGGGATCGCTGAACCTGCCGGCCGACTGCGAGCGTTCGATGTCGGTGGCGGGCAGCAACCTCAAGTTCACCGTTACCAGCCCCTACATGCTGGCCCGGACCCTGCTGGACAATCACTACGGGAACTTCGAAGCCCTCTTGATGGCCCTGGCCGAAGTCCTGGCCGC
>Ga0315553_10000624_pt1 | contig 30676 bp, 18 predicted proteins | sample SalMarSW160140MG_FD_203099 | JGI IMG/M metagenome (GOLD analysis project Ga0315553, IMG submission 203099) | Salt marsh sediment microbial communities from the Plum Island Ecosystem LTER, Massachusetts, United States - Salt Marsh Sediment SW1601-40 ... | reverse complement strand
CAGGAACATGGCAGAATAGTGTTTCAGTCCGTCGTAACAAAACTCACGGTAGACCTCATCGGAGAAAAGATAGAGATCATGTTTTTTTACGATATCCCTCAGTTGCAGCATCTCCTCTTTAGAATAGAGGTATCCGGTCGGGTTGTTCGGGCTGCAGATGATAATTCCTCTTGTTTTGGGTCCGATCAGTTTTTCAAACTCCTCAATCGGGGGAAGGGCAAAACCATTTTCGATCGTAGCAGTAATGGGTTTAACGACCACTCCTGCGGCCGTGGCAAATCCATTATAATTGGCATAGAATGGTTCAGAGATAATGATCTCTTCGCCCGGGTTGAAGCAGGTCATCATGGAGAAAAGGATGGCTTCCGATCCTCCGGTTGTGATCAGCAGGTCGGTATGGTCTATCCGGATTCCTATCTGCTGGTAATATACAGCAAGTTTTCTCCGATAGGATTCATTCCCTGCGGAATGGCTGTATGCAATGACTTTCAGGTCGATATTCCGGATTGCGTTCATCGCCACTTCAGGGGTGGGAATGTCGGGTTGTCCGATATTCAGGTGGTACACTTTTCTCCCTTTTCTTTTTGCTTCTTCTGCAAAAGGAACAAGCTTCCGGATTGGTGAGGAGGGCATCTTCATACCCTTAGTTGAGATTTGTGGCATGGTACTGGATGATAAAAATTCTGTTTTTACTTTTATGGGAATTTCCCTACGCGGTACACAAATTTACGTTTTATTGTTTAAAAGCGGGAACATTTGCCGGAATTCTGCACCATTAATACATGGTAACAATATCCCAGACGAATGCCCGGACACCGACATTCCGATTGATCTGATCAATTTTACGGATTTTATCCAGCAGGTCATTCACTTTTTCATCGTTCACTATGGTAAGGGAAGCACAATTTTGCTCAGGCCAGGTATGGGTATTCATGTGCGGATCGCCCGTATCACTTCCTTTTCCTGTAAGGTTATCCCATCGTGTAAATCCCCGTATTTCGAGCTGTTCAAGTACATACTCCACTTTTTCCGTATGGGCCTGGTTATAAACTATAAATACTGCTTTCATGTTTTCTTTTTTTTTAATCTGATCGTTCCGATATTCGGGATCACGAATTCAGGTATGCAAAGTTGTTTTCACTTTTTCTCCGTTCGCTTTTCCGCATGAATAAATGGTATACTACAGGGACCAGGATGAGTGTGACCATTGTGGAAAAGATCAGCCCTCCGATTACTGAAATGCCCATGGGGCTCCAGATTTCCGATCCTTCCCCACGGCTTAGTGCGAGGGGCAACATGCCCAGGATGGTGGTCAGGGTAGTCATCAGGACCGGTCTCAGCCTGGATCTTCCGGAGAGGATGATTGCCTCCTTCAGTTCAAATCCCCTGTCGCGCATCAGGTTAATGTAATCCACCAGCACGATGGCGTTCTTTACCACGATACCCACAAGCATAACACCCCCCACCATTGAAATTGTACTTAAGGTGGTGTTTGTGAGAAACAGGGCGATCATAACACCCGAGAAGGCAAACGGTATGGAGAACATGATAATAAGGGGCATTTTCAGCGATTCGAACTGTGCGGCCATAACGATATAAACAAGAATCAGCCCCACGATGAGCAGCATACCCAGATCCATCATGGCTTCTTTCATGTCCTCAACGGCTCCTCCCGTTTCGATCAAAACATCCGGAGGAATATCCGCTGCATCGATTGTCTGTTGAATCTCAGCAGCAATTTTATTCAGGGATACTTTGTATGGAGTCACGGATACGGTAACGATCCGCTGTCTCCGTTTGTGATCGATGTTTGGAGGAGACCAGTATTCATCGATATCGGCAATTTCCGCCAACCGGATCTTGTTACCCCGTGGATCATTCAGCATAATATTCTCCAGGTCCGATAGTGAATTCCTGTAATCTTCTGTAAAGCGGACAACGATATCGTATTCATTTCCGCGTTCGCGGTATTTACTCATCAGGGCTCCCGACACCCGGTTTCTTACGGAGCTGGCCAGGGTATAGGTATTCAGTCCATATTGTGCCATTCTTTCCCGGTCGGGGATGATCTGAAATTCCGGTTTGGATGGTTTGCGGCTTACGGTAATATCTCTTGCCCCTTGTAACAGGGCGATTTTGGCCGCAATGGAATCAGCAATCATATTGGTTTCCTCAAAATCATACCCGTAGATCTCAACTGTAATGTTATTGGTAGCCATTGATCCCATGCCTCCATTCGGTGTGACCGTATAGGTGATAATCTCTGGTATTTTATCCAGATATTGGCGCAGGATTTCAGCAAGCTCCCAGACTGTTCTGGTGCGTTGTTCCATGGATGTCAGCCCCATAGAGAAATTGATGATATGGGTCCCCGATTCCATAAAGATAGCAAAGATCCCACCCCGGTCATCGGCTCCGGTTGATGTGCTCATAATGTCCACTTCCGGAAGATTTTCAAAAATGAATGCATCAATCATTCGGGCAATCCGTATGCTTTCGTCCACCCGTATTCCTGTCTGCAGTTCGACAGTAACCGACAGGGTCCCCTGGTCTGCTTCCGGCATAAACTCGGTACCGATCACCTTTATCATGGCGAACGATCCGAAAAAGATCAGGAATGAGGTTATAATAACCATTGTTTTATGCCGGAGTGTCCAGGAGAGGGTTCTTTCATAGAATCGTTCGAAGGCTTCCAGGAACCGGTGAATGGTTCTATCGTAGCTTAACCGGGAAGTTTTTTCCCTGGGTTTCCTGAGTCTCAGTAATTTTGAGGTAAGCATGGGTGTGAGGCTGATGGCTGCTAAGGTAGATGTAACCACCGTGATGGATACAACCCATCCCAGCTGGCCAAACAATTCACCGGTCATTCCACCGGCAAGGGTCATTGGCATGAATACCGCCACAACGGTCAGGGTAGTTACGATCACTGCCAGCCAAACCTCATTGGTAGCATAGATTGCAGCCTCCCTGGGGCTGCTTCCGCGTTCTATATGTTTCGTAATATTCTCGAGCACCACGATTGCATCGTCAACCACCATACCAATGGCAATCGAGAGGGAGGAGAGGGAAATAACGTTGATGGAATTGCCTGTAAAAAAGAGGTATATGAATGCTACGATCAGGGCAATCGGGATGGTCAGTACTACGATAAAAGTGGCTCTCCACCTGCCGAGGAAAAAGAGAACAACCAGCGTTACAAAGATCAGGGCAAACAGCAGGGTTTTGGAGAGGTTCCGGATTGAGTCGATGATGAAGTCTGATGTATCAAAGATGGGTTCGATAGTAACATCCGGAGGGAGTGTTTCCTGCAAAGCGGGAAGTTGTTTTTTTACCTTTCGGGCAATCTCGACTGTATTTGCCCCGGATTGTTTCTGGACAATAATTCGCAAACCGGTTTTGCCATTTATTTTTTCATCCAGGGTCATATCCCGGAGTGTATCCCTGACGGTAGCTACATCACGCAGGTATATTGTCTTCCCCTGTATGTTTGCCAGGACAATATCGCGGACCATATCGCTCCGGGTAAACTCACCCTGGATTCGAATGGGGTAGTCGAGCATTCCCATTTCTATGTGGCCAGCCGGTAAATTCATGTTTTCGGCGTTCAGGATACCAGCTATTTGTTCAACGGTCAGGTCGTATGCTTCCATTTTACGGGGATCGATATTGACCTGCACCTCCCGTCCGGGTGTGCCAAACATTCCTACAGCTCCAATGCCCTCAATCCGGTTCAGTGGATTGACAATCTTCTCGTCAATGATTTTTTCAAGAGCCGCATAGTTCTCTTCGGCAGTGACAGCATAGACCATGATGGGCATCAGGCTGGAACTGAATTTAAAGAGGGAGGGTTTTTCCACCTCTTCCGGCAACACCTGTTCAGCCAGGCTCAGGGCATCACGGATCTCATTGGCTGCTTCATCCAGGTTGGTACCCCATTCAAACTCACAGGTTACAATCGACATGTTATCCCTGGACGTCGAATAGATCTCTTTCAGATTACTTACGGTGTTCAGGTTGTCTTCAATCACCTCACTCACGGTGGTTTCAATGTCTGCAGCGCTGGCCCCGTTATAGATAGCAAAGACTGAAATAGCAGGAAATTCAAGCTCTGGGTAAAAATCAATGGGTAATCGAAACAGTGAATAAATTCCTAAGACGATCAGGGCAAGAAAGATCATGGTCGTCGTAATGGGTTTGCGTACTGCACTGCCGTATATGCTCATGTTGTTCTTGTATTTGGGGATTGAAAATGGGTGCTATGGGTTTATTGGGTGACAATTCTCAGTGAATCATGGTCTTCCAGTCTGTTCTGTCCGGCAAAAATAAGTTCTTCCCCTCCCCTGAGCTGGTCTGAAATGATCTCAAGTTGTTCATCATACCGTTCTCCGATCCGGACAAAGACCTTTTGTGCCACACCCCCGTTATTTATGAATATATATTTGTCATTGGTACCCGGTTGCTGTATCACGGTGATAGCTGGCACCACAAGTGCATTTCTCTTCCCCAGGATGAGATTGACACGGGCGAACATTCCCGGACGCAACGTTTCATCACCATTGGGGATGTGTATCTCCACACGGAAAGTTTTCGTTGTTGCATCAATGGTGGGATAGATTCTGAACACTTTACCCGGGAATTCCTTTTCCGGATATACATCCGTTTTGAGTATAGCTGGTAGTCCCCTGGTTACGAGGGGAAGGTATTCTTCGGGCAAACTGACATATACCTTTAACCGGTCAATCTTCATCAGGGTAATAATGGCTGATTTTCCGGAAGGGGTGTTTGGTGTGGGAGAGAAAAGTTCTCCTTCATTGTAGTACCTACCGGTGATAATTCCCGAATAGGGTGCTTTTAACCGGGTGTTTTCCTCAAGGTTGGCTAAAATCATCTCCTGCATTTCAACAGCCGATTTCTGCTGGTCGTATACCTGCCGGGTTATTGAACCATACTGGAGGAGGGTATCCATCCGTACCAAATCCTTTGTCAGGGTTAGGTACTGTACCTTGGTCTGGTTATACTGAGTTCGGTCCATTTCCACCAGCACCTTACCTTCCCTGACACGGTCATTTACATCGACGTTGATTGACCGGATTCTTCCAGGCAAAGCAGGAGCAAGGTTGGTTTCCTCAAAGGGTTGTATGGTTGCCGTGAGCTCTTCTGCTCTCGCTATTTCCGCATAATCGATTTTCATAACCCTTACCGGTTGAATCCGTTCCGAAGATGTGCCGGTACTCTCTTCTTTGCTTTTGGTGTCCGGGCTCTGGTTGCACCCGGTAAGTATAATACCGGCGGGAATCACGAGAGCAAAAATTAAGTTACGGTTTCTGTTCATGTTATTTGGTTTTTAATTGTTGTTAAATAAGACATCCAGCTCCATTTGTGCAGTGAGCAACTCAAACACGGCATTCAGGTAATCTCCCTCTGCCATCAGGTAATCGTTGTTTGCCTGTATCAGGTCAAAAACGGAAGCCATGCCCTGTTCGTATTTTTTCTGTGTATTTTCGACAATCCGTTCCGCTACCTCAATGTTATCACTCTGGCTATGGAACTTATCTTTTGCTATCCGCAGGTTGCTACGCAGCTGCTTCTCGGTCAGCCGCAGCTGATCAGATACCATGGCCGTATTGGTTCGTGCCATTTCAATTCCAATTTGTGCTTTTTTAATTTTCTGGTATTTTATTCCACTGTTAAAGATGGGCACGTCGAGCTGTAAACCAATCATAGAAGTGGGATACCAGGTATCGAAATTAAGGTCATTGTCCATGCCCATCCGTGAATAGGAGTAAAAACCGGAAAGGGTTGGCAAATAAGCGGCTTTTTCAATTTTAAGTTTCTTTTCGGCAACCTGTTCCTGTGTTTTGAGTATTCGATAGTCAATGTGGTTTTCGATGACAAAATCCTGATTCAGGAGAATATCACTGCTATACCTTGAAAGGAGCTCCTCCAGGCTACTGGTTAGCTTCAATGGAGTGTCGGGATCGATTCCAAGCTGAAAACGCAGGAGGTTATAGTTCAATTCGGTATTCAGGTCAGTCGACTGCTGGTTATTTTCCAGCATGGATACAGAGACCGAAATTTTATCCACATCGATCTCTTCCCGCATGCCCACCTGCTGCATCTTTTCGGTCTGAAGCAGAATGCGGGTTAAATTTTCCACGTTGTTTTCAAGAATTTCCTTTGATTCCTCCGATATCAGGATCAGGAAGTAGTTGCTCATGACCGATTTTTTCAGATCCATTTCTGATTTTTCAAGACTCTGTTCAGATAATTGCTCAAGGAGTTGCAGGGTTTTTAACCCGACATACAAAGCACCGTTAAAAAGCATCTGGGAAGCGTAGATTCCATAGGATGCATTGAACTTTGTTCCGAATTGTACGGGGATATAGGTACCGGGCTCTCCGCCAAAAAATTCGGCAGGGATCAACTGGGTCATCAGCTTAAGGTTATCATTGAGTGATGCCGAACTGGAAATTTGTGGTAATCCGGCGGCCAGGTTTTCGAGGTAATTTCTCCTGGTAATAATTACTTCCTGTCTGGCATTCTTCAATGTTTTGCTGTTCTCCACAGCAACATTTAACGCCTCCTCGATAGTCAGGGACATTGGTGATGGTCTCTCCTGAGCGAGCAGGGAAACGGGAAATAGGATTATTCCTGCCAGAATCAATTGGATAATTGTTCTCATGAGTGATTGTAAATATGCATTGTTTTGAAATTCGTCTATTTATAATTCAGGTGTTTGGGTATGATCAACGTGCTTGTAGCGTTCAAGGATCTCAAAACCATTTGCTGTACATAATCCCCGAATAAAGATCATAAAGATATTATCAAGCATTTCCGTTCGGTCATACAATTCGAACGGGAAGATCTCACTATCGCCGAACAAACGGAACATCTCCTGCATAAACCGGGTAACCAAACCTGTATTGATCTCCGGGAGGAATATCCCTTCCTCTATTCCATTAATCAGTAACTGCTCGGTCAGGCTGATATCCTCCGGTTCATCGCTTTTATGGATCAGTTTGAATATGGCAGGATGATACTTCCGCATATCTTGCATGAACAGGGGGTTGAGGTTTCGCATTAATGCCGATTTTTCCGCAATGATCTGATAGATCGAATCAATCACATGAGGGGACGTCTTTATAATGTGATTAATTCGGTTCTTCTGATCAGAAGCAAGGGATTTAACGCAATGGAGCAGCAGCGAATCCTTATCTTTGAAATACTCATAAATGGTGCGCTTTGAGACCCCAAGATGTTTTGCCAGCTCATCCATGGTAATGTTCCGGATACCATATTTCATGAATAGTTTCAGGGCTTCTTCAAGAATCCTTTCGCGTCTTTCCATCGGGTTTGTTGTATTTTGCAGGGCAAAAATGAAAAAACTTATTTAGTTTTCCAAGTTTTCTAATGAATATTATGAATTTTCTGGTATTGTATTTCAGGAAATTCCTGAAACCTTGAAAATATTGAAAGCCGTCTGTTTTTGTATGATTTAAAATTTTAATTTTGCATCTTTGTTTTGAATGGGGCAGAAAATTGAAAACCTGTTACTTGCAATGAACATCCCGTCAAAATACGATCCTTCGCAAACGGAAGATAAATGGTATCAGCACTGGATTAAAAAAGGGATTTTTCGGTCTGTGCCGGATGATAGAGAACCGTTTACCATTGTAATACCACCTCCCAATGTTACCGGTGTATTGCATATGGGGCATATGTTAAACAATACCATTCAGGACATCCTGGTGCGACGGGCACGGATGCAGGGGAAAAACACCCTATGGTTACCCGGTACCGATCATGCTTCCATTGCTACTGAAGCAAGGGTTGTTGCCCACTTAAAGGAGAAAGGTATTGACAAATCGGGTATAACCCGGGAGAAATTTCTGGAACATGCCTGGGAATGGAGAAACAAGCACGGCGGGATCATTCTTGAACAACTGAAGAAGCTCGGAGCATCCTGTGATTGGGATCGCACAAAATTCACCATGGATGATGATCTTTCGGAAAGTGTCATCAGGGTATTTATCGATTTGTACGGGAAAGGGAATATTTACCGGGGTATTCGGATGGTCAACTGGGATCCCAGTGCTAAAACGGCTGTATCTGATGAGGAGGTGGTTCACAGGGAGGTAGAATCGAAGCTGTTTTATGTGCGGTACAGAATGGAATTGAATCGGGATGAGTGGCTAACCATCGCCACAACCAGACCGGAAACGATCCTCGGTGATACAGCAGTTTGTGTGCACCCGGAAGATGAACGCTATAAGCACCTTCATGGGAAAAGGGCATTGATTCCGTTATTGAATCGATCTGTGCCGGTCATTACCGATAAATATGTCGATCGTGAATTTGGAACAGGGGTATTGAAGATTACACCGGCACACGATGAAAACGACTATGAAATCGGGATAAAACATAACCTGGAAGTGATCGACATCTTCAATGATGATGGTACGCTGAATGAAAGAGCGGGACTATTTATCGGGGAAGACCGGTTTACTGCCCGGAAGTTGATCATGCAGGCACTGGAGAAGGAGGGACATGTTGTTAAAACAGAGGATTACATCAACAAGGTGGGTTATTCGGAGCGTACTGATGCTGTGATTGAACCCAAACTATCGCTTCAATGGTTTTTACGGATGAAGGAGCTTGTTGTGCCTGCACTGGAGAGTGTAATGAATGACCGGGTTCAACTCCATCCACCGAAATTCAAGAACATTTATCGCCATTGGATGGAGAATGTGAGGGATTGGTGTATCTCCCGTCAGTTATGGTGGGGACATCGAATTCCCGCATATTATTTGCCTTCCGGGATGGTTCTGCCTTCGGGTGAAAACTTTGTTGTGGCAGGAACGCGTGAAGAAGCCCTTGTGATAGCGAGGGAAAAGACGGGCAATGACTTATTAACAGCCGATGATTTGAGACAGGATGAGGATGTTCTGGACACCTGGTTTTCCTCCTGGTTATGGCCAATTTCGGTTTTTGACGGTATTCGAAATCCGGGAAATCCGGATATTCAGTATTACTATCCCACAAACGATCTGGTTACAGCTCCTGAAATCCTGTTTTTTTGGGTTGCCAGGATGATCATTGCCGGGTATGAATACATGGGTGAGAAACCGTTTCATAATGTTTATCTCACCGGTATTGTCCGGGACAAAATCGGCCAGAAGATGTCGAAGTCTCTTGGGAATTCACCGGAACCCCTTGAGTTGATCAAAAAATATGGTGCTGATGGGGTTCGTGTCGGCATGTTGTTATGTTCTCCTGCGGGGAATGATCTGTTGTTTGATACAAGCCTTACGGAACAGGGAAGAAATTTCGGGAACAAGATCTGGAACGCGTTCCGGTTAATTAAAAGTTGGGATGTTGATGATCAGATTGAACAGCCCGGGGCTTCAGCTATAGCGATTGAATGGTTTACAGGCAAGCTGAACCAGGTGATTGAGATCCTGGATGAACAATTTTCACGGTACCGTCTCTCAGAAGCATTAATGACACTCTATAAACTGTTTTGGGATGAATTTTCATCCTGGTATCTTGAGATCATTAAACCTGCTTATCGCCATCCAATCGATCAGAAGACGTATAAGGTGACCATTGAGTTCATGGAAAAGTTATTGAAACTGCTTCATCCGTTCATGCCATTTATCACAGAAGAGATATGGCATTTGATCGGAGACAGGGCGATTGAGGATTTCATTGCCGTTGCTCCGATACCTGAACCGGGAACATACAACCTGAAGATGTTAAACCGGTTTGAAAAAACAAAAGAGACAGTCAGTGCCATACGGACGATCAGAAAAGAGAATAATCTTCCCGCTAAGGAATGGTTATCTCTGTATGTAAAAGAGGAAGAGAAGGTTTATGATAACCGATTTGGGGAGATCCTTAAAAAACTTTGTTACCTGAAAGAGATCAACTTCATTTCGGAAAAGATGGATCATGCCGTAAGCTTTATCATACAAACGACGGAATTCTATATTCCGATTGGGGAACGGTTAAAGGTTGAGGAAGAGCTTGAAAAACTTGCGTCTGAACTTTCTTATACCCAGGGATTTTTAAAAACAGTATTGAAAAAGCTGGAAAACCGGAATTTTGTACAGAATGCCCCTGAAAAGGTAGTGGAGGTAGAGAGAAAGAAAAAATCGGATGCTGAAGCAAAGATCAAGGTTCTGGAAGAGCGAATTGCCCACATCAAAAAACAGGCGAATAGGGATTAATGCTCTCAGGTTTACCGGTCTGTTTTTTAACATATTTCCAATCCATTCGGTGAGTAAAAAGAAATCATTAAATTCCTTATTTTTATAATCCTTTTCACCAACAAGGAACAACATGACTGAGTCTGATCTATTGCTGAACCCGAATGAGCTGGTTCAGTTTCTCAAGAAACCACCGGAAGAGTTTACCAAGAAAGATTTAGTACGTTTTATCGAGCATAAGGGGATTCGCTTCTTAAATTTCAGGTATGTTGCTGAAGACGGGAAACTGAAGACCCTGAATTTTGTGATTTCCAGTCTGGAGCATCTTGACCAGGTATTGACCACCGGGGAACGGGTAGATGGTTCTAGTCTTTTTCCATACATCAGTGCCGGTTCAAGTGATCTCTATGTCATTCCAAGGTTTAATACGGCTTTTCTCAATCCCTTTACCGATGTACCTTCACTGGATATTTTATGTTCTTTTTATACCGGTGATGGTAGCCCGTTAGCAAGTTCTCCTGAAAACATTCTGCGCAAGGCGTATCAGCTATTCCGAAAGGAGACGGGTTATACGTTCAAAGCGCTGGGGGAGCTGGAGTATTATGTAAATAGTCCACACGATGAATTTTATTCTCTGGTGGATCAAAAAGGGTATCATCAGTCGATTCCCTTTGCGAAATTCGAAGACTTGAGAATGGAAGCGATGAAACTGATTGCTCAAGCAGGAGGGAAGATCAAGTATGGGCATGGGGAGGTTGGAAGTTTTTCAACTGAAGATGAAGATTTTGAGCAGCATGAGATTGAATTTTTAGCCCAACCGGTTGAGGATGCCGCTGAGCAGCTTATCATTGCAAAATGGATCATCCGAAATTTAAGTTACCGCTACGGGGTGGAGGTTAGTTTTGCTCCAAAGATAACGGTAGGAAAAGCGGGAAGCGGACTTCATATTCACATGTTGCTTGAAAAGGAGGGTGTGAATGTGATGGTTGGAGATGAGGGACTGAGTTCAACTGCCAGGCGCATGATTGCAGGGATTCTTGACCTTTCCGATGCGCTCACTGCGTTTGGAAACACCATACCAACTTCCTATTTGCGGTTGGTCCCCAAGCAGGAAGCACCCACAACGGTTTGCTGGGGTGACCGGAACCGGTCTGTCCTGGTCAGGGTTCCTCTCGGATGGTTGGGAACGGGGAATATGACCAGTGATGCAAATCCAAACGCAGTGGATGAATACGAGGTTTTTCCTCCCAGGCAATCGATAGAGTTTCGTGCACCGGATGGATCTGCCAATATTCATAATCTTCTGGCCGGTTTGATTGTAGCCACCTGGCATGGATTAAAGATGGAGGATGGAGAGAAAGCAGCGGAAGATCTTTATGTCGATATAGATACTTCTGATATACGTAGCAAACCGGGAGTTGAAAAGTATGCTCACCTGCCGGGTTCGTGTTGGGAATCTGCAGAAGCACTGGAAAAGAAGAGATCCTTTTTTGAACAGGATGGTATTTTCCCAAAAGGAACAATTGACAAGGTGATCAGCAGATTAAAATCCTATGATGATAAGGATTTGAGCGAACGGCTTTTCGGAAAAGACGAGGAGATTCATCAGCTTGTACTGCAATATATTCATTACTGTTAGGGAGCAAGTCGTGTTACCTTCCATGCACCGTTAACCATGGAATAGATTATCCTGTTAATTCTTTGTGATCACTTTTCCCAAACTCAACTTCTCTTTTTCAAGGTTGGCTGTTTTAATACTGACGTTTAGTTCAAATCCAATTAAGAGCGAAATGGAATTAAAGTATAACCAGAGCAAAATAACGATGAACGTGCCAAGCGATCCATACAATTTATTGAATTGCCCGAAATTATTAACAAATGTAGAGAAACCAAGGGAAGAGACGACAAAGAGAATTGTGGCGAGGGTTGATCCGGCAGAAAAGAATTTCCATTTTGTCCGTTTTGCCGGAGAGAGGTAATAGAGAAAAGAGATGGCAAAAAAGAGGAGTGCAAGCACAATCATCCATTTTCCCAGGATGATGAGGATGTAGGTAATATTCCTCTCAAACAATTGAAGTTCAGCCAGATAATTAATTGCGATTTTACTAAACAGGATCAGGATGGCTGCTGTTCCCAGCAGGGAGACCAGGATGAACACAAAAATCAGGGATACTGCCCGTTGGGCAAGCCAGGAATGTGTATCGAAGGTATGGAGTGAAACGTTAAATGCGTTGATCAGTGCATGCACACCGTTGGTTGAAAAAATCATGGTAGCCAGGAACATAAAGAACAGAAGGCCATGGCTTCGTTGTGTAATGACATCGATCAGGGTTGCTTCCATCAGTGCATATACATTTTCCGGCAGTATGTTTTCAAAAAGCAGCAGTACTTCCGTCTGAAAATTTGGAATGGGCAGAAAGGGAATCAGGGTAAAAAGGAATATGGTGGATGGCAGGATGGCAATGATCAGATTAAATGCAATAGCCGATGCTCTGGTAACCAGTGCTCCTTTCTGAAATCCTTTCAGGAAGAAGAGAATGACATCATATATGGGGACTTTTTCAAATCCCGGAAGGGAGACTTTCTTAACCAAGGTAAGAAAGCGGTTTATCGTTGTATTAAAAAACCTGAAATGCTTCTCATTGTTTCGGTCAGGCATACGGGAAGAATTGAATGATCAGGTTAATAGATTGCCTTCAGGCTCATATCAATGGTTTTAATATGCGTGGTGAGGTCACCAACTGACACGTAATCCACCCCACATTCAGCATATTTCCTAATGTTTGTCAGTGTAATTCCTCCGGATGATTCCGTTTCGAAGGTTCCATTGATCAAATTCACTGCCTCCTTTGTTTCTTCAATGCTGAAGTTGTCGAGCATGATTCGATGGATACCTCCAATGGCCAGGATCTCCCGGACGCTCTCCAGGGAGTGGGCTTCGATCTCAATTATCAGATCTTTGTGAATTCTATTAAGATAGCGGTGGGTATCTTCTATTGCTTTTTTAATGCCACCACTGAATTCAATGTGGTTATCTTTCAGCAGGATCATATCGTACAATCCCGTCCTGTGGTTTTCTCCTCCACCGATCACTACTGCTGCCTTTTCAAACAGGCGGAATCCCGGTGTGTTTTTTCGCGTATCCAGAATCTTCGTGTTCAGGTCTTTCAACCGGTCAACGTAGGTTCTTGTTTTGGTGGCAATGCCACTCATCCGTTGTAAGATATTGAGAATCAAACGTTCGGATTTCAAGATAGAGAGAACGGATCCGGTCAATTCAATAGCCCTGTTTCCCTTTTTAACCACTGACCCATCGTCAAGGCATTGAATAGTATGAAGGCCGGGGTCAATCCGTTTCAGAATTTCCCGGGTCAATGTTATCCCGGCCAGAACTCCCTTTTCCTTTATGATTATCTGGGCATTTCCAACTTGTTCCGGCGGGATACAGGCAAGCGAAGTGTGATCGCCATCGCCAATATCTTCTTTCAGCGCAATGGCAATAAAATTATCGAGGTATTCCTTATTCATTCTCTTTCTCAATTCTCAATTGATGAATGAGATAACTCTCCTCTGTCTTTTTCAATAAAAAGTATACCCTGAAATTTCCTTTTGAGGTGGTCAGATCGCCGATGGCATATTTGGAACCGTTTTTTCCTCCCTGATGAAGTATGGCAAAATTTTTGGGGGGATACTTATCAAAGAAATCACGAAGGATCATTTCTGCCTGAGTTTTGCTGTAAACATCTTCGTTTTCCAGGATGACCAGCTCAACATTGTTATTAAAGTGTTTGACTAATTCTTTTGAATTGCCTGCTTTAAAAGCGGAGGAGATGGCCTCAGGGATATCCTGTGCGGGTTGAAAACCAGCAATAATAAAGGATAGAATGATAAGAGTTATGGAATTTCTGAGGGTCTTCATGTTAATAATCTTAAATTTGTGCTATGTAGTGTCCAAAAATCAAACCAAACTGGGTCATTACTGCAAAATAATAAAAATTTGATCAATTCCTAAATCATTAATGCATTGTGAAGGTAATCTTTATTCAGGTTGGGGAAACAGATCAGGCTTATTTGAGAGAGGGCATATCCATTTTTGAAGCACGGATCAGACACTATATTCCCTTGCAGGTTATCACTATTCCGGAGCGAAAAGGAGCGGTAAAAAAGGGAGTTGAACGGTTGAAGGAGTCGGAGGGGGAACGAATATTAAGTAATTGCAACCAAGGGGATTATGTAATACTTCTTGATGAACGGGGGGATCAGTTTGGTTCCAGGGAATTTGCCACTTTCATGCAGAAACAGATGGTTGCCGGGTTGAAGAGGATCATCATTATCTCGGGGGGTGCTTACGGAGTATCCCGGAAGGTATATGAACGGTCTGACCGGATGTTATCCGTTTCGAAGATGACATTTTCTCATCAAATGATCCGATTAATTTTTTTTGAACAACTTTACCGTGCGATGGCCATATTAAAGGGAGATCCGTATCATCATGATTGATCATACGCATTAATTTTTTAATTTAGGCAGTCCGAAAACCTCTAATAATGATTGATTTGAGCAGGATAAAGTCCCTTTTTCTCTACCTGAGCGGTTCCATGATTCTGGTTCTAACAGGTTTCCTGATTGAAAAAGCAATCCAGCAGGGTACTAATTTTGAAAAGAAAGCTGAAAGATTTCAGGAAATCCTGCACAGGAAAGAGGGTATCCTGGAATCCTATGTTGATAGAATATTGGATGATACGGATAGCCTGGACAGGGACAGGTATTTAGCGGACCGTGCTGCATTCATTGAAGGATTGAACGAGGAGGGGCTGGCAATCCTGATCTATGAAGAGGATACGCTGGTGGTATGGACTGATCATACTTTTCCCATTCCGCAGTTTTATAGTGATACATTGTTTCAAAAGGGGTTGGTTTTTCAGGGAAATGCCTGGTTCAGGCCCAGGATATTTGAAAAAGGAAACCGAACGGTGGTTGGATTGATCATGCTGAAGCATGAGTATCCCTATGAGAACAAGTTCCTCAGGAATGATTTTCAGCGCGGATTCAATATGCCCCCCGGTGTTGCATTAACCGATCCGGAATCACAACAGGGGACTGTAATTTTCGACCAGTCAGGCAATTCGCTCTTTTCATTGGATCCCGGGGATACACCATACCGAAAATTCCCAGGGTACCTTATATCCGGTTTCTATTTTGCCGGGCTGATTCTTATGTTGTTGTTTATCAGTAAATGCCTGTCAATACTTCCCGGACAAAGAAAGAAAAGAATAGCCCTTTTCGGCTTAGGAGCGTTGCTGGTACTGCTCAATTTTTCCCTGGTAATCTTCAGGGTTCCAACGGTGGTTTTTAGTTCTGAGTTATTCTCACCCTATTATTTTGCCAATTCACAATTGCTGGGTTCTCTTGGTAATTTCTTTATTACCAGTGTTTTTATTTTGTTCTTTTTTGCCGTTTTCTCAAGGGAGTTTTCCCTATCCGACCGGTTTTCTGAAAAAATCCGGTTAGTTCGGTTTATCTTTATTTTGTTTGCATTCCTGCTTGCTGCCATCCAATTCTCAGTGACTCATTATCTCTTTCAGAATGTACTGCTCAATTCAAGCATTTCATTCGAACCCTATAAAGTGCTGGATCTCTCTTTTTACAGCATGATAGGATTTATTTCCATTTCCCTGATATTTATTTCTGTGGTCCTGTTTATCAATAAGATAGTAATGCTTGTGATGGGATTCTCAGAGACAAAATACATGTATATCTCCATTTTTGTTTCCCTGGTCGTCTTTCCGCTTTTTTCACTTATGCCCGGTTTTTCACTGGATGTCAGTTCGATCCTGATGTACCTCTTATTGGTGTCGATCAGTATTTACACCAGGGCAAATATTCGGTATCACTATTCATCCATAACCGTTTTTGTTTTTCTTTTTGCTCTCTATGCTGTCTATGAGATAACATCGGAAACCCGGGTTAAGGAAAAGAGCAACCGGAAGGTTTTGGCTGTAAATCTTGGTGCCGAACATGACCCGGTGGCTGAATTGCTGTTTGACGAGGTAAACCAACAGATTCAGGAGGATGAGGAGCTGGCACGCCTACTGAGAAAAGTTGTTTTCAGCATTGAAGAGTGGGATGAAATTTACTTCTATTTACGGAACAATTATTTTCAGGGGTATTGGGAAAGATACGATCTGGTACATACAATTTGCAATGATACTTCCAGTATACTGGTCAACGGAGAGCAAATCATGCATTGTATCACCTTTTTCAACGGATTGGTTGAAGAGTTTGGCGATCCTGTACCCGGAACCCGGTTTTACTACCTGAACAATCAAACGGGAAATGTTAGCTATTACGGTGCATTCCGGTTTAATACTCATGATCCTGCCATACACAATTACCTGTTTATTGAGCTGGACTCACGGCTTGTTTACAGCCAGCTGGGGTATCCGGAGTTGCTGTTGGATGAGAAATTATTTAAACCTTCTCCGTTGGATGAATATTCTTACGCAAAGTATTATAATCAGGAACTGATCGCACAATCCGGAGATTTTCCGTACAGCTTGAATTGCGAAGTATATGGACAGGGCGATGAAGAATTTACTTTCTTTTCTTTCGACGGATATGATCACCTTATGTACAGGGTGAACCCTGAAAACAGCTTAATCATCAGTAAACCGGAAATCAGGATCATCGACATTGTTACCTCCTTTTCCTATCTGTTTGTATTTCTATACCTGATCATGGGGTTTTTCCTCCTGGTGACCGATAAGTCGATCTACCTGAAGGAGAGGCAATTCAACTTTAAGATGAAGATTGAATTTTCACTGATCTCCATTTTACTGCTTGCACTCATAATGATCGGTGGCGGGGCAATCTATTTCAGCATCCAACAATATAAAACAAAACATTATGAAAACCTGAGTGAAAAGATCCGGTCGGTGTATGTGGAACTTGAGCACAAGTTAGTTGATGAGGAGGAACTCACATCCAATTGGTCAACGGAGCAATATGCCAGTTTGAACGACCTGCTGGTTAAGTTCTCGAATGTTTTTTATTCCGATATCAATTTATATGATGAATCGGGAAATTTACTGGCAACCTCACGGCCTGAATTATTTGATAAATCGTTGATGGGAAAAAAGATTAACCATGAGGCATACTGGCAGCTCGAGGTAAACAAGAAGGCTGAATATGTTCATAACGAGGTCATTGGAGATTTAAAATACCTTTCTGCCTACGTTCCTTTTATTAATCGCGAGAACAAACTGCTTGCCTATCTTAATCTTCCCTATTTTACCCAGCAGAGCCTCCTCGCAAAGGAGATCTCCAACCTGGTTGTGGCTATTGTGAATTTTTCTGTATTACTCATCCTGCTGACCATTGCGCTTGCGGTGATCATTTCCACTAAAATCACCAATCCCCTCCGGCTCATTCAGAAGAAATTCAGTAACATTGAACTGGGCAAACTTTCCGAGCACATTTCATACTCGGCTAAGGACGAAATTGGCAACCTGGTGAGTGAATACAACCGGATGGTGGATGAACTGACACGGAGTGTCGAGCTGCTGGCGAGGTCTGAACGGGAATCGGCCTGGCGGGAGATGGCAAAACAGATTGCCCATGAGATAAAGAATCCGCTTACTCCGATGAAACTGAGTGTACAGCAACTACAGCGTTCATGGAAGGATAAGTCATCGAACTGGGAAGAATCGCTTAACCGGTTTTCCAAAACCCTGATCGATCAGATTGATAACCTTTCAACCATTGCCACGGCCTTTTCTGATTTCGCGAAAATGCCGAAAACCAATAACGAGGTGGTGGATGTTGTTGACAGGATCAATGATTCTGTCGGGTTATTTGAAAACATCAAAAATGTTGAGTTTCAGATTAACCTGCATGGGAACAAGAAAGTTCCTGTTTTTACGGATAAGGAACAACTGCTCCGTGTTTTTGCTAACCTAATAAAAAATGCCATTCAATCGATACCTGCCGGAAGAAAAGGGTTAATAACAATTGACCTGCTTACCCGGAATGGTAAAGCCGTTATTAAGGTCAGTGACAACGGATCAGGAATACCGGAGGAACTCGGGGATAAGCTGTTTATGCCCAATTTCACTACCAAATCGAGCGGTATGGGTCTCGGATTAGCCATTGTAAAAAATATCATTGAAGATGCCAACGGAACCATACGGTATGAAACGGAGATTGGAAAAGGTACAACCTTCATTGTTGAATTGCTTTTGTACAAAGCTGGAAAAGGGTAAGGAATTTCATCGGTTTTTTAAAACAAACTGTTGATATTTTGCGTAAAAAATTTTATGGGCAAAAAAGATTTAATCCCCGGATCAATCTTTTAATCTTCTCCGGGTTCGAAAAGCTTCAAAATTTACATATATTTGTTTGATTCATCGGTCAGAAAAGAAATTTTAGTGAGAATACAACCTATACGAATTTCAGGTTTTCTTCTGTTGCGCTTCGCCTTTTTCCTGGTATTTGCTGTTACCGGTGAGGCACAGACCTCCATTTCCGGTGTGATTAACTCCTATGCCAAAGTCACGTCGGTGGATGGTACTGACCAGGTTACCGTGGATGATCCTTCCCTGTTTGATGTTGGGGATACGACACTGATCATCCAGATGAAAGGGATTGAGATCAATGTGCCTAACACTTCTAACTTTGGACTAAAACAGAATTTTTATAGTGCTGGATATTACGAATTCATTATCATTTCTGATATTACCGGTAACCAGGTCACTTTCCAGTCCGATATGCTCCACAGTTACGATGAGGGTGGAGAAGTACAATTGATCCGTGCCCGGGGATTTGACAATGCGACGGTTACCGGAACCCTGACCTGTGATCCGTGGGATCCGGTGACGGGTACAGGCGGTGTGGTTACCATGATCGTCGGGAACACACTGACACTGGAGGCTGATATTGATGTTTCCAGCAAGGGTTTCCTGGGAGGCGCATCAGTAGTGAGACTTTCCGATACATGTTATGGACTTGACACATTTTTTTTCAATGATGCCAGTACAGAGGGTGGTTATAAAGGGGAAGGAATAGCCAGTTATTATTCCGGAACAACTCCACTTGGGACAGACTATATAAAGGGGCACGGATGCTATTTCAATGGAGGAGGCGGAGGGAATGGTAAGTACTCTGGTGGAGCAGGGGGTGGAAATGGAGGGAAAGGTGGTAACGGTGGGAACGAAGAGGAATCCTGCGGACAATTTTTCATTGGGGGTGTAAGGGCATGGGATATTCCCGATAACATAGATTATAAGAACCAGGGGAGGATATTCATGGGTGGTGGTGGAGGTGCCGGAACACAGCTCAATGCAGGAGAGGGTACCGACGGCGGCAACGGGGGCGGAATCGTGATCATTGTTACCAATATACTCGTTGGCAACGGCAACAGCATCATTGCCAATGGCGAAAGCGTTGCGGGTGTGGCCACAGGAAATGCCGGAGCCGGTGGTGGTGGTGCCGGAGGGACCATTCTACTTGAAGTGAGCGATTACAAGGGATCGAACCTGAGCCTGGAAGCCAATGGGGGTAATGGCGGAGCGGTAAGTGGTTTACCGACCTGTACCGGACCCGGGGGTGGCGGAGGTGGAGGAATAATATGGCATTCCGGTGCTGCCTTTCCTACAGAGGTTTCGACATCGGCTCTACCTGGAGTAGCAGTACTTGGATCCTGCAGTAATATGTTTGCAGAAACCGGATCTCCGGGAGAGATAACCAGTGACCTGGTTGTCCCGCTCACCGGATTCCTGTTCAATTCAATCTACTCTTCCCGTACGGGGATGCTGCTGGATACCATCTGCGAGGATGAAGTGCCCCCGCTGATGCTTGGGACACAACCGAAAGGAGGGACGTTACCATATTCTATTGAATGGAAGTGGAGCGAAGATAAAATTGTATGGAATGTGATTGGTGGAGAAATCTCATTGGATTATACACCAATGAATCCATTGATCGATACAACCTATTACCGCAGGACAGTTAGTGATGATTCCGGTATTCCGATAGTTGATGACAGTAAAATACTCACCATCATTGTCCAGCCCAAAATCGAGAATTACGATATCACCACGGATGATACCATCTGTTATAACCAGGCGCCGCCGCTGATAACGTCTGATGCTCTGGGTCCACCCACCGGCGGAGATGGTACCGGAATATTTACTTATTACTGGGAAGACAGCATTTCAGGGGGATCCTGGAACACAATACCCGGGGCAGATTCAGTGGACCACCAGCCTCCCAAACTACTTCAGACCACCTATTACCGAAGAACGGTTCAATCGGGTATCGGTTGTCCGAAAACAAGCAATGTCTCTACTGTTACGGTATTGCCATTGATCACTAACAATGACATCATCACAGCAGACCAGATCATCTGTGAGGGGTTTGAGTTTGCTCCGCTCGATGCGGAGGGTTATCCGGTATTAAACGGCGGGAATACGGCAGCCGGTGATTTCCGGTTCGAATGGATCGAAAGCACGGATGGATCTGCCTGGAACAGTGCCTATGGACCCAATACCAATGAGGACTATGCTCCGGATACCACCTCCTCAACTTTCCCGAGTACTACTGTTGTTCAATTCAGGAGAATCGTCCTGTCGGGCCCTGCTGATGTCTGCATTGACACCAGCAACGTGGTTAACCTGACCCAGTGGCCTAAAATCACCAACAACGTTGTTCCGTATGACCTGGAGTACTGTGAGAACGATGATCCGGACCCGATCCCCGGTTCAACACCTGCAGGGGGGAATGGGGTAGAATACCTTTTTCAGTGGGAGAAATACGAGGGGACATGGAGCGTGATCGGTGGTGAAACGGAAAGGGATTATGATCCCGGAGTACTGACCGATTCACTCTTCTACCGCAGGATTGTTACATCGGATGTCTGCAAGGATACCAGCCTGGTGGATACCATCCCGGTTAATCCTGCCCTGCAGCACTTCAACATCCAGACCCTTTCAGGCGGGGTGGATACCACCATCTGCTTCGGGGCAACACCCAACCGGCTGATCCCCGAACCAACGGCAATTACCGGAGGAGATGGGTTGTACACGTATGTTTGGGAAGAGAGTAATGATGGGGGAACAAACTGGGCCCCCTCTGCAGGAGGTACTTCGGCATTTTTTGATCCTCCGGCACTCAATGTAACCACCCTCTACCGCAGGAATGTGATTTCCAATGTATGTACTGAGGTGAGCAATGATGAAATAACCATCAATGTACTGCCTGCGATTGCAGACAATACGCTTACCGCAAACGCTTCAGTTTGCTATAATTTACCGGCTGCCATAAACGGTTCTGATCCGACAGGAGGAGACGGAGTAGACACTTATACCTATTACTGGGAGCAGAGCCCGGATGATGCTGCATGGGTACCTGCGGACGGTACCTATGACCAGAGAGACTATACTTCGCCAGAACTGACCGTGCCCACCTACTATCGAAGAACTGTTTTCTCTGGTCCCTCAGATTGTTGCCAGGATATCAGCGCTTCACAACTCATTACCATTGATCCGCTCCCGACGGCAACGCTTGATCCCATTGATGTCACAATTTGTGAGAATGGTTCCCAATATCTTACCTTCAACCTGACGGGAGCAAGTGACTGGCAATTAACCTATACCGACGGTTTTTCCGATTATATTATAAATAACATCTCTTCAAATGCACATAATGAGACAGTTACCCCACCAGCAACAGGAGAATTTACAGACTATAACTATTCCATAGTTGACCTGGTTGATGGGAATGGTTGTGAAGCTGTTGGCGGTCTAACAGGAAATGCCAAGATTCACGTCGACGGTATTCCGACCCCCAATGCCGGGGACGATACGGATGTCTGCGGCTTAACCTACACACTCCAGGCAAGCACCGATTTTGGCAACGGAAGCTGGACCTTCCCGACGGCTGTTGTTGATGCAGCAGACAATACCAATCCGAATAAAGTGGTAACGGTGGATAGTTATGGTACACATAATTTTATCTGGACAGTCGTAAATGGCATTTGTCCAGCAGAACAGGATGATGTGGATATCACCTTTTTTGAACCCCCTTCACCGGCAGATACCGGCCCGGACACGATCCTTTTACCGCTAACAACCGAGATAAACCTGTACGGGAATACACCGCTTGTTGGGACCGGAGAGTGGACAAAAAATCCGATTGATGCACAGGCGATAATAGCTGACCCCTCGAATCCTGCAACATTAGTCACTAACCTGGCTAATGGTGAAAACAGGTTTGTCTGGACCATATCGAATGGTCCCTGTCCTGTTGAATCGGATGAAGTCATCGTAGATTTGTTTGCGTTTAAAATACCCAATGGATTCTCCCCCAATGGAGATGGGATTAATGATTTCTTCGTGATTTCCGGTGTCATGGATTACCCGAATGAATTAATCATACTCAGCAGGCAGGGGACTGAAATATTCAGAGCCATGAATTACCAGAACGATTGGGACGGGAAATACTCTTCCGGGGATGATGTTCCGGACGACACTTACTATTACATTTTATATTATACGAAAGATGGAACCAGGTATCAATACAGTGGCTGGTTAATCATTAAGCGATAAATGAGGTATTTATTGATCATACTGTTTTTCGTTGTATCACTTTCAGATGGGTTAGCACAGAGCTATCCCCTCTTCTCGCAATACATGCGTAATGGTCTTGCGTTCAACCCCGCTTATGCCGGAAGCAGTGAGGCGTTTGCTGTTTCCCTGGTTTACCGGCAGCAATGGACCGGATTTGACGGAGCACCAAAGACACAGGTTTTCAGTGCTCATGCCCCGCTGAAGAGCGACCGGGTAGCCCTGGGTTTGCTGGCATACAATGATGCGTATGGCGTAACCAACAACACGGGAATATTCGCTAACTATGCCTACAGGATCCACCTGAAAAAGGGGATACTCTCACTCGGGTTGAAAGGGGGAGTGTACATGCAATCGGAGAACCTGAACAAAGTTACAACCGACCAGGCGAATGATCCTGTATTTCCCGGAAGTACTGAGAAGATGACCGTTCCAAATTTCGGTGCCGGAATATTTTACTATAGCGAGAAATTTTATACCGGATTTTCCATTCCCGGCTTCCTCAGTGCACGTGCCGGTGAGATATACCATGATTTTACCAATTATAACTTCATGCTGACTTCCGGTGCATTGTTTTCGATTTCGGAAAATTTTAAATTCAACCCTTCGGTTTTGATCAATTACAGCCTGCCATCAAACATCCAGCTTGACCTGACCGGGAACATGGTGTTCCGGAACTTTTTGTGGATAGGCGGTTCGTGGAGGATGCAGGACAATTCTGTGGTTGGTTTGCTTCACTTCCAGATTACACCACAGATCGGGATCGGTTATTCGTTTGATTATAGTTTTGGGGATCTGAATAAGTTTAACAATGGCTCACATGAAGTGATGTTGGTCTGGGTGCTGAGGTACAAGGTGAAAGCCAGTAACCCGAGATATTTTTAGGTGGAATGAAACGGATGATTTGTCATATTATACCCTTTTTCTTCCTTTCTGTTATCGGATCAAACAGTTCGGATGCTCAGGATACGTACCAGGTTGAAAATCTTTCTTTCAATTCCCGGATCTCCGATGATTTTGCCCCGATGTTTTTTGAAGATGGGATCGTCTTTTGTTCCAACCGAAAGAACAAGGTATTGACCAATTATACCACGGTGGATAATGAACCGTTGCTTGATTATTATTTTGTTCAGCGCAAAGACAGTACCGATTGGGGCAGAGCAACAACCTGGTCTGAGGAACTCTTATCGGTTTTCAATGAAGGCCCGGCCTGTTTCAGTGAAGATCGGAAAACCATTTATTTCACGCGAAACCTCACAGCTGATAAAAAGTCCCGGAAGGATATTACCGGGGAGAACAACTATGGAATTTTCACTGCTTCCTATAATGGATCGACCTGGGGAGACATAACACCTTTCATTCACAACAGTCCGGACTATAAAACGGGGCATCCCTGTATCGCCGAGGGTGGCAGGTACCTGTTCTTTGCCTCCGACATGCCCGGTGGGTATGGGAAATCAGATCTATATGTTTGCACCTTAACGAATGGGGAGTGGGGTGATCCGGTTAATCTCGGTAGTGCGGTAAACACTTCGACATCAGAGATTTATCCGTTTTATCACTCTTCCGGCAGGCTTTATTTTTCTTCTGACCGGTCCGGGTCAGCCGGGGGACTTGACATCTATTTCACGCAGGAGATCAATGGGGAATGGATCACGCCGACCCACCTGCCAGCACCTTTTAATTCCGGCTCGGATGATTTTGCATTCATTGCCGATGACCTGATTGAAACGGGCTTTTTCACCAGTAATAGAGAGAGGAATGATGATATTTACAGTTTCAGGACCCTGGTTCCCAAGTATGCCGGATGCGATACCCTTCAGGAAAACAACTATTGCTATGTTTTCTATGAGACCGGTGCCTATGACCTGGATACCGTTCCCTTCAGTTACGAATGGGATATGGGAGATGGAACAAAGATCCGCAGTATTGAAGCCGATTACTGTTTTGATGGTCCGGGCAGTTATCTTGTAAAGCTCAATGTGGTGGATAAGCTAACCGGTGATGTTCAGTTCAACCAGGCTTCTCACATGATCGAGATCAATAATGTGGAACAGGCTTATATCAATTCGGTGGATACGGGATATGTTGGTGATAACATCCGTTTTGACGGATTACAAACCAACCTTCCGGATTTTACGGTTGGAGAATATTTGTGGAATTTTGACGATGGCAATATAGCCACAGGAGCCGAGGTAAGAAACCGGTTTACCTCCCCCGGGATCTATCAGGTTCAACTGGTTGTTAAAAGCACTCCCGACAATTCGGGAAATGTTCGTGAAGTCTGTGTTCTTAAACGGCTGGTTATCATGGAAAGACCTCCGGATGTGTAAGTAACAGAACCCTTATTTTACTTCCGGATCGTCATAAAATAACGCATCATCTGTTGTGATGAACATAAAACCGCATGAATAAGTTCTTAATAAACAATGGATCGAAGGCATTAATATCTCTTGATTTTTTTGTTATTTTGGACGTGCGGAACAGAAAGGAATTCCATTTTTCACTGGTTTGATTTATGGATAGGAACAACAAAGGCATACAATTTGCACAGGTAATGCAAACAGAAATGAACATGAAACCGTTTTTTATCCTGTTTATTTTGATATCCCTGGTTTTTCAAGGGTTATTTGCACAGCCTGTACCGGCTGAGGTTGAGAACATTCCTTACCTGATTACATTTGGGGGCGGGGGATTGCACGAAACCTACTGGGGTGATGATGATTTCTGCCAGATCTTCTTCTTTGCCATACCGGAATCGTTTACCGATCCCATATACATCAGGGTATGGGATCCGGATGTTGGGGGTGAAGTGGATGAGATCAACGGGATGTGGGATACTCAGATTACTTACTCGGTGTTTGGCGGAAGGGGATGTTATTCTGAAGAAGATGCAAGGGAGACCGAGCCAGTGGGGAATTATAAAAGTGGGAACCTGTTGGCAACAAAAACGTTTGGATTCGACATGCAATATGAACAGAATTGGTATACGTTTGGCCCGTTTAATCCGACTGAGGGAGAATATGATGAACAATATGGAAATATTTTCAAGGTTATTACGGAAGGGGTCGGAGGAGATGACGGGAATCTGTACCGTTTTTTTCTGAGCTCTTCCCGGAGCGAGAACCTGATAATTGAAGGGGCAAATGCATTTACTTATGAGTATACGTTCCGGATGTGGAATGACCCGGAGCAGACTTCACATATTTATCCGTATATTGACGACAGGACCATCTCTGTGAGGCAGACCAACTTCGACTGGGATGACGATGGATTTATACGGGTTGTATCGGTAGCCAGGAATGGCCAGTTAATGGAGGTTTCCGGGGAGGACCATTGGGTTGAGAATGAATTTGCCATTCGGGAAGAAGAACACAATTCCTCACTTGACTTTGAGTTTGTAAAAAAGAAATCCCCTTATGTGGTCAGAAACAACAACGTTGTCATATCTGTCCGAAACCAATATGGCGAACTCTTACCTTTCTTTACTATTCCGATCGGTGGAGTCCCAAAATATAAGTATAATATTGGGGTAAAGCCGAAAATTAAGTAAAGCAAGAAAAGCGAGAGACATATGAAGGATTCTCATAAATTCATTACTATATCTGTTTTAGCTTTCCTGTTTTTTTTACATTCCAGTGATTCGAGATCACAATCTTTCTCATTTCGCACCTTCCAGGTGGAAGATGGCATGTGTGACCGGTTTGTCTATACGATAAACCAGGACCGCTATGGATACCTCTGGTTGGGTACGGGAGGAGGTCTCTGTCGCTATGATGGTTTTACTTTTCGGGCTGATCTCATAACCGATTCAATACCGGATGGTTATGTAAGAACCAGTTACCGGGACAGGAATGGCATCTTATGGTTTGGGCACGATGACGGTTCTGTTAGTTACTTCGACGGTACAAACCTCCATATCCTGAATATTGGAGCGTTAACCTATAGCCGGATCAATGATATCAAGGAAGATATGCAGGGGAACCTGGTATTTGCAACCCAGAATAGTGGTTTGCTGGTTGTTGATCCGCAGGATACGTCCAGTGTCCGTATATTAGATACTGGACCGCTGCTTGTCTATTCCATTGAATTTACATCAGAAAACACGTTTTTGGTTGGAACTCAGGACAGCGTCTGTATTTACTCGTACAGGAATGATGAAGGGGATCCGGTGTTTACCGGAACGATTGATTCGCTGCCGCAAACCAGGTTTCAGAAACTTTTTCAGGGAAGCAATAAGACGCTTTATGCAGGGACTTCTGACAGGGGTGTATACCGCATTATACCTGGAAAGGAAGGTTACAGTGGTGTGCGGATCGAAAATTTGGGTGAAACGATCGGGTTAGAGCGAGACAATATCCAGAATATCATGGAAGATACTGATGGAAATATCTGGTTAAGCACCTTCAGGAAAGGGGTGGTTAAGCTTGAGCGATCCGGGGATTCGGAATCGTTCAGCAGTCACCAGATGTATAACCGTGAAAATGGCCTGGGATATAATGACATCATCTGTGTGTTTCAGGACCTGGAGGGTAATATCTGGTTGGGGACCTATGGAAATGGCTTAGCCTTGTTGCTTAATGAGGCCTTTCTTTTTTATGATTTTGAGGATAAAGAGTCAGGATCCAATATAACCGCGTTGTTTGAAAATGAGGGACAGTTTTGGCTGGGTTCTGATAACGGAATCACCAGGACGGGCAAAGATTTCGATGGGGAGTCACACTATTACCGATGGACAGGTAATTTACCGGGCAGCAGGATCTCATCTGTGTATCGCGACCCTGACGGAAGAATTTGGGTGGGGACAAATGACCAGGGAGTTTACCTGTTGGATGAAGAATCGGGCAGATACACCTCCGTCTATGATTCAAGGAACTCACTGGAGAACACGATAAATTACATTACTGGTCAGAATACAGAGATCTGGATTGCCACGTCCAACGGTGTGCTTGTTTATGATTATCAAACGGGGGAAACGCTGCAGTTTTCTACCCGTGATGGATTACCTCATAACAAGATCAACCATATCTTTATCGATCATGTTGGAAGAGGTTGGATAGCCACCGTGAGTAACCGCCTGTATTACATTCAGGATGGTAAACTGAGCCTGGGAGAGGAGATCACCTATTATACCAAGAAAAACGAGTTTCAGGCTGTCGCCGTTTCTGAAAAAGGTGACATTTGGGCTGCAACGTATGGAAATGGATTGTATCATTTCACAGAAGATTCTACCTATAATTATACAACCCGGGATGGGTTGATCTCAGACTATTGTTACTGCCTCCTGTTGGAAAACAATAACATCTGGGTTGGCCACCGCCTGGGATTCAGTCGTTTCATTATACCGGACACCATCATTACAGCATTTGGGAGGGAACTGGGAATTACCAGCGACTGCAATCCCAATGCAATTGTCCTTGACAGTGAGGGAGCCGTTGTATTAGGTACCAATAAAGGGATAGTTCAGTATGATCCCTCCAAGGACCGGGGTAGTCTTGAACCACCAATCAACAATATCATCTCCTTTAGTTTCTCCGATAAAACGGTTGATTTCAGGAATGAAATCATCATGCCTTACGATAAGTACAAGCTCAAGATCGATTTCATCGGATTAAGCTACACGAATCCGGAACTGGTAAGTTATCAGTATAAACTGGTGAACTATGATGATGAATGGTCAGAGATTACCCGTATCCCGCAAGTCATCTATGGGATTAACGACGGAGAATATACCTTTTTGCTGAGATCGTATAACCGCTACTGGCAGACCACGGAAGAACCACTGGCAATCCCATTTGTGATACGTAAACCCTATTGGAAGACCTGGTGGTTCATCACCCTGGTCGCATTCATTCTGGTCGGATCCGTGATCGTGATCATTAAGGTCCGGGAGAGAAACCAGAAACAACTACAGGCTTTCCTCGAAAAGAGTTTGGATGAAAGAACAAAGGAAGTGGTTGAACAGAAAGAGGAGATTGAACAGAAAAATCGCGAAATAACAGATAGTATCAATTATGCTCAACGGATCCAGGCAAGTATTTTGCCTCCGGTTCATAAGTTGCGCGATGCTTTTCCCGGATTTTTCATTTTCTATCGGCCGCGGGATATCGTAAGCGGTGATTTTTATTGGTTTGATAAGATTGGAAAAGACCGGTTTATTATTGTCTGTGCCGATTCGACCGGGCACGGCGTTCCCGGTGCATTTATGTCAATGATCGGCTCTACACTGATCAAGGATATTATTAGCAGGCAGGATATTATCAAACCATCGGATATCCTTAGGACACTCGATAATGAGATAACCGAAGCCCTGAACCAGAATATTGAAGCGGAACATTCGAATGACGGTATGGATATGATTGTTTGTGTAATTAACACAAGCAATAAAAAGGTACGTTTTGCCTCTGCTATGCGGCCCATTATCTACTTCCATGATGGGGAGCAAATTTATCTGAAAGGAAACCGGAGTTCCGTGGGTGGTGAGATTATTGATGATAAGAATTTTCAAGACCAGGAACTACAGATGGATGAAGGAGATATTGTCTACATGTTCTCCGACGGTTATCCGGATCAGTTTGGCGGACCGATGGGTAAGAAGTTTAAGATGGCCCGAATGAAAAATCTCCTGGATGATATCTGGAAGAAGCCAATGGAAGAACAGTATGAGCATGTGAAGAACAACTTTGACCTTTGGAGAGGCAATTATAAACAGGTAGATGATGTCCTTTTCATGGCCATTCAAATGTAGTTTTTTACCCGGATTCACCGGGATGTCCTGATCTCATCCATTTCAACAATCTTATTGAATATTGCATATACTGTCAGCCCGGAAACCGTTTTAATTCCGATTTTCCGGGTGATGTTTTTCCGGTGGGTAACAACGGTATGGGTACTGATGAATAATTTTTCGCCAATCTCTTTATTGGTATATCCAAGTGCGATGTGTCTCAGAATAATCTTCTCCCGCTTGCTTAGTCCGGAGGAGCTTTCATAATCCGGTTGACTTTGAACAAACCGTGTAAAGAGACCATCCATCTTTTTTACCAGCTGGCTTTTCCCCTGATCCAGTGTAATGCGTTCAGTAAAATGTTTCAATTGGCTGCTATCGGATGATTCTGAAGGTAGGATAGCCACCATTACCCTGGATTTTTTCAGGTTCTGTTCCTGGATTTTCTTGATTCCCTCTGATGTAAGAATGGATGGATTGATGAAACAGATCGTATAGGATCCCTGTTCAAGCCGTTCCAGGAGTGATTCTTCATTAGCTGACTCAACTATCTTTCCAATACTGGGAAATTCCAGTAACAGGGATAGGAGACCTTTTCTGATCAGGTATGATTCTTCAGCGATTATGACAGATAGTTTTGGCATGGTTAAACCGGGTGGACCAGTGGAACTGATTTCATTGGGCGATTATTTTTTTTTCAAGTTCAACCACTTTTGGGACCAGCACTTTCTCTTCAATACGGCTATGATCGTTTATGTCCTGTTCAAGATTGAACAACTCAGTAAGCACTGTATTGCACAGGGCTTTATTTTTTGGAAAAGGAAGATATTTAATGATGATATTTTTCAGATCAAATAACTTCTCTTCAATGTTATCGTGCTCATTCATGTAATCCTGCATGGAGTATTTTCTCAACTCAACAATCAGGTCCTTTCGATTTTCAGGATGCTCATATGCTTCCTCGATTTTCAGTGCATAAGGGAATACGACTTCATCCTCCCGTTTGGTATGCGCCACCAATTCGTTCTTATATTCGGTGAAGAATTGTATCACAACGTCTATATTTTCAGCATCTGAATAACACTCCTTTACCATTTTATCGATCAGGATTTCCAGTTCGG
>Ga0315553_10000623_pt1 | contig 30697 bp, 28 predicted proteins | sample SalMarSW160140MG_FD_203099 | JGI IMG/M metagenome (GOLD analysis project Ga0315553, IMG submission 203099) | Salt marsh sediment microbial communities from the Plum Island Ecosystem LTER, Massachusetts, United States - Salt Marsh Sediment SW1601-40 ... | reverse complement strand
ATCGACGAGAAAGGCGGCGCCGACCCACCAAAGGCCGGCGAGAAAGAAGCCGAACCCGAAGGTCCAGCCGATGCCTGCGGCAGGAAGCAGCCGGCGGACGAAACCGGCGCCCTCGGCGGCCTCAGACCCGTCGATCAGCCAAACGAAGACGGGAACCGTCAGCCACAAAATCGGGGCGGCGTAGAACGGCGCGAAGGCCAGCGCGGAGGCGGCGCCACAGAGCAAGGCGACGGAAAACCGGCGCCAGCCCCACAAGACGATGATCAAGTTGGCGAAGGATTGCACGCGGGCGTGGCTCGCACTCGAATCGGGCGCGAAAGCCTCGCGGTGCGCCAGCCCGCGGTCAAGCGCCCGATGCCGGCTCCTGCGCCTGACGCGAGCGACGACGATGCTCGGGTGCGGCCGGGCGCCGCTGAATGCGCAGTCGCTTGATGCGGCGCGGGTCGGCGTCGAGGATCTCGATCTCGTAGCCGCCGGGCGCCGAAATGAGCTCGCCACGAACCGGAATGCGTCCGACCAGAGAAAAGACGAGCCCGCCGAGCGTGTCGACATCCTCGCCATGCTCGCCGGCAGCAAGGTCGCTGCCGATGGCCTGGGCAAGCTCGTCGAGATCGGCGCGGGCATCGGCGAGAAAGCCGCCGCGGCCATCGGGGACGATCATGGCGCCGGAGTCCACGTCGTATTCGTCCTCGATGTCACCGACGATCACCTCGACGGCATCCTCGAGCGAGACAAGACCGTCGGTGCCGCCATACTCGTCGATAACCAGGGCCATCTGCATGCGGCTCGCCTGCATGTTGGCGAGGAGAACTGCGACCGGCATCGACGGCGGAGCGAAGAGGATGTTGCGTACGAGGTTGGCTGTGGCGAGCGATCGAGACAGGTCGACGCGACCGAGGGCGAGCCCGGTGGAGGGCTCAGTGCGATCGCTGGGCCCGGCGTGGGCCGCCTCCTCGGTGGCGAAGCCCATCAGGTCCTTGATGTGGACCATGCCGATCGGATCGTCGAGGGTCTCGCGGAAGACGGGCAGGCGCGAGTGGCCTGACTTGCGGAAGCTCTGGAGAAGTTCGGCGAGCGTCACGTCAATGTCGACCGCGTCGATATCGGCCCGCGGGATCATGATGTCGTCGACGCGAACCTCGCGCAGCCTGAGGATATTGGCGAGCATGGCCCGCTCATCGGGGGTGAACCCCGCGGTCACATCGTCGGCGGCGAGCGCAGCGGCAAGGTCGGTGCGCATCGAACCCGGGCCCTTGAGCCCGACCGCGGCGCGGATGCGATCGATCCAGGTATCCCGGGGGCGATCCGGGTTGTCGGGCGCACCGGCCTTTTCCGTCGGGGGCTCGGTCGACCGGATCTCGGTTGGTGGTTGGTCGCTGTCGTTCATGATCGCGCGGCGGCAGCCGCCGTCCATCAGTGCGCGAACGGATCGGCGATGCCGAGGTGGGCCAGTATAGCCGTTTCGAGGCCCTCCATCACCGCCGCCTCGGCGCCGGTCCTGTGGTCATAGCCGAGAAGGTGAAGGAGACCGTGAACAATAAGATGGGTGACGTGATTGGCAATCGGCAACCCCTCGGCGGCTGCTTCATTCACGATTACTTCGCGGGCGAGGACGATATCGCCCAGGAGCGGGCTGAAACGACCCGAGTCGTCACGGGGGCCGGGGAAGGATAGAACGTTGGTCGCCGTATCGCGGCTGCGGTAGCGCCGATTAAGGGCGCGCACGCGATCGTCGTTGGTGAAGACCACGCTGACCTCGGCCGCTGGAGCAATTGTGGGGGCGAGCGTAGCGAGCGTGGCGGCGACTGCGGCGCTGGCGAGACGGCGCATTTCCTTCGCGGAAGGCCAGTCGCCGGCCTCGATCATGACGTCGACGGCGACCGTCGGTCCGGGTCCTGGCGCTAGGGCGGGCAATCGTCAGCCTCGGCCGCCCGTCCTCGAACGGTCGGCGGCGTCGTAGGCCTCGACGATACGGGCGACGAGCGGATGGCGGACGACGTCGGCCGCGGTGAAACGAACCTGAGCGACGCCTGAAACGGCCCGGAGCAGATCGATCGCTTCGATCAGGCCGGATAACTGACCGGGCGGCAGGTCGATCTGACTGGGATCGCCGGTGACGATCATATGTGAGTTCTCGCCGAGACGGGTGAGGAACATCTTCATCTGAATGGAGGAAGTGTTCTGCGCCTCGTCGAGGATGACAACGGCGTTCGACAGGGTACGGCCGCGCATGAATGCGAGCGGCGCGACCTCGATGATGCCCGACTGGAGACCGCGTTCGATGCGGTCGGCGGGCATCATATCGTAGAGGGCGTCGTACAACGGGCGCAGATAAGGGTCGACTTTTTCACGCATGTCGCCGGGTAAAAAGCCGAGACGCTCGCCGGCCTCGACCGCCGGCCGCGACAGGATGATGCGGTCGACGGCGCCGCGCTCGAGCATGGCGGCGGCGTAGGCAACGGCGAGGTAGGTCTTGCCGGTGCCGGCGGGGCCGATGCTGAAGGTCAGCTCGACCCGGTCGAAGGCGCGGATATAGGCGTCCTGGGTCGGCGTGCGGGCCATCACCGTGCGCCGGCGCGTGGCGATCTGGGCCATGGCCAGGCGACCCTTCGGATCGAGGGTCGGCAGGTTCAGTTGGGCCTCCGCCGCGGCCGCCATGCGGATCGCGCCATCGACGTCGCCCGCCGTGATGTCATGGCCGGATTGCAGGCGACCGTAGAGGATGTCGAGGGCGAGGCGGGCGCGGGTCAGCGCATCCGGACTACCGCGCAAGGTCACCTGGTTGCCGCGAGCAACGGCGTCGACGTCGAGACGCTGCTCGATCAGGGCGAGATTTTGGTCGAACTCGCCGAACAAATCCCGGATCAGACGGTTGTCGTCGAAGGCTACAACGATGTGGGAGCGATTCTCGGCGATCGACGCCTCACCGGCAGCGGCGGCAGGACGCACGGTCATGCGACAGCCTCCGCTCGCCCCCGCCCCACGGCCGAGCGGCCGTGAAGCGAGGCGAAGAAGCTGTTGGCGCCGGCCCGTTCGATGACGACACGGCCGATGGTTCCAATGAGGCCCGGGTCGGCGGCGACCTGAACCGGCCACAGCCAGGGCGAACGGCCGACAACCTGACCCGCGTAGCGGCCGCGGCGCTCAAACAAAATCTCGGCATTGCTACCGACCTTGGCACGCATGAAGGCGGCCTGACGCGCGTCGATCGCGGCCTGAAGGCGGCGCAGGCGCTCGGCCTTGACCGGCTCGGACACCTGATCGGCAGCGGCGGCCGCCGGCGTGCCCGGACGCGGGCTGTACTTAAACGAGAAGGCCGAGGCGTAACCGACCTCGTCGACGACCGACAGCGTGTCGGCGAAATCGGCCTCGGTCTCGCCCGGGAAACCGACAATGAAGTCGCCGGCGAGCGCGATGTCGGGGCAAGCGGAACGGACGCGATCGACCGCACGCAGGTAGTCGGCGCGGGTGTGGCGCCGGTTCATCGCGGCGAGCACGCGGTCGGAGCCCGACTGCACCGGCAGATGCAGGTAAGGCATCAGCGCATCGAGGTCGCGATGGGCGGCGACAAGCACGTCGTCCATGTCGCGCGGGTGGCTGGTGGTGTAGCGCAGGCGGTCGATGCCGGGGATCTCGGCGAGGCGGAAGAGAAGTCGACCGAGGCCCCATTCGCGGCCGTCGGGGCCCTCGCCGTGCCAGGCATTGACGTTCTGGCCGAGCAGGGTGAGTTCGCGTACGCCGTCGTCGGCCAGTCGCGCCGCCTCAGCGAGGATGGCATCGACCGGGCGGGAAGTCTCGGCGCCGCGCGTGTAAGGCACGACACAGAACGTGCAGAACTTGTCGCAGCCCTCCTGGACGGTAAGGAAAGCGGCAACGCGATGCGTCGCGGACAACGGACGCGGGCCGTCCGGGAGGGCGGCGAATTTTCCCTCAACATCGAAATCGGTGGCGACGACCGGTTTGCCGGCACGCGCCTCGTCAAGCAGCTCGGTCAGGCGCTGGTAGGACTGCGGGCCGATGACCAGATCGACGGCGGGGGACCGGCGGACGATCTCCTCGCCCTCGGCCTGGGCGACGCAACCGGCAACCCCGACGACGACGGTGCGGCCGTTGCGGGCGGCTTCGGCCTTGAGGTGGCGCAAGCGGCCGAGTTCGGAATAGACCTTCTCGACCGCCTTCTCGCGAATGTGGCAGGTGTTGAGCAAGACGAGATCGGCGGCAGCGGCCGTCGCGACCGGAACGTAGCCGGAGGCCGCCAGGGCGTCCGTCATCCGCTCGGAATCGTAGACGTTCATCTGGCAGCCGTAGGTCTTGATGAAGACTTTCTTCAGGTCCTCGCTCGTCCGGTTCATGCGCTCCTTGGCGCCGGCGGCCTCGGCCGCCAGCCCGCATCGTTTCTAGCGGTTTTTGGCGACGGTGAGAATAGCGCCGAACCGCGGCAGGACGACGATGGCAACCGGGGTTAACGGCCGGCCTAAGGCCGATCCTTCTTGTCCCCCGCCAGGGGGACGCCGTAGAGCTCAAGGCGGTGGTCGACCAGCTTGTAGCCGAGCCGCTCCGCCATCGCCTTCTGCAGCCGCTCGATGTCCTCGTCGCGGAACTCGATGACCTCGCCCGTCCTCAGGTCGATGAGATGATCGTGGTGCTCGTCGGGAACGGTCTCGTAGCGGCTGCGGCCGGCGCCGAAGTCGTGACGCGTGATGACGCCGACGTCCTCGAAAAGCTTGACCGTGCGATAGACCGTGGCAATTGAAATGTGCGGATCGAGGGCCGAGGCTCGCCGGTAGACCTCCTCGACGTCGGGATGATCGGTGGCCGCCTCGAGCACGCGGGCGATAGTCCGACGCTGGTCGGTCATGCGCATGCCCTTGGCAACGCATACCTCCTCAAGGGTCGGGCTCGGGCTTTCCGCGCTCACGGTCGATCCAACGATCAGGGTTACCTCGCGCTTAGCGAAGATGGACCCGCATGACAAGCGCGGTGCGGTCGCGGGCGGCTGCATCAGGATAATACCCTTGACGCTCGCCAGCGACCACGAAACCTAGGGAGCGGTAAAGCGCGACGGCGGCGCGATTGTCGCGATCGACTTCGAGGAAGCAGGCGGCGACGCGCTCGCGATAAAGCCGGCGCAACACTTCCTCCATGAGGAGCCGACCATGGCCGCGGCCACGGTCGCCAGCGCGTACGGCAACGGTCAGAATCTCGGCCTCGTCGGCGGCGACGCGGACCAGGATGAAGCCCGCCAGGCGGCGAGCGCCGAAGAGCGGCTGCAGACGCACCGCGAGCGCGAAGACGCCCGGCTCGGACAACAGGTGGGCGAAATCGTCCTCGCCCCAGGTGCGGGCGAAGGCGCCGCCGTGGATCTCGGCGAGCGCCTCGACCTCGCCGAGACGCACCTCGTCGACGATCAGCCGCGGGCGCAGCGACCAGCGCATTATCGCCGGGCGACGGCCGACGCCTGCGGCTTGGCGTCGGGAGGGCGGAGGTAGAGCGGACGTGGGCGTTCACTCGCCGAGGGGGCGAGGCGCGCCAGGCGAAGAAGCGCCGCGACATCAGGCGCGGAGGCGCGGTGAACAATGCGGGCTTCGGCTTCCCGGCCGACAACGTCGGCAAGGGCGTCGGCGCCCGAGCCGGCGATCATGGTGTTGGCGGCGAGGAGTGAAACGAACGTCTGAGGAGCACCCAAACGCGGCGCGCCGTCGGCCGTGCCATCGGGGGAGAAGTGCTGGCCGTAGACCTCGCCGCGGACGGCGGCCAGGACCGCCAGAACCGGTGTTGGCCCGAGTTCGGCTCGGGCCGCGTCGGCGTGGGCGGCGAGCGTGCCAATGCCGACCGCCTCGGCGCCCGTGACCAGGCATACCCCCCGAGCGGCGGCGATGCCGATGCGCAGGCCCGTGAACGAGCCCGGCCCGACAGTGACCGCGATGCGGTCGAGGTCCGCGAAAGCGAGGCCGGCAGCGTCCATGACCTCACGGATCATCGGCATCAGCCGCTCGGCGTGGCCGCGGCCGACGATCTCGGAAGCCATGACGGGTGCTGAGTCATCGACGGCGAGGCCGACCGAGCAGGCTTCGAGCGCGGTGTCGATGACGAGGAGGCGCATGGCGCCGGGATACCGTGCCGCCCCAGCCGAGTCGAGGCGGCGGGCCCGGAGCGCCCTACGCCGGGACTTCCTCGATGCCGCGCACTTCCGGAACGAAGTGGCGAAGCAGGTTCTCGATGCCGTGCTTTAGGGTCGCCGTCGAGGACGGGCAGCCGGCGCAAGAGCCCCGCATGTTCAAGAATACGACACCATCGCGATAACCCTGAAACGTGATGTCGCCGCCGTCCTGGGCAACGGCCGGGCGCACGCGGGTCTCGATCAGCTCCTTGATGGTGGCGACCACCTCGGCATCGTCCTCGGAGAAGAACTCGACGTCGCCTTCAGGTTCCGGCGCGCGGTCAACCGCCGGCACGCCGGACATGAAATGCTCCATGATGGCGCCGAGCACGGCGGGCTTCAGATGGGGCCATTCGCCATCGGTTTTGCTAACGGTAATGAAGTCGGCACCGAGAAACACGCCGCCAACGCCGTCGATAGCGAACAGGCGTCGGGCGAGCGGTGAGTCGGCCGCATCCTCGGCGCTCCGGTATTCGGCGGTGCCGGAGCCCAGGACCACGCGGCCCGGGAGGAACTTGAGGCTGGCCGGATTGGGGGTGGCTTCGGTCTGGATGAACATCTCAACAGCCCTTCGTTGACGCGGTTCAAGGCCACGAACGCAGGTAGAAGACTTAGGCCGGGCGGGCGGCGACATCAAGGCTGGGGGACCGGCTCAGGCGATGGCGGCGATCGCTTCGTCGTCGAGGTTGCCGGGAACGATGGTGATCGGAACCGGGAAGGTGCCGGCCTGCTTGCCGGCAAGGGCGGTGACCAGCGGGCCCGGCCCCTCGCTCTCAGTGCCGGCGGCGAGCACGAGGATGGCGATGTCGGCATCCTCCTCGATCAGGTTGACGATTTCCTCGGCGCGGTTGCCCTCGCGGATGACCTGTTCGGGCTCGATGTCGGCGTACTCGCGGATCTTGTCCGCGAAACGGCCGAGGGTTGTCTCGGCCTCGTCCATGGCCTCGGCGCGCATGATGTTCTCAACCCCGATCCAATGCTGGAAGTCGGCGGGGCCGATGACGTAGAGCAGGACTACCGCGCCGCCGGTGTGCTCGGCGCGGCGGGCGGCGTAAAGCAACGCGCGCGAACACTCGGGCGTGTTGTCGATGACTACGAGGAACTTGCGGCGATGGCCCTCCTCGCCGCTTCTGCGCTTCACTGCCATTGGATCATGCTGCCACAGGACGCGCGAGGAGCGAATAGCGAATAGCGTTCGGCAAGCCCACAGTCCCTATTCGCTCACTTCCGCCTGACGAAGCCGACGACGTCCTTGACACCGTTCATGGTCCGCTCGGCGATGGCGGCGGCCCGCTCGGCGCCGGCGACGAGGACCGCGTCGATGTGGCCGGGGTCGGCGAGAAGGCGGCGCATCTCGGCAGCTATCGGGCCGAGTTTCTCCACCGCGAGGTCGGCGAGCGCCGGCTTGAAAACCGAGAACTGGGCGGCGCCGTAGTCGCGCAGGACGTCGGCCTTGGAGATATCGGCGAGGGCGGCGTAAATGCCGACCAGATTGTCGGCTTCGGGACGGGTTTTGAGACCCGCGACCTCGCTCGGCAGGGGGTCCGGATCAGTCTTTGCCTTCCTGATCTTCTGGGCGATGAGGTCGGCCGAGTCAGTGAGGTTGATGCGCGAATTGTCGGAGGCGTCCGACTTCGACATCTTCTTGGTACCATCGCGAAGCGACATGACGCGGGTCGCCGGACCGGTGATCAGCGGCTCGGTGACCGGAAAGAACTGATCCCCGAAGCCGTGTTCGGCGATCGACTCGGAGAAATCATTGTTGAACTTGGTGGCGATGTCGCGGGCGAGCTCGAGGTGCTGCTTCTGGTCGTCGCCGACCGGAACGTGCGTGCCGAGATAGGCGAGGATGTCGGCGGCCATCAACACCGGATAATCGTAGAGGCCGATCGAGGCGGTCTCGCGATCCTTGCCCGCCTTCTCCTTGAACTGAGTCATGCGGTTGAGCCAACCGAGGCGAGCAACGCAATTGAAGATCCAAGCGAGCTCGGCGTGGGCGGCGACCTGGCTCTGGTTGAAGACGATGTTGGCTTTCGGATCGATGCCGGCGGCGATGAAGGCGGCGGTCACCTGACGGATTGCGTTGGGGAGCTCCTTCGGCCCGCCCCACACTGAAGTTGGCACAGTGATCGCGTGGAGGTCGACGACACAGTAGATGCACTCGTACGTCTTCTGCAGTTCGACGAAGCGCTTGAGAGCGCCGAGATAGTTACCGAGATGGAGATGGCCCGTCGGCTGAACGCCCGAAAACACACGCGGGCTGAATGTCGTCATCGATGGTCCCCCGGCGGCGCTGGCGGCGGCGTTATGGCGGACGCGGACGGGACACGCAAGCGTCTCAGGCGCGGCGGCGCACCGCCGTAAACGCATCACGGAAATCGACGACGCCAGCGAGCTGGCAGAACAGTCCGTAGACGACGATACCGCCGAGGACCAGAGCCGCGACGCTCGCCGCGCGGACTAGCAGGCCGGGGTCGGCGAGCGCGGGCCGGAACAGCCGGACGGCAACTGCCAGGCAGATGCCCATCAGCAGCGAAGCGAGCGCGAGCAGCGGCAGGCGCCGCGCCATCTTGGAATCGACATGGAAGCGGTCGCGGCGCCACAGCGTGCCGCCGAGGAGCGCGGCGTTGACCCAGCCAGCGAGCGACGTGCCAATGGCAATGCCGACGTGCGCGAGGAACGGGAAGAGGACGAGCGACACGACGACGTTGACGACGACGGCAGCACCGGCGAACCACATCGGCGTGCGGGTGTCTTCGCGGGCGAAGAAGCCCGGCTGGAACACCTTGATGAGGATAAAGGCCGGCAGACCGAAGGCGAAGGCGACGAGCGCGTCGGCGCTGGCGGCGGTGTCAGCGGCGGAGAAGCTGCCGCGCTGGAACAGCACGGCGATGATCGGGTCGGCCATGACGACGAGGGCGACCGCAGCGGGCAAGGCTAGGGCCATCGAAAACTCGAGCGCGCGGTTCTGGCTGTGGTCGACCAGGTCGGCGCGGCCGGCGCCGAGATGACGCGACAGATCCGGCAACAGGACGATGCCGATGGCGATGCCGACGATGCCGAGGGGTAGCTGATAGATGCGGTCGGCATAGTAGAGGTAGGAGACGGCGCCCGGCGCCAGTGAGGCGATGATGGTGCCGATGACGATGTTGATCTGGGTTATGCCGCCAGCGAGAACGCCAGGCAGAGCGAGGCTGGCGAGCCGTTTGACGCGGGGGGTCAGGTGCGGCTGCACCAGCCGGAACACCATTCCATCGCGGGTCGCCGCCCAGAGGACCGCGGCGAACTGAACAATGCCGCCAACCAGAGTCGCCCAGGCAAGTATGACGCCTGCATGCGGGTCTTTCTGATAGCCGGCCCAGAAGACAAAGAGCAGGGCGGCGATGAACACGACATTGAGGAGCGCGGGGGCGAAGGCGGCGGCGGCGAACCGGTCACGGGCGTTCAGGACGCCGCTGTAGAAGGCGAGCAGAGAGACGAAGACCAGATAGGGGAACGCGATCCGGGTAAGGAAAACGGTGAGGTCGAACTTGTCGGGCTCGGACGCGAAGCCGGGGGCGAGAACGTACATGAAAAGCGGCATGGCGATCTCGATCACCGCACTCAGAACCAGCAACGCGGTGAGGAGCGCGCTCAGTGCCTCAGAGCCAAAGCGTTGCGCTTCCGCCTCACCCTCGGTTTCCAGAGACTTCGCGAACAGCGGGACGAAGGCGGCGTTGAACGCGCCCTCGGCGAACAGGCGGCGGAACAGATTGGGGACGCGGAAAGCGACGAAGAACGCGTCGGCAACCGGGCCGGTGCCGAGCGCGGCGGCGATCAAGATGTCGCGGACGAAGCCAAGAACGCGGCTCGAGGCGGTTGCGCCACCGACGGTGGCGAAGTTCCTCAGGAGCGGCATCGTCGGTTCGGAATCAAGCCGGCTCCTTGCGTCTGGCGCGGGCCGGCGCGGCCGCGGCCCGGGTGCCGTCGAAGGCAGCGGTGAGGCGGCGACGCATCGCCGCCTGACGGGACGGATTGACGATCTTGTGGCCGGTGAGATCGGTTACGTAGAAGACGTCGACGGCGCGCTCGCCGAACGTGGTGACGTGGGCCGAGGCGATGTTGAGGTTGAGATCTGACATGGCCCGGGTGAGGTCGTAGAGTAGGCCGGTTCGGTCGAGGCCCGACGCTTCGATGACGGTGAACCGTTCCGACCAGGTGTTGTCGATGACGATCGCGGTCTCCAGCGAAAAGGCTTTGAGGCGGGCTTTGCCCTGAGATTTGCCGGCGACCATTTCGGGGAGCGCGAGCGAACCGGAAAGAGCCTGCTCAATGAGACTTGTCACGCGGCGGGCCCGGCGCATCTCGTCTGCCGCGTCGGCAAAGGCACGGCCAATGGAGATGGAATCGAGGGCCTGGCCGGTGGTGGTGGTGAATATCTGGGCGTCGACGATGTTGGCGCCGGCAACGGTGCAGGCGCCCGCGATCACCGACAAGAGACGCGGATGGTCAGGGGCCAGAACGGTGATCTCGGTGACCGCCTCGAAGGCATGAGTGGCAACGTCCGTGGCCAGCGTGCGCTTGGCCTCGTCGGCAGCGCGGATGAGCTCGGCGTGGGCGAGTTTGTGAGGGAGATCGACGCGCAGCCAATAGGCAGGATAGTGGCGGTCGAGATAGGCGCGGCGGTTACTTGCCGGCCAGTCGGCAAGCGCTTCGGCAAGTTCGCCCTTGGCGGCGGCGACGCGCAGGTCGCGACTAGCCTGGCTATGGCCACCGGTGAGGATTGGTTCGGTCTCATAGTAGAGCGTGCGCAGAAGCTGACCCTTCCAGCCGTTCCATACGCCGGGGCCGACCGCCTTGATGTCGGCGACGGTGAGAACCAAGAGCATTTTCAACCGCTCCATTGACTGAACGATCGCGGCGAAATCGAGGATGGTCTTGCGGTCGTTGAGGTCGCGCGACTGGGCGGTGATGCTCATGGTCAGGTGCTGCTCGACCAGCCAGGCGACCAGCTCGGTGCGGGCGTTATCAAGCCCGAGGCGCGGGCACAGCCGCCGGGCGACGCGGGCACCGGCAAGCGAATGGTCCTCGGGCCGGCCCTTGGCGATGTCGTGCAGGAAGAGCGCAATGTAGAGCGCCTGCCGATCCTTGATGCCGTGCATGATCTCGCTGGCGAGTGGATGAGCATCGGAAAGTTCGCCGCGCTCGATCCCGGCGAGGACGCCAATCGCCCGGATAAGATGCTCATCGACCGTGTAGTGATGATACATGTTGAACTGCATCATCGACACGATCTTGCCGAAGTCAGGAACAAAGCGACCGAGGACGCCGGCCTCGTTCATCCGCCTGAGCACCGCCTCCGGCTGGCGCGGCGAGGTGACGATCTCCAGGAACAGCCGATTGGCTTCAGCATCGTCGCCCAGACGACCATCGATCAGATTGAGCGAGCGCGCGATCTGTTGCATCGCGTCCGGGTGGAACGCGACGTTATAACGATCGGCGAGGTGGAAGATGCGGATGATGTTGACCGGATCATCGGCGAACACTTTGCTGCTGGCGACGTTGATGCGGTCGTTGTCGACGACGAAGTCGGTGGAACCGGGGATCTTGCTCCGGCGGCGGGTCGGCAGGCCGAACAAGCGGTTGAGCATCGGTGGCGGCTTGGCGTGATGCTCCTCGAGGGCCGCGCAGAATATCCGCGTCAGATCGCCGACGTCCTTGGCGATCAGGAAGTAGTGCTTCATGAACCGCTCGACGTCCTTCAAGCCAGGGTGAGCGGTGTAGCCAAGGCGCCGGGCCATCTCGGGCTGGAGGTCAAAGGACAGCCGCTCCTCGGCGCGACCGGTGAGGAAATGCAGGTGGCAGCGAACCGCCCACAAGAAATCCTCGGCCTTGCGGAATAGCTTGAGCTCCGCCTTGGAGAACACGCCGACCTCGACCAACTCGTCCTCGCTGCCAACCCGGTAGAAATACTTGGCAATCCAGAACAGCGTGTGGAGATCGCGGAGGCCCCCCTTGCCTTCCTTGACGTTGGGCTCGACCAGGTAGCGCGAGGCGCCCTGCCGGCGATGACGCTCGTCACGCTCGGCGAGCTTAGCGGCAGTGAACGCGCGACCGGTGTCTTTGACGACCTCGGCGTCGAACCGGGTGGCGAGCGCTTCATAGAGGGCGCTGTCCCCGCACAGGAAGCGCGCTTCCAAGACCGCGGTACGGATGGTCATGTCGGAGCGGGCAAGTCGGATGCATTCGTCGACGCTGCGGGTGGCGTGGCCGACCTTCAGGCCAAGATCCCACAACATGTACAGAACGAACTCGACAACGCTCTCGCCCCACGGCGTCTGCTTGTAAGGGAGCAGGAAGAGTAGGTCGACGTCGGAGCCGGGCGCCAACGTACCGCGGCCATAGCCACCGACGGCGACCACCGCCATGCGCTCGGCGGCGGTCGGGGCGACGGAGCGGTAGACGTGGGTGGCGGCGAGGTGATGGATGGCGCCGACGAGCGTATCTTGGAGAACGGACAACCGCTTGGCACAAAGCGTGCCGCGGCCGTCGGATCTGAGGCGGTGCTCCGCCTCGGCGCGACCGTCGGCGAGCACCTTCTTGAGTCGGGCAACGATCCCCGCGCGTGCCTTGGCCGACGGCTCGCCGCCCTTGCCGGCCAACGTAACCAGCCTGTCACGAAGGGCTTCGCCGTCGACGAGGGCGTCGGGCACGGCAACAGCTTTGTTCATCGCACGGCGATACCAAGGATTCGACGCGGTGGAACCTAGCGTGGATTTGCCGACGGCGCCAAATCCGCCACTCGGCACCGGCGCGTCACGCGTTGGCGGCGACGATATCGCGATAGGCAAAGAGACTCTGCTTGGGGGTGCGCTTCTGGGTGGCGAAATCGACGTGGATCAGGCCGAAGCGGGTCTCGTAGCCGCGGAACCATTCGAAGTTGTCGAACGGGCACCAGGCGAAATAGCCGCGGACATCGGCGCCCTCGCTCCGGGCCTTGAGGACCGCGTCGATATGGCGGGCAATGTAGTCGGTGCGCAGCGGGTCCTTGACCACGCCGTCGACCATGACCTCGTCACGGTCGCCGAAGCCGGCACCGTTCTCGGTGATGAAGATCGGTAAATTGTCATACTCGTCGCGAATGCGGAGCAGCAGCCTATGGAGCGCCTCGGGGCGCACCGGGCCGTTGTGGGCCTTGAGCTCGTCCGGGTTGATGCCGGGCTCGGCGCCCAACGGACGGTCGGCGCTGTGGCGCACGTATGACGGAGCGTAGAAATTGACGCCGAGGAAGTCGACGCGGCTGGCCTGCAGAAGGGCAAGATCGGCGTCGGAAACCGAGAACCGCGGATTGAGCTTGGTCAACGTCGCGAGAACCTCATCGGCGTACGAGCCGCGAGTGGGCGCGTCCAGCGACCAGCGATCATGAAAAGCCTCCCACGTGCGGGCGGCCGCGACGTCGGCGGGATTGTTCGGGTCGGCCGGGATTGTCGGGCTGAGGGGGATGGCAATGCCGATCATGCCCGTGTGGCCGGCGGCACGATAGTCGCTGACCGCCGCGGCGCTAGCCAGGAACAGGTTGTGGAGCGCGGGAACCTGGCGGCCATACTGCTCGGCGGTGAACCAAAACGGCGGGCGCCGGCCGACGATGTTGTCTGCAACGAGGTCCATGAAGAACACGTCGACGTACGGCTCGTTCATGGTGATGAACTTGTCGACGCGATCGCCGAAGGCGCCGAACACCACGCCCGCATACTCGCGGAACCAGCCGATGACGTCGCGATTGTGGAAGCCGCCCTTCTCGTGGAGCACCCAAGGGAAATCCCAATGGTAGAGGGTCACCACCGGCTTGATGTCGCTGGCGATGAGGTCGTCGACGAGGCGGTTGTAGTAATCGAGACCGGGCTGGTTCACCCGGCCGACGCCCTCCGGCAGAATGCGCGGCCATGACAGCGAGAAGCGGTAGGCGTTGAGGCCGGCCTCGCGCATCATAGCGATATCCTTGAGGTACTGGTCACGGCTATAGGCGTTGATGGCGACGTTGCCCGTCTCCTGCTTGCCGATTACCGCCTCGGTGCCATGGTAGCGATTGGTATAGACGTCCCACTTGGATAGGCCTTTGCCATCGGCGTCCCAGGCGCCTTCTACCTGATAGGCGGCGCTCGCAGCACCCCACAGAAACTCTTCCTTCGACGCGGCCATCGTCGCGCTCCCGCAGTTCATCACTCACGCTTCGCTGCACGCGCCGTCTTCAGCCTGTACAGTGCTTCCAGCGCCTCGCGTGGCGTGAGTTCGTCAGGCGCGATGCCGTCGATCATGTCGGCCACCGCGTCGGTCTCTGGTTCGGCGCTGGCGCCGGTCTGGGCGGTCGAAAATAACGGAAGGTCGTCGACCAGAGTGTCAACCGGCGACTTTCGATCGGTCTCCTCGAGCTGATGCAAGACCGCGCGGGCGCGCTCTACAACGACCGCGGGTAGGCCGGCAAGGCGCGCAACCTGGATGCCGTACGAACGATCCGCCGTGCCGCAGACGATCTCATGAAGGAAGACTACGTCACCTTTCCACTCCTTGACCCGAACGGTAACGTTGTCGAGTCGAGCCAAGCGGTGAGCGAGCGCAGTCAGCTCGTGATAGTGGGTGGCGAAGAGGGCGCGCGACCGGTTGACTTCGTGGAGGTGCTCAATCGCCGCCCAGGCAATCGACAGACCGTCGAAAGTCGCGGTGCCGCGGCCGATCTCGTCGAGAATGACCAGCGAATGCGGGCCGGCCTGATTGAGGATGGCGGCGGTCTCGATCATCTCGACCATGAACGTTGAGCGACCGCGGGCAAGATCGTCGGCCGCGCCAACGCGCGAGAACAAGCGGTCGACAACGCCAATGACCGCAGACTTCGCCGGCACGTAGGAGCCGGCCTGAGCGAGGATCGCGATCAACGCGTTCTGGCGCAGGAACGTCGACTTGCCGGCCATGTTGGGCCCGGTCACCAACCAGATGCGCCCGGCGTTCTCGCCCGCCGGCGGGCCGAGATCGCAATCGTTGGCGACGAAGGGGCCGGCGGCGCTTGCGCGCATGGCCTGCTCGACGACGGAATGGCGTCCGCCACGAACGGTGAAGGCGAGCGAACCGTCGATCGAGGGGCGGCAGTAGCCCTCCTTGTCGGCGAGGACGGCGAAAGCCGCGGTGACGTCGAGGACCGCAAGCGCATCGGCGACCGAGCGGATCGTTGCCGAGGCGGCAATAACGCGCGCGGCAAGGGCGTCAAAGGCGGCAAGCTCCAGCGCTAGGGCACGCTCGCCGGCGCCAGCGATCTTGGCCTCGAGGTCTGCAAGCTCGGACGTGGTGAAACGCACCGCACTTGCCAGCGTCTGCCGGTGGATGAACCTGGCGTTGAGAGGGGCGGTCATCAACCGGTCGGCGGAGCCGGCGCCGACCTCGATAAAGTAGCCGAGGACGTTGTTGTGCTTGATGCGGAGCGTGCGGAGATCGGTCTCCGCGGCGTAGGTCGCCTGGAGGCCGGCGATCACTCGGCGCGACTCGTCGCGTAGCCGCCGCGCCTCGTCGAGATCGCGATCGTAGCCGGGGCGTACAAAGCCGCCGTCGCGCTTGAGATGCGGCAGGTCATCAGCGAGGCCCGCGGCCAAGGCGTCGACAAGGTCACCAGGCGTCTCGGCGAGCGTGGCGGCAGCATTGGCGATCTCCGTCGATGGCGGATCCCCTGCCCCGCCGATCGCCGCTCCGAGGGCGGAGGCCGCTCTCAGCCCGTCGCGGATCGCGGCAAGGTCTCGCGGGCTGCCGCGGTTGAGGCTGAGGCGGGACAGCGAGCGGGCAATGTCCGGGGCCGCAGCGAGTTGGTCGCGGATGGCGCCCGTGCGGCCCATGTCGTCGAGCATCCATTCGACAGCGTCGAGGCGGCGGCCGATAACGGCGAGGTCGGTGGATGGGCCAGCGATGCGCCGAGCGAGAAGCCGCGCGCCGACGCTGGTGACCGTGTGATCGACCGTATCGATGAGGCTGCCGCGCCGACTGCCAGAAACGGAGACGGCGAGTTCCAGGTTGGCGCGGGTGGCGGCGTCGATGACCATGGCCTCGCCCGCTGCCTCGGCGATTGGCGGCGACAGCGGCGGGCGCTCCTTGATCTGGGTTTTCTCGACGTAGGCGAGCGCAGCGGCCGCGGCCGACAGCTCGACGCGGCTGAAGGCTCCGAAGGCATCCAGACTCAGAACGCCGAAATAAGCCGCCAGCCGCTCGCCGGCAGTTGAGCCGTCGAAGAAGGCCGCGGACAGAGGCGTGACCGCAGCGTCGAGGCCCAGCCACAGCGGCTTGAGCGCGGGGTCGGCGAAGACGGCGTCGGAGACGATCACCTCGCTCGGCGCGATGCGGGCGAGGTCGGCGGCGAAGCGCTCGGCCGTGCTCGCGGCAAGACGGAACTCGCCGGTGGAAATGTCGATCCATGCGAGAGCATAGTCGTCACCGCCGTCGCCGCCGCGGCTGCGGGCGAGCGCGGCGAGGTAGTTGTTGCGTCCGGGCGAGAGCAGCGCGTCCTCGGTCAGGGTGCCAGGCGTCACCAGGCGAACGACGTCGCGTCTGACCAGGGCCTTGGCGCCGCGCTTCCTAGCCTCGGCCGGGTCCTCGGTCTGCTCGCAGACCGCGACGCGGTGGCCAAGGGCTATCAGCTTCTGCAGGTACTGGTCGGCGGCGTGGACGGGCACGCCGCACATCGGGATGTCGTTGCCGAAATGCTTGCCGCGCTTGGTGAGCGTGATGCCGAGTGCGCGCGAGGCGACTTCCGCATCATCGAAGAACAACTCGTAAAAGTCACCCATCCGGTAGAACAACAGACAGTCCGGGTTGGCGGCCTTGATCTCGATGTACTGCGCCATCATCGGCGTGGCGCGGTCGGGATCGGACGCTGCGGTGGGGCGGTTCATGGGGCGCGAGGTTATCAGATGCGCCGCCAGCGTTCGACGGAACCGAGCGCCGTTGGTCACCATCAACCGCGATGATATGGTCAGGACTGATGGGGGCGCGGGGTCTCGAAGCGCACCCGAGGAACGCAGCGCATGCCCGACAACGGAATGCCGCCGAAGGCCGGCCACTCGGTCACCGACCAGGAGGCGCTCAACTTCCATTCGGAGGGGCGGCCGGGGAAGCTCGAGATCACGGCGACCAAGCCGATGGCGACGCAGCGTGACCTGTCGCTCGCGTATACGCCGGGCGTGGCCGTGCCGGTTAAGGCGATCGCGGCGGACCCGCAGACTGCCTTCGACTACACCGACCGGGGCAACATGGTCGCGGTGATCACCAACGGCACGGCGATCCTCGGCCTCGGCAACCTCGGGGCGCTAGCGGCCAAGCCGGTGATGGAGGGCAAGGCTGTCCTGTTCAAACGTTTTGCCGACGTCGATTCAATCGACCTGGAGGTCTCGACCGAGGACGTCGATGAGTTCGTGGATTGCGTGCGTTTTCTGGGAGCGTCGTTCGGCGGCATCAACCTCGAGGATATCCGTGCGCCGGACTGCTTCGTCATCGAAAGTCGCCTGCGCGAGGCCGTGGATATCCCGGTGTTCCACGACGACCAGCACGGCACCGCGATCATTGCCGCGGCAGGATTGATCAATGCGCTTTTTCTGACCGGGCGTGAGATGGCGACCGCACGCCTTGTGTGCAACGGCGCCGGGGCAGCCGGCATCGCTTGTGTCGAACTCGTCAAGGCGCTGGGGATGCGGGCCGAGAACATCATCCTGTGCGACACCAAGGGACCGATCCACCAGGGCCGCACGGAAGGCATGAACCAGTGGAAGGCGGCGCACGCGGCCGACACCAAGGCCCGGTCGCTGGCCGAGGCGATCGAGGGCGCCGACGTCCTGTTCGGGCTCTCGGCCAAGGGCGCCTTCACGCCGGAGATGATCGCCTCGATGGCAGACAACCCGATCATCTTCGCCATGGCCAATCCCGACCCGGAGATCACGCCGGAGGAGGTCGCCAAGGTCCGCGACGATGCGATCATGGCAACGGGGCGGTCGGACTACCCAAACCAGGTCAACAACGTTCTGGGCTTTCCCTACATTTTCCGCGGCGCTCTCGACGTGCGCGCGACCACCATTAACGAGGCGATGAAGGCGGCGGCGGCGCACGCGCTGGCGACGCTCGCGCGCGAGGACGTGCCCGACGAGGTCGCCGCCGCCTACCAGGGGGTGAGGCCGAAGTTCGGCCCGCAGTACATCATCCCGGTGCCGTTCGATCCGCGGCTTCTGTCGGAGGTGCCGGCTGCCGTGGCCAAGGCGGCGATGGATTCAGGCGTGGCGCGCAAGCCCATCGACGACATGGAGCAGTACAAGATCCAGTTGTCGGCACGACGCGATCCGATCGTCGGAACGCTGCAGCGAATCTTCCAGCGGGTGCGGCGTACACCGAAGCGGGTGGTTTTCGCCGAGGGCGAGGAAGAGCAGATGATCCGGGCGGCGGCGAGCTTCATCCATCATCAGCTCGGCACCGCCATCCTGATCGGGCGCGAGGAGACAGTGCGAAGTACCGCCGATCGCGCGGGCATCGACATCCACGAGGGAATCGAAATCCACAACGCGCGGCTGTCGCGGCGCAACGCGGACTACGCGGACTTCCTCTACGCCCGACTGCAGCGTAAGGGCTACCTGTTCCGCGATTGCCAGAGGTTGGTCAATACCGACCGCAACCATTTCGGCGCCTGCATGGTGGCGCTCGGCGACGCCGACGCCATGGTTTCAGGCGTGACTCGCAACTACTCGACGGTGCTCGGCGACGTCTGCCGCGTGATCGACCCGAAGCCCGGACACCGGGTCATCGGCGTGTCGGTGGTACTCGCCCGCGGCCGGCTCGTCCTAGTCGCCGACACGGCGGTCCACGACATGCCGTCGCCGGAGGCGCTCGCCGACATTGCCGAGGAAGCCGCGGGCGTCGCCCGCCGCCTCGGCTACACACCGCGGGTGGCGCTCCTTGCCTACTCGACGTTCGGCCAGCCGGAAGGCGATCGGGCGCGCAAGGTCCGCGATGCCGTCGAAATCCTCGACCAGCGCCGGGTCGACTTCGAATACGACGGCGAGATGGCTGCCGACGTGGCGCTCAACCCGAATTCGATGGCCGCCTACCCGTTCTGCCGCCTGTCGGGACCGGCGAACGTGCTGATCATGCCGGCGTATCATTCTGCTGCGATCTCGACAAAGATGCTCCAGGAGCTTGGCGGGTCCACCGTGATCGGGCCGCTTTTGGTCGGCCTCGACAAGCCGGTACAGATCGTCTCGCTTGGCGCGCGCGACTCCGACATCGTTAACATGGCGGCCCTGGCGGCGTTCAACGTCAGCGGCTAGGCGGACCCGGTCCGTCGCAGAAAATTCACTTGCACGTGACGGTCTCCTGTGCTCGTTTAACCATCTGGTTAAGGAGGAAGCGATGACTGCGCACGGCGGGTTTCACTGGAACGAACTGATGACCTGGGACGCCAAGAAGGCCAAGGACTTCTACAAGAAGACGCTCGGCTGGTCGTTCGAGGACATGCCGATGGGCGAGGGCACGACCTACACGCTCATCAAGTCGAACGGCGAGATGGTCGGCGGCATGATGCAGATGCAAAAGGGGCCGATGTTCGACGGCATGCCGGAGCATTGGCTCGCGTACATCGCGGTCGACGACGTCGACAAGCGCCTGAAGAGGCTCACGGCGGCCGGCGGCAAGATCCTGCGCGAGCCCGCGGATGTTCCAGGCGTCGGGCGCATCGCCATCGTTGCCGACGCGGCTGGTGCGGCGCAAGGCTGGATGGTGCCGGCGCCGCAGAGCATGTGAGGGTGGGGGCGCGGAGGCCTCGCCGCTACTCGACCAGAACGGTGCAGGTCGAGTCGCCGGCGTTCTCGCAAGGGACGTAGCGATGGACCTCGCTCTCCTCGCCGTCCGAATAGACGACCTGGACAGCGATCTCGCTGGCGGAGCCGAGCGGTAGCGTCAGGTATGGCGGGTATTTCTCCGCGTCGATCTCGTTCGGCCGCTCGGGGTCGCAGGGTGGCAGGGGGAAGCGCTCGGCCAGGTCGTCGCCGTCGATAGAGAAGCGGATCTCGGCAAGCCCGCAGCGATAGACGAGAAGCTGGGTGAAGTAGATGAACTGCCGGCCGTCGTAGTCGCGGAACGCTACCCAACTATCCTTGGTCATCGGCAGGATTTGCTTCTCCATGCCGGTAAGGCCCTGGGCGCGCGCGGCGAGCGCGGCGAGGATGCCGCCTATGAGCGCGACGGTGGTGAGGGTGAGGCGCATGGCGATCAAGGTCGGGTCACACGCCTTAGCGTCAGGTTAATGCGGCCGCCCTCTGGGAACCAGTCCTGAAGCAGCGTTGAGGTGCCGGGGTAGATGCGGTCGACGCCGTGGAAGGCGAGGCGGGATTCGCCGCCGAGGACGACGACGTCGCCGGATGTGAGCCTCAGCGAGCGGGTTGGATCGCCGCGCGTGGTGCCGCCGACGCGGAAGCGGCAGCCGTCGCCCAGCGAAATCGAGACGACCGGAGCCGCAAAATCCTCCTCGTCGCGGTCCTGGTGGAGGCCCATGCGGGTCCCCGGAGCGTAGTAGTTGACAAGACAGGCCTCCGGATCGTGCGGGTAATCGGTCACTTTGCGCCACACATCGAGCACCATCGGCGGGATCGGGGGCCATGGCTTGCCGGTTTCCGGATGGGTCGGCTGATAGCGGTAGCCCCCTTCCCTGTCCGACATCCAGCCCAAGGGGCCGAGGTTGGTCATGCGCACGGAGAATGGCTTGCCGGTCTTCGGCATTGTCGGCATGAACAACGGCGCGGCAGCCAGCGCCGCCATCACGGCTGCGAGAGCAAGACGCTGCTCATTCTCACGCCAGTAGGGTAAATGTATCAAACCTGCGCGACATGCGCCGGTCTCGTCTGGCAATCCGCGGTTCATGGTGCATTGTCCGCGGGAGGTCGATTGCGCCAGCCCAGGAGCTCGCCGATGGAATCGCTCGTTCCAGGCCCCGTCGCGGCCGCGCTCGATCTCCTGTCGACCCTGTTCGTGTTCGTCATCGGCATCGCCGCCGCAGCGATTGTCGTCATCTTCGTCATCGACGTTACCCAACACCGCGACGCGGTGCGCCACAACTATCCCGTGGTTGGTCGCTTCCGCGATATCTTCATCACGCTCGGAGAGTTCTTCCGCCAGTATTTCTTCGCCATGGACCGCGAGGAAATGCCGTTCAACCGAGCGGAACGGCAATGGGTCTACCGGGCCGCCCAGGGCAAGGACAATACGGTCGCGTTCGGTTCGACCAAGAATCTGTGGGCGCCCGGGACGGTGATGTTCGTCAACTGCCCGTTCCCCACCCTTCACGGCGACCGCGCTGAGACCAAGGCCATGGTGATCGGCCCGGGCTGCCGCCAGCCCTACGCGGCGCCGTCATTCTTCAACATCTCGGGGATGAGCTTCGGCGCCATTTCGAAGCCGGCCGTGCAGGCATTGTCGCGTGGCGCGGCGCTCGCCGGGTGCTGGCTCAACACCGGCGAAGGGGGTCTCGCCCCTTATCACCTGGAAGGCAACGCAGACATCGTCTTCCAGATCGGCACGGCGAAATACGGCGTGCGCGACGCGGCGGGAGAGCTGTCGGAAGACCGCCTCAGGGAACTCGCCGACGACAACCGCATCAAGATGTTCGAGATCAAGCTGTCGCAGGGCGCCAAGCCTGGCAAGGGCGGCATTTTGCCGGCGGTCAAGGTGACGCCGGAGATCGCCGCAATCCGCGGCATTCCCGCGGGCGTCGATTCGATCTCGCCGAACGGGCATCCGGAGATCAGCAACGTCGGCGAGCTCATCGACATGATCGTGCGCATCCGCGAAGTGACCGGCAAGCCCGTCGGATTCAAGTGCGTGATCGGCTTCTACGACTGGCTCGAGGCTTTGTTCACCGAAGTGGCACGACGCGGCAGTGAATCGGCGCCCGACTTCATCACGATCGACTCCGGCGACGGCGGCAGCGGCGCCGCGCCGATGCCGCTGATGGACAACGTCGGGCTGCTGGTGCGCGAGTCGCTGCCGATGGTCGATGACATCCGCAAGCGCCACCGCATGAAGGAGCGCGTGCGTCTGATCGCGTCGGGCAAATTCGTGACGCCGTCAGGCGTGGCCTGGGCGCTTGCGGTCGGCGCCGACTTCGTCGTCAGCGCCCGCGGCTTCATGTTCGCGCTCGGGTGCATCCAATCCCTTAAATGCAACAGAAACACATGCCCGACGGGCGTGGCGACACACAATCCGCGGCTGCAGCAGGGGCTGCATCCTCAGGACAAGGCCCTCAGGGTGGCGAACTACTGCACCAACATCTGCAAGGAGGTTGAGATCATCGCCCACTCGTGCGGCGTGCCGGAGCCGCGGCGGCTGAGGCGGTACCATGTCCGGGTGGTGCAGGACGATGGCCGCTCGAAACCGTTCAGCGAGATCTTCCCGAGCCCGGATCCGGCCGACAACGAGGTGGCCGCCGCCATCGCCGCAGTGCGCGCGAGTGAACGGGCAGCGGCGAGATCCGCCGAAGTCGCAGTGCCGGGACAGACGTGACGCGTGTCACTGCCCGGGGAACACCTCGGGCGGTACGGGGTAATAGTCCCTCCAGCCGATCCAGGGAACATCGGTGGCGCCGAGGTCGTACTCGTAGACCAGCCAGCCTTTCGGCGTCCGGCGCAGGAGCGCGGAGACGGTGTAACCGAACATATCGTTCTCCCAGGCGGTCTGATAACGGGTGTACAGGTACTCGATGGCGCCGCCGCCCGGCCGCTGTGGAGTGAGGCTGACGAGGGCCCACTCGCCAAGAACGCGCATGTCGCCAACGACGAACTCAACCGGGGCGCCGACCTCGGCTTCGACCATCGGGCGGACGGCGTCGAGGACGGCAGTCCTCAGCGCGCTTCCGTGCGGCGGCGTCACGGTCTGAGCGTATGCGCTGCCAGCGAGTGCGGCGCAGACAAGCATCAAGACAGCGAGAGCCGGGGCGGCGGGCGACAAGGCGAACCGCTTGTCAATGTACGACATTTCGGGTTCCTCGACTCAGCATGGGCGGCTTGCGGCCGATTTGCGGCCTTCTTATATACGCCGGGAAGTGGCGCTCCCGGGGGCTTTCCTCGACAGGAGCCGCGAATCACGTCAGGGGATCGGCCGGGGCCCCGAGGGCGGGATCGGTCACGGTCTGCCGGTAAGGAGAGCAAGAGAATGGCTAAGGTGATCGGTATAGACCTCGGCACGACCAACTCGTGCGTGGCGGTCATGGACGGCAAGAACGCCAAGGTCATCGAGAACGCGGAAGGCGCGCGCACCACGCCCTCGATGGTCGCCTTCACCGACGAGAGCGAACGACTGACCGGCCAACCGGCCAAGCGCCAAGCGGTGACCAACCCGGAACGAACCTTCTTCGCCATTAAACGCCTGATCGGACGGCGCTACGACGACGCCACGGTCGCTAAGGACAAGGAGCTTGTCCCCTACAAGATCGTCAAAGCGCCAAACGGTGACGCATGGGCCGAGGCAGACGGCAAGAAATACTCTCCCTCGCAGATTTCGGCCTTCATCCTGCAGAAGATGAAGGAGACGGCGGAGGCTTATCTCGGCCAGACGGTCGAGCAAGCGGTGATCACGGTTCCGGCCTACTTCAACGACGCCCAGCGCCAGGCAACCAAGGACGCCGGCAAGATCGCCGGCCTGGACGTGCTCAGGATCATCAACGAGCCGACGGCTGCGGCGCTGGCCTACGGCCTTGACAAGAAGGAAGGCGAGACGATCGCCGTCTACGATCTCGGCGGCGGTACGTTTGACATCTCCATCCTGGAGATCGGCGACGGCGTGTTCGAGGTGAAGTCGACCAACGGCGACACCTTCCTCGGCGGCGAGGACTTCGACATGCGGCTGGTCAACTACCTGGCCGATGAGTTCAAGAAGGAACAGGGCATAGACCTGAGGGTCGACAAGCTGGCGCTGCAGCGCCTCAAGGAGGCCGCGGAGAAGGCAAAGGTCGAACTGTCGAGCGCCACGCAGACCGAGATCAACCTGCCGTTCATCACCGCCGACGCGTCCGGACCCAAGCACATGACGATGAAGCTCACCCGGGCCAAGTTCGAGGCGCTGGTCGAGGACCTCATCCAGAAGACCGTGGGACCGTGCAAGGCGGCGCTCAAGGACGCCGGGCTCTCGGCCGGCGAGATCAAGGAAGTCGTTCTGGTTGGCGGCATGACCCGCATGCCCAAGGTTCAGGAGGTGGTGAAGAACTTCTTCGGCAAGGAACCGCACAAGGGCGTCAACCCGGACGAGGTGGTCGCCATCGGCGCGGCCATCCAGGCAGGCGTCTTGCAGGGCGACGTCAAGGACGTGCTCCTGCTCGACGTGACGCCACTGTCGCTGGGCATCGAGACACTGGGCGGCGTATTCACGCGGCTGATCGACCGCAACACAACCATCCCGACCAAGAAGGGCCAGGTGTTCTCGACCGCCGAGGACGGCCAGAATGCCGTCACCATCCGCGTCTTTCAGGGCGAGCGCGAGATGGCATCGGACAACAAGCTGCTCGGCCAGTTCGACCTAGTCGGCATCCCCCCGGCGCCGCGCGGCGTGCCGCAGATCGAGGTCACCTTCGACATCGACGCCAACGGCATCGTCAACGTCTCTGCCAAGGACAAGGGAACCGGCAAGGAACAGCAGATCCGCATCCAGGCCTCGGGCGGCCTCAGCGAGGCCGACATCGACCAGATGGTCAAGGACGCCGAAGCGCATGCGGCAGAGGACAAGGAGCGGCGCGCGCTGGTCGAGGCCAAGAACCACGGCGAGGCGCTGATCCATTCCACCGAGAAGTCGCTCAAGGATTTCGGCGATAAGGTCGCTGAAGCCGACAAGTCAGCGATCGAGACGGCGATGGGCGAGTTGAAGACCGCCATGGAGGGCACCGACACGGAGGCGATCAAGGAGAAGACCAACGCCCTCGCCCAGGCGGCCATGAAGCTCGGCGAAGCCATGTATCAGGCAAGCCAGGCCGGAGAGGGCGGCGAAGGTGGCGAGGGCGGCGAGGGCGGCGGCGGCGAAGCGCCGAAGAGCGAGGACGTGGTCGACGCTGACTTCGAAGAGGTCGACGACGACGATCAGAAGAAGTCGGCCTGAATTTGGTGCGGTTCCCGTCCGGGCCGGACGCAAAAAACCGGCCGGACGTGAGACAATATTGATTCGGGTTGCCGCTGACCGATGCGGGGGGAAATGTCGGGTGCGGCGGCGGGGATTGTGAATGGCCAAGGCTGATTTCTACGACGTGCTCGGCGTGTCGCGCGACGCGGACGAAAAAGCGCTTAAAGTCGCCTTCCGCAAGCTCGCCATGCAGCACCACCCCGACCGCAACCCTGGCGACCACGCGGCGGAGATCAGGTTCAAGGAAGTCAACGCCGCTTACGAGTGCCTGAGGGACCCGCAGAAGCGCGCGGCCTACGACCGCTTCGGCCACGCCGCCTTCGAGAACGGGGGCGCGGGCGGCATGGGTGGCTTCCACGGCGACTTCGCCACCTCGATGTCCGATATCTTCGACAATATCTTCGGCGACATGATGGGCGGGACGCGCGCCCGCGGCGGCCGCTCCGGCCGCGAACGCGGCGCCGACCTTCGCTACAACATGGAAATCTCGCTGGAGGAGGCCTACGCCGGCAAGACGGCGGAGGTTGAGGTGCCGAGCAAGGTCACCTGCCAGACCTGCTCGGGCAGCGGTGCCAAGCCAGGGTCGAGCCCGAGGACGTGCGCCACCTGCGACGGTCACGGCCGCGTGCGCACCGCACAGGGGTTTTTCTCCATCGAGCGGACGTGCCCGACCTGTCAGGGGCGCGGATCGGTGATCTCCGACCCGTGCGTGGAATGCCGCGGCGCGGGCCGAGTGACCGAAAACCGCAAGCTGTCGGTCAACATCCCCGCCGGCATCGAGGACGGCACCCGCATCCGCCTCGCCGGCGAGGGCGAAGCCGGCTTGCGCGGCGGGCCGGCGGGCGATCTCTATATCTTCCTGTCGATCCGGCCACACGAGTTCTTCCAGCGCGACGGTGCAGACATCTTCTGCCGCGTGCCGGTGTCGATGACGACAGCGGCGCTCGGCGGCGAGTTTCAGGTCCCGACCATCGACGGCGGCAAAACGCGAGTCCGGATTCCCGAGGGCACGCAGACCGGCAAGCAGTTCCGCCTCAAGGGCAAGGGCATGCCGGTGCTCCGAACCACCAAGATCGGCGACATGTACATCCAGGTCGCGGTGGAGACGCCGCGGAACCTGACAAGGCGGCAGCGCGAGTTCCTGGAGGCGTTCGAGCAGGCCTCGTCCGCCGACAACAATCCTGAATCGACCGGCTTCTTCTCGCGCGTCCGCGACTTCCTCGAAGGCTTGGGCGGGTGACCCGTCGTCACCGCGCCGATGGCTGACGAGCTCCGCTTCTTCCGAAACTGGCTGACCAAGCCCGCTCTCACCGGCGCGGTCAGCCCTTCGGGCAAGGCGCTCGCCGAGACGATGGCGAAGGAGGTCGCCGCGGACGGCGCTTGGCCGGTGCTGGAGCTCGGCCCCGGCACGGGGCCAGTGACAAAGGCACTGATTGCCCGCGGGATCGCCCCGGAGCGGATCGTCGCAGTCGAGTTCAACGCTGAGTTCTGTGCGCTCCTAACCAAACGCTTCGCCGGCATTAATGTGGTCGAGGGCGACGCCTACGACCTCGCCATGACGCTTCCCCCCGGCCTCAACGGTCCGTACGCGGCGGTCGTCTCTAGCCTGCCGCTCTTAAACCGGCCGGTGGAGGTCCGCTTCGCCTTCATTGAAGACGCCCTCGGCCGGCTATTGCCGGACGGAGGTCTTGTCCAGTTTTCCTACGGCTTCGGGCCGCCAGTAAAGGCCGTGCCGGGCCGTTTCTCCGTGAAGCGCACGGCTTTCGTCATAGCCAATCTGCCGCCGGCGCAGGTATGGCTCTACCGGCGCGTCCAATCCTGAAGAAGCAGGGAAAGCGATGGCCGCACCCAGGATCCTCGTCTTCGCCGGCTCCACCCGCACCGGTGCACTCTCGGCCAAACTCGCGGCGCTTGCCGCCAAGGAGCTGGCGCTCGCCGAGGCCGAGGTAACTCATATCTCGCTCGCCGACTACCCGCTGCCGATCTACGACGGCGATCACGAGGAGGACCGCGGCGTACCCGAAAACGCGATGAAGCTTGCCAAGCTGATCGCGGCGCACGATGGCGTGTTTATCGCGACGCCGGAATACAACCACTCGCTGCCGCCGCTCCTCAAGAACGCCATCGATTGGGTGAGCCGCGTCAGGCACTCCGGCACCGTGCCCTACCGCCACAAGGTCTACGCCATCGGTGGCACGTCGGACGGCCGCATTGGCGGGGCGCGGGCGCTGATCGACCTCAGGAAGGTGCTGGCGACGGCGGTGCGCGGCATGGTGATCGCCGAGCGTATCGAGGTGTCGATGGCGCAAAACGCCTTCAACGAAGCGGGTGAGTTCATCGACGAAGCGCCGGCGAAACTGCTGAAGGCGGTGGCCAAGAGCCTGGTCGATTTCGCCGGTCGGTTGGGGGACTAGGTGAGCGCGGCCGTATTTGCCGTCGTGCTCCTTGCCGCCGCGCTGCACGCTGCGTGGAACGCAATTATCAAGGCCGCGCCGACAAGGGACCGGCACGACCCTCGTTTTCGTTGGAGGCGCACTCGTCTCGATCCTGATGGTGCCGTTCCTTGCGGCGCCTCGCGGCTGGCGGCAGCGGCACGAATCGCGGCCGGAGCGGCGGCACTTCGGCTCGCCTGACCTGATGAGCATGGTGGCGATCCGCAACCTCAGGCTTGACCGCCGGCCCGGTATTCACGATACGGACAAACATGTCCGTCATCCCTGCCCGCGACCGGCTGATCGTGGCCCTCGATTTCGCCAGCGCGGCTGAGGCCGAAGCGACTGTCGATCGCCTCGGCGAAGCGGTGTCGTTCTACAAGGTCGGGCTGCAGCTCGCCTACGCCGATGGCGGCCTCGCTTTCGCTAGCCGGCTGGCCGCAACCGGCAAGAAGGTGTTTCTCGACGTCAAGCTCCTCGACATCGACCACACCGTTTCCGGGGCGGTCAAGAGCATCGCGCCCATGGGCATGACCTTCGTCACGGTGCATGCCTACCCCAAGGCTATGCGGGCCGCGGTCGCGGCCCGCGGCGAGGCGCCGTTCGGCCTCCTGGGCGTCACAGTGCTGACCTCGATGAGCGACACCGACCTCAGGGATGCCGGTTACAACTGGTTCGTCGGCGATCTGGTCGTGCAACGCGCGATCGACGCATACGCCGCCGGCATGGACGGGGTGGTGGTGTCTCCCGCGGAAGCGGAGGCGGTGCGGCGGGCCGTCGGCCCGGACATGGTCATCGTCACACCCGGCGTGCGACCGGCGGGCACCGATGCGGGCGACCAAAAACGCGCCGCGACCCCGGAGGCGGCGATCCGGGCCGGGGCGGACTACCTGGTGGTTGGCAGGCCGATCACAACTGCCCACGACCCGCTCGACGCCGCGCGCGCAGTCGCCGCCGAGATCGCCCGCGCGACGATGGTGGCCGCGGAGGGATGATGGCCAAAGGCTACTGGGTCGTGCGCATCGACGTCAGCGATCACGCCAGGTACGACGCATACAAGGCGGACAACGCCGAGGCACTGGGCAAACACGGCGGTAGGTTCCTGGTCCGGGGGGGAACGTTCGAGGCGCCGGAGGGCCGATCGCGGTCGCGCAACCTCGTCGTTGAGTTCCCGAGCTACCAAGCCGCGGTCGACTGCTACCACTCGCCCGAATACCAGCGGGCCAAAGCCAAACGCGCGGGCGGCGCGGAATTCGACCTGATCATCGTCGAAGGATACGACGGCCCACAGCCATGACGCCGGTCGCCTGCCGATGAGCGGCTTGCTATAGAGCGGCGACAGGAGACCTTGTGTCATGGCCGAGATGAAGCTGGTCGTCGTCGGTGCCGCTGGACGCATGGGGCGGACGCTGATCCGCGTCATCGCCGAGACCGAGGGCGTGGCGCTCGCCGGCGCGGTGGAGCGGGCCGACGCACCTGAGATCGGCGCCGATGCCGGAACCCTCGCCGGGGTCGGCGCCAACGGCGTCGTTATTGCCGCCGACCCCCTGCCCGTCTTCGCCAAGGCCGACGGTGTCCTCGATTTCACCGCGCCGGCGGCGACGCTCGCGTTCGCCGAGATCGCGGCGCAGGCGCGTATCGTTCACGTGATCGGCACCACCGGCCTCACCGACGTTGACGAGACCAAGATCAGGGCGGCGGCGCGTCACGCGGTCGTCGTCAAATCGGGCAACATGAGCGTCGGCGTCAACCTCTTGGCGGTGCTCGTGCGCCAGGCGGCGAAGGCGCTCGATCCCGACTTCGACATCGAGGTCCTGGAGATGCACCACCGTCACAAGGTCGACGCGCCGTCGGGAACCGCCCTCCTCCTCGGCCGCGCCGCCGCCGAGGGCCGTGGCATCGACCTCGACCAGCATTCGGTGAGGACCCGCGACGGCCACACGGGCCCGCGCAAGCGCGGCGACATCGGCTTCGCGACGCTCCGCGGCGGCTCGGTCGTCGGCGAGCACGCGGTCATCTTCGCCGGAGAGGGCGAGACGGTGACGCTCAGCCACAACGCCGGGGACCGGTCCCTGTTCGCCCGCGGTGCGGTCCGGGCGGTGCTGTGGGGTCGCGACCAGAAGCCGGGGCTCTACTCCATGGCCGACGTGCTGGGGCTCTCGAACGACCAGGAATGAAGTTATGGACCGACTGCTCGTGCTCGTCCGCCACGGACAGAGCGAATGGAATCTCAAGAACCTGTTCACCGGCTGGCACGACGTCGACCTCAGCGAGCAGGGGGTCGAGGAGGCGCACGCGGCGGGCAGGAAGCTGAAGGCGAAGAACTTGACCTTCGGCATGTGCTTCACCTCGGCGCTGATCCGCGCCCACCATACCCTCGATATCATGCTCGACGAGCTCGGCCAGAAAGGCCTCGAGACCGTCAAGGACCAGGCGCTCAACGAGCGCGACTACGGCGACCTCGTCGGCATGAACAAGGACGACGCGCGCAAGAAGTGGGGCGAGGAGCAGGTCCACGTCTGGCGGCGCTCGTATACGACGGCACCGCCCGGTGGCGAGTCGCTCCGCGACACCGGGGCGCGGGTGTGGCCCTACTACATCAACCGCATCCAGCCCCGGGTGCTCGGCGGCGACAAAGTGCTGATCTCGGCGCACGGCAACTCGCTCCGCGCCCTCATCATGGCGCTCGATGGGCTGACCCCGGACCAGGTGGTGAAGCTGGAGCTGACCACCGGGGTGCCGGTGGTCTACCGGCTCAATGCGGATTCAAGCGTCGCCGAAAAGACGGTGCTGGGCGCATGAGGACTCCGAGCCGCCGTAGCTATTGCCGTTGGCCTTATAGCTACGGCCGTTAGCCTACCCGCTATCGACCACACCCGCTTCCCAACCAAGGATTGCCCGCTTGCGGGTGAGGCCCCAATGGTACCCGGTGAGGCTGCCGCCCTTACCGAGTACACGA
>Ga0315553_10000622_pt1 | contig 30700 bp, 27 predicted proteins | sample SalMarSW160140MG_FD_203099 | JGI IMG/M metagenome (GOLD analysis project Ga0315553, IMG submission 203099) | Salt marsh sediment microbial communities from the Plum Island Ecosystem LTER, Massachusetts, United States - Salt Marsh Sediment SW1601-40 ... | reverse complement strand
AAGCGCTCGCCGCTGTGCCTCGCTCAACTCGACTTCCGGTGCGCGCCGCGCCATCATCCCTCTCCCCTTATCAGCGAATCGCTCACCCCGATAATGGCACGTATCTCTGAACCAGGACACTAGCGGAGGATCATCTTAAGCCGAATCGATCGGCTTGCACGGGTGCTCCCTCTCCCTTGGGAGAGGTGATCAGCGCATTCCGCAGATCGGGTCGTTTCAACCTAAGCTGATCCCGCTCTAACGCCGCAGGGTTTGCAGCCTTCGCGCCGCTTCCGCCATCGCCTCATAGGTGCCCGCATAGGAAAAGCGGAGGAACCGGCGGCCGCGCTGCGGATCGAAATCGAGCCCCGGCGTGACCGCCACACCCAATTCGTCGAGCAGCCGTCTGGCGAGCGCCTCGCTGTCATCGGTCATGTCCGAGACGTCGGCGTAAAGATAGAACGCACCATCCGCCGGCGCGAGCTTATCGAAGCCTGCGCGCGGCAATTCCTCCAGAAGCAGCGAGCGGTTCCGCGCATAGACCGCCTTGTTGGCTTCCAGCTCATCGACGGCGTCGAAAGCGGCCAGCGCGCCGATTTGCGAGGCCGCCGATGGCGAAATGTAGAAATTCTGCGCCAGCCGCTCGATCGTCCGAATGAGCGGCGGCGGCACCACCATCCATCCGATCCGCCAGCCGGTCATCGAGTAATATTTCGAAAAGCTGTTGATAATGATGGCTTCGTCATCGAAGGCGAGCGCCGTTTCGGCAGGCTCGTCATAGGTGAGCCCGTGATAGATCTCGTCCGAGATCACCGTTACCCCGTGAGTGCGGCACCAACCGCAGATCGAGGCAAGCGTCTCCCGGCCCATAAGCGTGCCGGTCGGATTCGCCGGGCTGGCGAACAGAATGCCTGTCCAGCCCGGCTCGCCGAGCATCGCCCGCGCCAATTGCTCAGTTGACGGCATCCAGCGCTCATCCGGCCCGACGGGCATCCCGACCGGGACAAGGTCGAGCGCATGCACGATGTTGCGGTAGCAGGGATAGCCCGGCTCGGGCAGGAGAATCCGTGCGCCTTCGTCAAAAAGCGCGAGAAAGGCAAGCACGAAGCCGGCCGAGGAGCCCGTTGTCACGACGATGCGCTCAGGGCTGATCTCCAGCCCATAGGCGTCCTTGTAATGCCGTGCGATCCGCTCGCGGAGCGCCATGATGCCCAGCGCCTCCGTATATCCGAGCACGTCGCAATCGATCGCCTGTTTGATGGCCTCGCGCACCCGCCTGGGCGCGGGCGTTCCGGGCTGGCCGACCTCCATATGGACAATGTCCCGGCCCGCGGCCTGGCGCTCGTTCGCCGCCCGCATGATGTCCATCACGACAAAGGGCGAGATCGTCCCGCGCCGCGAGGACCGCTCGTCCATCGGCCTTTCCTGGCGCTTCATCATTTCCTGCACTGCTTCAAGCCTCTTAATCGGTAAATTGTCATTCTTATGCCTAATTGAGCGCGCTTCATCCCAGGAATGTCGGGACGATTCACGAGTTCGTGTCGTCCGGAGGCGCTGTGTTGACCCGTGAATACAGCCACTCTAGATTTCGCATAAAGTTTGACAAGCGAAATAGGCCTTCAAGCCAACTCCTGATAAATGGTGAGAGCGCAAGTGTTTCATCCAAGCTATAGGCGCGCTTGGTACGCAGCCTTTCGTACCGGGCGCCGCTTTTTCGCCCTCTGCCTCGCGGCAGCCCTTCTGATCACGCAGACTGCCGCAGTCCAAGCCGCAAGCCTCATCCGCGATTCCGAGATCGAGGCGTTGCTGAACGATTACGCAAGGCCCATTTTCAAGGCCGCCGGCTTAGGCTCGCAGAATATCAACATTCACATCGTGAACGACAAATCGTTCAATGCCTTCGTCATCGACGGCCAGAACATGTTCATTCATGTCGGCGCCATCACCAAGTCCGAGACGCCGAACCAGCTGATCGGCGTCATCGCGCATGAAGCGGGGCATATTGCCGGCGGACATCTGGCGCGGCTGAAAGTCCAGATATCGCGCATGCAATCGGCCGCCCTGATCATGAATCTGATCGGTATCGGCGCCATGGTCGGCGGCGCTGTCTCCGGCGGCGGCAATGATGTCGGCGAGGCCGGCGCTGCGGTGCTCTATGGCGGCACCTCGATCATACAGCGCTCCCTGCTCTCCTACCGGCGTGCGGAGGAATCGGCGGCGGACCAGGCCGGGGTGTCCTACCTCAACCACACGAGGCAGTCGGCGCAGGGGATGCTCCAGACCTTCCGGCACTTTGCCGACCAGTCGCTCGGCTCGGTCAACTATATCGACCCCTATATTCAGAGCCATCCGATGCCGCAGGCTCGTATCGCGCAATTGCAGCATCTGGCGGAGCGAAGCCCCTATTTTAACGAGAAGGACTCGCCGCAGTTGCAGTTCCGGCATGATATGGTCCGAGCCAAGCTGGAGGCGTTCACCAATAAGAACAATGCGCAATATGTGATGCGGAAATATCCGGAATCGGATCGCACTCTGCCTGCACGCTATGCACGGGCAATCGTGCGCAATTTCACCTCCGGCACGCCAGCTGCGGTAAAGGAATTGGACGCACTGATTGCCGAACAGCCCGATAATCCCTATTTTCATGAGTTGAAAGGCCAGTTCCTGTTGGAAAGCGGGAAGGCCGGCGCGGCCATCCCGCCGCTTCGACAAGCTGTCAAGCTGGCGCCGAGCGCGGGATTGATGCGGGTTATGCTGGGTCAGGCTCTGATCGCCAGGAATGATCCGGCGCTGACCAAGGAGGCCATCGGCCAGTTGCAGAAAGCGCTTCTGAAAGAAAAGCAGTCGGTGGTCGGCTATCGTCAGCTCGCCATTGCCTATGGACGCCTCAACCGGATTCCCGAAGCGCAGCTCGCCTCGGCCCAGGGATTTTTCTTTGAAGGCAACGCGGATTTTGCCAAGGTTCATGCAGAGCGTGCTATTCGCGCCTTTCCCGAAGGATCACCGAACTGGGTCAAAGCGAACGACATCATTCGCGACGTCGAAACCTATAAGAGCATCGCAAAGAAGTAACCCTCTGAAGGGGTTGGATATTGGAGCACACTGCATGAGTCTTATACGCCAGCTGCTGGCAGCCGCCGTTGCGATTACGACGGCCGCAGCAATCGTCATACCGTCCGCCAATGCGCAGGATGCGCAAGGGAAGGCCGTGTTCGATGCGACGCAAAAGGAAGCCATCCGCGCCATCGTCAAGGAATATCTGCTCGAGCAGCCCGAGATCCTGCGCGAGGCCATTACGGAGCTGAACCGTCGTCAGGAAGTCGCCGCCGAAGTGGAACGCAAGAAAGCGCTCGCCACGCTCTATAAGGAGGAGACACCGTTCAGCACCGGTGACGGCAAGATCACGCTCGTCGAGTTCTTCGACTATAATTGCGGCTACTGCCGCAAAGCGTTCAGCAAGGTCGTCGGCCTGACCCAGGAGGAGAAGGATCTGCGGGTCGTATTCGTGGAATTTCCGATCCTGTCGGAAGGCTCCCGGGTCGCCAGCCAAGCCGCGATCGCAGCGACGAAGCAGAACAAATATTGGAAATTTCACCGCGCTCTCATGACGCATAACGGGCCGGTAAACGCCGACGTGGTGTTCCAGGTCGCGGGCGATGTCGGCCTCGATGTTAAGAAACTGAAAGCCGATATGAAGGCGCCCGAGGTCGATGCGCTGATCGAGAAGAATCTCCAGCTCGGCACCGCCATGGGTATTCAGGGCACGCCCGCTTTCTTTATCGGCGATCAGGCCATTCCGGGCGCGCCGGATGAGCTGAAATCGATGCTAAAGAAGGAGGTCGCCAATATCCGCGAGAAAGGCTGCAGCGTCTGCTGACGATTGCGCGCCGATCCGTTTTCGGCAATAGTTCTAACCGCAATGGCATATGAGGCCGCTGACCGGCGGCCTTATTTGCTCTTGATCACCGCCTCCACACCATCACGCGACTCCGTCCCGACCGAGCATGAAACCGATCTACATTCTGAATGGCCCCAATCTGAACCTGCTCGGTCAAAGAGAGCCGCATCTTTACGGCACGGAAACGCTTGCCGATCTTCAAGGGCGAGCCGAAAAACACGCCGCCCGGCACGGTCTGAGCATCGATTTCCGGCAAAGCAATCATGAAGGCGTTCTGGTCGACTGGATTCAGGAGGCGCGCAAAAAGGCAGCGGCTGTGATCATCAATGCCGCCGGTCTGACCCACAGCTCCGTCGCCTTGCTGGACGCACTTCTCGCCCTCGAGATTCCGGTGATCGAGGTTCACCTGACAAACATCTACCGGCGCGAGCCTTACCGGCACCATTCTTATGTCTCAAAGGGCGCGACCGGCGTTATCTGCGGATTTGGTGCACAAGGCTATGAGCTGGCCATCGACGCCATTGTGGCGCGGGTCAAATCAGACGACAAGGACAAGCTGGACGTTTGACGAAGGGCGACGGTCTTGACTTTTGAGATGAACGGAAAAAACAAAAATCAGCTGGTCGACGAAGACGTCATTCGGGGGTTGGCGGAGCTGCTCAACGACACCGGACTCAGCGAGATCGAAATCGAGCAGAAGGGCCTTCGCATCCGGATCGCGCGAAATGTCGCCATTGCCGCGGCTGTCACTTCGCCGCAGCCGGCCGCAGCAGCGCCGCACGCGCCATCTGCAACCGCAAAGGACGCCGATACGCACCCCGCCGGCACGGTCACCTCTCCAATGGTCGGCACGGCCTATCGCTCGCCCGAGCCCGGCGCACCGTCTTTTGTTGAAGTCGGCACGGTCGTGAAGCAGGGACAGACGCTCCTCATCATCGAAGCCATGAAGACCATGAACCATATTCCTGCGCCACAGGCCGGAACGGTGAAGGCGATATTGGTTGAAAACGAGCAGCCGGTTGAATTCGGCGAACCCCTGCTCATCATCGAGTAACCATCGTAGGGGATATGTTCGACAAGGTGCTCATCGCCAATCGGGGCGAAATCGCGTTACGGGTACAGCGTGCCTGCAGGGAGCTCGGCATCCAGACGGTTGCCGTCCATTCGACGGCGGACGCCAACGCGATGCATGTGCGCCTTGCTGACGAAAGCGTCTGCATCGGCCCGCCGGCCGCCTCGGCAAGCTATCTGAATATCCCCGCCCTTCTGACCGCCTGCGAGATCACCGGTGCCGATGCCGTTCATCCCGGCTACGGCTTCTTGTCGGAAAATGCCCGTTTTGCGGAAATTCTCGAAGAGCACAGGGTCAAATTTATCGGTCCGAGCTCTGAGCACATTCGGCTGATGGGCGACAAGATCAAGGCGAAGGAGACGGTCCACGCGCTGGGAATCCCGGTCGTTCCCGGCTCCAAGGGAGCGATCACCTCCGACAAGGAAGCCCGCAGCGTCGCCGGCGAAATCGGCTATCCGGTTCTCGTCAAGGCGGCGGCAGGCGGCGGGGGACGCGGCATGAAGGTCGCAAGGAGCGAAGATGAGCTCTCCCTCGCCCTCGCCACGGCACGCGCGGAAGCAAAGTCGGCCTTCGGCGACGACGCGCTCTATATGGAGAAATACCTCGTAAAACCCCGCCATATCGAGGTTCAAATTGTCGGCGACGGCCGGGGAAACGCCATTCATATCGGCGAGCGCGACTGCTCGCTCCAGCGCCGCCACCAGAAGATCTGGGAGGAAGCGCCCTCCCCCGCTCTCAATGCCAGCCAGCGCAAGGAGATCGGCGAGACCGTCGCCACCGCCATTGCCGGAATGGGGTATGAAGGCGTCGGCACGGTCGAATTCCTCTATGAGGACGGCCAGTTCTATTTCATCGAGATGAACACGCGGCTCCAGGTCGAGCATCCGGTCACGGAAATGATCACCGGGATCGACCTGGTGATCGAGCAACTGCATGTCGCCGCCGGCGCGCCGCTCAGCCTGAAGCAGGACGATGTCCGTTTCGAAGGCCATGCGATCGAATGCCGGATCAATGCGGAGAATCCGGCCAGCTTCACGCCCTCGCCCGGACGGATCAGCTATTTCCACCCGCCCGGCGGCCTCGGCGTCCGCGTCGATTCCGCCGTCTATGCGGGCTATTCCATCCCGCCCTATTACGACAGTCTGATCGGCAAGCTCATCGTTCACGGCAAGAACCGCAATGAATGCCTCATGCGGCTGCGGCGCTCGCTCAGCGAGTTCGTCATTGACGGCATCGACACGACCATCCCGCTTTTCAACAGGCTGATCGTCGAGCCGGACATTGTGGACGGTCTCTACGATATTCACTGGCTCGAAAAATATCTCGCGAAAGGCTAGACTATACGGAAACGCTGGCAGCAGGACGCTGCAGGGCCACGGGATTTCCACCGAGCATGGGATCGCATACGAACCTTTCGATCGACATCACGCCGCAAGTGCTGCTGAAAGCCTATGCGTGCGGCATTTTCCCAATGGCCGAGAGCGCCCACGATCCGACGCTCTATTGGATCGAGCCCGAAGAGCGGGGCATCTTGCCGCTGGACCAGGTGCGCGTGCCGAGAAGATTGGCGCGAACCATCCGCCAGCAGCGATTCCAGATCGAAGTGGATCATGACTTTGCCGGCGTGATTGCGGGCTGCGCGACCTCACGGCCGGGTCGGCGGACGACCTGGATCAACAAGCGCATTGCCGAGCTTTATAAGGAGCTGTTCGCCATGGGGCACTGCCATACGGTCGAGGCCTGGCAGGATGGCCGCTTGGTCGGCGGGCTCTACGGCGTTCACCTCGGCGGGGCGTTCTTCGGCGAGTCGATGTTCTCGACCGAACGCGATGCCAGCAAGGTTGCGCTCGTTTATCTGGCTGCACGCCTGATTTATGGCGGGTTCAAACTGCTCGACACGCAATTCGTGACCGAGCATCTGGAGCAATTCGGCGCAATGGAGATCTCACGCGCCGAGTTTCACAAGCGCTTGAGCGAGGCGCTGCAGGTTCATTCCGGCTTCCACGAATTGCCGCGCGATGTCTCCCCTGACGGCATCTTGCAACTCGTCAGCCAGACGTCGAAAACCGGATGCTCGACGCCGTGAAGGCCGGGGCTTTCGGCAAACATCCAGCCGGTGAAAATCCGCTTTTGCGTGTTGTCGAGCTGCGTTTCGCCGATCTCGACAAAGGCCGACGTCAGCGGCTGTTCGGTGGGCGGCCGCGTATTGCACACGCGCGGGGTGATGGTCAGCGCTCCGAATTTCTTCGATTCATTCACCTGGATCTCCAGAGGCGAAATCCGTGCCGTGACCTTGTCGAGCGCGGCAAACACAGCAATCTGGTTCTGAATCGATTGACCATATCCGGCTGAGGGCCAGAATGGCGCAGCGGCCATCAACAGGATGATTAGGCGCTTATGCATTAACCCTCATGGCATAGGTTGGGTTGTTCTCCTGGGCTCCACCCTAAACGCCTTTATCCGCGCTTCAAGGCATTTCCTCGGCGGGCCCCGAACAATGCCTGACGCAGCCCGAAAGCCGATAGAGGGCTTTGATTTGTGCGGCAGAGCCGATCCCAAAAAGGGTGAGAAACGGGCACAAGTCAATTTACTTTAACGCGGAAATGGCTCAACCTTCCGCAGCTTCCGTGTTAGTCGATAAGCTAGCTTCTTTCGAAGATCAGCGTAAGTGGTGTTGCCTTATGTCATCGTGTAAAGCGCCCGACCGCGTTCAGTCAGCGCATTCTTGCTTCACGGATCGATCTTTCAAGCCAATCCATTCGGGTGCGATGTGCCTTTCCGGAGGCGCTCCCCGCTTTCTGCGCAACAGCTTTTGGAGTTTATGCCCGCGATGAGAATGGTCGTCATCATCGCAACCATCGGCCGCCGGGAGCTATTGCCGAAGGTTTTGGCGCTCCTGGAAGAACAGTCGAGACCACCGGATGAAGTCATCATTTCGGCCCCGGACGAGAGCCACGTCGCCCCTTACGTACCGCAACGTTTCGACCTTAAGTTTGTTTTTGGCAAGCTAGGCTCTTGTGCGCAAAGGAATATTGCGTTGGAGCAAGTGCTTGGCAGGTCGGATACCATCACCTTTTTCGACGATGATTTCCTACCTGCCGCGAGCTATCTGGCGCGGCTGGAGAGTGCCTTTCGCAAGAACCCCGACTGCTCGCTCATACGGGGCGACGCCGTTTATGATGGCGCCTCCGGCCCAGGTTTCAGCTTCGACGAGGGCCTGAAGCTGCTGCGCGAACTCGAGCGGGATGAGGCAGTCGCGGAGACTGAACCGGAAATTGTCGACCATGTGGGTGGCTATGGCTGCAACATGTCGGTGAGGGCGGCGTCGATTGGTGAATTACGTTTTGACGAAAGACTGCCCCTTTATGGCTGGCAGGAGGATATTGACTTTAGCTGCCAACTGCGCAAAGGGGGCCGTGTCGTTGGCATTAACACATTGCGGGGCGTGCACCTTGCGGCGAAGCAAGGTCGGACGAGCGGTGTCCGGTTTGGCTATTCGCAAGTGGCGAACCCCGTCTATCTCGTCCGCAAGGGGACGGTCCCGCGCGGATTTGCCTATAAGTTGATGGTGCGAAATTTTGTTGCCAATCTCGTGAAGAGCCTCCGACCCGAGCCTTATATTGACCGGTTCGGGCGTCTGAAGGGCAATTTGCTCGCCGCTTATCATGTTCTGAAAGGTCGGGTCGATCCAGGGTATATTCTAAAGCTTTAGGGGGCAGCTTGTAACAATGGTAATGGCAACGCTAATGGAATTTCATGCGCGCTATTCAGATGGCAAGTTCGCAGGACCTCCCGCGCATCTCGGCGCACTGGGGCGGATCCTTCGGGCACTTCTCGCTTTTCGGCGTCCCCTTCGACAGCGCCTCGCACCCGCCGTCCTCGCCTTTTTTGCAGCCGGTTTGGCTTCGGTCATTCTTGGCTTCGGGCCGGCAATTGCGGACGCTTATAAGCTCGGGCCGGAAGACAAGCTGCGATTGCGGGTCTATGAATGGCGTGCGCCGATCGACCAGGTCTATGAGTGGACCGCTCTCAACGGAGAATTTGTCGTATCACCCTCGGGCGCCATTTCGCTCCCACTCATTGGCGAAGTCGTCGCAGGCGGACTGACGACGACAGAACTTGGGCAAGTAATTTCCCAGCGAATGGCCGACCAGATCAAGTTACGCTCGCCGCCAAAGGTTGCTGTGGAGGTTTCCGAATACCGCCCCTTCTTCATAGTGGGCGCTGTGGCCAAGCCCGGAGCCTATCCCTATCAACCTGATTTGACGGTTCTGCGCGCGATAACCATCGCTGGGGGACTGCCGAGACCTGGCGATACGGGGCTCATGCGCCTCGGCCGCGAGGTGATTACCGGACGGGGGACCGTTCAACAGCTCAGCTTAAAGGTGAATGAGTTGCTCGCACGGAAATCCCGGCTTGAGGCAGAGCTTAAACAAGCCGATCAAATCACCTTTCCCGAGGATTTGGAAAAGCTCAGAGATCGTCCAGAGTTGGCCAAGATTCTCGAACAGGAGGAGCAGCTCTTCAATGCGCGTCATACGGCGCTTAAGACGCAGATCGGTACGCTAAATCGGCTTAAGGAATATTTGGTTAGTGAAGTCAAGGCGTTAGACGAACAAGTCCAATTGAAAAAGAGTGAACTTACGATCGTCAAGAAGGAACTCGGGAATGTGACGTCCCTCGTGAAGAAAGGACTCTCCGTTTCGGGCCGGCAGTTTTCACTGGAACGATTGTCCGCTCAGCTTTCGAGCGAACAATTGCAGCTGGAAACGACCCTCCTTAAAGCCAAACAGGAAATTAGCCGAACGGATGTCGCAATCGACGAGGCGAAAAACAGCCGCGCGATTGAAAGTGCCTCACTTCTTCGGACCGCCGAAGCAGATTTGGAAGATGCTTTGGTCAGATATAAGACGCAAGAAAAGCTGCTTTACGATTCCGAGGTCGTATTTCCGCGCCTGTTGACTTCGCGCCGGCAAAATTCTGAGAAAGACGAGCCAAAATACTCGATTCTCAGAAAGATCGACGGTGCGCTGCAGGAGATCGACGCCAAGGAAGTCACCGAGGTCCTGCCCGGCGACACGATCAAGGTCGAGTTGCCGTTGCCGGACGATCTCTCACTCATTACGAGGAACGTGCCACAGGCTACCCAGTGATCACGGACCTTGCTGTCTCCCAAGCTGATGCATAGGTGCCCGCAATGACGGTGAGCGCCGGTGTCGCCGCTCATCACGGCATCAGTAATATTTCCAGGACTTTTTGAGCCGGAGATTGACAGCCGACTCATCGACCATCGTCAGGACGACGCCAAGGATATTGGCATCGGCAAGGTTCAGGCCGTAAGTCACATCGGCAACCAGATCCCGCGCGGTCTTGCCCCATTGCACCGCCAGAACAACGGCGTCGAGGAGACTGCTGATCGTCAGCCCGTCGGCGACCGGCGCAAGCGGCGGCAGATCGACGATCACGAAATGGTAGTCCTCTTTCAAATGCCGGATCAGCGACAACATGCTTTCGGAACTCAGCCAACTATATGAGACCGGCTGGCGTTTATCCGATACCACCGGCAAAACGTCGGGCGACGCGCCTTTGCCGGCGATTATGCAGTCCTTGAGTTCGGCTTCACCTTTGAGAACTTCGAACAGACCCCGTGTGGCCGTCGGCGCAAAGGTCTGGCTAATGACGGAATTGTGGATATCGGCGTCGATAATCAGGACTCTGTAAGAGGACAGCGCAAAGGCCGCGGCCAGATTGGCGGAGACCGTGCTCTTGCCTTCCTCCGGCAGTGCGGAGGTGATGCCGAGCGCACGGACGCCATCTTGCCTGCCGGCCTTGACCAGCGCGGTCTTCAACGCCGTCACCGCGCCCGCAAATTGCGAAAACGGCGCTTCGGTGACATAGCGAAACATCATGCGCCGATCCGATGTCGACGGGCCTCGAGAGACAAAGGGTGGGTCTTTCGAAAACGAGAACGATCGCGATACCCTCGGAATCCTGGCGAGACATTCAAGCCCAATGACATCCTTGACCTGCTTGGGCGTGCGAACGCTGGAATCCATGCTGAGCCGAAGGAAGCCGACGCCAACGCCTGCGAACAGCCCAGCAAATAAGCCGAATGCCAGAATCAGCTTGCTGCGCGGGTGACTTTTCCCCAATGGCGGTACGGCTGTCGTGATAATGCGAGCATTGACAACCGGGGAGCTCTCTTGTTCGACCGCATTAGTGAGAGCCTGAAAATAGCTTGCATAGATGTTTCTATAGGCCTCGACCGTCGCCTCAAGCACTGCAACGGAAAGGGGGCGGTCGGCTGTCTCCGTGTCCTGTGTTGGAGAATAACCACGGCCCGACTTCAGGCTCTGGAGGTTACGTGCCGCGTCGTCGAGCTGGCCGCGCAATCGATGAATGCGCGTCTCAAGCCATTCGCTCCATTGCCGCGCCGCTCTCGTCCGCGCTGCGACCTGGTCACGCTCATATGCATCCGCGACCGCATTCGCGATACGAGCCGACTTTTCAGGTTCGGTCGTCGTAACGAAGATATCGATCGCATAGGACAGGCCCGACCTGCGGACATCCATATGAGACCGTAAGTTCTCGACCGCAATCCGCCCTTGTTCCCCACCTTCAGGCTGTGTAACAGCTGGGGCATCTTCTGACGCTGGCGAGAAGAGGCGTCGCAAGACCGATTTGGTCCCACTTCGAAATTCAGGATCGTTCTTGAGTTTCAATCGCTCAACAACGGCTCCGGTGATCGTGTCCGATGTAATGATCGCGATCTGGCTTTCGATCTTCGCCGCATCGAGCGATAGCTCCGTCCGCCTATCTTGTATGAACTGACTCGTGCTCGGATCGATCAGGAGCTGGGCCCGCGCCGTATATAGCGGCGTCGCGTAGGAGATATAGAACGCCGCCAGACAAACACCGAGTCCTAGAAATGCCAGAATTGTGAAAGAGTAGCGCCGAAAGAAGGCCACGATGTCGGCGTAGCGGATATATTCCGGCTCCTGGAAAACGTAGTCCAGTTCCCCTCGCGAGCGGGGCTTCGCAGACGTCTGGCGATTGAGCATGCTTTAGACCCTAGGGTTGCGATCGCTTCCATGATCGCCTACCGGAAGTTACCGACCTGCCGGGCGCTCCGCAAGCGCTACGCTACAGGTTCATAGGCCGTTTACTGTAGCGTCTCACTTCTGACAAGAGGCTTAACTACTGCTGGCGGAGCCAATTTACATCATCACGCGACGCTGTGACTTGTTTCGGTTTGGCCTTAATTTTCCAGGCACATGAGCGGGTTGGCTGCGCAGAGGACGTTACGCCCGCGACATTTGGAGATGTTGCGCCATGGACCCGTTTGAAGACAAATGCCGACACCTTTGTCTATTCGGCAGGGCGGGGGCGGCAAGCGAGGGGATGCTGCAACGAGTTGCCGTCGCAGAAAGTCAGATTACGCCCATTTGCTGTCAGAGCCCAGACCGAGCGGTCTTTTAGGATAACATATTAACTCTTTCCACCCATTTGATCCAAACCAGCTTGCAAATGCACCCGATAAAGTTGAAAAGTTTCGTTGATCGTCGGAGTTAGGCACAGCGTTACAGATCGTCGGTGCATCAAAGCCAATGTTGCGTATTGAATAATCGAGGCGTACGCGTGAATCTGCACTCCCCTCCTTTTCCCAATTCGATGGCGCTTCAAAAGAAAGCCCATCGCCTGATCCCCGGCGGCGCGCACACATACGCCAAAGGCGATGATCAATATCCCATTCTTGCGCCTGGTTTTATCGATCACGGGTCCGGCTGCCATGTCTGGGATGTGGATGGCAATGAGTATATCGAATACGGCATGGGAAATCGCGCCGTGGCTTTGGGACATGCCTATCCGGCCGTCGTGAAGGCGGCAATGGACGAGCTTGGCCGTGGCTGCAACTTCACACGTCCGAGCCCGATCGAAGTCGAATGCGCCGAGGCATTTCTTGGCCTGATCGACACGGCGGAGATGGTAAAGTTCTGCAAGAACGGCTCTGATGCGACATCGGCAGCGCTGAAGCTGGCCCGCGCCTACACAGGACGGGATTATGTCGCCTACTGTGCCGACCATCCGTTTTTCTCGATCGACGATTGGTTCATCGGGCCCACGGCGATGGGCGCGGGCGTGCCGGAGGCCATCAATGCACTTTCGCTGACCTTCCGCTATAATGATCTCGATAGCGTCAAAGCGCTCCTCAAGCAATATCCCGGCCAGATCGCCTGCTTCATGCTGGAGCCCGCACGGCTTGACGACCCCAAGGACAATTTCCTTCACGAGCTGAAACGTCTCGCTCACGAGGACGGCGCGTTATTCGTTCTCGACGAGATGATTACCGGCTTCCGCTGGCATAAACGGGGCGCACAGAAGCTCTACGACATTGTCCCGGATCTGACGGCTTTCGGAAAATCCCTGGGCAATGGATTCTCCGTTTCGGCGCTGGCCGGCAAACGCGAATATATGCGGCTCGGCGGTCTGGATCACACTGACCGTCCCCGCGTCTTTTTGCTTTCCACGACGCATGGCGGAGAGACACATGCCCTGGCCGCGGCCATGGCAACGATCAAAATTTACGACGAAGAACCCGTGATCGAGCACCTCTATGCCGCAGGTGACCGGCTTCGGACCGGGCTGGAGCAGATTGCCGCACGGCGCGGCCTTAGCGACTATTTTCCCGTAAGCGGCCGCTCCTGCTGCCTCCTCTATGGCACGCGTGACCCGAATGGCCAGCCGAGCCAAGCCTACCGCTCGCTCTTTTTGCAGGAAATTGTTCGGCGGGGCGTCATCGCACCGTCATTGGCGGTGAGCTATTCCCACAGCAATGATGATATTGACAAGACGATTGAAGCGATCGACGGCGCTCTAGAGGTCTATGCGCGCGCGCTCGATGAGGGCGCGGAGAAATATCTGGTCGGGCGGCCGTCGCAGATCGTTCAGCGGCGGTTCAATGGAACACCGGAAGCCTGACCTAACCGCTGACCCGATAACCTGCCTCGGCCAAAATGCGATTTCGTGATCCAAGTACCTTAACTCCGGAAATTACCTGATGAGCGCTAAGCGTATAGGCCTGTTCGGAAATTTTGGGGGAGGCAATCTAGGCAATGAGGGATCGTTGGAGGCGATGCTGCTTTTTCTTCGGCAAGCATATCCTGACGCGGAACTGGCCTGCATTTGCTCCGAACCGGATGTCATCCGCGCACAGTTCAATCTTCCCACGCTCCCTATCTTTGCGCAAAGGCGTCCAGGTTCAGGCGCATTGTCGAAGCTGCGCAACAGGCTAGCCGATCATGTTGGCGCCTTCCGGAATGTCGGCAATTTTGACGCTCTGCTAATACCGGGAACTGGCTTCTTGGATGATTTCGGCGAGCGCCCAATTGGCATCCCTTATATGATTTTTGTGATCTGTCTTGCTGCGAAGCTGCGCGGAGTGAAAGTTGCTTTCGTCAGCACGGGGGCGGGACCAATCATGCATCCTCTTAGCCGATGGTTCATGAAGACCGCGGCTCGCATGGCCGCCTACCGCTCCTATCGCGATCAAATATCAAAAGACTTCATGACGGATATCGGGATCGACACCAGTATAGACCCCGTCTATCCCGATCTGGCGTTTCGGCTTCCCGATCCGGAACTCATTGAAAAGCCGAAGGAAGATGCGCTCACCGTGGGGCTGGGCCTCATGACATATGAGGGATGGTCGACTATTCCTGATGAGGATATCTACGCAACCTACATCAGCAAAATTTCGTCGATTGCCGTTTGGTTATTGAACCAGGGGCACCGGCTCCGCTTGTTGATCGGCGAACCCTCCGACCAACGCGCCATCTCTGATCTAATCGAGACGGTTTCGAAGGAGCTTGGCCAAATCCCCGAAAGCAGGCTGCTTGTGGAGACGCCTAACTCCCTAAACGATCTTATGAGACAAATATCGACTGTCGATGCAATTATCGCGACCCGTTTTCACAATGTATTGTGTTCATTGAAAATGGGGAAACCGACAATATCAATTGGCTATGCGAAGAAAAACGATGTGTTAATGGAAGCTATGGGGCTCGGTGAATTCTGTCAGCATATAGAATCTCTTGATGTTGAGCTTCTGAAGAGGCAATTCGAAAAGCTAATTGAACGGCGGAGCGATTGGCAAAATCTGGTTAAGAGCAATAGCGCCAATTTGCAGAGAGAGCTAAGGCATCAGGAAAAGTTCCTGATGGATCATATTATTTAGAGCGTCATATGGGCGATGACAGGCACATAGTGTTTATGGTGCCGCGGAGTAAGCGGAAAGGAAGCCCATGGGCGGGCTAAGAAGTTCGGTCATATTGATGACCGTGCAGCGCTATTACACGATGGTGCTGAACTTCGTCACTTTGGCCGTGGTCTCTCGGCTATTGCGGCCCGAGGAAATCGGCGTAGCACTCACAGGCTCGTTGATCGCGCTAATGGCGCTGTCCCTGCGCGATTTTGCTAGTAACAACTTCCTTGTTCAAAAGCCCGATTTGACGCAGGAAGATCGACGAGCCGCATTTTCCGTTTTGGTGCTCATTACTCTCATCACAGTCGCAACTTTAGCCTTAGCTGCACCTTGGATTGCCCAAGCCTATGGGGAACCGATACTCGTTCCCTATCTGCGTCTGGTGTGCGCATGCGCCGGCGTAGAGCTGATGGTCCTCCCCGTACTGGGTCTTCTTCAGCGGGACATGGCGTTCGGCAAGGTCGCGGTGGTGACAACCATCCAGGTGACCTCTGGAGCAATCATAACTCTTGCATGCGCGGCGACCGGCTTTAGCTCAATGAGCTTTGCCTGGGCCTGGTTTGCGTCTTCTGTTTCTGCTGCTGTAGCCAGCCTTTATCTTTGGAAGGATCGGTCAATATTCCGGCCGATCGCCAAAGGCTGGCGCGCCGTCTTGACTTTTGGGGGGTACTACGGGGTCAATCAAATGCTTGCCCGTGTTTATGAGACGGTGCCTAGCCTTATCCTCGGCCGCGCGATCTCCATGGGTGCTGTCGGCTACTACAATCGAGCGCTCCAGGTCTGCCAACTTCCCGATAAGGTATTTCTAAGCGGCGCAATGGCTGTCGCCGTGCCAGCCTTTTCGGCAAGAGCGCGTGAAAATAGCTCACTGAAGGAGCCTTATTTACGCGGCATCAGCTACATAACCGCATTGCATTGGCCTGCGTTAACCTGCACCGCAATATTGGCGCATCCGATTGTGGATGTTCTGCTCGGATCCCAGTGGCAAGAAACGGCCCCCATAATTCAAATCATGGCGATAGCTTACCTGTCTGCCTTCGCCTTCTTGATGAGTTATTCCGTTCTCATCGCCTTGGGAGCCATGCGTGACGTCTTTTTGCGTGCGCTGATTTTATGGCCTGTTTCTGCGACAATCGTTTCGGTAGGAGCTTGGTTCAGCTTGACCGCGATGGCGCTAAGTATGTTAATCGCCCTTCCTTTCCAGGCCTATGTAACGATTACAGCAGTACGAAAACATATCGAGTTAAGCTGGGCTGAAATATTCCTTGCGCTCAAAAAAAGCTTCATTGTTACCGTGTTTAGCGCAACCGGTCCGATCGCTGTTGTAGCGCTCGGAGGGTTTGACATGGATCTTTCCGTGCTGAGCGGTATCATTGCCGGATTGCTTGCTGCACCAGGATGGGTTATGGCCCTTTGGCTGATGAAGCATCCATTATGGGAGGAGCTGATCCGGGCGGCGGAGTTCGTCCGTACAACGCCTGTGGTGCGAAGAGTTTATGGAAGGCTGGCGCATTCGGGCTTGTTGAGATTCATCGGGAATTGATGACGGCTCCACCGGCATGGATCATTGCTGCAAAGCTCCGATCGGTTCTGGCGCTACGCATAACGATGCGCTGTAAGCGTCCGGCGAAGCACGCAGGTTGAGCCCGTCTCGTTCTCAAGCAGCCCGCATGGGTGTGCTCGTCAAATGTCGGTTCGCGTCGCCATGGGAGTAACCGCCCCTGAGAGCCGAGTTCTATCCAACCGCCGGTGTAAATCGAATGTCTGATCGAGAGCGGCTGCAATCTCGGCGCGGAATCTCTGTGGCGAAAATCGCTCCGCATTCTCCCGGCAAGCGGCCGGACTGATTAGCCGACCGTTAGCTTCAAACTGAGTAATCGCCTCCTTTATCGCATCAACGGTTTGGCGCTCGAACAATATACCGCTCGGCGAGCTGTGCTTGCCGAGCGGACGAACGATGTCGTTAGCGCCGCCGCGTTGAAAGGCGATTAGCGGCGTTCCGGCCGCCTGAGCTTCCGCTAGGGCAATACCAAAATCCTCGCAGCCGGCAAAAACCAGTGCACGCGCTTCGGAGACCTGCTTCACATAGTCTTTCCTTGGCAAAAAGCCGAGAAAGGAAATGTTGGGACCGGCGAGTCTGCGCAGTTTCGAGGAATGTTGCCCGTCGCCGACGACGTGGAGACGCCGGTTCGGCAACTCATTGAACGCCTGAATAACAAGGTCCGTACGCTTATAAGGTGCTAGAAATGAAGCCGTAATATAATAATCTTGTTTTGTTTCCACAAAGTCAAATCTGTCCACTTCAACTGGTGGAAAGATGACCTGTGCGTCACGGCCATAGATGCGGCGAATGCGGGCGCGTACGAAATTGGAATTTGCCACCATCAGATCCGGCCCATGCGCCGTCCGGCTATCCCACATGCGCAGCCTGTAGAGCATGCGGCGAAAGAGCAGTCCCTTTGGTCCGTAGCCAAGATTGCCTTGCTTCAGATAGGAGAATTGTTCGTCCCATGCATAACGGGCGGGGCTGTGGACGTAGCACATATGTGGCTGATCCGGCCGGGTCAGGACCCCGCGCGCGAAGGCGGCTGATGACGATATGACTGCATCGTAACCGGTAACATCGAACTGTTCGATCAGAAACGGACAGGCGAAGAAGAGAGAACGATAGTATTTTTCTACAAGAGGGAAGCGATTGGCGATCGAAGTGTGGAATGTGATGCCGGGAAAATACTCTTCTTTGACTTCGTCGGGCAGGAAATCGAACAGGGTAAAGACCTCGGCTTGCGGACAGACGCGGCACATTTCCGCAACGACGCGTTCACCTCCCCGAAATGACGGACACCAATCGTGAACAATTGCGATGCTGTAATCGCACTTGCCGGTGACCTTCACCGGTTCGATTTCATGTATGTTTGTTCCGTTATCCTTAGCCATGATAATTATGCACTTGGGCAATTGTTATTTGATAGGCGCTCGTATCCCGATTCCGAAGTGCGTCCTGTCGTCTCGGCACCCTCCGTAGCGAACTTCGGAATCTCAAGGAACACGAGCCTATTGATATGGCTAGTGTGATTCAGATCCAGAAGTTCGTTCGGCGCCTGCTGCGAGGGATGACGAACTTCTGGATCATCACACTAGCATTTGGAGAAAAAATCGCTAATTTCTTGCTGAAGCGGCCCATAGCTCGCCTCATAAGAGAAATGACGTTCATGGACAGCGCGTGCCCCTTGCGCTTTTCCAGCCCGAAGTTCGGGATCTAATAACAGACGACCTATGCAATCGGCGAACTGTTCCGGTGTATTGGCAACGAAACCTGCGTCATCCAGCTGATCAGGAACGGCTGGATCAACACCAACCGATGTTGTGACAACCGGACAGCCGTGGCTAACAGCTTCGGCGACCTTTATTTTCATTCCGGCTGACCCTTGTCTCAGAGGTGCGATCACCACCTGCGCACGTCGATACTCACTAGCGAGATCCTCAACACGCCCAACCAGATCAACACCGGGAGCATGGCTCGCGAAGGCGTTTGTCACACGTCCGACCAAGCGCAGGCGTGCTGAAGGCACGTCTTGAAGAACCTTCATCCAAATATCATCCAAAAACCAGCGTACGGCATCCACATTCGGTTCCGTATCATTTCCCACAAATAATATGTCGCAGCTACCTTCGTCGGGAGCGCTCTCATAAAAGGATGACCCTATTTTCGTGACCACAATCCTTTTTTGCGGCAAGAGCTCGCTAAGGAGACGAGCGTCCTCATCAGCGTTAACCGCGATGATGTCCGCGGCGGAAGCGGCCGTTAAAAAATACGACGGTGGTGTCGCTATCGGCGCTAATTGTTCCTCCGCCTCGTCCAATTTCAGAGACCGACCGGGAAGAATGGATGGGAGAGCCACGATACAACGTCCTGTATCGGCGAGGTATGGCGCAAGCAGTACGGCATCGAAACACAAGAATATAACCTCCGTCGCGCCTAACTCAATTCTACGTTCGATCCATCGAAACTCGGCTTGCGACCAGATCGGTTTGCCCATGTCGCCAATAACTGGCTTTGGCGTGGCCAGGGCGCGATGGGCAATGGCTCGAAGCGGATAGATTGGATCCAGACTTAAAACGGTTCTGCCGAACCGGGCCGCGTTTCGAACTTGATAAGAGCTGAAGCAGTCGATCGGATAAGGGCTTTTATAGAACGGCACGGTACGGCCACGTTGAATATCCGAGATAAGGAAATTTACATCATGATCATTTGACTTAAAGTAGGACGCGAGGCGCTGGATATATTCGGAGTCTCCTCCGTAATTTTCTTCATAGGGATAAGTCTGAATAAATAAAAATGCAGACATATACTATAATCCCCCTCAAGCCGCCTATTGAGAATTAACGTGCAAACGCAGTTCTGATAATTTGTAAAATTCTTTGCAGATTATGCTTTTTCCTCAACAAATGACCTAAGGGGGGTAGAATAGTTGTTTGCGGAGCGTTGCTGAATGCAAACCTAAAGAGTTCGTAGCTCTCAGAAGGATGCCCCCGTAAGAAATGGGACACACCTGACCAATAAGCCTGCCGAGCAAGCGCATACTTGACCACGCGGTGGAAGCGTTTCGCCTCGTTCAAATTGCGCCCTTCATTACAGAAAAAACTGTCGTATGTCGCCTTGTGTTCGACGAAATACTTAAGGTGGTTATCCCAAAGCGGCTTCGATATATTTTGCTCATGATGACGCAGGATCAGCTGTACCGCATCGGTCCTTGCTACGCTTCCTTGTGTCGCAAGACGTAACATCATTTCTAGATCGTCAGTGAAGATCAAATGGGGGCGATAATATCCCACTGCCTTTTGTGCGGATAACCTTACGACGCTGGTCACCGCGGTGGGGGGGGCTTCTGGTGTGCGGCAAAGTTGAGAAACGAAGTCCGAACCGCTGACGATTTGCCAACCACTGCCGCCATCGCCCTGCGTGTCAAAAGCAACTGGACCTTCCCCAAAGTGCGGAGCATCCCTTCCGTAAGCCAGACAAACATCCGGGTTAGCTACCATGACCGAGGTGGCACGAAATAACGAACCTGGTGGCAGAAGGTCATCCGAGCATACCACCATAAAATACTCTGCAGATGCCCAATCTATGCTTTCATTCCAAGACGCGTGCGGACCTAAGTTCTTTTGCCGTGCGACGATCTCAATGCGCCGGTCATTGGCGGCTAAGTCCTGTGCGATCTCGACGCTATTGTCGGTGGAGGCGTTGTCGATGATTAGTACACGCAGATCCACGCCCTCCTGGTTGAGCACGCTTTCAACGCACTGTCTCAAGTAGCGCCCGTAATTGTAATTCGGAATAGCTACGTCAATGCTGGGCATCTAATATCCTAGTGCACTGACGCATTCACATGGTTCATGCGTCCGCGCCCTAGCTCTTTGTTTATGCATCAATTTTGCCAAACTCCGGCTGTTGCCTCCGTTTGGATCGATGCACTAGCGATCCCTACATCTGTCCCAAGATGCGCCGGTTATGCAAAACGTCCCTTGCGCATGACGAATGCCTCCGCATAGCGCTCCGCGGCCCTGCATTCCATTCCGCGCAGCCGCGCGAGGCCCCGGAAGGTTTCGGCGTCGAACCAGTCTTTCGAACGCTGGGTGCCGAAATGGTCAAGCAGCAGATCCGTCTTGCGCTGCATGATCTCCGCACTCAGTGGGACGTAGACATTTGGTTGGCCGAAATCACCGTCCCATTTGGGAACCTCATATTCCAGGATCAGGTGATTACGAAAGCTGTTCCAGGTCAGGCCGCGGACCGTTCGATGGTCCTGGTGGGCGTCGTCCCGCCGATGGGTCAGGATAAGATCTGGCTGCACGCGGCGTTTCAGATCCTCAAACCAATCCTTCAGCTCCGGGTTGTAAGGAAAAAAGCCGTCGCGGAAATTGCCCAGCTCGACGGCTTTCTCCGCCGCGCCGACAAGAAAAGCTTCGGCCGAGGCGCCGGCCTCGTCGGCGCGGTCGCCGATCGCGCTGATCACGCACCAATGGACATTCAGCTTCGCACCGCTGGCAATCAGGCTCAAAATGGTCCCGCCGGCGCCAATTTCGATGTCGTCGGAATGCGCGCCCAAACACAAGAGAGTCAGCGTCTCGCCGGGGCGGGTAAATTGCAACGGCATCATGATTTGTTCGCCGGTTCTTTAGGTGGCAGACCCTGGCGTTCGCGGTGGACGACCCATGGCATGTCACCTTTTTCAACCATGTCCTCAAGCGTCTGGCGATCCCTCAGCGTGTCCATCGAACGCCAGAAGCCTTCGTGCTTATACGCCATGAGCTTGTCTTCTTTAATCAGGCGTTTGAACGGCTCCAGGACGAGTTCCTCGCCGGGCTGCATGTAATCGAAGATCTCGGGCTTGAAGATGAAATAGCCGCCATTGATCCAGACCTCCGAACGGTTCGAGGCGGTAAAATCGCGGACATTGCCGTCCTCGTCCATATCGACCAGGTGATAGGTCAGCGGCGGCCGAATGGCGAGAAAGCAGCCGGCCTTGCCGCTCTTCTTGAACGCCTCGATCATCTCATCGAGATTAACATCACAAAGGCCGTCACTGTAATTGGCGAGAAACATCTCCTCATTCTTGACCTGATCGCGAACCGCCCAAAGCCGCTCGCCGATATTGCGCCAAATGCCTGTGTCGATCAGCGAGACACGCCAGTCTTCCGGCAGCTCGCCTAGGAACTCAACCGTCTCGCCATGATTCGAAACGACGCAATCCGTAACGCTCTGCGGACGGTAGTTCAGGAAAAATTCCTTCACAATATTGGCCTTGTAGCCAAGGCAGAGGACGAAATCGCGATGCCCGTAGTCGCTATAATACTGCATGATATGCCACATGATCGGCTGATGACCGACTGGGATCATGGGCTTGGGAATGCTTTCGGAATATTCGCGAATTCTGGTGCCGAGGCCACCGCAAAATAAAACAACTTTCATGACTCAATATCCTTGGCGTCGATAATGGTCACTTCCGGAATAGGGATGATGAACTTTCCCCCCCATTCACCGGCCTGGCGCATCTGCCGGGTGATCTCCTGCTTCAAATTCCAGGGCAGAATGAAAATGTAATCGGGCCTTACCTTATCGATCTCCTCCACCGGCAGGATCGGAATGTGCATACCCGGCGTGAAACGGCCGTGCTTATAGGGATTACGATCAACCGTGAAATCCAGGAAGTCGGGGCCGATGCCGCAATAATTGAGCAGCGTATTGCCCTTGCCGGGCGCGCCATAGCCGCAAATCGTCTTGCCTTCATCCTTGATCGCGATGAGAGCGGCGAGCAATTTGCGCTTGGTCGCTTTCACCTGCTCCGCAAAAGACGAATAGGTGGCGATGTCCCGAAAGCCGCGTCTTTCCTCGCGGGCAAGCAATGCGCCGACGGCATCCGAAGGCTGATGTGCGGAGGCCTTATGGGCCAGATAGACCCGCAGAGACCCGCCATGGGTCGGTATTTCCTCCACATCGATGAGCTTCAGCCCATGCCGGTCAGCCATGATTTCGATGGTTGTGTAGGAAAAATAAGAGAAATGCTCATGATAGATCGTGTCGAACTGGTTCTCATCCATGAGCTTTTCGAGATGGGGGAATTCAAGGGTAATCACCCCCTCAGGCTTCAAGAGGATCGCCATGCCACCGACGAAATCGTTGAGATCGGGCACCTGCGCGAGCACATTGTTGCCGGCGATCAGGTCCGCCTGCTTATCCTCGGCCTTGAGCCGAGTGGCGAGCTCGACGCCGAAAAATTCCGTCACGCAAGGAATGCCCTTTTCGATCGCAACCCGCGCCACATTCACCGCCGGCTCAATGCCGAGCACGGGCACGCCGAGCGGCAGGAAGTGCTGCAGAAGGTAGCCGTCATTGCTTGCCAGTTCCACGGCCAGACTGTCCGGTCCCAGGCCGAGGCGTTTCGCGATCATCTCGCAATAGGCTTTGGCGTGAGCGACCCAGCTCGTCGAATAGGACGAGAAGTAAGCATATTCTCGGAAGATATGCTCGGGGCTGACATATTCCTTGAGCTGAACCAGAAAACATTCGCTACAAGTGAGCACATGGAGCGGGAAAAACGGCTCCATCTGGTCGATTTCGTCAGCCTTCAAGAAGCTTTCGCAGAGCGGCGACATGCCAAGGTCAACGAAAGTATGGGTGAGTTCTGTGCCGCACAACCGGCATCGGCTTGAAGTCTCTTTATTGTGGGATTGCGGCGAGCCCGCGTCGGTGGTATTCACACTCATTTTTCATTTTCACCCGTTACTACAAAATGCGTTAATAATACATATTGGCACAGGCAATATTGAGGTTTACTTGTCCGTCTTATGAGATATAAAGCGTATTTGTCAATTCCAGACCATGTATATAGTTAAATTCGCCCATAGAGTCGTGGCGGTTCGGCCACCGCAGCTTGGCCGGGCTTGAGGGAAATATCATGCGTTTTTGTCAGACACATTTCAGCGATGCCTGGCTGATTGAACTGGAGCCCGCAGGCGATGCCCGCGGCTTTTTCGCCCGAACCTTCTGCGAAAGGGAATTTGCCGCTCATGGCCTGGAAACACGGTTCGTACAGCACAGCCGGTCTCTTTCAGCAGATACAGGCACATTACGCGGCATGCATTTTCAATTGCCGCCGCATGAAGAAGTCAAGCTGGTCACCTGTCTTAAAGGTGCGATATGGGACGTCATTATTGATCTCAGGACACATTCGCCAACGTATAAGCAGTGGCAGGGGTTTGAGCTGACTGACGAAAACCGGCAGCAGATCTACATTCCTAAAGGGTTCGCCCACGGTTTCCAGACCCTAAGCGATAATGCCGAAGTCGGCTACCTTATTTCCACTTTTTATGAACCGTCGGCCGGCGCCGGCGTCCGGCATGATGACCCGGCTTTCGGCATCGAATGGCCTTTGCAGGTGACCGTCATCTCGGACAAGGACCGGAACTGGCCAGACCTCGGGCCATGATGATTAGCGCAGCCCCCGCATGATCAGATCGAAGCCGCATCCATTTCCTCCAAAAGATCATTCTCAAGGAGACGATTTGCCGCTTCCGCGACCGTGGCAAATGGCATCTTAGCACGGTCTGCAATGTCCAGCAGATCATGCTGCCCGTCGGAGAAATTAAGCACCCAAAGCATCGCCATGGCTTTCGCCGCCCCGTCCTTGTCGCCGCCGAGCGATGAATAGAGGCCGCGGCGGCCCAGCTGCGGCTCGCATTTCGGAGAAAGGTTCCTGAACCGGTAATTGTTCTCGATGATCTCAATGGCCGTCGAGATCATGCCGTAAGACGCGGCAAGGTGCTCCGGCTTGATGAAGCCGAGATTGTCGGCGGAGGTATGGTACTCAGGGAAGGTGGCAAACTGGCTGCGCTGAAACAGACCGACAGAGAGATTGAATCCCGGCGAACCGAACTGACGCTCATCGTAGCCATAAGGGAAAAAGTCGATGATTTGTGGCGTCGCGGCGGCATGGCGCAGCGCATGTGTCATGACCCGGTCGATGAGCGCGTCGCCATGGCGGCTCTTCTTGAAGGTCGGGCCGCCGCCATCTCCGACGCAGGAAACCACAAGGCCGTGCTTGATGTACTTCGCACGCGCTTCGTTGCGTGCCAGCCAGCTTATGGCGCCGATCGTGCCGGGCGCAAAAAGGAAGCGGTAGCTATAGCGCGTCTTTCGCCCGCGCAGCTGCTCGGCGAGACAGGTGAGCAGTGCTAGTCCGGAGCAATTATCGTCGGCAAGCGAGGGATGGCAAATATGGGCCGACAACAGAACTTCGTCGTCCGACATGCCTTGATGCAGATATTCGCCATAGGTCAGGTGCCCGTCCTCGAGTGTCGAGTCGATGCAGACCTCGTAATTCCCATCCTCAAGCGCGATCAGCCGGTTATGCGCCATGCAGAACCCCCAGCGCTCGGCATAGTAGGAGGTGCGATAGGGGATCAGATCGGGTTGGTCGGGCAAGGTGAAGATGTAGGGCTTCAGCTCGCCGAGGGACATCGTCGTATGAACGGGAACGCTGTAATTCAGAACATGCAGATTTGATGCGCGGAAGTCGACGACCCGCTCTCCGCGCTCATTCTTGATGTAGGCGTCTTTGATGTTCCATTCGCGAGGCACCTCCCAATCGAAGACCTGCGTGCCCGTCGGCACCTCATGCACCTCGATCGGGATGTGCTCGGCGAGAATGCTCAGCGTTTCCCGCACACCATTGCCGGTGATACTGCGGCAGATCGGGAAGATCCTTGCCGCAAGGGCGTAGATTTTCTCCCCGATCTCAGCGTCGGTTTCGGAAAACCCGGTCTCCGAGATATCGCCCTGGCTCATGAGCCGCTCAGCCTCGCGAGCGCCCGCGGACTACTGCGCCGCCGTGGTCACAGGCTGCCGGATGTGGCGCAGCGCTTCGTCGATGACTCCATCAGCGATCAGCTTGCGAATATGAGCAACCCGCTGATAGCGCGGCCCCTCGAATTCTTCAAGCGTTACGCCTGACGTACGATAAGCTTCGTAAAGCTGCTCCGCGCCGCGCTTTACGTCCCATTGCGGCTGGAATTCGGGCAGCACACGCGTAATCTTTTCAAAGCTGACGCGGTAGGAGCGCGTGTCGGGGCCGGCGTCCGGTGCGTAATCCAACCGACAATCGGGCACGACTTCCGCCACCACCTCTGCGATCTCGCGGATCTGATAGTTGTGAGCCGTCTGCCCCACATTGAACGCTTCGTTGAACACCGCCCCCTCGGGCGCGTTCAGCGCCGCCAGAAAGGCGCGCGAGATGTCTTCGATATGAACGATCGGCCGCCAGGGTGAACCGTCCGATTTCAGATAAATCCGGCCGGTCGTCATCGCCCAGGCAACCAGATTGTTCAGCACAATGTCGAACCGGAGGCGCGGCGACACACCATAGGCGGTTGCCGGACGCATATAAGTCGGACAGAAACCGTCGCCAGCGAGCTTGGAAATATCGCGCTCCGACCAGACCTTCGACTCGCCATAGGGTGTCACCGGACTCAGCGTCCCGGTTTCGTCGATCATCGTCTCTCCGGATTTGCCGTAATTGCTGCAGGAGGAGGCGAAGAGAAAGCGCCGAACGCCGGCCTGCTTGGCCAATTCCGCCAATCGCACGCTCGCGCGGTGATTGATGCTGTAGGTCAGGTCGGGATCGATATTACCGAGCGGATCGTTGGAGAGCGCCGCGAGATGGACGACCGCATCAAAGCCACGCAAATCGTCAATGCCGACTTCGCGGACATCTTTTCGGATATGTGGCACGTCCGGCAAACTGCCGCCTGCTTCAAAGGTGCAGCGCTCATAAAGATCGCTGTCGAGGCCAGTCACGTCGTGGCCGGCCCCCTGTAAAATTGGGACCATGACCGGGCCGATATAGCCAAGATGCCCAGTGACTAAGACTCTCATGGGTTGCTCCTGATCCGACTGCGGAACTTTCATTCAGCACCGTCGCTGCGTAGACCTTTTAGCAATGGAACCGCGATGTCTCAAGCGACTGTCTTCCGTTATTCTCGGTATTGGTAAAGACAATCTCCATTAATTCCGGAAGGCTGACAAAGCCGTTTGCCGCGCAGCGCTAACGGCTGTCAACAGCGATGGGCTCTCAATCCAGCACTCTACCCGAGCCTCCAGGCCGCATATCCCAGCCTGAGAACGCGGAACTGCGCGTGGCGCCATACATCACTGAGAAGGTGCAACTTTCGCATCCGTCGGCCGGAACAGTAGCGGGTGACGACTGCGGAACTCAGCGGAGTGGATGAGCGCCTTGGCGAGACCAGACCGGCTCAAATCGCCCTTCTCAAGCGCTGCGAGATAATCGGCATGGCCTCGACCATCCGCGTCACGGTCTAACAGCAGCCGATAGATGAGGTTAATGTAATCAGAGTTGCTTAGCTCCGAGGTCTTATGTTTCTGCTTGAATTCCTCTGATGCAAGCCCACCCAAAAGCACGTCATCGATCGTGCCGCCTTTTTTTAGCGCTGCGGTCCAGCTTTCAAGCCCTCCACCGTCCACTTTCCGGCCTAGGACCAGGCAGTAGCTGTAGGCAATCTTGTTCGAGAGGCTGGCGTCCCGGTTCGCCAGCGAAGCAAGATCGCACTGACGGTCAATTGCCGCCGTCGGAGCCCCCGCCTTGCTCCTCTCATTTTGCTGAAAGAGAACAGGGTGCTGTCTGCGGAACTCATCTCCCTTGATCAGCCTCCGCACAAGATCGCTCCGGCTCAGGTCACCCTTGTCGAGGGCAGCGACATCATCAGCGCTGCTCTGACTATCCGGTTTACGGTGGAACAGGAGCCGGCGCATGAACGCAACGTAACCCGAATTGCCGAGCTCCGACGATCGATAGCGCTGATCGAATTCGTCTGATTGTATCATCCCAATTAGGAGGTTTCCGACAGGAAGCCCTTTCTTGAGTTCCGCCGTCCAGTTTTTCAGACCATCACCATCAGCTCCGCGGCCTAATATAAGACAGTAACTGTACCTGCCCTTGCTCTCTGGCGTAGCGTCGCGCGGGTCGAATAAGCACAGATCGCACTCCCTTTTTGGCGCCTTCGATTGGTCTTCTTTCGGAAGCTTCCCCTTTGATCCACTTTCTGAGCTATCGGGGACCGAACGATAGTCACCAAATGCGATCTTCTGCGCAACGCAATAAGCGGGTTTTTGACCAGATGCCGACCAATTGCCGTGTCGGTCTTTGTCCAAATAAATCAGTCCCATAAATGCTTCAAAGTCCGGAGCCCAATAGGTTTCGTCGAGAAGTTCATAAATATGAGCTGCCTGAATATTGAACTTGTCACGCAGTTCGAGCAGTCTTGTCATCGAATTCTTAAGGCCGATCGCTTGTTTAACGACCCCTTGCTTGCTCCCCAAGGGATGGTTGAACTCCGTTACCCAAATGGGTTTGCCATACTTGGCCAGCTTCTCAAACGCCCAAGCGGGATCTTCGCCATACATGTGCCATACGGAAATATCCCATTGGATGCCGTCCTGACGCATGCGCTCGAAGGCCCCGATATGGCCCCATCCGGCGGTGCCCATGGCCTTCCGAATTGTCGGATCTACGGAGATGACGCCATCGGACATTCCTTTTAGAACGGCACTCACCTTTGCCCAGCGCGGACCAAAATAATCCAGCGGCGCGACGCCACCGGCCGGCCCCCAGTCACAATTGTACTGAACGCCGTTGTCCCGCATTTCGCAGGCTTTAATAATCGCATAGTTTTCGAGTTCATTACCCAATTCCCAAACGTCTGTATCATTCTTAAAACGCGAAGCATAGTATACCGCAAAGGCATAAGCCTTTTTGTACAGATCTTTTACTGTTTCCTTGTTTAGATCTAGCTTAGGGGAAAGGACAGGCAAAATATCGATTCCACGAAGTTTGGCGAGTTCAATTAGAGTTTTCAATCCGGAAACTTTGTCTATACTAGGTACATCGACTCGGTATGATGCCATGCCCAGGTCACGAACCAAGTCGAGCTGTTGCTCATAGGTCAGCCCAGGATACGACACAAGGGGATGGCCGTTGACACCCCAGATCAGCTGCCCCTGTGCAGCGGATCTCGGCACGAATGCTATGAGAGTCATGGCAAAAAAGAATACGGCAAATCGCGACATACTAACTGCAACCTCCATCGCATTCCGTGCAGAAGTGACCGTTACATCTTTAAGCGATTAAGCTGTTTGGAAATCGGTCGCACGTCAATCCCCAACCCGCTCATATTGCAATCGCTTGGCTCGCGGAACTTGCGAACAGCTCGCCATCGTTTTAGTAATTACCGCCAATTATAGGCGAAATTGCAGACGCTCTAGGGTAAGCATACGTTCAAGGCCGCGGGTACTCCCTCTACAGATCAGTCGGCAGTCCCTGGCTGGCCTTTCTTGGCCATCCGCGCCTTGGCAGCGTTTCGCCGATTTGCGATGCGGGCACGGGCGTATTTGATCGGCAGCTCGTCGACGATGTCGGGATCGTATTCGTCGGCCCATTCCTTGGCTTCGGTGTGTTTGGGATGGCTCGGATCTGCGATTGCTTCGAGCATTTCGTAGAATCCGGGCATGCCGCCACAGTCCTCGGGCGGGGCATTCCTTTCGCCCCCGAAATAGCGCGGATAGGAGCCATCAGCGCTGCCGGCGCGGACATCCGTCACAGTGAGCCGATGCTCCCAGCTGTCACCGAAGTCGTAAAGATAGTCGATAACAGTCTTGCGGGACTTCAGGACGTCACGCAGGCGCACCTTGCTCGCCTCCCTGCGAGGTGCCGTTCCCCAATCCTCTTCCATCGGTAGGCCGAATCTTTGTTTGCCGATCGTAAACTCCCAGAGCTGATAGTCGAACCACCCCATGGCGGCCTGGACGACGTCGTGGAGGACCTTGAGCGTGATCGAAGTCGGTACCTCGACCTCACGCCAGATCAGTGGATCGGTATCCTGCAGTTCGATGCGGACCGTGGCGATCTCGTTCACGCTGTCTGATGCGGCAATATTCCTGACCCGGCTCATGCCGCCAATCTGGCATATTCCGCTCTCCAATTCCATGGCAGCAGTTCAGGAAGTTGGCTTTGCGCCGTCTCAGCAATGCGGGCGAGCACGTCGGCGAGCCAGGTGAGCGGGTCGATATCGTTGAGTTTGGCCGTCATGATCAGTGTGGTTATGGCCGCGGCCCCGCGAACGTTTATCGTGAGCGGCAAGCGCTCACTTGTCGGCGCCGCGTTGGGAGCCGGCAAAGTGCCATGACTTTCGTCCCAGGGCGAAGCCTCTGAGCGCTCGCTCGGCGGCATTATTGCTCAAGCAGATCCGGCCGTCATCGAGGAAGCCGGTAAAGCGGTCCCAGCGCTTGAGCATATAGTCGATCGGCTTGACGACGGAGGCTGAGCGCGACAGGCGGGAGCGCTCCTCACGCAGCCAGACTTCAAGCTCAATCAAGAGCGGCTTACTTTTCTCCTGCCGGGCGCGCAGACGCTCGCCAATGCTTAATCCGTTGACGCTGCGCTGAGTGAGCGCTTGTCGCTCACGATAAACGTTCGCTTCTATCGAACAGCGCGTCGATACGCTTCACCGCTTCCAGTGCGACCGGCGAGATCGCCGGCGCCTTTCTGCCGCGTCGCGCATTGGCAGCGATATCGGCCAGTTCGAAGAACTTGCGCCGTGCATGGGCCCAGCGCAGTGCCGGCATGATCGGGCCCTGAGCGCGCGAGGGATCGAAAAGCCCGTTATAGCCGCTATAGGCGTCGGCCTGCAGGAGGCCGGCATAAGATTGAAGATGGCGCATGGGATGCGCCTGCCGGCGATCCCGCGACGCATAGTATAGCGCCGTCGGCGGCGCTATCCCGCCGAAGGGACGTAAGCGTCCGGTCAGCGAGCCTTTGAGATTTCGCCCAATCGGCTGAAGTTACGTCGCCAATTCCGTATTTAGCGACGTAACGAGAGTGTCCGATGGCTAAGATGGAGATTTGGACGGGGTGCGAAC
>Ga0315553_10000620_pt1 | contig 30819 bp, 28 predicted proteins | sample SalMarSW160140MG_FD_203099 | JGI IMG/M metagenome (GOLD analysis project Ga0315553, IMG submission 203099) | Salt marsh sediment microbial communities from the Plum Island Ecosystem LTER, Massachusetts, United States - Salt Marsh Sediment SW1601-40 ... | reverse complement strand
CTTTGACGCCCAGCGGCACGATGCGCGCGACCCAGCCCGCGTCGGGTACAATGGGATAGAACCGGTCAAGCATCGCCGAACTCGAAAAACGGCGTTCCGGCTACCGGCGTCGACGGCGTCGCCATGTTCCGGCGCGGCATCAGACCGGCCTCGAAGCCCTCGCGGCCGGCCCGGATCGCCTGCGCAAATGCCGACGCCATCTTCGGAGGATCTTCCGCCTTCGCCACGGCGGTATTCAGAAGGACCGCGTCATATCCCATCTCCATCGCCGCCGCGGCGTGCGATGGCGCGCCGATCCCTGCGTCGATCACGAGCGGTACCTTGGGGAAATAGGCGCGCAGACTTTCGAGCCCGGTGGGATTGTTCAGCCCCTGTCCGGAGCCGATCGGCGAGGCCCACGGCATGAGGACCTCGCAGCCGGCGGCGAGGAGCTTCTCCGCGGCGCTGAGATCCTCCGTCGTGTAGGGGAACACCTTGAAGCCTTCTCCGGTGAGCGTCGCGGCCGCTTCCACCAGGCCGAACAGGTCGGGCTGCAGCGTGTCGTCATTGGCGATGACTTCAAGCTTCACCCAGGGCGTATCGAACAGCTCGCGCGCCATCATCGCCGTGGTGACCGCTTCCTTGACCGTCCGGCATCCGGCCGTATTCGGCAGCACGCGAACATCAAGCGATTGAACCAGGCGCCAGAAGTCCTGGCCGGTCTTCTCGCGGGCGCCTTCGCGGCGCAGGGAGACGGTGACGATCTCGGCGCCGGAGGCTTCCGCCGCCTGCCTGAAAATCTCCGGCGAGGGGTAAAGTGCGCTACCAAGAATGAGCCGCGATGTGAAGCTTTCGCCGTAAAATTCGACCATGTCTCAGCCCCCCTGTCTCGGGGCGACGATCTCGATCCGATCGTCTTGGCCCAGGCGTGTTTCGGCGCGCCGGCCGACGGGCACGAATTCGCCGTTCAGCGCCGTCGCGATTTTCATGTCGGAAAAACCGAGCGATGCGCAGAGTTCGCCGAGCGTTTCGGCGTCGGTCTCCCGCGTCTCACCGTTCAATGTGATCTTCAACAAAGACATCGTGCGTCGTCACCTCCCCCCTAATATAGTCGGTGACCAGCCTTGCGAGAACGGGGGCGAGCAAATAACCGTGCCGATAGAAGCCGTTAACCAGAATATGCCGGCCTCGCAGCACGATTTTGGGCACATTATCCGGGAATGACGGGCGCAGCCCCGCGCCGAAACGGATAATGCGCGCCTCACCGAAAACCGGGTGCAGCGTATAGGCAAGGCCGAGCAGGTCGAGCCCGGAGCGTAGTGTCGCCCGGCCGCGATCCTCGCTTTCGATGACCGTCGCGCCGATCATGAAACGGTTCTGTGACCACGGGACGACATAAAGCGGAAAACGCGGATGAAGCAGGCGCACCGGCCGGCTGAGCGCGATTTCGTCGGTTTCGACGACCAGCATTTCGCCGCGCACGCCGCGAAGACCGGGCAGATCGTCTTTCGCGCTCATGCCGCGGCAGTCCACGACATAATCATAGCCGGGCGGCAGGCTGCCGTCCCAGCGTGTACCGAGTTCGACCTGGGCGCCGAGATCCTTGCCGTGCTTCAGAAGGGCCGGGATGGCGCGGGCCGGCTCGACATGGGCTTCGGAAGGATAGAACAGACCTTTGCCGTAGCGGCCGGCCAAAGCGGGCTCGAGCGCAGCGATGCGGTCGGCGTCCACCCGTTCGAAATGGGAGGTCATGCGGGCGAATCGGTCGAGCTCGGCCAGATCGCGCGGCGCGGCGACGACGAGGCTGCCATTCGTGCGGATTTCCGGATAGGCCTCACGCCAGAGCCGGGCGCTTTCCGCTCCCAGCTCGGCGACGATCGGCTCGGCGCTTTCGCTTTCGCAATAAGGGGCGATCATTGCGCCGGCGACGCCGCTCGCGGCTTCGTCGAACGGGTCGGATGATCGCTCGACGAGACGCACGGAATGCCCCGCGCGCGCCAGCGCGATCGCTTGCCACAGGCCGCTAATGCCCGCGCCGACAATCAGGATCTTCGCCATGGGACGTCATTTAAGACGAATTGGCCGAGATTGCGATCACAACTCAGCGTATCCGCGGCGTCCATCGGTCAAAAGGAAAAGGAGCAGGCCGGGTTTGAGGAGAAACGCCCTGTCATTCGGGGGGCTGATGACTTTCGGGCTTTCAGCTTTGCACGGGAACGCGACACCTTCTGCGCAACAGCTCTTCCGGGCACAAACCCTGCCTGCTCATAATCGGCTGTCAGCGGATTGAGGGGGCAGATCTCCGTGACAGCGGTTGAACATCGATTGAGCGGGGGCACTCATCTCTGTTCTGTTTATGTTCTATGAAGCCGCCAGCGAGTCGTCAAGCTCAAAATAGCACAAAACGAGAACATAAGGGGTGTTTCGTAGAGCGTCCAGGCGAGGCAATGCTCATGGCTTCGCGAGGATGGACCATACTGATTACAGGCCAATATGGCTTTCGCTCATCGTCCGGTTCGATCCGGGCACATAGGCGTCGAATGCGGCCCAGAACTGCTCCCGGATCTGGTCGCGTTCCTGAAGAATCTCATGCTTGGCGCCTGCGATGACCAGCAATTTGCAGGTCTTGACCTGGGTTGCGAAGCTTTCCAGCGCGCGGGTGGACACGACCGTATCGTTCCCAGCGGCCACGATCAGCAGCGGCACGCGGACAGAGGAGGCAAAACCGAAGGCGTTAATCTGCATGATCGAGCGCGACGTGGCTTGCAGCCATCCAAGGGTCGGCGAGCCGAGCGCCAGCCACGGCGCCGCTTTGACGACCTCCGCGATGCGTTGATGGCGCAGGGGATCGCTGGTCAGCTTGCTCTCGTTGAAAGGTTCTAATTCCCACGGCTGCGCCTTGCCGCCCGGAATGAACCGGTCGCCGAGACCGATCAGCACCTGCGCCTCTATGAGAAAACGCAGCACCGGCGCGCGCGTAAGCTCCGGCAGGATGTCGATCATCGGAGCGCAGAGGATGATGCGATCGAACCAGCAGACTTTCGTCAGAGCGGAACGAAGCAGAATATGCCCGCCCATCGAATGAGCCATGCCGTAAAAGGGCGCCGGACAGTCGGGCAGCACGATCTCGCTCATGAACTGGCCGAGATCGCGGTCGTAATCGGCATAGTCTTCCACATGGCCCTTGCGCGGATTTTTGAGCAGCCGGTCCGAGCCGCCCTGTCCGCGCCAGTCCATCATGGCCACCGCAAAGCCCCGGTGGCGCAAATCGCCGATGGTTTCGAAATATTTCTCGATGAACTCGCTGCGCCCGCCGAAGAGGCACACCGTGCCGAGCGCCTTGTCCGCCGTCCGTGGCCAAAGCGCATAGCGGATCGTCACGCCGTCCCGCGTCACAAAGCTGCCCGGAACCGCGCCGCTCGGCACGGGATTGCGTGCGATGCCGACCAGTTCCATCGGCTGGGCTGTCTTTCCTGTCATCTGATGCCGGACAATATCGGCGGCGCGGCTGCGGCTCAAGCGGGATGATCGGCCCGCGCCGCCTTTTCACGCTGGTTTGACTCCAACCGGCTCGCCGGTTCGGGGCCTCTTGAAACCGGCGAACCGCCCCCTAAATCTCTGTTTGCACGCCACAATGGGTGCATTACCCGCAAAAGCCCGGCCGAATGGCGGGCCAAGCTCATGTCGCTTCGAATGGAGGATATGTGATGAGACGATTCGATTTTTCCCCTCTTTATCGCCAGACCATCGGCTTTGATCATCTTGCCAATCTGGTCGAGCAGCTTGCTTCGACGGAGAGTGAGAACGGCTTTCCGCCGTACAACATCGAGCTGCTGGATGAGAACGAATATCGTATTACCATGGCCGTTGCCGGCTTCTCCAATGATGACCTCAATATTGAAGTCAAGGAGGGCACGCTGACGGTGCGCGGCGAGAAATCCGTCGAGGAGAAAGACCGCGAATATCTGCACCGCGGCATTGCCGCCCGCAATTTCGAGCGCCGGTTCCGCCTGGCCGATCATATCGAGGCGAGCGGCGCGACACTCGAGAACGGTCTTCTGCATGTCGATCTCAAGCGCGAGATCCCCGAGGCCATGAAGCCGCGGACGATCAAGATCGATAAGCCCGCGAAGAACGGGCACGATCGCGTGATCGAAGGCGAGAAGGAGAAGCTCTCCGTTTCGGCCTAAGGCAATGATCCATCCGGGAAGGGGAACGGCTGCGTCGATTGCGCTGATTCCCCCCCCGAGTCGAAGACTTTCCGCAATAAACTCTTTGCGCCGCCCCGTCCCCGAGCCGGGGCGTGCGCGTTTCTGTGTCCAATATGGCGGTTATTGAACTGCGAGCCGGTTCTCCCGCAAGGGAGAGGAAACTGCCGACGCAAGCCGATAGCGGGATCGCCTGAGTCAGTTCCCGAGAGATGGCGGCGGGTTGACGTTGGGCCGTCCTTCCGCGCTGTCGAGATAGGGCAGAAAGGTGCGCAGGAAATGCAGGCGCTGCTCCGGCGTCAGCTTGGCGAGCATGTCATCGATCATCGGCTTGGCTTCCCGGCGCGCCCGGAGCTCCTTCTGAAAGAGCCTGTCCATGGCGGCGTTCAACTCGTCCTGTGAATAGTCTGCCCGCTCGAGCAGCCGGCCGATCTCGATCCGCGCCTGGCGGACCTCCCGCCAATAGGGCGCCAGTTTCGGCTTATGCTCGAAGAACACCTGCCGGATTTCCTTGCGGTTTTCCCGGGGCAAGCGGCGCATGAACAGGCGGCTGCGCTCGAAGGCGATAGGCGCGTTCCAATAGCCGCCCCGCTTCACCGCCCAGACGCTGCCCGCGACGATCCCGACGATCAGCAGATTGATGGACAGCGACAGGATCAGCAGCGCCCATATCCAGCGCGGCGTCCGCCGCACGACGACCGGCCCGTTTCCGCTCAGCGCCTCGCTCATAGCCGATCACTTTCATCGGGCTCGCCCGGCCCGAACAGCGATCCGGAAATGGCCAATCCGGTGTCGAGATCGTTCGAAGCCAAAAGCTCGATATTCCGCAAGGTCGGAACGGCGTTGCCCGATACTCCGATATAGATGCCGAGGATCAGCGACGCAGCCAGCAGCGCCGCCCCGCCCCAGAAGGACGGCGCCGGCATAGGGGAACGGCCGCTCTCGCCCGCCGACCGCCGTCGCAGGCCGTTGCCGAAGCCGGGCACGGTCCCGGCCCCGCCGCCCCGGTCCTGCGGCAGCTTCAGAGCGGCGGAGACGATGTCCGCCTCGAAGCCGGCGGGCAGGCGGCATTTCGGGGCGCAGGCCAGCACACGGTCGAGCGCCTTGGCCTCGGCAAACAGCAGCGCGGCGTCGGGGTCCGTTTCGATGAAGGCCGCGAGCCTTGCGCGGCGGTCATCAGGCCAGCATGAGGGCCTGGCTCCGGCCGCGTTCAGCGTCTCCTCCAACTGCGTCAGCAGGTCATCCCGGCTATATTTTGTGTTCATTTTCGGGTCCCACATGCGTCAAAGCGAATGATCCTCGGCAAGCAGCATCCGCCATTCCGCCTCCAGCATCTGCCTCAGGCCGCGCCGCGCGCGGCTGAGGAGCGACTCGATGGCCTCCGGCGTCGTCTCCATCACATCGGCCGCCTCGGCCATGCTCATTTCTTCGTAGTGGCAAAGCGTTAATGCAAGTCTTTGCCGCTCAGGCAGTCTTTGCAGCGCCGCATTGACCTTGGCCGCAACCTGGTCCTCCATAATTTGCCGGTCCTGTCCGGCCGGCAAGGCCACGTCGAAATTTTCCGGCCAGGCTTCCTCCTCACGTTTCCGCAGCCGGTCCAGGCAGATATTGGCCGTGATCCGCGTCAGCCATGTCGTCAGCCGCGCCTTGCCCGGATCGTAGCGGCCCGCATGGGTCCAAAGACGCAAGAGGGCTTCCTGCGCGGCTTCCTCGGCATGCGCATCATTGCCGAGCATTCGCCGGGTCACCGCCATCACGCGGGAGGAGTGCTTCCGGACGAGCGCAGCATAAGCGGCGCGGTCCCCTTGCGAGGTCCGCAAAGCGAGCACAGCGTCCTCGTCCGGCGCATTGACAAAGCCAGAGCTCTCGTCCCGAACCAGCGGATCTTGCTCCGGCACGTCGGCGCCTTTCTCCCGCTTCCTGCACAGGTCCCGATACCGGCTGCTCACAAGACAATCCGCGAGCGGCCGGCATGTCAATTGAGCGCCTGTCATGTTGTTTATACGCAATAACGGCCGGCGGTCCGTCGCGGCCGCTCCTCCAGCTATTGGACAAGCTTATCAAAGCGTTGGCTGACGGCCGCCTGCACCTCCTGAAGCAGCGGGGCGATGCGCGGGAAGTCGGGCACGCCGGCCGCCCGGCTGAGCAGCGCCGTCAGGCCCGGCGGCGCGATTTCGGGATTGAACCGCCCTTCCTGACACAGACGCATGATCTGCGTCAGGCTGTGATAGAGATGCGCGGCCGAAAGCAGGACCTCGGCGTCGCCCGGATCGAGCAGCCCCTGGGCGCGAAGCTTGTCCAAGGCGTTGACCGTGTTCTGGTCGAGCAGCTGGGGATATTTCTCCGCGTGAATGAGCTGCAGATATTGGGTGATGAACTCGATATCGATCAGCCCGCCATCGATATATTTGAGGTCCCAAATATCCTTCGAGCCCTTTTCCCGCGCGATCCGCCTGCGCATGTCGCGGACGCTTTCGGAAATCTCGGCGCGGTCGCGCTTCTTGCAGAGAACGGCGCGGATGGTGCTCTCGATCTCCTGCCGCAAGCGATCCGGGCCGGAGACCACGCGGGCGCGCGTCAGCGCCAGATGTTCCCAGATCCAGGCGTCATTGTTCTGATAGGCGATGAAGGCGGGCAGGCTGGTGGCGACGGGCCCCGATTTGCCGGACGGTCTCAGCCGCATGTCGACGTCGTAAAGCCCGCCTTCCGCCGTCGGCGCGGACAGCGCGCTGATGAGACGCTGGGTCGCGCGCGCATAATATTGCGTGGGCGACAGCGGCTTCGGCCCGGTCGAGCTGACCTGATCGCTCGGAAAGCGGTAGATAATGATCAGATCGAGATCGGATTTGGCCGTCATCTCCCGGCCGCCCAGCTTGCCCATGCCGATCACGGCCATCTCGCCGCCCGTCACATCGCCATGCTGGCGGACCATCAGCGTCTCGACCTGTTTCTGCAGACCGGCGATGAGCTGATCGGCGAGCGTCGCATAGGCAAGGCCGGCCGCTTCGGCGCTGATCGAGCCGGAGAGCACGCGCACGCCGATCAGAAAGGACTGCTCCTGACCGATCCGGCGGGCGCGGTCGAGGCACTCCTCATAGGTGGCGGCCCGCTTGAATTCGCGGGCGACGAGCGCGGCTATGTCGTCCGGCTTCGCCATCTCGCCGAGAAATCCGGGATCGAGGAGGGCATCCATCAGTCTTGGACGCCGGCTGACCAGCCGCGCGAGGCGGGGGGCCGAGCCCATGATGTCGGCGAGCAGCTCCAGGAGGCCGGGATTGTTGCGCAGGAGCGCAAAGAGCTGAATGCCCGCCGGAAGCTCGGAGAGGAAGCGGTCGAAAGTGGCGAGCGCCAGGTCGGGATTGGCCGTGTGGGAAAGGGCTTCGAGCAGCAGCGGCTGGAATTCGGTGAGCCGTTCGCGGGCCCGCGCCGTCCGTGTCGCCTGATAGCGCCCGAAATGCCAGCCGCGCACCGTGCTGATCACCGAGGACGGGCTGGAAAAGCCCATTTCGGCGAGCGTCCGGACGGTATCGGGATCCTCGCTGTCGCCGGTGAAGACCAGATTTCCCGGCGCGCCGGAGCGGGAGAGCGCCGGCACATCCTCGAACAGCGCCGCATAATGGTTCTGTACCGTCTCCAGCCGGCTGCGGACGTCCTTCGCGAAGGCTTCGCTTGTCTGATATGCCGAGAAATGCGCGATCCGCTCGAACTTCTCCGGCTTTGCGGGCAGCAGATGGGTCTGCTCGTCCTCGATCATCTGAAGCCGGTGCTCGATCCGGCGCAGGAACCGGTAGGCTTCCGCCATGTCATCCGCGGCCTGCCGGGTGATCCATCCCCGGCTCTCCAGACGGGTGAGCGCTTCCAGCGTCGAGGAGACGCGCAGATCCGGCTGGCGTCCGCCCGCAATGAGCTGCTGCGTCTGCACGAAGAACTCGATCTCGCGGATGCCGCCCCGGCCGAGCTTCAGATTGTGCCCTTCGACGGCGATGGTGCCATGGCCCTTATGCGCGTGGATTTGGCGTTTCATCGCATGGATGTCGGCGATCGCGGCGTAGTCGAGATTTCTCCGCCAGATATAAGGAGCCAGTTCGCCGAGAAACGCTTCGCCGGCCGGAATGTCGCCGGCGACCGCCCGCGCCTTGATGAAGGCGGCTCGCTCCCAGTTCTGGCCGACGGATTCGTAATAATGCAGCGCCGCATCGATGGAGAGCGCGATTTGAGTGGCGCCGGGATCGGGACGTAGCCGCAAATCGGTGCGGAAGACGTAGCCTTCCTGGGTGCGCTCGGCCATCAGCATGACCAGATCGCGCGTCAGGCGGACGAAGAAAGACGTCGGCTCGACATCGCGCGAGAGCGGTGCCTTTTGCGGGTCGTAAAGGACGATCAGGTCGATATCGCTCGAATAGTTCAGCTCGCGCGCGCCATGTTTGCCCATGCCGAGCACCACATAGCCGCTCTCCTTTTCCGGCTCGTCCGGCTGGGCGAGGGTGATCTTGCCCGTCTTGGCGGCCTCTCGCAGAAGAAAGCGGATTGCGGCCGTCAGGAGCGTGTCCGCGCCTTCGGAGAGCGCGGCTGTGACCTGCTCGACGTCACAGACCCCGCCGAGATCGGCGAGGGCCGTCACGAGCGCAAGGCGCCGCTTCGCTCCGCGCAGCGCCTTCATCGCCTCGTCATTGCGGCGGCATTCGTCGATGGCCCCATAAAGTTCCGCCGCGCTTTGCCGCAAATAATCCTCAGGCTCGCTTTGCAGGGCGCGCCAAAGTTCGGCCGGGTTCGACAGGATCAGCCGGGAAAGAAAGGGCGAGGTTCCGAAAATTCCGCTGAGCAGCCGCTGTGCGGGCGATTGGGATTCGAGCAGCGCAGCCCATTCGCCCGATTCCTCGTCTTGCGCGGACTTCGCCTTCAGATCGCGCGCGTTGCGCTCCGCCATTTCCGGGTCGTGGATGAGCGGAGCGGACCGAATCCGATCGATAAGCGGCACGTAGCGTTCCTTTCCAGCCCTTCTTCAGAAGTAGCCGAGCGGGGCGTTGAAGGCAAACGCGGCCGCGTGGGATTTGGCGATTGAAGCGGATCAGCGGCGGCCCTTCTCCTGCTCGACCGTCAGGATGGCTCTCATATTGGCGCGCTCGGCGCTGTCCAGGCGGGATGAACTCGTTGGCAATATTGATGGAACAAGCGCCGGACCTGAATGAAGACTGACATGAAAGCGGTCAAGATCCGCTGCCGTTCAAGGCGCGGAGCGCGGGAACACGTTCCATCAAAACTGGGTGAAAGGACCTACTTCGGCAAAACCGATTTGCCCATATTCAGCTATGATTTCAGCCTCATACCCAGCGAAGAGGTGACAAGCGCATGCTCATTTCCAAAGCCCGTCAGATCGCGCCGTCCGAGATCACGCCCCGCGACGTCTATATGCGCCGCCGGGAATTCCTGGCGGGAGCCGTGGCCTTGGGGCTCGTCGGATCGATCCCAGGCGCGGCGCTGGCCGAAAGGCTCGATGTCGTAAAGAGCAAATACTCCACGAAAGAGAAGCCGACCTCGCTGGACGATATCACGCACTACAACAACTATTATGAATTCGGTACCGGCAAGGGCGATCCGGCTCGAAACGCCCATACGCTGACGACCAGCCCCTGGACGATCAAGATCGACGGCCTTGTTTCCAAGCCGGCCGAATATGCGCTTGAAGACATATTGAAGCCCGTGACGTTGGAGGAGCGCCTCTATAGGATGCGCTGCGTTGAGGGCTGGTCGATGGTGATCCCGTGGGACGGTTTCCCGCTTGCCGATCTCCTGAAGCGCGTCGAGCCGCTGGGCAGCGCCAAATATGTCGCCTTCGAAACCCTCGTCCGTCCGGCGGAAATGCCTGGACAGCACGGCATCTTGCAGGTTCTGGAGTGGCCCTATGTCGAGGGATTGCGGCTCGACGAGGCGATGAATCCGCTTACCATCCTGGCCACCGGTATTTACGGCGAGACCATCCCCAATCAGAATGGCGCGCCGATCCGGCTGGTTGTGCCGTGGAAATATGGTTTCAAAGGCATCAAATCGATCGTGCGCATCAGTCTCGTGGAGCAGCAGCCGCCGACGACCTGGAATCTGCAGGCACCGAACGAATATGGCTTCTATTCCAATGTGAATCCCGAGGTCGATCATCCCCGCTGGAGCCAGGCGACCGAACGGCGTATCGGCGAAGGCGGACTGTTCGCCGCGCGCCGGCCGACCCTCAAATTCAACGGCTATGGCGAGCAGGTTGCCAGCCTTTATGAGGGCATGGATCTGAAGAAGAATTTCTGAGATGGACGCTGTTCGGCAAGATGCGCGGCTTTCGCGGCGGGGCGTGAGCTGGCGCAATTTCGTCCGCCCGGCGATCTATTGGGGCGGCGTGATCCCCGCCGTCTGGGCCTTCTATCTCGGCTTCACCAACCAGCTCGGTCCCGAGCCGATCAAGGCTTTGGAGCATGAGCTGGGGCTGTGGGCGCTGCGCTTTCTGATCGCGGGGCTGTCGATAACGCCGCTGCGGCGGCTGGGTGGTCCGAGTCTCATCCGCTACCGGCGGGCGATCGGCCTCCTCGCTTTCTTCTATGTCTGCCTGCATTTCGCTGTCTATGTCGGCTTCGATCAGGGTTTCGACATGACCGCCATTTGGAGGGACATCGTCAGACGCCCCTACATCACCATTGGCATGACCGCTTTCCTGATCCTGATCCCGCTGGCCGCCACATCCAACAACGCCATGATCAAACGCCTGGGTGCGGGCGCGTGGCAGAGGCTGCATCGCTTGGTCTATGCGGCGGCGCTGCTGGGCGCGATCCATTATCTGATGGTCGTGAAATCCTGGCCGCCCCAGCCGCTCATTTATCTGGCGATTATCGCGGCATTGCTGCTGTTCCGGCTGACGCCGATCGGCAAGAAAGGCGCGCGGCGGAAGGCTGTAACGGCAGCACGGGGCCGAGCCAAGGCAGCGCCGGGTGAGGGGGAGGCCGTGAAGACCGCGTCCGGCTAGAGCGGCGGGTTCTTAATCGGAATCGGAAGCGCCACTCTCACTGTTTGTTTTGGCATCGGATTGACCCGAAAAGTGGGCGCCACTTTTCGGTCCGATGCTCTAAATATCCAGGTCGTGCGCGAATTCGGCGTGTTCCTGGATGAAGCGGAAGCGGCCCTCCGGCTTGTTGCCCATGAGCTGTTCGACGGCGCTGTCGGTGGCCCTCGCATCGTCGGAGATCTCGACCTTGAGAAGCGTGCGCTTCCTCGGGTCCATCGTGGTTTGCTTGAGCTGGGCCGGCATCATCTCGCCGAGACCTTTGAAGCGGGAGATCTCGACCTTGCCGCGCCCGGTGAACACGGTCCGCAGAAGCTCGGCCTTATGCGCGTCGGTTCGGGCATAGGCGGTCTTGCCGCCTTGGCTGAGCTTGTAAAGCGGCGGTACGGCAAGATAGAGATGGCCGCCTTCGATCAGCTCACGCATCTGCGTATAGAAGAAGGTGATCAGCAGCGAGGCGATATGCATACCGTCGACATCGGCGTCCGTCATGATGATCACGCGCTCATAGCGCAGATCACTCTCGCGATAGCTCTTGCCGGTGCCGCAGCCGAGCGCCAGCACCAGATCGGAAATCAGCTGGTTCTGCGCCAGCTTCAGCGAGGAGGCGTTGGCGACGTTCAGGATCTTGCCGCGCAGGGGCAGGATCGCCTGGATGGCGCGGTCGCGCGCCTGCTTGGCGGAGCCGCCGGCCGAGTCGCCCTCGACGATGAAGATCTCGGTGCCGCCCGCGGCATCGCGCGAGCAGTCGGCCAGCTTGCCCGGCAGGCGCAGCTTGCGCGTGGCGGCCTTGCGGCTGACCTCTTTTTCGCGCTTGCGGCGCAGCCGGTCCTCGGCGCGGTCGATGACCCATTCGAGAAGGCGTGTCGCATGGGCCGGGCTCGCCGTCAGCCAGTGGTCGAACGCATCGCGCAGCGCGGTCTCGACGATGCGCGTCGCCTCGGGCGAGGACAGCTTGTCCTTGGTCTGCCCCTGAAATTCCGGCTCGCGGATAAAGACCGACAGCATGACGGCGGCCGAGTTCAGCACATCATCCGCTGTGATCTGCGCGGCCTTCTTATTGTTGACCAGTTCGCCATAGCCTTTGAGCCCGCGTGTCAGCGCCGCCCGCAGCCCCGCCTCATGCGTGCCGCCTTCCGAGGTCGGCACGGTGTTGCAATAGGAGTTGAGGAAACCGTCATCATTGGCGAGCCAGGCGACCGCCCATTCGACCGTGCCGTGCCGCTTGTCGCGCTCGATCTTGCCCGCGAAGACCTCTTTTGCGACGGTTTCCGCCCCCTCGATCCGCGAGGCGAGGAAATCCTTGAGCCCGCCGGGGAAATGGAACACCGCCTTTTCGGGCGTATCGTCGCCGGCTTTCAGCAGCTCCGGCGCGCAGGACCAGCGGATCTCGACGCCGCCGAACAGATAGGCTTTCGCCCGCGCCATGAGGAAGATGCGGTTCGCCTTGAAGCGCGCGCCCGCCTCGCCGAAAATTTGCGGATCGGGCCGGAAACGCACCTTCGTGCCGCGCCGGTTCTTGATCGCGCCGAGCTTCTCCAGCTTGCCCTGCGAATGGCCGCGCGCAAAGACCTGCCGGTAAAGCTGCTGGCCGCGCGCGACCTCGACCTCCAGCCTTTCCGAAAGCGCATTGACCACCGACACGCCGACGCCGTGCAGGCCGCCGGAGGTCGAATAGACGGTGGAGTTGAACTTGCCGCCCGCGTGAAGCGTGGTCATGATCACTTCGAGCGCGGATTTGTTCTTGAATTTGGGATGCGGATCGACCGGAATGCCGCGTCCATTGTCGGTGACGGTGAGGAAGCCGTCAGCCTCGAGCGCCACATCGATCCAGGAGGCGTGCCCCGCGACGGCCTCGTCCATCGAATTGTCGATGACTTCGGCGAAGAGATGATGCAGCGCCTTCTCGTCCGTGCCGCCAATATACATGCCCGGACGCCGCCGCACGGGCTCGAGCCCCTCCAGCACCTCGATATTTGCCGCGGTATATTCCGTCTCAGCCGCGGTCGCCCGGCGCGTGGGCGTGCTGCTGGTCAGCTTGGCAAAGAGATCTCCGGGTGGGGCCATGTATGTTCCTCGTCAGACGTGGCAGGACGCAAAAATAAGGCAAAATCGACAGGACATTACACTGAGTCGCGGGCCGCTTAAGGTGCGCCGCGGCGCCTGCCGTGGCAAGCGGTCACATTTGCGCATGTGGATGACTTCCGCCGCTATTTTGCGGCCTATGACTAGCGGGCCACATTCCCGACCACCATTAGGTTTAGATAGGATTCCGAACTCTCCATCGCCAGATCCGGTCCGACGAGATCCTTGCCGTGAAAGGCGCGGATTGCGCCGTCCTTGGCCCCTTTGATCATGTTGAGCGAGGCGAGAATATCGTCGCCCGCGCTCGTGACGCCAATGCCGACGCGGCAGTCGCTGAGCGCGTTTCCCTGGGCGAGAATGCTGCCATTGCCTTGGTCGCTGCCGAGTTTAAGGCCGAAAGTCTTCGCTCCGTTCACGATATTCCCGGCGATGATGGCGTCATCATGCACGGCGATGCCGGTATCGCATTTATCGATCTTGTTTTGTGCGAGGCGGATCCCGGCCGACGCCGATGCCTCGATGCCGGTGCGGCAGCCGGCAAGCTCGCATCCGCCGATATAAACCGGCGATTCGAACGCCGCGATGCCGGTTCCCGCGTACCAAATCACCGCGACGCCTTGCAGGCCGCCGAGGCAATTGGCCAGCCGGATGGCCGGGCCGTCATTCTCGCCGCCGAGAAAGACACAATTGGTAATGCTGACAAAGGCATTCCGCACCGTCAGATGTGGAGCGGCCGGATTGATGCGGCCCTCGAACATCATGCCGGAGAGTGTGAAGCTCCCGCGAAGCTCGCTGCTGGCGGTGACGTCGAATTCGTTCACCTTGAGCTGAGTGAGGCCCGGCGTGCCGATGACCGTGGCGCTTCTTGCGCGCAGAGACAGTTTGCTCGCATTGAAGACGCCGGCCGGAAAAATGATCGGCGACCCGGCGTGCGCCAATTCGTCGATCGCCTTTTGCAGCGCCTCGGTCTGGTCGGCGTCCTGATTCGGCTCGACGCCGAACTCGGTAACGCTGTATCCGCCGGCGATCGGGGCGGCAAGCGTCTGCGCCGCAGGCAACAGCCCCGCGCCCGCGACCGAGCCTCCCGCCATCAAAAACCCGCGACGACCGATTGTCATGACGCTGCCCTCCCAGAAGCCAGGCCGTTCTTACCCGATTTGCGCAGCTTCATCCAGCGCGCGGCATGGTTCGCAGGAAATGCGCCAGAGTGTGGAGAATCACGCCGGCGCCCTTGCGGACTTCGGAAAAGCCGAGGCCGGGAGGCGGCATTGCGCTGCCGGCAAGATGCGCCGGCGTCAAGGCCGGGATGTGGACGAAGCCGATCAGCGACTCGCGCGCCGGCATGGCGTGCAGCAGTGAGAAGTAAAGCGTGGCATTGCAGAGATAGCGCCCGGCGTCGCGGGACAGCGAGGCGGGAATGCCGGCCAGCCTCAGGCGGTGGAGCAGCAATTTTGTAGGAAGTGTCGCGCCAAGCACGGGCGGGCCGGCCGGATTGACATAATATCCGCCGGGCAGGCGGCCGGAGCAGTCCCGTGCAGCGTGGCGCAGATTGAAGGCGCGGGTTTCGATCTGCAAATGCCGGGCGCGCGAGGAAACCCCGAAATGCAGAACGGCGTGCGGCCGGAAATCCTTGTGCAGAGCACGCATCAGGGCCGGGGCCTGGCGCCAATCCGTCGGCAGGACCGTGGCGTGGATCTCGGCCGATGGACGCGGAGGGAGGGACGCCTCCGCCAGAGTCTCGACCAGCGCCGCCGAGGCGTTGAACGGCATCTCCGGGAAGGGGCCGAAGCCGGTCACCAGAATCCGGGGCCGTGCGCCTTGCGCAGGCGCGCCTGCCGTCTTCGATCGGCGCAATGGATAGGGGCCCGGCTTCATCGAGGCAGCATTATTTGGTCGACAGGCTCAGCCCGCGTCCCGGCCGGGATGCGAGCCAGACGCCGCTCAGAATAAGCGCGAAACCGCCCAGATGGTAGAGATAGAGCGACTCGCCAAGGAAAGTAATGGCGAGTATGGCGCCGAAGAACGGCACCAGATGCATGAACACGCCGGCCCGGCTGCTGCCGATCAGCTCGACGCCGCGAATATAGAAGATCTGCGCCACGACGCTCGGCAGGGTCGAGACATAGGCGATGGCCATGAAAGCTTCCAGCGTCGGCACGATCCGCTTGCCATAGAGAAATTCGCCGATGAAAAGCGGGAAATTGACCACGGACGCAATGCAGAAGCAGATCGCGGCAAAGCTCAGCCAGTGGATCGGGGGCTGTTTGCGCAGGAGGGCGGTGTAGGTTGACCAGACGATCATCGCGGTCAGCACCCAGAGGTCGCCCTCATTGAGGTCGAGCGTTGCCAGCACGGCCGGATTGCCCTTCGTCAGAACGGCGACCACACCCAGGGTGGAGATGGCAATTCCTGCCACCTGCAGACGGCTCGGCACTTCGCGAAAAAGCGCAAAGACCGCAATCGGAATCAGGATTGGAACGGCCGAGTTGATAATCACGGCGTTAATGGCCGTCGTTTTGCTGAGGCCGATATAATAAAGCGTAATGAAAATTCCCGGGCCAATGGTGCCGATCAGGAGCAGGGTCGGCCATTTCGCCCGAATGACGGGCATATCGCGCTTCAGATGCGGCCAGGCGAAGGGCAGGATAATCATGGCCGCGAACGTCCAGCGCAGCCAGGTCAGCGTCAGCGGCGGCACCAGCCCGGCAGCGCCGCGCCCGACCACGGAATTGCCGGCCCAGAAGACCATGGTCAGCACGAGCAGCAGCATGGCATTGCCAAAGCCGCGCGATGCAAGGCCTTGCTTGTTTTGTTCCGCGATGCTCTTTTGCATTGCAGAAGGCTTATGCGAGTGTGGCATCCGCGTAAAGCGATTCTCGTGGCCGGGCTGCCTTTCGATGGCGGACGGAATGAATCCAGAACTCGCCGAACCGTTCCCTTAAGTGTTATAGGTAAATTTCCGAATGTGCCTCGTGCACAAGGGTTTTTTCTTGTGAGGAATGCTGATGGCGAACGTCGCTGTCGTCGGATCGCAATGGGGGGACGAAGGCAAGGGCAAGATCGTCGACTGGCTCTCCGAGCGCGCCGACGTCGTTGTCCGGTTTCAGGGCGGGCACAATGCCGGCCATACGCTCGTTGTCGATGGTGCGACATACAAGCTCTCCCTGCTGCCGTCCGGCGTGCTCCGGCCCGGCAAGCTCTCGCTGATCGGCAATGGCGTGGTGGTCGACCCCTGGGCTCTGGCGGCGGAGATCGCGGCCTTGCGCGAAAGAGGCATCGACGTCTCGCGCGACAATTTGCGGATTGCTGATAATGCGACGCTCATACTGCCCTTCCATCGCGAGCTGGACGGACACCGCGAGGCGGCCGCCGGGGCGAACGCCATCGGCACGACCAAGCGCGGCATCGGTCCCGCCTATGAGGATAAGGTCGGGCGGCGCGCGATCCGGGTGATGGATCTCTTCAACCTGAAGACTTTGCGGCCGAAGATCGACCGGGTGCTGACGCATCACAATGCGCTGCGCAGAGGGCTTGGGGTGGAAGAAATTTCGGCCGACCGGCTGTTCGAGGACATGGCTGCGATCGCGCCGGAGGTGCTGCCCTTTATGGACCGCGTCTGGCAGCTACTCGATCAGAACCGGCGGGAGGGTAAGCGCATTCTCTTCGAGGGCGCGCAAGGCGCGATGCTCGATATCGACCACGGCACCTATCCGTTCGTCACCTCGTCGAACACGGTGGCGGGGCAGGCGGCGACCGGCTGCGGGCTCGGGCCGCGCTCGGTGACGCATGTGCTGGGGATCACCAAAGCCTACACGACGCGCGTCGGACAGGGCCCGTTCCCGACCGAGCAGCCGAACGAGGTCGGACGCCTACTCGGCGAGCGCGGGCATGAATTCGGCACAGTGACGGGGCGGCCGCGCCGCTGCGGCTGGTTCGATGCCTGCATGGTCAGGCAGGCGGTGAAAGTCTCCGGCATCGATGGGATCGCGCTCACCAAGCTCGATGTGCTCGATGGGCTCGACGAGCTGAAGATTTGCGTCGGCTACAGGCTGGACGGGCGCGAGATCGACTATTTCCCCGCGGCGCAGGGCGCGCAGGCGCGGGTAGAGCCGATCTATGAGGTCATGGAAGGATGGCAGACGTCCACTGAAGGGGCGCGCTCATGGGCCGCGCTGCCGGCGCAGGCGATCAAATATGTCAAACGTCTCGAAGAGCTGATCGAGGCGCCGGTGACCATGCTGTCGACCTCGCCGAAACGCGAGGACACGATCCTCGTTCATGACCCTTACGAGGATTGAGGGCGGTTTCCGGCTTGTAACGGCGCGCGGCGACGCCGGGGAACGCTGGCCGGCTCGTCCCTGGACATCCGAACCGGGTGCTTGCACGTCACCGCTCGTGGGGATCAAATAGCGCATTGGCGCGTTTGCGCCCCTGTCTGACAACATCATGCGGATCCGGTATGCGCTGGTTTCTTCTCGCTCTTCTTCTCTTTTCGGCTGGCGGGGTTGCCGCATTGGCTGATGACGATGATGACGGCCCTGAGCTGATCTTCAAACGAACGACCGTCTGGAAATTCCTCTCGCCCGATCACAAGCTTGCCACCTATGCCATCGACGATCCGCTTGTCGAAGGCGTCGCCTGCCACTTCACGGTGCCGGAGAAGGGCGGCTGGAGCGGCTGGCTCGGGCTGGCGGAGGAACTGTCCAACGCGTCGCTCGCCTGCCGGCAGGTCGGCCGGATCAATTTCAAGGCGAAGTTCGAGCAGGGCGGAGAGATGTTCCGCCAGCGGCGTTCGATCTTCTTCAAGAAGATGCGGATCGTGCGCGGCTGCGACAAGCGGCGCAATGTGCTGGTCTATCTGGTCTATACGGACAAGCTGATCGAGGGGAGCCCGGAAAATTCGACCTCGACCGTGCCGATCATGCCCTGGGGCGGAGCCGAGCCGCAGCGCTGCGCCGATTGGGTCACGGAATGAGAGGTGGGGGGATCGCGCTGCGCCGCCCGTTCAGGACGGCTTCGTCCCGAAGACCACGGCCACGCGCAGATCGCCGGCGCCGCGCAGCGGCCGCACCGACACATCATTGCCGTGACGCCGGACGACGAAATCGACGCTGGAGCCTCTGAGCCGCAGATCACGGATCATCACCTCGTCGAGGAAATCGGGCAGATGCGGATTGCGCATCCGTATCTCGCGGGCGGTCGGATCGAATTCGAAGCCGAGCCCTGCTTCCAGAAGCGCAAATGGCGTGCCGCTCGCCCAGGCCTGCGGCGCGCAGGCGACCGGATAGAGCGTCGGCCCGCGCCCCTTGGCGCGCTGGAATCCGCAGAACAGCTCCGGCAGCCGGCGCAGCTCCATATAGGAGGCCGCTTCGATCAGCCCCTTGAAGATCCGGTTCACTTCCTCGCGATAGCCGTAGCGCGAAAGCCCGAGCGCGATCACCGCATTGTCGTGCGGCCAGATCGAGCCGTTGTGATAGGACATCGGATTATAGCGCGACTCGTCATTGGGGATCGTTCGGACGCCCCAGCCGGAGAAGAAGCGCGGCCGGAGCAGTTCACTGGCAAGGATGGCGGCGCGCTCGGGCCGGACGATGCCGGAGAACAGGAGATGGCCGACATTCGACGAGCGGACCCTGCACGGCTGTTTGTCACCGTCGAGCGCAAGCGCGAAGGTGTTGAGCTCCGGCAGCCAGAAGGCCTCGTCGAACCGGGCGGAAAGATTATCCGCCTCCGCATTCAGCTGGTGCGAACGGTCGTGATGGCCGAGCAGTCGCGCGCAGCGCGCGGCCCGCCGCTTCGCCTCATAGAGATAGCCCTGAACTTCGCACACGGCGAGCGGGCCATGAGCGAGCCGCCCGTCGCTATGGAAGATGGAATCGTGGGAATCCTTCCAGCACTGATTGGCGAGGCCCTCCTCGGTCGCCCGCTGATATTCGAGGAAACCGTCCCCATCGGGATCGCCGGCGCCGTCCATCCATTTCAGCGCCGCCTCGGCCGCGGGCCAGAGATCGCGCAGCGTGTCCATGTCGCCGGTGCGCTCGACATAGCGCCCCAGCAGCACCAGGAATAGCGGCGTGGAGTCGACGCTGCCGTAATAGCGGGCAAACGGCACCTCGCCGAGCGCGGCCATCTCGCCGCCCCGCATTTCGTGCAGGATCTTGCCGGGTTGGGCATCGGAGGCCGGGTCGTTTTCGGTTGCCTGATAGCGCGCCAGACGGCGCAGCACGCCCTTGGCGATGGTGGGGCTGCACCATAAGAGCTGTAAGGCGGTGATCAGGCCGTCGCGTCCGAAGGTGGTCGAGAACCAGGGAATGCCGGCGTAAGGATATTGCCCCTCGGCTGTATCGGTGAGGAGCATGGACATATCCGCCATCGAGCGGTTGACGATCTCGTTGAACAGGACGTTCGACGTCTCGACATTGGTCGCGGCGCGGGCGGGCGCGCGCAGTTCGCGCCGCGTGGCGAGAAAGCCGCTGATGAAGGGCTGAGGCTTCTCCTCGGCGAGCTGGTCGCAGCCCGCCGTCAGAAAGAACGCCTTTTCCTCGTCCGGCTGCAGGCTGATCTGGTAAGAGGCTGAATTGGTGCTGATTTCCGTCGGCGCCGGGTCGAACATCATCGTCGTGCGGCGGGACATCTTGTCCAGCCCGATATAGGTCATCACCACGGTATCGGAGCCGCCGACGCGCCGGTTCACCACGCCCCTTTTTGCGCGCCGCATGCCGCGCACCTCGAAAATGTCGGCGAAATCATTGCCGAAATAGGCCGTCGCCCGCAGCGTGACCGGGGTCTCGCCATAGTTCTTCAGCGTGACGCGCTGATAGGCGATGTTGCGCCAGAGAAAGATGTTGCGGGTGATGTGCACCGTGTCTTTCGGCAGCACCAGCTCGCCATCGGCGAAAATGTCGGGGTTGGTGAGCTCGACCGTCAGGAGGGAATTGTCGTCGCGAACATTGGAGCCGAGCAGGAGCGGCTGCAGCCCGTCGATGACGATTTCGAGATAGGACAGGAAACGGGTGTCGCAATGAAACAGCCCGTCCTGTCCCCCGGCGGACGCACCGATATCGCCGTAGCTGTCGAGCACGATGAACGCGTCACCGTGCTTTAGCGTGCGGCGCGTGCGCGACGCCTGCCCTCTTGCGGTAATGTAGAAGGGGGCTTCCGAGAACCCATCAGGACTTTTCGCTGTCTCTAATGTGCTCTCGGCGTTCATGGCGCTCCTGTCAGTTCATTCTTTGTGTATACCGCCGCGAGCTGGCAATTCCGTTCACTGCATAGTCGCGGCTCGGCACCACATGCTGGCCTAGCATCTTCTCATAAAGTGCGACATAGCCTGCCGCCATACGGGACGCGGAGAACCGTTCTTCAAAACGGCGCCGGACATTGCGGCGATCAAGCATCACGGTCTGTTTGAGGACGTCGATGGCTTCTTCTTCGGTGTCCACGATATAGCCAGACATCCCATCATCTATAACCTCCGGAACTGAACCATTTCTGAATGCCAGAATCGGTGTTCCACAGGCCATCGACTCAATCATAACAAGACCGAACGGTTCCGGCCAGTCGATTGGGAAGAGCAGCGCCCGCGCATTGCCGAGGAACGAGGCTTTCTGCCTTTCGTTGATTTCCCCAATGAACTCCACGCCGGGCAGATCGAACATTGGCTTGATGTCGCGTTCGAAATATTCGCGGTCGGCCGAATCGACCTTCGCCGCGATCTTCAGCGGAATGCCGGCAGCCGAGGCAATCCGGATCGCACGATCGACCCGCTTTTCGGGCGAAATACGGCCGAGGAACGCAACATAGTCACCCGTCGGGTTCAAGGTGGGCTTGAGCAGACCCCGCGGCAGGCCGTGATGGACCGTACCGACGAAATGAGACGATGAAACAGGGCGGCGCTGCGCATCGGAAATCGAGACGAGCGGCATTTCCGGGAAGACCGCATAGAGCGACTTCAGCTCGGCGATATCCTGTCGCCCGTGGAGGGTCGTCAGCGTGCGGTCCGCCATATGATGAAACAGCGGGTAGTGAAAGAATTCCGTGTGAAAGTGGAGAATGTCGAACTCGTCCGCCAATTGTCGGACGCGGTCGAGCATCACCATATAGAAGGGCACCTGCTCTTTCACGTGCGGATCGAGCCGCAGAGCCATCGGAGCGCAGCCCACGAGCTCAGCCGATGTTGCGGAGTCTCCGCTTGCGAAGAGGGTCACCTCATGGCCCATCCGGACCAGTTCTTCGGTTAGGTAGGAAACGATCCTTTCCGTCCCTCCATAGAGTCTGGGCGGTACGCTTTCGATCAATGGAGAAATCTGTGCGATCTTCATGTGTGTCATCCGTTGTGGCAACAAACCTTACGGGAACAGGGATAAAGTCAAAAAGTTCCCAAAAGAGGGCAGAGTTAACTTAAAAGCGCTTATCACAACGGCGCATAAAAAGTACGTAAAAAAATAAAAAGAGCTCATATACCACTCTAATATATCTCCAATGATTTGAGAGCTGTGGAAAGATCAGTATTATTTAACTTTCACTGAGGCGGCGCGGCCGACACCATCCCTCTTACTAGGCCAGACTACAGTTTGTGACAAAATTGGGGCAAAATGGCACAGAGTTTCCACTACGGAAGAACACTTATGCCGCGCCACGTGGAAAACACGGATGCCGATTTGTACCGTCCAGGGCATCGCCATCACTCCGTGAGGAGCGCGGGGCTAATTCTGGCGTGTCTGACGCGCGCGGGGGCTGCGATCGTTCGATACAATCGACACGGATAATCCGGATAAAGAGCGTTCGCTAACGCGGGGTCAATTTGAACGGAAACGGTCTCCCCGAATTCAGCCGAAATCCCCGTGAAAACGAGGATCCAGTACTCTCCCGAGGCAGTTCTATACTGGATGCCCGCGTTCGCGGGCATTTCGAAGCTGTTGTCTTCGATTGGACCGATCGCGCTTTAGCTTGCTTGCGCCAGGACCGGTTGGGCCAATTGGCTGGGACGCGCGGAGACCGGCCCGCCTGCGGGAGACCGGGGCAGGCCATCGCAATTCGCGACGGGCAACTGAGCCGGCTGGCGGATTGAGGTGACGCGCGCCGATCCGGCGGCGCCCGCGACCAGGCTCTGCTCCTGTTTCAGGACAGCGATGAGGAGATGCGTTTGCGGTGCTGCGATCATGAGGCCGGCTCCCTTGTGAAGCGCCGGCCGCGAGGGATCGCTGGCCGTGCGCCGTGGTCGTCTTGCCTCTATTGGTCGCTTTAGCCGGCGAATTGGTTCAGTGCCCGGTCGCGGACGCACCGCGATGCGCTGCTTGCATAGGCAGGACCCCCGCGCCGGACCGGGATCAGCCGTCCTGTCTGAGCCGGGCGATGAGTTCATCCGACGGGTAGGAATCGGCGGGCAGCCCATATTTGATCTGGGCCTGGCGAATGGCCTGCCGCGTCTGCTCGCCGATAATTCCGTCGGCCTCGCCGACATCGTAGCCATGTCGCGACAGAAGCTGCTGGAGCTGGCGCGTCTCGTTCAGGCCATAGGTCGGTATTCCGGATTTGCCCTTGTCATAGCGCGGCGCGCCGGCGAGCCGCGTGGCGTAATAGGCGGCGGTGGTCGCATAGACGAGCGACTGGTTCCACTGTGTGTAAACGTCGAAATTGGGATAGGCGAGAAAGGCGGGGCCATGCCGGCCCATCGGCAGGAGCAGCGCCGCCGGGACATTGTCCGCCGGAAGCCGCTCCCCGCCCCGGCGGCGGACGCCCCATTTCGCCCATTGCGCGCGCGGGTGGCGGATCGTCAGCTCGGCTTCGTGCCAGGGGAGTTCGGCCGGAACCGAGACCTCCTCCAGCCAGGGCTCTCCGCGCCGCCAGCCATAATGCCTCAGAAGGTTTGCAGTCGACGCCAGAACGTCGGCCTCGCTGCTGCGGAGATCGACGCGGCCGTCGCCGTCATAATCGACGCCGAATTCCAGATAATGCGTTGGCAGAAACTGCGTCTGGCCCAACTCGCCGGCCCATGCGCCGATGAGCTGGTCGCGGCGCAGATCGCCCCGATCGATGATCTTCAGGGCGGCGATGAGCTGGTCGCGGAATACCTCCGGACGGCGGCAGTCATAAGCGAGCGTTGCGAGCGCACCGATAATGGGGCTTTTGCCGGTGTTGACGCCGAAATCCGTCTCGAGCCCCCAGAAGCCGACGATCACCGGCCCGGGGACCCCGAACTCTTTTTCGATCCGGTTGAACGTCGAGGCATATTTTTTCAGCTTGGCCCTGCCATGCTTCATCCGGTAGCCGGAGACCATGCGGCCGGAGAATTGCAGGAAGCTCTGCGCGAAAACGCTGCGCGCCCGGTCGCGGCGGACGATCGCGGGATCATAGCTCACGCCGCTGAGAACATTCGCGACGGTGCGGCTCGAAACGCCGGCGGCGACTGCGTTGCGCTTCATTCCCTCCAGCCAGCTCGCAAAGCTCTGGCTATGATTGCACGTGATGGCAAGGGCAGGCGCCGCACCGACAGTCACGGTGAGCGCCGCTGCAAGGATGCTGATCGTCCAACGTGAAGAAGCCATAGGCGGTTATGCGTCTCCCTTCTCGTCATTTTCGATTGATCGCCGATGGGCCGACGCCCGGCGGGTGCTGCAAGGCATGACGAACTTCCGGATCATCACACTAGCGGATCGCTATTCCGGCTTGAAGCCGCGTGTGGCGCCGATCGGTGCGTCGCTGTCCTTGCTCCGGCCCGTAATGCGCTCCCACCAGCTCCGGTCTTCCTTGTAGTCCGGGATCGTGCCCTCATAAGGGCCTTTGAGCGTCTTTGTCGTCCCGGTTGACAGGAAAAGGACGCGAAGCTTGGTGTCGTCCGGCATGATCACGCGCTTGTCGTCGGCGATCTTCGTGCCGACCGGAAGCTCCGGCACGTCCGACTCCAGCACTTCCGACTCGGCGTAAGCCGAAGGACCGGGCGGCAAGGCGGCCAGGAGCAGTCCCAGGATCGCCGCCGTGCAGACATATATGAGCCTGTTCATGCCCATCTCCTCATTTACCCCGCTATGCGAGCCCCCTTCAAGATCCGGGAAGCGTAATGGCCTCCCGTCACACCAAGCGTCCAGGCAAAGAACAAAGTGGTCGAGGGCGCAATGATCCGGAAGCCCGCGAACAGAACAATGCCGCCCAGAATGAGAACGGCGATACCGCCGACATAAAGAAACAGGTCGTAGCGCTTGAGCTGCCGCCACCGCCGGTTGGCTAGGAAACCGACAAGGCAGACCACGGCCAGAAGGATCATTTCCGCGGCCGGCGGGAAGGTGTAGATCGAGCGGCCGTCGAGAAGCTGGGCCAGGATCTGCGCCTGCACCATGACGCCGGGCATTTTCGCGCCATCGGCGATCGAAAGCGGCGTCAGGTGCTTGTCACGGTCGATGAAATCGCCGCCTATGAGGACGATCCGGTCCTTGAGCGCCTGACGCCAGCTCGGAGGCAGAATGACATCCGGCGGACTTCCCGGCTGATGGCGTGGCACACGGAAGAGCGGAAACAGATCGTCGCCGGGCGGTGGCAGCAGCCAGGAAATATAGGGCGTCGCCGGTTCTTCGCTCACGCCGCCGACCTTCTCGGCAAGAAGCTGAGCAAAGCTCTTGCGATTCGGCGGGCTCGGCGAACGCTCGCCCATATAACGGACGACCTGGTCTCCGATTTTCAGCTTTTCCTTCTCGCGTGCGAAGAAGACGTGACCCGCATCCTTGCCGGTCCTGGCGATGAAATTCTCCTGATAGTCGAGGGTCTCGTCGCGGAAGCCGCGGACGCGAAGGTCGATGGCGCCGAAGACGATCGGAGCGCTGACGCCCCGGATCGAATCGATCAGCTCCTGGGTCTTGGCTTCCTCGCTCTTGCGGTCATAGATGAAATCCAGCCCGATCGCCTTGGGCCCGGCGGTGTTCAGCGCACGCAGCAGCTTGGCGACGAGTGCGCGGTCGACGGGCGAGACATAGTCATAATCGGCCATGCTCTGCTCGTCGATGATGAGGAGGGCGATGTCCCTCCGGGGCTCATCGGCGCTCGGGGAGAAGAACAGCGTGCGCCAGTCATAGGTCCATTCGTCCGGACCTTCCGGCAGAGCGTTGGCCTCGGAAAGCACGACCAGACCGAACGCAACGAGGCCGGCCCAGAGAATGCCCAGGAGCATCATCAGCCGGGGCCGGCGCGGCGCGGCGTCCGTTACTTGAACAGCTTCAGTCATCGCCACTCCAAATCGAGCGCCTGGGATCTAAAGCATCTCTATGAGCGCTTTTACCGCAAAATCGATCTGAGAGTGCCGTTTTATTCCGGTCGGCAAGCCGGCTCAAATGAAAAGTCACGAGAATGCAACAGCGCGAAAAGCTCTACGGCACAATCGGCGCGCTCCACGGAATCGTTTCATCCGAACCGATCGCGCTCTATGGCTTGGGCTTGCGGACCGGAAGCGGAACTTCGCCATTTTCCGCTTCGTCGCCGGGCGGTGGGGAGGATGCGTCCACCGCAACGCCGGGAACGATGGTTGCGGTCCCCTCGCTGGCGGTTGCCGCGGCAGCGAGCTGCTGCTTGGCCTTCCTCTCGGCCTCCTGCCTGGCGCGGATCTCCTTTTCGACGGTCCGCCATTCGGCCACGGCCTCCTTGTGGTCCGCATAGGTCTCCGAGAAGGCATGTCCGCCGGACCCGTCGGCGACAAAATAAAGATCGTTCGTCTTTGCCGGACGCAGCACCGCCTCGATGGCGGCGCGGCCCGGATTGGCGATTGCCGTCGGCGGCAGCCCTCTCTTCGTATAGGTATTGTAGGGTGTCGGCTGCTCCAGCTCCGTCTTCAGAATGCCGCGCCCGAGTGTGCCTCTGCCGCCGGACAGTCCGTAGATGATGGTCGGGTCCGATTGCAGACGCATTTTCTTGCGCAGCCGGTTGACGAAGACGGAGGCGACGCGCGGGCGCTCATCGGCCTTGCCGGTTTCCTTCTCCACGATCGAGGCGAGAATGACGGCCTCTTCCGGCGTCTTGATGGGAAGGGTGGTCGCGCGCTTCGGCCAGATCCTGTCTATGTATTTACGCTGTTCGCTCTGCATCCGCGCAATGAGTTCATTCCGGTCGGTGCCGCGCGCAAAGCGGTAGGTGTCGGGCATCAAGCTGCCTTCGGGCGGGATGAGATCGATCTTGCCGGTCAGGTTCGGATGCGCATTCAAGTGTTCGACGACCTGATAGCTGGTGAGCCCTTCGGGAATGGTGACGCTCTGTAGGATGGCCTTGCCTTCGATGAGCGTATCGAGCACGCTGCGCATGCTTGCATGTTTATTGATCGCGTATTCGCCCGCTTTCAGCTTCGACTGGGCGCGGAAATAGAACACCACGGCGGCGACGAAAATGCGCTGATCGGAAATCACGTCTTCCCGCTCGAGCCGGCTTGCGATTTCCCTGACGCCCTCGCCTTTCGGGATCACGACGACGGTGGAGTAATCGAGAGGGCCCGGCTGATCGAACTGGGTGCGCACATAATAGAAGAGCAGCGCCAGGCCGATAATGCCGACGAAAACCGCCGTCATGGCATTGTTGAGGATTTTAACGAAGCGTTTCTGGTGCAAGCCGGATTTCTCCGCGGGAGGGCGAGGCGCATAGTCCGGTTCGAGCGCCTCCGCCGGACTGTGCGGCAGGACGCCGTAGTCCCGGTGAGCGCCGAAATAGCCTCCAATACGTTCGTTGCGTTGTGAGCCCCTTTTACGACTATCGCTTGGCATAGCGGATAAGCGCTCCGACCCCCATAATCCAGGCAAGAATGACCAATTAATTATGGCGAAAGCTAGGTTAGCTCCCCCACAGAGACTTCATTCAGCTCCGAGCATTCGTTTCTATGCCGGCACGCTTCTGATGATAAGTGAAGCATTCGTTCCGCCGAAACCAAAGGAATTGCTGAGAACTGTATTAATGACCTTGCGTTTCGCTTCATGCGGAACGAGATCAATTGCCGTTTCGACGGAAGGATTGTCGAGATTGAGGGTCGGTGGAGCGATATTGTCACGGATGGCCAAGGCGGAGTAAATGGCCTCCACCGCACCGGCGGCGCCAAGCAGGTGACCGGTTGCCGATTTGGTCGACGACATGGTCAATTGCGCGCTCGCATCGCCGAAGACCCGCTCGACGGCCGACAGCTCGATTTCGTCGCCCATCGGCGTGGATGTGCCGTGAGCGTTGATATAGTCGATATCCGCCGGCGAGATCCCCGCCCGCTTGATCGCCATCTGCATGCAGCGATAGGCGCCGTCGCCGTCCTCGGCCGGGGCGGTGATGTGATAGGCATCGCCCGAGAGACCATAGCCGATGACTTCGGCGTAGATTCTCGCCCCGCGCGCCTTGGCGTGTTCCAGCTCCTCGAGCACGACGATGCCGGCGCCCTCGCCCATGACGAAACCGTCGCGGTCGCGGTCATAGGGCCGGGAGGCGCGCGTGGGCTCATTGTTGAAATGGGTCGAAAGCGCTCGGGAGGCGGCGAAGCCGGCAATGGCGAGGCGCGAGATCGGCGATTCCGTCCCGCCCGCGACCATCACATCGGCATCGCCGAGCGCGACGAGACGCGAGGCATCGCCGACGGCGTGAGCGCCCGTCGAGCAGGCCGTCACCACCGCGTGATTGGGCCCTCTCAGACCATGGCGGATTGAGACATAGCCGGAGGCGAGATTGATCAGCCGGCCGGGAATGAAGAACGGGCTGACGCGCTTCGGTCCCTTCTCGGCCATCAGCAGGGCTGTCCGCTCAATGCCCTGCAGCCCGCCGATGCCTGAGCCGATCAGAACGCCGGTGGTCGTCTGATCCTCGTACGATTTCGGATGCCAGTCCGCATCATTGAGCGCTTGCTCGGCGGCGCCCATTGCATAGATGATGAAATCGTCGACCTTGCGCTGCTCCTTCGGCTCCATCCATTCGTCCGGATTGAAACCGCCTTCGGCGTAAGAGCCTTTGGGAATGATACAGGCGATCTGACAGCTGAGGTCGGAGACATCAAACTCTGTCACGCGGCGGGCGCCGGTCTCTCCGGCAACCAGACGCTTCCAGTTGGTCTCGACCCCGCACCCAAGCGGTGAAACGATCCCGAGGCCGGTAATCACCACACGACGCATCATGCCTCCGTTTCGGCGCCAAGCGCACTCATCCGCCGAGCGTGACACCCCTGCCATCGCCCTCGAAACTGGCTGCAATCTGAGCCGGAAGAGTGCGCTCGGACATAAGCGCTATGCGCTCGCGTTCTGTTCCAGAAAGCGAATCGCATCACCGACCGTCTGAATGGTCTCGGCGGCATCATCGGGGATTTCGCAGCCGAACTCTTCCTCGAACGCCATGACGAGTTCGACCGTGTCAAGGCTGTCCGCACCGAGATCGTCAATAAAGCTGGCGTTCTCGGTGACCTTCTCGGCCTCCACGCCCAGATGCTCGACCACGATCTTCTTCACGCGCTCGGAGATGTTCTCGCTCATGCTATTGCCTCACCGTTGCTCCCAAAAGTCATTCTCATAGGCTTACCAATCACAGATTCGATCTCTCTTCCAACAGCCGGGTCGCCGATGATTTGCTCCAGAACGCTAAAACGACTTTTGGAGCCCGTTGCCAAGACCTTCGCACACATGGTCCCGCAGCCCGCAAGGTTCCCGCTTGGTAGCATAGTTTCCACCGGCTGACTATTCATTGAGCATCAAGAGATTCGGGTCTAAACCATGGCCATCCCGCCATTGACATGAATGGTCTCGCCGGTGACGTAGCGCGCCTCGCCGCTCGCAAGATAGAGAACGGCGGCTGCGATATCCCCGGGTTTGCCGAACACGCCGGCAGGAATTGCGCCCGCTATGGCTTCGACCTGTTTTTCATTGAGGGCTTCCGTCATCGGCGTTTCGATGAATCCCGGCGCGATGCAGTTCGCGGTCACGCCGCGCGAGGCCACTTCGCGGGCCAGGGATTTCGTCATGCCGACCATGCCGGCCTTCGAGGCGGCGTAATTCGCCTGGCCGGGATTGCCGATCACGCCGCTGATCGAGGCGATATTGACGATGCGCCCGTAGCGGCGGCGCATCATATTCCGCAATGCCGCCCTGCAGAGCACGAACGTCGCGGTGAGATTGACGGCGATGACGTCATCCCACTCCTCATTGCTCATGCGCAAGAAGAGATTGTCGCGCGTAATGCCTGCATTGTTGACCACGATATCGAGCGTGCCGACGGCATTCTCGGCCTGCGCCGCCAAGTTGGCGACGGCTTCGCGGTCTTTTAAGTTGCAAGGGAGCGCCGTGACATCGCCGAGCTCGGCGGCGAGCGCCTTGAGGCGGTCCTCGCGCGTGCCGGAAATTGCGACCTTGGCGCCCTGTTCCTTCAGCGTCCTGGCGATCGCGCCGCCGATCCCGCCGGTGGCTCCGGTAACAAGCGCGCCCTTTCCTGTCAGATCAAACATGGCAACGGATCTTTCGCATTCTTGCGGGTCTGTCAGCTGGCGTGGGAGGGAAGCGCGCCGACCGCGGTCTCGACGTCGGCGGGTGTTCCGATCGCAACGCCCGTCAAGCGCTCATCGATACGCCGCACCATCCCGGTCAGAACCTTGCCGGCGCCGATCTCATAAAGCCGGGTAACGCCGCGATCGGCCATGAAACGGACGCTTTCGCGCCAGCGCACGGTGGCGGTCACCTGCTCGATGAGCAGCCGGCGAATGGTCCCGGGGTCTTCAACCGGCTCGGCGGTCACATTGGCGATAAGGGGAACGGCCGGCGATTGCAGCGTGACGTCGGCGAGCGCCTCCGCCATGCGATCGGCCGCGGGCTGCATCAAGGCGCAGTGGAAGGGGGCGCTGACGGGAAGCGGCACGGCCCGCCTCACCCCATGATCCTTGCCGATCTCGCCGGCGCGGTCGACGGCCGCCTTCGCGCCGCTGATCACCGCCTGGCCGGGCGCATTGTCATTGGCGACCTGGCAGACGAGGCCAGTTGCCTGCGCCGCTTCTTGCGCGATCTTCGCGGCGGTCTCCAGATCGACGCCGAGCAACGCCGCCATCGCGCCCTCGCCGACCGGCACGGCCTCCTGCATGGCCTTGCCGCGAATGCGCAGCAGCCTTGCGGCGTCGCCCACGCTGAATGTCCCGGCGGCGGCCAGGGCCGAATATTCGCCGAGAGAATGCCCCGCGACGAAGCGCGCGGAGGCAACGTCCCATCCCTTTTCGCGCTGGAGAACGCGCGTGACGGCAAGCGATACCGCCATGAGCGCCGGCTGGGCATTTTCCGTCAGCGTCAGGCTGTCGGCCGGGCCTTCCCACATGATCTGGCTGAGCGGCTGGCCAATCCCGTCATCGACTTCCCTGAAGATTTCGCGCGCGGCGGGAAAGGCTTCGGCGAGGTCCTTGCCCATGCCGACGAACTGGCTGCCTTGTCCGGGAAATGTAAGTGCGATGTCCATTCTTGAAGCGAGGCAAACCTTCGGCGGATGTCGGTCCTGCCTGCCGGCATGCGCGGCATTGGGCGCCAAAGACAACTATTGCAGAGC
>Ga0315553_10000619_pt1 | contig 30836 bp, 20 predicted proteins | sample SalMarSW160140MG_FD_203099 | JGI IMG/M metagenome (GOLD analysis project Ga0315553, IMG submission 203099) | Salt marsh sediment microbial communities from the Plum Island Ecosystem LTER, Massachusetts, United States - Salt Marsh Sediment SW1601-40 ... | reverse complement strand
GGCGTGGGCGTGCGCGTCGGCGTCGGGCTGGGCGTTGGCGTCAACGTAGCGCTTGCGGTCGGGGTAGACGCAGCGCCTGCGCTCCCGAGGGCCATGACGCCCTGCATTTCGTCCAGGGTGATCAGGTTGCTGATATCAGGCCGCCCGGCGAAGTAGCGCAGCCAGTTCTGCGTATTGGGGTCGATGCCGTAGGCGACGGCCACCGCCCCCTCGCCGCAGGTGGCCAGGGCCTGTTCGGCACCGGTGCCGTCGTCGCCATCCCACACCGCAATCGCCCACTTATCGGGCTGCGGGCAGTTGAACATAGCACCCTGCTGGGCCTCAGAGGAACTCGTCGTCACGGCCCAGACCAGCCCGACCAGCCCATCTGAGTTCCGCGTCGGCGAGGCCTGGACCGCCACAGCCATCAGGACCACAAAGGCCAGTAGAAGAGCAAGAACGACACGAAGGCGGCGACCGGCGCCGATAGCTTTATGATAAAATGGCATTGTGCTGCTTCCCAACAGGGGGCAGCCATCTCACCGGGACGAGGAGCTGCTTGACGGGCTGGTCTCCTCGTCTCGGTTATGTCTTCCCAAACGTTTAGACGAGCCTTGGCCCAATGTCGTTACAGAGCCGAGGCCGCCACGCGAAACGCCGCAAGGTCAATTCTGGGCTGCCCATACTCCGTCCATGTGGTCGCAAAACGGAAGACAGTCAGCGATTTTCAGCGGCCGCACGCACCATAACAAGCCAGCAAGAAGGTAGCAAGGTCTTTATGACAAGCGACGAGGAAAAGTTGACCCTTTCGGAAGCCTCAAACTGCCTGCGCGTGCGCACACTGGCTAGCTGGCGTCCTTATGGGGGCCATGATGGCTCGGGCGCCAGTGTCGGAGGGCCGGGTGGGATTCGAACCCACGACTCCCGGACTAAAAGGCAGCGAGTGAGGGGCTAATTGTTAAGGCCCCAGATTCAAAATCTGGGGTGAAACCGGGGTAAGATCGGGAACTGGCCGAACCCCCTGGGCGGCGCCTGCTTGCTAAGGCCGCCGATTCAAAGGTTCCTCTCGCAGCCTTGCGGTTCCTCTCTACAACACGCAGTTGCAGCTCCCCAAGCTCCCCAAGAGCCCGGTGCGCTCCCAGAGAGCTTTCTCCTCCAGACAAAGAGCAAGCTCCAAGTCGGGCCGGAGCCGGCGCGCGCGTTCGATGACCAGGGAGTAGACCTCGTGGCGGAGGTCGCGGGAGTAGCGCGCCCTCCCGTCTCCTGCCTTTGGCAAAGTGGCATCGATGTGCTCCGAGACAACGTTCCGCATCCCCATCTTCCTCTCCATCAGGTCGCGAGCACTTCGGTAGATGCAGATGCCACCGAGGGTCAGACGCTGGATGGCTACGGTCTGGAGCAGGCGGTCCGTGAACGCCGTGTAGGCCTCTTCCCACCCGTCGATGGGTATGATCGGCATCATGATGGCCCGGACAGGATAGCCGCGTTCGGCAACAAGGCGCATCGCTTCCAGCCGCTCATCGATGCTGGGGACGTTCTCCTCGAACATTGCCGATACCTCGTGTGGATTCACGCTCCACGAGAGGATGGAGTGCCCCCTATGCTCCAGATCGAGGAGGCGGTCGACGTGAGCACTCTTCGTGAGGAGTGTAAGACGCGCCCAGGGGTGCTCGGCAAAGAACGGTACCAGAACCGTGGAGTAGGCCGTCAAGGGGTCCAGAGCTAGCGAGTCCTGGAGCTTTCCCAGGTAGAAGGCGGTTGGCGTTCGCTGGCGCCTAGCGACTCGGTCGATCTCAGACAACATCTCGGGAAGGTTGACGTATACCTTGACGGAGGGAGAGAACCTGACGCCCGGCGTTCCGGCCAGGTAGCAATACTTGCAGCCGTAGGGGCAGAAGCCATAGGGAGAGAAGTGCCAGTAGTTCGGGCAGGCGTTTCCCTCCTCCTGGCTGAAACGCACCGCGGTCCTGAGCTCGCCGAAAACGAGAGTACGCTTGCCTGCCTGGTGCATAGAGAACGCGTCCCGCTCAGTCAGTCCTATGCGATTGTGGGGCATGTCGAGGCGCTCTTCTACCTGCGCTTCGGGGTAGAGATCGCAGATGCGTTCGACGAACCGCTTTCGTTCCGGCGTGGCGATGCTGCCCTTGGCGAGGCAGATACGATCCACCTCAAAGTGGGCTGGCCGAGCAGGCTCGTAGTCGCGCGGCAGCGACGCTGTAAATGCTCGCTGTCCGAACATGCTCAGCTGCTCAACTCTGCGCATCGACCGTGTACCCTCGTGACCGCGGCAGAACAGATGCTCTAACAGCCGAGCCTAGTCTAGCAGCGACGCCCGCAGAATGCAATGGTTGCGAATAAGAGAGTTGACGAACAAAGATCCGCAGCAAGCAGAGCCTGGGACAGGCAATGACAGCCACCCATGTGAGCTGTGGCAGAAATCAGTACTCTGTACCCGAGGAGCATCCGGTATTACGCAGGCATAGCGGTCGTTGTGAGAGGGGTGACGACAGATAATGCTTCAGCACAAAGATCCGAATGACTATGAATGGCGGCGACTCCACGAGAGGCTCGACAGAGCGATCGCTGAAGCTGCTCGCCTCTACTTGCAGAGACTTGCCAGCCGCCACGTCCCCGTTAATGCTCAGAAGTGGAGTGACGAGTTAGACGAGCTGAGACTGGGAAGAGAGCCGGATTATGACATGCCGGGACTTCCTCTTGTTTACGCACTCAAATACATGCCCCGGAGAGTCGTTTCCATTTTCGGATCGGCGCTTTCCGTGTAGGGATCGAGCCAAGCCAGGAGATGATCGTTTTCTCTGAATGTTCGCGATATCCAGATCGGGTCTCAGCACACTACAGGCAAGGCTCGATGGCTGATCTAACAAAGGGCGGCATAAGCCTTGAGGCCTTCGATTTGCTCGTCTTTTCTGCATGCTTCCCGTACGGCTTCGACGACTGGAGCCAGTTATTGACTGCAGTTGGCGGCTATGAGGGGCGAGAGTCCAAAATGATCCTGGTAGTTGAACCTGACGCCAAGTACGAACTCTTGACTTCTTTTCAGCGTCGGCTCAGATCCAGAGGTTGGCCGACCGTCACCTTCTGCTGTCACGACCTTCCAGACCTCATAAAGGACAATAGTCTTCCGCTTCGCGAGATGCTCAACCTTTGGCGACGCCTTGGTCTAGACGATTCAAGCCCGCCCAAGACCTGGTGGAATCCACCCGATGACAAGTTCTTGGTCGCGAACCCCAAGCCCGTACGGCCTTTGCAGTCGATTGACGGTCATAGGTTCGGTAATCAATACCGGGCGCCGCGATTTCTAGCATCGACAGAGGCCCTCGCCTTGCATGCGTTGTGAGATCTAGTCCGACGTGGAGCGGGAGACGGGAATCGAACCCGCGACAACCTGCCTGAGAAGCACGAGCCTATCGGTCGACGATCAGGTCCGGCAAGTAACCCGGATTGTCAATCACGGAGTCGGCGGTTCGACTCCGCCCCTCGGCACCAGACAAGCCCGAAATCTCCTTCAACGTGCCCCGAACAGTCTACGGCTTGGGCCCTTCTTGTATCGGCGAGCACGGGTTGACCTAGCGGCACGAGACTCTAGAATACACACTGATAACTTGCGTTCGGCCAGGCCAGGTTAGAAGTCCCAGAGGTTAGTCGATGAAAGCCGCCATCGTGCATTACAGCTGCCCCCCGGTCATAGGCGGGGTAGAGATCGTGATCGACGTGCAGGCCCGGTTCCTGGCGCGGGAGGGATTCGAGGTGACCATCGTGGCCGGTCGCGGGAACCAGACGGGCGGTATCAGGGCGGCTATTCTTCCCGAGCTCTCCTCCGAGTATCCACCTTACGCCAAGATGGAACCGCAGCTCAGGGAGGGCGAGGTACCGGACGAGTTCTCCGGTCTCAAGGACAGGATCAGGGAGAAGCTGCGACCCCTTCTTGCCGGCGCTCATTCCTGCATCATCCACAACCTTCTCACTATGCACCTCAATCTTGCTGCCACCGCCGCCCTCGCCGAGCTGGCCGCTGAGAAGGTGAACCACTACATCGCCTGGACTCACGACGCTACCTATCTCGACCCCGACTGCACTATCCCTCACTACGGCTACCCCTGGGATATTCTTCGAAGGCCTGTGTCCGGCGCGACCTATGTGGCCAACAGCGATTTCCGGCGCAAGCACCTGGCCAAGCTCTTCGGCGTTCCTGCCTCTCGCATCACGGTGGTTCCCAACCCGGTGGACCTACCCTTCTGGCTCGCGCTGTCGGAGACCGGTCGCTGGTTGCACCAGGAGCTGCGTTTGTGGGACCAAGAACTTGTCCTCTTCACCCCTACGCGCGTGTCGCGCACCAAGAACATCGACCTGGGCATCGACATTCTCCCCGAGCTCAAGAAGCTGGTGGGAAAGGTCAAGTTGCTAGTCACCGGTGCTCCCGACCCCCATGCCCCGGAGTCTATCGCTCAGCTTGAGGGCCTACGGCGAAGGGCCAAAGAGCGGGGCGTGGCCAAAGACGTTATCTTCCTGAGCACGATGACCTCCCCTGATGGCACGCCCCTGACCCGCCCGCGAGAGGTGGTACGAGACGTCTACACTCTGGTGGACGCCGTCTTCCTTCCCAGCCGCTACGAAGGCGCCTCCCTCCCCCTGCTGGAGGCTGGGCTGCTCAGGCTGCCAGCTATCTGCTCCGATATCGAGGTCTTTCAGGAGGTGGCAGGGAAAGGCAACGCGCTCTTCGTATCCCTCAAAGAGCGGCCGGAGGTCATCGCCAGCAAGATCGTGGAGTTCGTCCGCTCCATCCCCACGGCGGGCCTCTATCGGCGCGTCCTCAGGGAGTCTGTTTGGGAGACGACTGCCAACAGGCGCTTCATCCTTCGTCTGCTGCGTGGGCGAAGGTGAGGGTTGGTTAAGTACTGTCGTGTCCTGAGCTGACTCTGCCAGACCTCTGACCGAAAACAAGAACTTCATCGGACGGCCTCCCCTCCGTGTTCCAGTCTGACTCAGAGGATAGGGCTGGCAGGGGATTTCAGCTCGTAGCGGGCCAGCGGCCTACCACCGATACCTTCAGGCGGCCGCGGGCGGCTAGAACCTCGACCCGTGTGCGGGTGCCACGGCGGGAGAAGAGAAGGTCGGCGCTGCCCTGGCCCACTCGCAAGTTCCTTACCTGAACACTGTCCAGCCAGTAGGGAAGGCGCGGCCGCACGATGAGCAGTTCGTCTTCGGGAGCGTTGGGAGCCAAGCCGAGGATCGCCTGAAGGATAAGGGGGAAGGTGCCGGCGGCCCAGGCCTGGGGTCGGCAGGCGACGGGATACGGGACGGGCGTGTACTGGATGGAGCGCGCACTGCCAGCGTACAGTTCCGGTAGGCGGTAGTGGGTGAAGGAGCGGGCGGCGTCGAACAGGGCGGTCGCCACCTCGTTCAGCTCGTCCGCGAATCCGTATTTTCTGAAGCCCATGGCGATGATGGAGTTGTCGTGGGGCCAGACGGTCCCCAGATGGTACCCCAGCGGGTTGAAGCGGTTGGAGGCGGAACTGAGGGTGCGGATACCCCAGCCGCTGAACATGTCGTTGCGCATCAGCACATCGGTAACCGCTGATGCCAGCCGCCGCTGGACGATCCCCGTCCAGAGGGCCTGTCCCGGGTTGGAGGTGATGGCGGCCACCTGATGGTTGTCGCCGTCCAGGGCCAGGGCAAAGAAGTTGCTATCCTCCAGCCAGAAGTCGCGGTTGAAGCGCCGCTTAAGCTGGGCCGCCTCACGCCTCAATCGTTGGGCGAGTTCCTCATCTCCCAAGGCGGCGAAGACAGACGCCAGTTTCTTCTTGGCGGCGTAGACGTAGCCCTGCACCTCCACCAGGGCGATGGGCGGCTTGGCGATGGTGCCATCGGCGTTGATGATCCCGTCGGGCGAGTCCTTCCAGCCCTGATTGAGCAGGCCGGCGGCCGAACGTGCTTCGTACTCTATGTAGCCGTCGCCATCGATATCAGCCAGGGCATCGATCCAGTGCAGGGCTGCCCGCAGGTTAGGTTCCAGCGTTCGCAGCAGCTCCAGGTCGGCCGTCCAGGCGTAGTATTCGCCAGCGAGGAGGAGGAAGAGAGGGGTGGAATCGACGCTGCCATAGTAGGGAGAGAAGGGCAGCTCGCCGGTGGCCGTCATCTCATCCTGACGCCACTCGTGGAGGATCTTGCCTGGCTCCTCGTCGCGCCAGGGGTCGACCTTCTTGCCCTGCCAGCAGGCCAGCATCTTGAGAGAATGGCGGGCGATCTCCGGCTTGTATGCCAATGTTTGCATGGCCACGATAGCGCTGTCTCGGCCGAAGAAGGTATCGTACCAGGGCGTCCCTGCCGCCAGGTAGCCGCCATCGCCGTCCCGGTTCCAGAGCATGCGCAGGTCGCTGAAAGAGCGCTCCAGAACGGCGTTGAAGAACTCGTTGCTGGTGGCCACCTGAGCGCCGCTCTCCATCCACTGGCGATAGCGGGAGGAGATAGTCACCAGACGTTCCCGGCCGCGAGGTGCCTTCGATCGTCCATCGGTGGCTACCAGCAACCGGATGGTTGCGCTCTCTCGATGGCCTAGGGAGAGGCGGAAGGTCACTCGCCCCTCTTCGGTGGAGAAGGGTGGCTCGGAGAAGCTGACTCTCGTCTCCCTTCTGCGACCGTCCAGGCCATCGTAGGCGAAGACCATTGTGCCGTCTTCCATGCGGGGCGGCAGGATCTGGCCCCGCTTCTCTCTCTTGCTGCCGCGCACCTCGAAGATATCGGCGAAGTCGGCGTCCAGCGTGTACACCACGTCTATCTCGATCGGGAAGATGTTGTAGTTGGTGACACACAGGGTCTCCTCGAGCGCGTCTCCCACTACTCGTTGCCGCCGCGCCTCTATGCTGCCAGGGGGGAGGATTCGGCCCTGCACGCAGGGCATAGCGGGGTTCGTCAGCACCTGCTCCTCACTAAAGCCCAACTCAGCGGTGGAGAGCAGCACTACCGGGCGGGCTTCTGCGAAGGAGAAGTCGTAGACAGACAGGTGGCGGGTGTCCAGATGGTAGAGTCCAAAACCGCTAGGATTGTCGGCCGGGACGTTGCCGAAGGTATTGGTGAGGAGAAAGATGGCCTGTTCCCTGATCACCAGGGCATCGCGTATGTGCCGAATAACCATGGGCTCACTCTCGGGGAGGAGCCCTTTCTTTCTCGCCCTGCTATCGGGAGGGGTTGGAGAGCTGGTCATCGACGAAAGGCTAGCATCGATAGCCTGCAAAGGCAAGCAGTGGCTGGCAGAGAGACTTCACGATGCAGTGAGCTGATGGTTGCGGGAGGAGGGTTCTTCGGCGATGAGGCAATTGACGACGTCGCGTATGTGGGGATGCCAGCGCACCAGGTCCTCGGCGAACTGGCAGAGAGGCTGGGAGGGTACCCTGCCCCGTAGATGGGCTGTTCCCCTCTCCACCTCTACGCTGATCTGCCAGGGCGCCACGCCAAGGCAGTACTGGAGATGCTGCTCAAGCTGCTGGCCTATGTCTCGTTCCTCAGGGACGCCGGCGTGGGACACCTCCAGCCTGTTGAGCACCTGACGGATACCAGTCACAGACCAAACGGCATCTTCGGCGTGCAAGCGCAGGGAGGGACGGTCCACCGTCCCCGATAGCTCGATGACGCCCTCTCTACACCGCACAGAGATAAGGCCGCTTCTGAGCAAGGGATGGCTTTGAATGCACCGGCGCACTCTCTCGGCTAGCGCCTCATCGTTGACAAGGGTGGCCGGCACCACCCGCGAGCGGTTGACTACCTTGCGTAGGCCGGGCGCAGAGGCAGCTAGGCAGGTGATGGTCTTCTTCGCCTGGTAGTTGCCGACGTGGCCATCGATGTAGACTACGCCCTTAACTACCAGCACTCTTAGGGCCTCCGTATCTGGCAGGTGGGCCTTACTGAAGGTGCTGAGGACTGTCTCCTCCAATTGCCGGTCGTGATAAGTTGCTACCGTCACAGCCGATCTTACTTACATAGGCCGACTTCGCAGGTCAATTGTCTCTAGGCTACCCTCATACCCTGAGGAGAGGGGAGAGGCACGGGCGTAGCCTCGACGCGGGAGGTCTGCCAGGCAAGGATGCGCTGGTAGATCTCGATGTAGCGCTGAACCATGATGGGGGCATCGAAGTCCTCCTCTACGTGCCGACGGCAGCGGTAAGGGTCGAGGCGGTCGAGGCGGCCTACGGCCTCGGCCATCTCATCCACATCGCGAACTATGTAGCCAGTCTCCCCGTCCACTACTAGCTCAGGGGCGGCACCACGATTGAAGGCGATGACCGGCGTGCCACAGGCCATTGCCTCAGCCATGACCAGGCCGAAGGGCTCCTCCCAGCAGATGGGCACGAGCAGGCAGCGGGCACTTGCGTAGAGCTCCCGCTTCTCATAGCCGACCTCGCCAAGAAACTGGACCTGCTTTCCGTCGATGTATGGTTCGATTGTCTCTGCAAAGTACTGCCTATTATGAGGGTCGATCTTGCCAGCAATGATCAGCCGCATGCCAAGCCTTCTGGCTACCTCGACGGCTAGGTGCGGACCCTTTGCCGATGCTATCTGCCCGATGAACAATAGGTAGTCTTCCTTGTCGGCGCGGAAGGGAAAGCTTGCCACGTCCACCGCGTTGTAGACGACGCCGGCGAAGCGGGGACCTTCCAGGGGAGGAATGGTCGCCCGCTCGGCTTGGCTGACGGTGTTGAAGAAGCCGCGGTAGCGCTCCCAGACGAATTTCATGTCCGGATCGATCAGACAGTGCATCGTGGTCAGCATGGGCACGTCGACCAGGCCAGCCAGGGCCATCACCTGCCCGCCTTCATGATTGTGGATGATGTCGAACTCCTGGGCATCCTTGATTGCCTCGACGGCGTGCACCCACTCGTAGGGGTGTGGATCGATCACCGCCGGATCCAGCCGCAGACCATGGAGGTAAACCGACCGCAACTCAGCCAGGGTGAGGGAGTCGCGAGAAGCCCACAAGACAACGTCGTGGCCCGCCCGCACTAGGCCGTCAGCGAGCAGGCTCACTACCGCCTCGGTGCCGCCGTAGCGGATTGGCGGCACCCTCTCCGCCAGCGGTGCGATCTGCAGAATCCTCATTGCTCCACCTTAACGGACGGTCGACGACAACCGCATTCCTCGTCAGGAGCGAAGTTACTAATCAATCCTGCCACCGCCAGAGAGGTAGCCTCAAGTCCACGAACTAGCTAGGACATTTGTCTCCGGGGTCACCAGGCAGGAAGCCAAACTGTTACGAGACCCCGGCGGTGAGAGCCTAGCAGAAGAGGGCCAAGAGTTGGTTGACTTGAGTCACAACTAGGTTACACCAAAAGGGTGTCGATTTCAATATCTCAATCGGGCAAATTTGCAATAACCATTGCGGCTGAGAACATATCCTGGCGGATTAATTAGGCGGGGCTGACCGCAGCCCGGAGCAGATGCACGGACAGGGCAATCGGTTAACGGAACCGTCCTACTGCTTGCCAACGCCACAGGGTAGTTCATCATCGTGATGGGGTGAGCATAGCCTCCTCCAGCTTCCGGTAATAGCCTTGTAAGACGGCTCGCCAGGTCGCTGTGCGCTATATCCGATGGTCCGGAGGCAAAGCGAAAGACGCTCCAGGTGGCAGGCGAGCGGCAGGTGAGTGAGCTGTACGGGCGGAAGACTATCCGTTGGGGTCCTGGAGGGCCGGGTGGGATTCGAACCCACGACTCCCGGATCAAGAGTCCGGCGCTCCCCCCGTGAGCTAGCTCCGATCACCTGCCTAGAAAGCAGGAGCTCTATCCGCTGGCGATGCGTGCCGGCAACAGCCATCCGGAGTCGCCCTTCCCCTAGGTAAGGCGCCTGATGGGCAGCCGGTCGACCACGCTGTCCGCTAACCCCTTGGCCCAGTGAACGTACCGCTGACTCGTCTCCAGCCGGGCGTGCCCTAGGTCTGCCTGCAGCTGATACGGCGGCGCACCCCCAACCGCCGCGAGGGTGGCAAACGAATGGCGGAGCCAGTGTGGTGAGACGGGCTTGTCGATGCCAGCCCGCTTGGCCGCTGTGGTCACCAGCCTGTGTAGGCCCCTCGTCGTGTAGGGCCTCTTCGCCCGGCCGACCAGGAGCGGTGTCCGGTCACGTCCGTCCAGTTTCGTCGGCAGCCCTTTCCGCTTCCGCTCGTCGCGGAGCAGGGCGAACGCTTCCTCACTAGCCAGCGGTGACTTCCTCGGGCGGCAACCTGAGCACGTATCGTAAAGAGCATCTGATTTCCCGCGGTCGAGATTGCTGAGAACCTGCCTGAGAAGCAGAAGCGCGTCGGTCGGCGACCGGTGCCGGCAGGTGACCGGATCGTCAATCAGGGCGCTGTAAACATGAAGGATCCCGCAGCCGATCCCCTGCACCATCAGAGCTTGGCCCAAAGCAGCTCAGTGCGTCAACCCCTCCAGATACGGATGGAGTTTTGCCGCCCCACAGGTACACATGGCTGACAGCGGCTGGCGCGGCGAGCTGCTGGCGGACTCGGTTCAGGGTAGCCGGCTAGCGCGGCGTCGCCTTCGCCAATCGAAAACGCCCCGGCAGAAGGCCAGAACGCTCATCCAGAAGAGAGAATCGGCCCCTAGACCGCCGACCTCATCTTCCGCACGCTCTCCTCGATGAGCCCCATAGCCCTGCCCACGCCCTCGCGGTGGCGAAACACGGCCGATCCTGCCACCAGCACTCGCGCGCCCGCCTCTACCACCAGAGGCGCCGTCTCCGCCGAGATGCCACCGTCCACCGCCAGCTCTGCCGCCAGACCTTGCTCGTCCATCAGCCGCCGCAGCCGCTGTATCTTGGGCAGAACGCTGTGGAGGAACGCCTGGCCGCCCCAGCCGGGGTTCACGGTCATCAGCAGCACCAGGTCCACCTCCGCCAGCACCTCCTCGATGAGGGCCAGAGGGCTCGCCGGATTGAGGGCGACCCCGCTGCGTAAACCCAGGCCCTTGCTCATTTGCACCAGGCGATGCAGATGAGGGCCGGCCTCCGGGTGGACAGTGAGGATGCTCGCCCCGGCCCGGGCGAAGGCTTCGATGTGTCGCTCCGGCTGCTCGATCATTAGGTGAGCGGTCAGAGGCAGGTTGGTCACCCGCCGCAGCGCCTCCACCACCAGCGGCCCCATGGTGATGTTGGGGACGAAGTGTCCGTCCATGACATCGACGTGGATGTAGTCGGCGCCGGCGGCTTCGGCCTCCCTCACCTGCTCCCCCAGGCAGGCGAAGTCCGCCGCGAGGATCGACGGAGCAAGCTTGATCCCATTGATCATGCGCGATTCCCCATATGAACGGTCAGAGGGTTCCACATTGCTCTCAGGATACGAATGACGCCCGGAGTCTAGTCCTCATGCTCTGGCATGTCAACTGGGATTTCCCTGGCCAAATGGCAGAGGGACGCGATGGACATCGTGGGGTGCTGTAGCCTGGCCCATCTCATTTTCCCCGCACATTGGCACCCGCACGGCCCTCTCGGTAACCTCCGTGGGTCGGGGCGGCAGCGGTGTCGGCGATGATCAGCACGCGCCGGGCAGCCACTCTGACGGCAGGCAGGTCCCCGCCGGCGAGCAGCCGCCGGAGGGGCTCGCGCTTCTCGGCGCCGGAGATCAGGAACACGACCAGCTTCGAAGCAGATAGCGCTGGAAGCGTGAGGGTGAGGCGGTGATGGTCTGGCCGCGCCACCCTGGCCACTAGGCGGCTGGTCTCCTCCAGTGCCGGGTCCCCCGCGAAGAGCGAGGCTGTGTGCCCGTCCACTCCCATCCCCAGGAAGGCCATGTCAAAAGTCGGCAGATCCTCTCCAAAGACAGCGCGGAGTTCCTCTTCGTACCCTGCTGCGTCGCACGTCTCCCCGTGCATCCGGTGGACACGAGCCGTCACCTTTGAAAGAAGAGTCTCTCTTGCCATCCGGAAGTTCGAGTCCGGATGGTCTGGCGGCACGCAACGTTCGTCGCTGAAGAAGACGTGAACCGCACCCCAGTCGTACTCCTCCGTCGCTAGCCGAGCGTAGAGCGCGCGAGGGGTCCTGCCTCCTGCGAGGACCATGCTCCGCGGTCGCTCGTGCAAGAAGACGCCTGCGGCTGTCTCCGCGATATCGGACGTGACCAGCAGTTCCCGCCTCATCGCAGGTGCCAAGAGCGTGGCGCTATGAGGTCTTCCGCTTCGTCCGGCCCCCAGCTCCCAGCCGGATACGTAGAGAGGGGCGCAGGATTGTCCAGCGCTGGCTGGACTATCGTCCAGGCTCGCTCGACGGCATCCTCCCGCATAAACAGGGTGTGGTCGCCCACCATGACGTCGTGCAAGAGACGCTCGTAGGCCTCCTCCGGCTGCGTCATGAATGAGTCTCCATAGGAGAAGTCCATCTGCACCAACTGGTCCTTCACCTCGGGCCCCGGCTGCTTGGCGAGGAAACTGAAGGTGATCCCCTCGTCGGGCTGGATCCGGAGGGTCAGATGATTGGGGGGAAGCCGCTCGACGCAGGTCCCCTCAAAGAGGCACAGCGGCGCCTCTCGAAATACGATGGTGACCTCCGTGGCCCTCCGTGGCAGACGCTTCCCAGTTCGCAAGAAAAAGGGCGTGCCCGCCCAGCGCCAGGTATCGATCTCCACCTGGGCAGCGAAGAACGTCTCCGTGGTCGAGTCAGGCGCCACCCCCTGTTCCTCTCTGTAGCCTGGCACCGCGTCCACACCAACGGTGCCAGCGGCGTACTGGCCGCGGATGGTTCTGTTCGGGTCGAGAGGCCGCATAGCGCGGAACACCTTCGCTTTCTCGTCCCGGATCGACTCCGCAGCCGTATCCGCAGGCGGCTCCATAGCGAGGAGGCCGAGAACCTGGAAGACGTGGCTCTGAACGATATCCCGTAGGGCGCCCGCTTCTTCGTAGAACTCCCCACGCCCTTCGATGCCGCTGGACTCTGCTACCGTGATCTGGATGTTGTCGATGGCATCGCGGTTCCACACCCGCTCGAACACCGAGTTGCCAAAGCGAAAGACCAGGATGTTCTCGACTGTCTCCTTCCCCAGGTAGTGATCGATCCGGAAGATCTGCGATTCAGCGAAGCTTTCGTGCAATGTCCGATTCAGCTGCCGAGCCGAGGCCAGGTCTCGGCCGAAGGGCTTCTCGACGACCAGCCTGGTGCCCGACTTCAGGCCGGCATCGTTGAGACTTCGGACGACGCTCGGCACGGCTGACGGTGGCACCGCGAGGTAGACCAGTCGGCCGCTTTCGCGGGTGCGTGCCGTCAAGTCTGCATATTCCCGGCCGCCGGGAGGGATGTAGGTGAGTCGCGACGCGAGCCCATCCCACCGCTTCTCGTCAAAGCCGGTGCGCGAGAACTGCCTTACTGATTCGCGCGCGAACTCTCGGAAGCCCTCAGAGTTCAGGTTGGTGTGAGCAAGGCCGATGATGTCCCCTCGCTTCGGCAGGAGGCCAACCGCGGCGAGGTTGTAGAGAGCAGGCAGGAGCTTGCGGCGAGACAGATCGCCTGAGGCCCCGATGATCACGATGTCCTGCGGTGCTGGTGGCTGCAGGCTCATTGTGTCCTCACCGGGTGCCCGCCGAATTCGTTCCGCAGCGCCGCTATTACCTTCATCCCGAACGAGTCCGGCTGGCGCGACGCGAACCGAGCGAAAAGGCTTGCCGCGATGGCCGTTGCTGGCACGTCCTCGTTGATCGCCTCAACCACCGTCCAGCGGCCCTCACCCGAGTCCTCCACATATCCCCGGATCTTCGAGAGGCTGGGATCCTTGGCGAAGGCGCTCTCGGCGAGCTCCAGCAGCCACGAGCGCACCACGCTCCCGTGGTTCCACAAGGAGGCAAGCTGCTGCAGGTTCAGTTCAAACTGAGAGGAGTGCAGGATCTCGAATCCCTCGGCGTACGCCTGGAGCATGGCGTACTCGATCCCGTTGTGCACCATTTTGGTGAAGTGGCCGGCCCCCACTGGCCCGACATGGGCGTAGCCATTCTCGGGGGCCAACGTCTTCAGGGCAGGCTCGATGCGCTCAAGGGCTTCCTCGCTGCCGCCGACCATAAGGCAGTAGCCAATCTCTAACCCCCAGATACCGCCGGAGGTGCCGGCGTCCACAAAGAGCAGACCTCGCTTCTCCAGCTCAGCAGCGCGCCTCATGCTATCGCGGAAGTTCGAGTTTCCGCCGTCGACGACGAGGTCCCCCGTCTCAAGCAGGCCCGCGAGCTCCTGGATCGTGTGCTCGGTGGGGTCCCCCGCCGGCACCATGACCCAGACCGCTCGCGGAGCGACGAGCTTGGCGACGAGTTCGGACAGAGAAGCGACGTCTGAGATCGCCGCGTTCCGATCGTAGCCGATGACCTCATGGCCGCCGCGGCGGAGACGCTCTGCCATGTTGCCTCCCATGCGGCCGAGGCCGACAAATCCGATTCGCATCTCATCCCTCCGTCTCTAGTGGTGTCTGCACCTTCACATGAGCCCAAACAGCAGGCGTTCGCATTGTCATGCTCCACCAACTGGTCGACCAGGATCTCGAGCGCGGCAAGACATGACCCTACTTCCGGTCCCTTCCCCTCAGGTGGTCAATGAGCGGCTGCGTGACCAGCGGCACCACATCACCGATCATGTGCGGCATCAGGTTGTCCATGACCTTGGGCATCAGCTCCGGCATCTGCTCCTGCATGTAGTCCGGCATGGGGATGCGCTCCGCCACCCGCTCTAGCATTACCGGCATCACCTTGGGCATCATCATGGGTAGCAGCCTGGGGAACAAAACGGGGAACATCGGCTTCATGAGCCACAAGGGCCCCGGAACCTTGCCCATGAGTCGCATCATCCGCCCCATACCGAAGGGCATGGCGTCAATGAGCTCCGGCCACATGGTGCCCATCAGGTCAGCGAAGCCCTGGGGCGTCATCAGGTCGATCATAGCCTCGAAGACCGCCCACTGCTTCTGCACCTCGGGGTTCGGGTCCGGGAACTCGTAGCCCAGGGCCGACGCGGCGAAGCGCGCGAGGTCAACCACCTCGAGCGACATCTGCTTCTTGTCGGCGGTGACGCGGAACTGGAACTCGCAACATGGGCAGAGGGCCAGGACCTTTTCGGCGCCCGCTTCCACCGCCTCGTCCAACCGTGTCTTGCCAACGTCAGCAGCGACCGGCGGGTCCTTGAGCAAGGTTAGGACGCTTCCGCAGCAGTGCGCGGCCTGCCGGTTGTGGCTCATCTCAACGAGCTTCGTGTTGGGGATGGCCTCGATGAGCTGCCGTGGCGGTTCGTACACACCCGACACCCGCCCGATGTGACACGAGTCGTGCCAGGTCACCGTGACCGGCTGCCGCTCGTTCTCGGGGAACGCGAACTCTCCCGCCCGTATCTTCTCGGCCACTAGCTCGCTGTAGTGCTTTGCCGTGATCCCGTAGTCGATCCCCAACTTCTTCGCCCACACCGGGTAGACCTGTCGCCACATCATGTCACAGGCGGGGCACGAGGCGACAACCGTGTCGGCGCCGGCCTCCTTGACTGCCTCAATGTTCTTTCGCATGATCTCCGCGAAGACGTCCCACTTGCCGGCCACCAGCATGGGCGTCCCGCAGCAGTTCTCCTTCTCGCCCACGTAGGTGAAGTCGACGCCGGCCGCGTCAAGCAGGCGGACGGTGGCCATAGCGATGTCGTGCTCCACGTAGCTCGCCGTGCAGCCAGCAAAGTACGCCACCTTTGCCTGGCGAGGTGGCCCGTGCTTTTCCGTCAGGTCTTCCGGAAACCAGGCGGAGCGGTCCCTGCGATAGCCGGCCCAGATGTTGCCCTCCTTTCGGAGCGCCGCTGCCATCATCTCGAAGGGAGGAAAGGTCATCTTCTTCTTTTCGTCCACGAGCTGGCCGCGCAGTTTCATCCACGACGACTCGATGGGTAGAGCCGCGGAGCAGCGCAGGTTGCAGAGCTCACAGGTGGTGCACACCAGGATGGTGTCCACCATGAACTGGTCCCACTTCTCGCGACCCTCCATGTACTCGCGGAGCCAGTACCACTTGCCCCGTGGGCTCTGGCTCTCCCACCCCCGACCGTAGAACTGGTCGCACTCCTCGATGCAATAGCCACACTGGGAACAGCCATAGGCGTACCAGGCCACATCGGCCGGAATGTCGCGCACGGGCTTCTCTGGCCTCTCACCGATCTCCGGAATGACGTGGTTGCCAAGTGGCCGAACGAGAGGCTCGAAAGGCTTGGCAAGGCCGAGAGCCATGCCTACCAGCCCGCCACCGAACACCTTGCCGGGGTTGAGGATGGCTTTCGGATCCGCCTGAGCCTTGAAAGCCTTCAACCTGCGAGCCCGATCCTCTCCCAACACCTGGCCCACCTTCTTCGCGAAGTAGATGCCGGTGGCATAGGGCCTGCCGCCGTGTTTCTCGGCGATCTTCAGGATGGTTAGGACCAGGCTGAAGACGAAGTTGTAGCTGAACCTGCGCTGATCGCTCGGTATGAACCCCAGGATGACTACCTCGGGCTCGCCATTTCGACTCTCTCGGATAACGACGCCCTCCTTGACAACGGGTTGATGTACCCTGTCTTCGATCTCAGTCATCACATCACCCAGAGCAGACAGAGGGATGACCACCTCGGCCGGAACAAGACTCGGCCCCAGGCGCTTCACCACCATCAGTTTGAAACGGTTATTCCATTCGTGTTGGGCGATGCGATCGCTGAGGATCTCAGCCTCGCAGGGCTTCAGCAACTCCGGCAGCCTGCCGATGACCGCATCGCGATCTTTCGCCCGGAAGGCTATGGTGATGACGTAGGCGGCGGGCAAGAGCACCCGTTCCTCCACCGGGTGGCCGTAGTGCTCCAACAGCGGAGCCCTGTTCTTCAGCTCCGCCATACGGGGGTTGATGAAGACCAGCGACCAGATGGGCAGCTTTTCGTCCACCAAGGACTGAACGAATCGTTGCAGGTCGTGGGCGTCCGGGCAGCCGATGGCGACGAGTTCAAGGTCCTCCAGAGGCTGAACGCGAACGGTCACCTCGCTGATCAGGCCGGTGATGCCTTCGGCGTCAGCTACCAGGTCAAGCTCGGGGCCGCTGAACTCCTTGACCGTCCCATCCCCCAGCACCACACGAGCGCTGACCACGTTGTCGCGAAACCAGCCCGCCTCGTAGGAACCGATACCGGCACCACCCTGGGCCAGCCACCCGCCTACCGTGGATGCCGGGTAGCTGGTGGGATACAGCCGCAGGGTCAGCCCGTGCTTCTTCAGCTCCCGGTCCAGCTTCTCCCACACCACGCCGGCCTGCACGGTCGCGGTCTGGACACTAGCGTCAATGCTGATGATTCGGTTCATCCGGTAGAAGTCCACAACCAGACCCTTCTTAACGGGCAACACGCCCCCATAGCCGGACGATGCCTTGCCACGTGGGGTCAGGCGCACCTTGTGCTCCGCTGCCCAGCGAACCAGTTCGATCAGTTCCTCATCTGACTCTGGCTGAACTACGGCCTCCGGGGTCGTGTTGCGAACGAGGGGCTTGACAAGGCTGGGGATGGCAGCGATGTCGTGGCCGTAGAGCTTTCGTTCCGTCTTGCGAAAAGATACGCGGCCGCCAAATCTCCCCTCGAGATACGATCGCTGCCGGGCGCCGATCTTGCCCATAGCAACCTCCATGTCTCAGAGAGGCAACCTACCCCTCTATCGGCCTCTCATGCTGGACTTCCTCACCGCTCCTATTCTAGCTCGTTTCCGAGCCGTTTTCTATGACTAGATCCTCCTGCGAGGATGAGCCTCCTTCGCCACCTAATAGTCGGCAGGGTGAACGCGAGGCGCAGGCACTTCAACCTCGCCGTAGGGGACCTGGGACAAGCCGGCAGCAATAGGGCAGGGCGATCGATCCCCGCTCCTTTTGACAGGGAATTGATCGCGCTGGTAACCTACACTTGCGAATCTGGTATCGATGCTATCCTCTCGCGGGACGAGAAAGAGCCGAAGGCGCGAGAAGAAGAGTCGAAAATCGTCAGGGGGTGAGGCGTATGCCTGGGTTCCTTTCCAGACTGAGGGAGAACCTCCGCAAGGGGGCTGCAACCACGGGGATAAAGTCCAAGGAGATGATTGACGTCCAAAGGCTTCGCCGCCGAATAGCCCGGCTCGACAAGGAGCGGCGCCGCCAACTCCAGGAGCTTGGGCAGGCAGTCTACGAGATGTCTGAGAAAGGTAAGCTAGACGAAGAAGCGATAAACGTAAAGTGTGCTAGCATAGCAGACCTCGACAGCCAGATAAAGGAACACCAGGTGCAACTGGAAGAGCTTCATCAAAAGGCTCAGGAAGCCCTCAAGAAGACAAAGGCCGAATGAGGATGCTCCTCCGTTGAGCGGCTGTTGTGGTCGAATCGCTAGATCGCGAGAAAAACTAAGCGATGGGTCGATCTTGGCGGGCTATGTAAGATAGCAGCATGATAGCCGTAAACGAACCCGCCAGGAGAGCCGCCAGGTTGACAGCGACAATAACGGCGCTATCGAAGGTGAATCTATACTCGAGTTCGCCCAGCCCAATGCCCGTCATCGCCAAGGGAGGGACTAGCGCCACGGCTATGCCGATGCCTACGATAGCTTCGCTAGCTCGCGGCCAGAAGTACGCGAACCCTCCAGCAACCCCGGCGAGTGCCGCCACACCAAAATAGTACCAGCGTTCTGTGTGGATTCGATCTATGATTTCTGACCGGTGATCGATGGGTGTTGCGACAGCGATAATGGCGGCCACTCCGAGCACGATCAAGACCCCTACTCCAAGGGTATTGATCCCCGTACCGATGCCACGCCAGTCTCTCCAGTAGAAGGCCGCAGCGATGGAAATAATGGCGTGCAGGAGCGGAGAAATGATCATAGAGCCCACGATCACCGACGGGCTGTTCATCCCGAACCCGAGAGCGCAGATGCCTGCCGAGCATGCGGCTAGAAGAATAAATCCCAAGTCAACCCTCGACCCCTCTAACAGGTCGAGGTAGGTCGTAGCCATCTCTTGCCGTGTAATCCGTGATCTGATCACAGGAGCCAACCATCTTTCTGCGTCATGGCTCACCAGTAGCCTACGGCGATACTATGATTCCTTTTTGCGCGCTGGTCATCGTTTTGTCTCCGGTCGGCTTCTCGCCGGGCCTCGCCGATAAGCGTCTGGCTCTTGGTAGTCCTGTAGGAGTGGGCAAGTGAGCGAATTGTTGTTGGGGGCTCAGCGGGCTCTACCGGCGCCCTGGGGCCTGTTCGCCAGGCATCGCCAACATAGTCGACAAGCTGAAGCAACGACGGACTGTTCACGACCGCCAAGAACTCGGACCATTCTTCACATCCTGCTGCGAGCGAAGCGCGAGTGTCTGCGAGTACGGATAAGTCCGAATCAGGTCCGGATCGAGCCGTTCCCTCCGCAGGTCTTGGTCGGCCAATCTACCGTCGCCAATCAGGACGGTGGGAGTCCCCTCAATCGCCTTCCGCAGTAGAGGGACGCGAGCGCCCGTCCGATTGGCACTGTAGTTTCCGCAGAGGACGGCGTTGGATGCAAGTAAGCACCAGCGCCGCTAGCTCCGTGGCGGAAGGCGGCCCTGTAGACGTCATCCCATCACGCGTCTCAGGAGGTCACGGGGTCTTAGGGAAGGGACACCGCCAACAGCTATGTCCCGCCGTTCGAACGCTCGCAGCGCCAGCACCAGGAAGAGGACCGCGACACCAAACAGCAGCGTCACGTGCGGCCAGTCGATCCCTTTCACCAATGGTAGGCCCGCACCGTAGTAGTAGAACGGTGAGGCGTATCGCAACCCTGAGATCTCGTGAACGCCGCTCGCCAGGCTGTTGGCGAAGTAAGTACCGGTGGCGACAGCGACAGCGGCGCCGGCGGCTACGCCGCGATTGGCCGCCACAGCGCCAAGCCACAGCGAGAAGGTGAAGAAGAGCAACGTGATGGGCAGCAAGTTCGCCGACGCCACGGCCGCGTCAGCCAGCCCGATGTCGATGGAGACAAAAGGTATCGACAGGGCGAAGCCGACAAACCCGAGGGCGACCACGAGCACGGCGCCGACGCAGAATGCCAGGCACTTCTGCAGCACCATTGTCGAGCGGGCGACCGGCTGCGCCATCAGCAAGTCGATTGTCCCGCTCCCCTCCTCGCCGGCGATGGATCCCGTTCCCTGGACCACCGCGTAGACAATCAGGAGCACCGGAATCCAGCTAAAGAACTCGGCGCTGACGAAACCCGGCGCCGATGCGTAGCTGAGGTCGCTGCCCAGGAAGGCCTGCATGGCTTGCGGCAACTTGATGCTCTCGACCGTGGTGCGGTAAGAGGGCCAGATGAAGACGACCAGCGCCGCCATAGCCAGGAGCGCCAGCCCGTAGCCGACTATCTGCCACCGCTGGTCCCGCAGCGACTTGCTAGCTACGTTGAAGAGCTTCCGCATCGCCTTCCTCTTCCGATTCTGTGCCCGAGTAGTAGGCCAGGAAGATCTCCTCCAAACTTGGCTGCTCCGTGCGCAGGTCGACCACCTGGTGGTGGCCAATCGCCTTGATGACCGCGTCCAGGCTGTCGCGCGACTGAACGTGCACGGTGTTGCCGTCTCGCCGCAACTCGCGCACTCCGGGCAGCGCGAACAGATCGGCCGGGGGCGGCTCTGCGAAAGTCACCTCCAGGATGTGCACGCTTCGGCCCTTTAGCCTCGCGATATCTTCCACCGCGACTAGCGAGCCGCTCCTGATGATAGCGACGGTGTGGCTCAGTCGTTCGACCTCCGAGAGGACGTGGGACGAGAAGAAGACGCTTCGCCCGTCAGCGACCGCCTCCTCCAGCAGTTGCGCCACCTCCAGCTGGATCAGCGGGTCAAGGCCGCTCGTTGGCTCGTCGAGGACGAGCAGTTCCGGGCGGTGCATCAGCGCCTGCGCCAGCCCCATCTTCTGCTTGTTACCCTTGGAGAGCGTCCGGATGGTCAGCGAGGGGTCGAGTTCCAGGCGTTCCAGCAGGCGCTGTCGATAAGCCGGGTCGCGCTTGTCTGGCCGGAAGGAGTCGACCAGGTCGAGGAAGTCGTGCCCGCGCATCCCTTCGTACAGTCGGAGGTCGCCTGGCAGGTAGCCGACACGTCGCCTCACCTCCAGCGACTCTCGCTGCGCGTCGAGCCCGAGTACGTGCGCCGTCCCGGCCGTGGGGCGGATCAGGTCGAGGAGGAGTCGTATCGTCGTCGTTTTGCCAGCGCCGTTTGGCCCGAGAAAGCCGAAGATCTGCCCCGCTTCCACGCTGAGGTCGATGCCGCGCAGCGCACGTACTTGCGCGTAGTCCTTCACAACGCCACGAAGCTCGATTGCCGGAACGGACACGATCCCTTCCTCCACCATTGACGGTCGTCCCATTATACCAGCGAAGCACGCCATCCTCGACCAGGTGAGCGAGACGCTCGACGACGGCAAGCGGAAGGAGCTCGCCCAAGAGGCGCAGCACCCCGTCCTAAAGCGGCATGGGCCCGTTGGTACAAAGATGGGGGTAAGACCAGCGCATGGCGGGACTAACATAGCATGTGGTATCGTTTACGAGGGCAGGTCGCTGCAAGCTGTGTGGAGCCCAGAGAGAGTTTCGTAACTCGGCCGGTGCCAGATTGTGGGAGGAGGAGCCTCTGTCCGAGCTGGCCGCCAAGACGGCCACGTCCACCTGACCCAGGCAAGGCACAATGATGGCGGCATCGCTCTCCTTGGCGTTGTGCCCCTTGGTTTGACGACATACTATTTCCTTAGTAGAGCGGGGATGAAACCGTGGATGAATCAAAGAATAGTGCACATCAGGATGATGTGGTCCAGGGCGGTCACGCCGACTCGGCGACCATCAGTTCGTTAGTTGCTGACTTGGCCAGTCACGACGGGCAAGTGCGCGAGAGAGCGCGGCAGTGCTTAGTCGATATCGGGGGACCGGCCGTGGCTCTCTTGATCGAAGCGCTGGGGGATCCAAATAGCCAGGTGAGGTGGGAGGCAGCCAAAGCCCTCGGCCAGATCGCCGATCCGGTGGCAGCCCCCGCGCTGGTGAAAGCCCTGCGAGACAAAGGGTTCGCGATCCGCTGGCTGGCTGCCGAGGGATTGATCGCCCTCGGGTCTAAGGGGCTGGTGCCTTTGCTGCGGGCGCTAATCGAGCGCTCGGATTCGGTCTGGCTGCGGCAGGGCGCGCACCACGTGCTGCACGACCTTGTCGGAAGGGTCCCTGAGGAGGTGCTGCAACCGGTACTAGCTGCGCTGGAGGGCGTCGAGCCATCGCTAGAGGTGCCCCTGGCGGCGGAAACCGCGCTGGATGCGCTGACGGAAGCGATCTAAGCCGGCGGCGAACAGGGCAAGCGCCCAAGGTCTGGGCGACGGGCGCGGCGACGGTCTTTCCGAGCTCCCAGTACGCTTGTGGCCTGACCACGTCGGGCAACGTCAAGTGAGGGGCCAACCGGTACGGGGCGATATGGCGCTTGTCCTGCAAGCGGACGAAGGGAGGAAATCGTGGCCACTACTCAAGCGAAAGAACGTCTGGAAGCACTGAATACCTACTGGCGTGCCGCCAATTACCTGTCCGCGGGTCAGATATATCTGCGCGATAATCCCCTGCTTCGGGAACCTCTCAAACCCGAGCACATCAAGGCGCGCCTACTCGGACACTGGGGAACAGATCCCGGACTCAACCTAGTCTATGTACACCTGAACCGTCTAATCCAGGATACGGACGCTGAGGTGATCTACGTCACCGGCCCTGGGCACGGCGGTCCCGCACTGCGCGCCAACGTCTTCCTGGAAGGTGTCATGACCAAAGTGTACCCGGACATTGGCATGGACATCCACGGGCTCACAAAGCTGATGCGCGAGTTCTCCTGGCCGGGCGGCGTGCCCAGCCACGTCAGCCCACCAACCCCGGGCTCAATCCACGAAGGTGGTGAGCTGGGCTACTCGCTGGTTCACGCCTACGGCGCTGCGTTCGACAACCCGGATCTTATCGTCGCGTGCGTGGTTGGCGATGGTGAGGCGGAGACCGGCCCCCTTGCGGCCAGCTGGCATTCGAACAGGTTCATCAACCCAGCCAGGGACGGGGCCGTATTGCCCATCTTCCAGCTGAACGGCTACAAGATCTCGGGGCCCACGATCTTCGGAAGAATGAGCGACGATCAGGTGGGCCACTATTTCCGTGGCTGCGGCTATCAGCCACGCTTCGTGGAAGGCGACAACCCCGAGCTTGTCCACAGAGCTATGTGGGAGGCCATAGACTGGGCGTACGGCGAGATCCGCCGCATACAGAACCAAGCCAAGCAGAATGGGGTGAGCGGCCCCGCCCAGTGGCCAATGATCGTTCTGCGCACTCCCAAGGGCTGGACCGGCCCGAAGGTGGTGGACGGCAAGAAAGTGGAAGGTACGTTCCGGGCTCATCAGGTTCCCCTGGCCGATGTCGTCGACAATCCGGAACATCTCAGGATGCTGGAAGAGTGGCTGCGCAGCTACAGGCCGGAGGAGCTTTTCGACGAGTTCGGCAAGCCCCTGCCGCGCGTTCTAACGCTTGTGCCGAGGAGCGACCGGCGTATGGGTGCCAGCCCATACGCTAACGGCGGCTTGCTGCTCAAAGACTTGAAACTTCCCGACTACACCGACTACGCCATTGATGTTCCCAGCCCGGGTTCGGTCACGGGCGAGGCGACCCGTGACCTGGGCAGGTTTCTCCGAGACGTCTTCAAGCTGAACGAGGATCAGCGGAACTTTCGGATTTTCTGCCCTGATGAGACCAAGTCAAATCGACTGGACAGCGTCTTCGCGGTCACGGGCAGGACGTACCTCGGCGAAGTCCTTGACAGCGACGAAGACCTGGCAGCCGACGGCCGAGTCATGGAGGTCCTGAGCGAACACCTCTGCGAGGGATGGTTGGAGGGATACCTCCTTACGGGGCGCCACGGTATGTTCCCCTGCTACGAAGCCTTCGCCATGGTCGTCGACTCCATGGTCAATCAGCACGCTAAGTGGCTCAAGGCATGCAGCGAGTTGCCATGGCGCAAGCCCGTGGCTTCGCTGAACTACTTGCTCACCTCCCACGCCTGGCGCCAAGACCACAACGGCTACAGCCACCAGGGTCCTGGCTTCATCGAAACGATGCTAGAGAAGAAGAGCACGGTCGCCCGCATCTACTTGCCGCCAGACGCCAACTGCCTGCTCGCGGTCGTCGATCACTGTCTGCGCAGCCGGAATTACGTGAACCTGATCATCTCCGGCAAACAACCAGAGCCTCAGTGGCTGGACATGAAGGCCGCCCAGGCGCACTGCGCCAAGGGGGCCTCGGTCTGGGAGTGGGCCAGCAATGACGAGGGTCGGCCCGACGTGATCCTGGCTGCCGCGGGGGACTCTCCCACCCTGGAGATCATGGCTGCCACCTCCCTGCTTAGGAGGGGGCTTCCCGAGCTAAGGGTGCGCGTGGTCAACGTCGTCGATCTTTTCACGCTGATCGGACACCGTGACCACCCCCACGGATTTGACGAAGCGTCCTTCAGCGAGTTGTTCACCGATACGGCACCAGTGGTCTTCGCTTTCCACGGTCATCCAAGGGTGATCCATGAACTCACGTACAGGCGGCCAAATTCGAGCCGTTTCCACGTGCGCGGGTATATCGAGGAAGGGACCACCACCACCCCGTTCGACATGGTGGTCTGCAATGGCATGAGCCGTTATCATCTGGCAATCGAGGCGTTGCACCGGACGCCCAGGGTGCAATCCCGCGCAGGGGAGCTCATCGCCCAGCTCAGGCAGAAGTTGTCGGAGCACAAACGTTACATCCAGAAGCACGGCGAGGACATGCCCGAGATTCGCGACTGGCATTGGGAGGAGTAAGCGTACATGAGATGTGGTTCCAGCGCGAGAAGCGACTAGCCAGCGTGAACTAGACGAGGATGAAAGAACCGAGCGTCAATGATTGACGAACGCGGTCTTCGAATCCTGACCATCAACAGCGGCTCTTCCAGTTTGAAGTCAGCCCTCTACCAGATGGGGCGCAGCGAGAGGCTGTTGCTGTCGGCGCAGATCGAAAGGATTGGCCTCAAGGACAGCCTCTTTCGTATCGAGGCTGCTGGTGGCGAGACCTTGATGGCGGAGAAAAGGGAATTGCCGGACCATGACGCCGCTCTAGAAGCTCTCCTGGGATGGTTACGGATCAATGACGCTGGCGGGGAGTTCGATGCCGTTGGGCATCGGGTGGTGCATGGGGGTGCCACGTATACCCGGCCCAACCTCGTCACCCCTCGGTTGCTCAGAACACTGGAAGAGATGGTCCCCCTCGCTCCTGACCACCTCCCTCAGGAGCTCCGAGCCATTCAGGCCGTTAAGCGGTCCTTTCCGAACCTAAAACAAGTGGCCTGTTTCGATACTGCTTTCCACCGCCGTATGCCCAGAGTGGCCCAGGTCTATGCACTTCCCAGAAGTCTGACGGACGAGGGGATCATCCGATACGGGTTTCACGGCCTTTCATACGAATATATCATGCAGGAGTTGAAGGACAAGGCGGGCGCCAGGGTGGCCAACAGGCGGGTGATCATCGCCCACCTCGGTAATGGGGCGAGCATGGCTGCCGTGCACCACGGCAGCGGGGTTGACACGACCATGGGCTTCACACCGACGGCAGGGCTAGTGATGAGCACCCGTTCGGGGGACTTGGATCCTGGCATCATTCTGTACCTTCTCAGGGAAAAAGGTCTGGACGCCTCCAGCGTGAACGATCTGGTGAACGAACGGGCTGGGCTGTTGGGCGTGTCAGGTGTAAGCGCGGACATGGAAGACCTGCTGAAAGAAGAGGCGACAAACCCCCAGACCGCCGAAGCCATCGCCCTCTTCTGTTACCAGGCGAAAAAGTTCCTGGGGGCTCTTTCCGCCGTATTGGGTGGGCTGGACACGCTGATCTTCACCGGTGGCATAGGAGAGAACGCGCCACCGGTTCGCGAGCGCATCTGTGAAGGAATGGAATTCATCGGGATCCAACTGGATCCGAGGCGCAATCGCGCGAACGCCTCTATCATATCCCGTGATGACAGCCCAACCACGGTTCGAGTCATGAAGACCGATGAGGAATTGATGATCGCCAGACACACCGCCGATCTTGTTCGCGACAAGCTCTGAAAGGGTCGCCTATCACTGAAAGGCGGGAACGATGCCTGTTTCGATCTCTGACGATGACGACCTGCGCGACGACCTCATTGTCGCTCATCGTGCGGTTGATGTTCCGCACCCGGCTGACATTGAGGGTGACGCGATCAACGCTGTCCGATTCCTAGTCATAGACGCCGTGGAGCGCGCGAATTCCGGGCATCCCGGCACTCCCATGGGGCTGGCCCCGCTCGCCTACCGGCTGTTCACACGCCATTTGCGACACGATCCGGGCAGACCTGACTGGCCGGACCGGGATCGCTTCGTGTTATCTAACGGACACGCTTCGATGCTCCTCTATGCGGCCCTGCATCTGAGCGGGTACGACCTCTCGATCGATGACATCAAGGAATTCCGTCAGTGGGGTTCTCGCACGCCTGGGCACCCGGAGCGCGGCCTGACGCCCGGCGTTGAGGTCAGTACCGGTCCGCTCGGCCAGGGGGTGGCCAACGGTGTCGGGATGGCCCTCGCCGAGCGGATGCTCGCCGCCCGGTTCAATCGGCCGGATCTCGAGATCGTCGACCACCGCACCTGGGTCTTGTGCAGCGATGGTGACTTGATGGAGGGGATCTCCAGCGAGGCAGCTTCGCTCGCCGGTCGGCTGGGCCTGGGCCTAGGCAAGCTGACAGTCTTCTATGATGCCAACCACATCACTCTGGAGGGATCGGCCGACGTCGAGTTTAGCGAGAACGTTGGCGAGCGGTTCGATGCCTATGGGTGGCATGTCTGCGAAGTTGCCAATGTGAACGACCTCGCCGCAATCGACGATGCGGTTGCGGCGGCAGTAGGGGAACGAAGCCGGCCCAGCCTGATCATCGTCCACAGCCACATCGGCTATGGCTCACCACTGCAGGACTCGGCAAAGGCCCACGGCGCACCGCTGGGCACCGACAACGTTGCCGCGACCCGGGCGACTCTAGGCTGGCAATACCCCCCGTTCCACGTTCCGGAGGCGGTCTACCAGCACTGGCGAGGCTTGGTCGGGGAGCGTGCGGCGGTGCGGACCTCCTGGGCAGAGCGCTTCCGGCGTTACCGATCCGATGAGCCAGACCGCACAGCCGAATTCGAACGGGTGATGTCCGGGCGGCTGCCCGATGGGTGGCTGGGTGCACTGCCGTCATTCGCTCCCGGTTCACGCATAGCTACACGCGTGTCGGCTGGCCAGGCCCTCAACGCCTTCGCCAGCGCGATCCCGGAACTCGTTGGCGGCTCCGCCGATGTGACCCCTTCGACTCACACAGTTATCAAAGGGTCAGGTGATCTCAACAGTGGCGATTGGGGAGGGCGGAACTTCCACTTCGGCGTCCGAGAACACGCCATGGGTGCTATCTGCAACGGCATGGCTGCCCACGGCGGGCTTAGGCCATTCTGCTCAACGTTCTTAGTCTTCAGCGACTACATGCGGGAGGCCATTCGCATGGCCGCCCTGATGCGGCTGCCGGTCATGTTTGTCTGCACCCATGACTCGATCGGGATCGGTGAGGATGGCCCGACCCACCAGCCGATCGAGCACCTGGCGAGCCTGCGAGCTATGCCAGGCCTGCGTGTCATCAGGCCGGCCGACGCCAACGAGAGCGCCCAGGCCTGGGCTCAGGCGATCGCTCATGACGGACCGACGGTCCTCGTCCTATCGAGACAGACGCTTCCGATTCTCGATCCCGTGGTGCTGGATGTGAGCCGGGGCGCTACCGTAGTGGCGCCGGGTGATGCGGCGGCAATCGTTGCGACTGGGTCCGAGGTGGAAGTAGCGCTCGCCGCCCGCGATCTGCTTGCGAAGAAGGGATTCGCTGCCCGTGTCGTGTCCATGCCGTCCTTTGAGATCTTTCGCACTCAATCCGATGCTGATCGCGCGCTCGTGTTACCGCCTGGCATACCTGTGGTGGCGGTCGAGGCGGCCTCCCCGCTCGGGTGGCACGAGTTCGCGGACGACGTTGTTGGGATCGACCGCTTCGGGGCCTCTGCCCCTGCGCCGGTCCTGTATCGAGAGTTCGGGATCACCCCCGAGGCCGTTGCTGACCGCGTCGCAGCACTGCTGCGGAAGGAGGCAACCCAATGAGGATCGCCATAGCTGCCGACCACGGTGGGAAGCCCCTAGCGCAGCCTCTGATCGAGGCCATCCGTGCCGCCGGACACGAGCCTATCGTTGTTGGAACCGAGCTAGAGGGTCCGGCCGACGACTACCCGTTGATCGCCAAAGCGGTCGCGGACACGCTGAACGCGGGGCGAGCACAACGAGGCGTCCTGCTGTGCGGGAGCGGCGCCGGGGTCACCGTCGCGGCCAACAAGTTGCCCGGCGTCCGAGCAGCCCTTGCACATGACACCTATACCGCTCACCAGATGGTCGAGCATGATCTGTGCAACGTCCTGACGCTCGGCGCACGGGTGATCGGGCCGGAGCTGGCGGTCGAAATCGTCACTGCCTTCGTCAATGCATCGTTCAGCGGCGAGGAGCGACATCGGCGCCGAGTCGGTGAGGTCCTGGATCTCGAAAGACAGCGACGTATGAACCCCCTGACCCGGCTCTACCAGGCAGGGCAGAGCATTTGGCTCGATAACATCCGCCGAGCGCTGCTCGATAGTGGCACCCTAGCGCGATATATCGCCGACCTCTCGCTGACCGGACTCACCTCGAACCCCACGATCTTCGAACAGGCTATGGCCGGAAGCACCGATTATGACGACGCGATCCTGAAACGCCTCAACGATAGCCTGTCGACGGAGCAGCTCTTCTTCGAGATCGCCCTCGAGGACATCACCGCGGCGGCCGATCTATTCCGGCCGGTGTTCGATGTCAGCGGCGGGGTCGATGGCTTCGTTTCCTTGGAAGTATCCCCGACTCTTGCCAACGATACCGAGGGGACCATCTCCGAGGCGAAGCGCCTGCACGCCGAAGCCGGGCGCCCCAATCTCCTCATCAAGGTTCCAGGCACGGCGGAAGGGCTCGGCGCCATCGAGGAGTTGATCTTCGCGGGCATTCCCGTGAACGTGACCCTGCTCTTCTCACGCAAACACTATGTTGCGGCTGCCGATGCTTACATGAAGGGGATCGAACGCCGCATCAAGGCGGGCCTCGACCCGAACGTCCCCTCGGTCGCCTCTCTCTTCATCTCCCGATGGGATGCCGGCACGGCATCCAAGCTCCCTGACAATCTGCGCAACCGACTCGGCATCGCGATCGCACAGCGCGCCTTCATAGCCTATCAGGAACTGCTCGCGTCCGAACGCTGGCAGCGGCTGGCAAGTCCTGGCGCCCGGCCGCAGCGGTTGCTCTGGGCCAGCACCAGTGCCAAGGACCCGGCGTTATCTGATACGTACTACATCAGCGCGCTAGCGGCCAAAGAGACGATCAACACGATGCCGGAGGCGACGCTTCTGGCGTTCGGCCACCATGGCCAGGTGGGTCAGGTGATGTCGACGGATGGGGCTGCTGCGGAAGCAGTCATCCAAGGGGTGACAAGGGCAGGGATCGACGTCAACGCGTTTGCGGACCAGTTGCAGATCAAGGGGCGTGATTCGTTCAGGGCATCGTTCGACCACTTGCTTCAGAGTATTGAGGCCAAGGTTGCCGTCCTGCGCGAAGCGCGAGGAATGGAGAAGGAACGCTTGGGTGACCTCGTGTCTCTAGCCGACGCCGCGGTCGCCGACCTGGCGCAACAACAGGCGCCGCCCCGCATCTGGTCGATCGACCACACACTCTGGCAGAAGGGCCCGACCGAGGTTGCCAACCGGCTCGGTTGGCTTGTGTCGCCGCATGAAATGGAGGAACAGGTCGACGACCTCCAATCCTTCACGACAGAGGCCGTGGCTGACGGCTTCACCCACGTCCTGTGGTGCGGCATGGGCGGCTCAAGCCTGTTTCCCCAGGTGCTCCGGCAGGCCTTTCAAGTGGGCAAGGGCGGGCTGGATCTCCGTGTGCTGGACACAAGCGATCCTGGCACGGTCCACCGCTTGGCTGAAGAAGTGCCCCCCGGCAATACGCTCTTCATTGCCGCGTCCAAATCCGGCGGGACGCTCGAGACTCGAAGCCATCTGGCGTACTTCTGGGAGCGAGTCCGCAAACCGAAGCAGTTCGCCGTCGTCACGGACGCCGGGACATCGCTGGATGAACTCGCCACCAGAGAGGGCTTCCGCCGCGTCTTCCGCAGCAACCCCGATATCGGCGGGCGCTATTCGGCGCTCTCGCACTTCGGAATGGTCCCCGCCGCGCTCCTCGATGTCGATATCGTCGAGTTGCTCCGGCGGGCCGCCTACATGGCGGCGGCGACCGCGCCCAGCGTACGTGCGTCTGCTAATCCGGCGTTGCGCCTGGGTGCCGTCCTCGCAGCGGCGGCAAAGGCAGGGCGCGACAAATGTACGCTATTCATGCCGCCGGAGGTGGCCAACTTCGGTATGTGGCTCGAGCAACTCATCGCCGAGTCCACTGGCAAATCGGGGGTGGGCATCCTACCCGTGGCCGGCGAGGACGTCGGGGGCCCGGAGGTATACGGCAACGACCGCATCTTCGTCACGCTCGGTGAAACCGCAGGACTCGACGCTCTCGCGGGTGCCGGTCACCCTGTCGTCCAGCTTGACTATGTCGATCGGTTCAGCGTCGGTGCGGAGGTATTCCGCTGGGAGTTCGCCATCGCCGTGGCGGGCGCCGTGCTGGGCATCAATCCGTTCGACCAGCCCAACGTGGAGGCGGCCAAGAAAGCGGCGTCCAGGGTACTTAAGGAGGGCCTGCCCGAGATCCCGA
>Ga0315553_10000617_pt1 | contig 30981 bp, 13 predicted proteins | sample SalMarSW160140MG_FD_203099 | JGI IMG/M metagenome (GOLD analysis project Ga0315553, IMG submission 203099) | Salt marsh sediment microbial communities from the Plum Island Ecosystem LTER, Massachusetts, United States - Salt Marsh Sediment SW1601-40 ... | reverse complement strand
CGCCGCTGTCGACTCCTATGTTCAGGATCTCTGCCAGGTCAGGCGTGAGGGTCCGGCCGGAGATTCCGAGGCGGGGATGGACCACAGTCTCGCCCGTCAGCATCTCCGGCAGAAAACGCTTCGCCGCGTTGATCGGTATCGCGTATCCCACCCCCACGAACACCCCCGTCCCCGTCGGGTTCTCCAGGGCCGAGTTTATCCCGATCACCTCGCCGCTGGCGTTGACGAGGGGCCCCCCGGAGTTGCCGGGGTTGATGGCGGCGTCCGTCTGGATGAGCTGCCGGATGGGACGCTGTCCCGTCTGAGACAGCGTGCGGTCGAGGCCGCTGATGATCCCTTCCGTGACCGTCCCCTCCAGCCCGAACGGGTTGCCGATGGCGATGACGCTCTCGCCGATGCGTATGGCGTCCGAGTCGCCGAGCGTGGCCGGCGACAGCTCCTCCGCGGGCAGATCTGCCTTGATGACCGCGAGGTCGTTGGTGGGATCACTCCCCACGAGCTCGGCGGTCCCCGTCGTCTCGTCCCAGAGCGTGACCTGCATCTCCCGCGCGTCGGCGACCACGTGGTAGTTCGTGAGGATGTGGCCTTCCTTGTCGATGACTACGCCTGATCCCGTGCCCTCGCTGCTGCCGCCGAGGATACCCGAAGATGTGGAGAGCGTGGTTATGCGCACCACCGACGGCCTGGTCTGTTCATAGAGATCGGCGATCCCGTCGCTGGCGGTGCTCGGTCTGGGAGTGGCGGAGGCCATTGCCGTCGGGACCGGCGTTGTCGCCTCCTCCTCCGTCGACTTCGAGGACGACCGGCAGCCGACCACGACGGTGCCGGCCAGGGCCACGCCCAAGATGATGACCAGAACTATGAGAAGATTTCTAATTAGGACGCTTTTCCTCATGACATCTCGACCTCTCTTCCCCTATGGGACTCTGTGGGGCTCCCCCTTTCACTCAACCGTACTCCAATATCATCGCCGCCGCGGCCCTTGTCTTTGTTATGCAATGGTGAAAGGACTGTTAAACAGTCTCATATCATAAGAGAAAACAACTCTCCTGGGAACGCTCGAACCGTAGAGCGATTCCTTCTACTCAAACCGCGCTGCCGGATGCCAAGATCAGGGCCAATGCCCAGGCATCCCCGAGCTGAAGTCTTCGGGTTTCCTATGAGCAACCTCGGCCCTGGCGCGCACCCCGGGCCTTGGGGCGTGTCGGCGCCGGAGAGGATGAAACGGAGAGCCCCCGCGCATCCGATCGCAGGGGCCCGCGTGTCTTGCTTCGCGCTGCGGACCGGAGTCTGGCTCCCGCAGCGCGGGAAATCGGCTATTTCAACAAATCTGCCGGCGTATCGGGCAATGCGGCAAGCGGCGTGGGCTAGGTCAGCCACCCGCCACAACTGGCGCAATACGGAGTAACGCTGCGCAGCCGCTGAGTTGGCGGCGCCGCTGATTAACCCACGGCGTTCGGGGTGCGCCGATTGAGATCATTCGGCGACGTCCAGCCGTCACCGGCGGAGGCGCTAACCTTCCTCGTACTTGAACGAGATCTTGACCTTCGCGCGGTAGAGGATCACCTTATTGTTGTCGACGGTCATGTCGAGCTGTTCGACCTCCGCGATCCTTAGATCGCGCAGCGTGCTGCTGGCCCGCTCGACCGCACCGCGGGCTGCCGCTTCCCACGACTCCGTGCTGGTTCCCACGAGTTCTATGATCTTGTAGACACTCTCCGCCATAGCTGGCACCTCCGTGCTCTCTGCTCAGGCTCGCGATCGTGCACTCGCCGCAGTGCTGGCGCAACTGCATCATGAGGATGGTACACTCGCCGCAGCCCTAGAGCAACTGCATCACGGGGACATGGTGTGCGTCCCCAGGAGGAGCCGTAGAGAGCAGCAGACCCCAACGGGTCCGCTGCTCTCTGACTCTCCTTGTCGCTAGTCGACCGGCTCCTCCGCGGCGTCGGCTGTGACCGGTGCCGTCTCCTCAGCGGGCTCCTGAGCCGGCGCCTCTGTCTCAGTCTTCCCAGACCGTGCTCTCGTCGCGTCCCCCGGTCGCCCTGTATGCCGCTATTCGCCCGGCGTCGAGGGGGATGTTCTCGTGAGCAAGAAGGGCCGCGGCTGCGCTGGCAGTAGTGATCCTAGTAACGTGGGGACTGCATGAGGAGTAAGTCAGGACTGCTGGAGGGCCGTGAGGGATTTTCACCCGCCGGAGGAGGGCAGAGCCCGCGACTCCCGGCCTGTTGAGCAGTACTGGAGGGCCGTGTGGGATTCGAACCCACGACTCCCGGATTAAAAGTCCGTACCCATCCCTCCACCACCATCCAGTGGAGTTTACCACAGAATCGAATTGGCGGCATTCGGGGGCCGAACCGTCCGCCACTGTCCGAGACTGTTCACGTGGGTTGCTGTCACGGTTGCTGTCAGTTCAGGCGCTGATAACAGGCGCCTCCTGGCTTCATATTCCAAGGCCACCGCCACCCTCTCCCAAGCCCGATCCTCCTGCCCTTCCAGCCGCCTGAGGTAGACCGTTGTGACGGCCAGCGAACTGTGGTCGAGGAAGAGGCTCACATCATCCACCGACTCACCGACATCGCGCCTGAGCTTCGCCGCTGAATGGCGGAAGATGTGGACGTCGGCACGAGGCAGGCCGGCCTTTTTCAGATAGCGCTGCAGGTTGCCGAAGCAGGTGCCGCGCAATCTCGCCCTACCAGATACGGATGTGGTATCGGTGGCCCGCAGGTGATGGGGAAGGCTGGAACGGTACCCTGGGCTCTGTGGTCGCCCGCGTGAGCTGCCATCTCACCAACCGCGCGTTGCGATCGACCAATCTCACCGTTATGATGGCGTCAGCAGCTTCGAGAGCGCGGGAGAGAAGCCGGTATGCCGGAGTTGGATTTCCCCAACGGGTTTGTCTGGGGATGCGCCACGTCCTCTTACCAGATAGAGGGGGCCTGGAACGAGGACGGCAAAGGGGACTCGATCTGGGACCGCTTCTGTCACGAGCCCGGCCACGTCAAGGGCGGCGATACCGGCGACGTAGCCTGCGACCACTACCACCGCTATCGAGAGGACATCGCCCTTATGAAGGAGCTAGGCCTGAAGAGCTACCGCTTCAGCATCTCATGGCCCCGCGTTCTTCCTCGGGGCAAGGGAGCGGTCAACCAGAAGGGCCTCGACTTCTACAGCCGCATCGTCGACGAACTGCTGGCGGCCGGCATCACCCCCCTGCCCACGCTCTTCCACTGGGACCTGCCACAGGCTCTGCAGGACGAGGGTGGTTGGGCCAGCCGCGATACTGCCCAGCACTTCGCCGACTACTGCGCCACTGTGGTGGGCCACCTCGGTGACCGGGTCAAGACCTGGCTGGTCTTCAACGAGCCCTGGGTATTCACCATCCTCGGCTACCTCGCCGGTTACCATGCCCCGGGCATCAGGGACCCTGAACTGGCGCTGAGGACGACGCACATCGTCAACGTCGCCCAGGGCCTGGCCGTCCGGGCGGTGCGCGCCACGGGCAAGGCAGAGAACGTAGGGACTGCATTCAGCATGAGTGGCATCAGCCCCGCGAGCGACACCGAGGAGGACCGCGCTGCTGCTGAGAGGTGGCATGCCTTCTCCAACGTCTGGTTCCTGGAGACCGTCCAGAACGGCCGCTATCCCGACGCCTACACCGGCGGATTCGATCCGGAGCGCTTTGGCGTGCAGCCGGGCGACAAGGAGATCGTGAAGGCGCCCCTGGACTTCATCGGTGTCAATCTCTACACACGGACGGTCGTCGCCAATGACCCCCAGGATCCCAATCTCGGCATCCGGCGCATGGCGCCGGAGGACGCTGAGCGCACGGACTTTGGATGGGAAGTATATCCCGAGTCCATCTACCAGATCATCATGCGAATCTGGAACGACTACCGGCTGCCCATCTACATCACCGAGAACGGCTGCTCATACATCGACAGCCCTGACAAGGACGGCGCAGTGAACGACGACCGTCGGGTAAGCTTCCTGGAGCGCTACATCGCCCAGATAGGCAGGGCGATTGAGGAGGGCGCCGACGTACGCGGCTACTACCACTGGACACTCACCGACAACTTTGAGTGGGCAGAGGGCTACAACCAGCGCTTTGGACTGGTCTACGTCGACTTCCCCACCCAGCGGCGCATCATCAAGAGGAGCGGCTATTGGTACCGCGGCCTTATCGTCGCCAACCGCCTGCCGTAGCCTATTCCAGCGCTTGTCTCCAGATTCTCAGGCACTTCCAGGAGGCACGGCTACGTGGGAAGATCGTCAGGACATCGTAGGGTGGTAGGATTGGGCGAAGACGCCGGTCGTCATTCTCTGAGATGCCAAAATCTCATCCGTACCTGCAGCCTTAGCTCGTATGCCACCCATGCTGGTGCGGAAGCCCATAGACCATCAGCTCCCGAGAGGTGATCCCCGGCGCTCTGGGTGCCCCGAAGAGGGCGATGTCAATCGCCGAAGGCCACGAGTGTGAAGACCAGACACAAAGACCTGATCGTGTCATGCTTCCTGAGTACCCTGACCATCCTTTTCCCAAGCAGAGCGTCGCAGGTCGAGTCCCGTTCCCGGCTCCAAGATTGTCATTCACTACATTTAGAGTGGAGAGCCGAGCATTTCGCCCGGCTTTCTCTCTCCCGCGGTTGGACGGTTCTTCGCAAGTATCTGCTTGATAGGAGATGGTGGCAGGTTCGAATCCCGTCTCTCGCTTCAATTCGTGCGTTCGAGCCCGTGTAAGAGAAGACGGTCAAGCGCATCTTAATGCCACGATGTCGCCCAGGTTGGCCGAGTTGCAAGACGGTTGCGGCTCGCTGTTTTGATTCCGAGGACCAATGAAACTCTCGGCCACGTCCAACGAGCAATAGAACATAAGGCCAGCCAAATCAGCCATCTCGTCTTCCCGAGAGAGGCTCCGCCTGCTTCCCTCAACAACCCCAATTCACATAGTTGTCTCACAGTCGTATAATCGCCCCGATCCACCTGAAGGAACCAGAACAGAGAATGCGTTGGGAACGTTGACTGATGCTTCTTCCTTCGCATTCACTCTAGCTACGTGGTAGGAGTTGGTCACGGTGCCAGCCTTAGCACCAAAGCAAGCGATCGACCACATCAAGGAATCGGTTGCGGCGTACTTAGAGACGCAGTACCGCATTTCCCATCCTCAAGTATTCGCAGAGCGATCTGCCCTTCTTCGGGAACAGGGCGTGATTGCGCAAAGTCCATTCATCGAGTCGACGCCGGCATTCCCCACGTCCACTAAACTGCAGGCGATTGAGGATAGACACCCTGGCGTCTTGCCGACTGGACTGGCAAAGCTGGTCGAGCACGGTGTCGCGGTGGACCGCTTCCCCTTGTACGCTCATCAGGAACAAGCTCTACTGGCTGCGTTTTCAAACAAGCCAAACGTTATCGTCGCCACTGGAACCGGTTCGGGCAAGACGGAGGCTTTCCTGCTTCCGATTCTGGCTGACATTCTTCACGAGGCGCGATCCTGGCCGAAGCCCCACGGTTCACCCGAACACGGCCAATACGATGAGCCGACCAGGCAGTGGCTACATGCGCGGCGACACGAATCTCGCCCTGCTGCATTGCGTGCGATAATCCTGTATCCCATGAACGCACTTGTTAATGACCAGTTGGCAAGGCTGCGCCGCATTCTAGCCCGCGGCGATTCACCCGACTGGCAGCGGCAGAACTTGAACGGAAATGTCATTCACTTTGGGATGTATACGGGTTTGACGAAACAGGCCGGGCCTCTCGGAGATGCATCGCGACGCACTGCACTCGAGAAATACCTCAAACGCGTCAAAGAGGAGTGGGGCGATCTCAGCGACAAGCTCCGTGACAGCGGGGCTTGGCCTCAGCCGGATGGCACGGAAATGCTGTGCCGCTGGGACATGCAGCAGGCACCCCCTGACATCATGGTGACCAACTACTCGATGCTGGAGTACATGTTGGTCAGACCAATTGAATCGCCCATATTCACTGCTACTCGAGAATGGCTGACGAATACGGAGGGAGTTCGCCTTACATTCGTCCTCGATGAGGCGCACATGTATACCGGTGCCCGGGGGACCGAGGTTGCCCATCTCGTCCGGCGCCTCCGTGAGCGTCTGGGCGTGGCTGGAGACCCGGAGAGGTTCCGGGCGATTGCCACAAGTGCTTCCATTCCCAACGATCCGGCGGCCGAAAGTCACCTGCTTTCGTTCGCCTCAGATCTGTTTGACGTCAACCGCAAGGACTTCTCCGTTCTTCGGGTACCGAGCCGGTCGGGAATCCCACCAAGTGCGCCTTCTGAACTAAGCCATGCCAGTGCATTTGCGGAGTTCCATCGCTCGTTTGATGTCCAAGATCCCTGGCCGGCGATCAAGGCGTTAGCCAAGAACCTGGGAGCAGGGGAACTCGACGGCGCCCAAGATTCGCAAGTTGCCCTCTTTGGCCTTCTAGAAAACGATCCGGAGGTTGATTGGCTTAGGACAAGGACGGCGCGAAATGCCGCGATGCTTGACGCGCTTGCAGAGGAATGTTGGCCAGGTCTTGATCTTTCAGTTAAGGAGACGGCAATAGCGGGGATTCTGACGGCCGGAAGCTATGCCAGGCCTGCCCCTTCGCCAGATATTCCCCCACTTCTCTCCACTCGAATGCATGGCTTCTTCAGAGGGATTGCCGGACTCTGGGCCTGCCTCAATCCGAACTGCCCCGCAGTGCCGCAAGAATTCGCGGGCGGTAACCGTCCGATCGGCAAGCTCTACACAGATCCACGTCCCTGGTGCAGCTGTGGCGCGCGGGTCCTAGAGCTCTTCTCTTGCCGAAAGTGCGGTCTGCTCTTCGTCGGGGGCGTGCCAGATACGATCAGGGGATCCCTTTGGCCATGGGCAGACGATCTTGAGGGCACTCGGCAGGATCTGGCACATTACCAGATCTTTGGTGTCGAACCGCCTGGCAGCAGCAATGGCGGTGCAACGAGATCGACTCGGACCACTCTTTCGTGCGATCCAACGAACGCACATGCTCGATACTCGTTCGAAGTTGCCCCCACGACGGACAGGAACACTGGCCAAGTACGCTCTCCTTTCCCAGAGCAGTGTCCGCGGTGCGGGAATTACAGAGTGCCTGGAGATTTTGGGCCAAATACGCGGGAAATCATCGAGCCGCTGCGGACGCGAGGGCCAAAGACTTTTTCGCTCATTGTTGGAGAGGCGTTTCGTGTTCAGCCGAGGTCTTCCGATGGTTCACCCCCGAATCACGGGAGAAAAGCTCTTCTATTCACCGACTCTCGGATGGAAGCTGCTCAGTTGGCTGGTGACATTCGTCGGGATCATCTCGATGACTTATTTCGGCAGATGCTCTTAGCTGCGCTCTACCAATGCGATCAGTGCGAGGGCAGCGGAGTACTCCAGAAGTTGACGACCTACAGGATCGGCGACGAACCGGTCCAAGAGACAGCTCCTTGCGATGCGTGCAATGAGAGAGGCGTTGTGCGGTCTCTGAGACGCCTGCCTTATATGACACTACGAGGACGCGTTGTAGATCTTGAGATTCGAACCGGCGTGGATCCAACGAACGGTTCTATTCCGAATTTCTATCAGGAATGGGACGCGTATTCACCGGATGCCTACGACTTGGCCGAGTTGCATTTTGATGTCGCTGCACGGCGTGAGATCTCTGAAGACGAATTCGCGTTAGAGCCGCTAGGGCTTGCCTCTTGGTCCGTCGAATTGCCGCTTGAGACCGGCAATTTTGAGGGATTATCGGAAGCGGAGAGCCAGGCACTTATAAGGATCGTCGCGAGGATATTGGCGAGCGAGAACGTGCTTCTCCGTCCTCAACCACACAGGCCTTGGGAATGGCCGACGGACCTAGTACGCGAGCACGAAAGAGCGGAGTTGTTCAAAGACTGGAGGTCGGGCACCAGAATCGTCCCCTTTAGCTTGCGCTCGCAAAGGAGAAAACTGGGCCGGTACATTCAATCGCTATCGCGACGCCTTCACAGCCTCGGGCGAATCAAGGATCCGGAGCGATGGGTGCGTGAACTCGAGACGAAACTCTGGCAAGCGATGGATCAGTACAAAATAATCGAGCCTGCAGGAGCGAGGAGGAGCGATGGCAAACAACCTTGGGGCCTACGACTGGATCGTTTCGAACTGGGGCTACTGAATGGTCAAGTCCATCGGTGTCGTAGCTGTCGCTACATTATGAGCGAAGTTGTCTTAGACGTTTGTCGACGTTGTGGCCAACTGACGGAACAGATAGACGAGGCGGAGGTGTGCAACTTCTATCGAAGAGCAGCGCTATACGGGATTGGGAACGAGGGATTTGATGATCCATACCCCCTCAGGTGCGTGGAGCATTCTGCCCAGATTCCGGGCGCGGAGGCGAGAGACATTGAACGCTGGTTTCAGGATTTCTATCGGGAGGAGGAGTACGCACGAGACCGCCGGGTCGATGTACTTTCCGTCACAACTACAATGGAACTCGGAATCGACATCGGAAGCATCCTGTCAGTAGGCCTGAGGAACATGCCGCCGACCGTTGCCAATTATCAGCAGAGGGCCGGTCGAGCAGGACGGCGAGGCAGTTCTCTTGCCACTGTTCTGACATATGCTCAACCTAGGAGCCACGATCAATACTACTTCAATAGACCGCCTCAAATCGTGTCGTCGCCGCCACGAATACCTGCCCTCCACATGCATAACCGAGTCATTGCCCAGCGACATGTCCGATCACTGGTGCTACAAGCTTATTTCGAGAACCTATTCAGCACACCCCAATACGGCGGCTTGTTTGGGGCATGGGGCACAATCAGTGACCTTGTCAACGCGGGGACACGCGCCCCAATCGCGGACTTCATCCAGCGTCAGAAGACGTCACTTGTGGGGCGCGCCGAACTGATTGTCGACAGCGTCTTCCGGAGCAAGGTCGGTCCTTGGATTGATCAGCTACCCTCAGAGGTGCTTTCGGCAATCCAGAAAGCCGACCCTCGGGATGAGATCCTGCCTGTGCTCGTAGGAAAGGGACTTCTCCCAAAGTATGCCTTCCCGGTCGATGTGGTCAGTTTGTCTATCCCACGATTTGGCTCTGTAGACTGGGAAGAAGATGCGCGCGAAATCGAAAGTGGGACCATGTTGAGAGACCTCAAGATAGCAATCTCTGAATACGCGCCTGGCTCAGAGGTTGTCCGAGGAACTTTTCCTGAAACATACGTCTATCGAAGCGCCGGAGTTTGTGATGCTTTCTCCCGGACTCCGGATTACAGCGCAACTGGGTTCATGGTCGAGTGCAACGATTGTGCCGGCTTAAGAATAGTGGCCAGTACGGCCGCAATGCCGAGCACTTGCGAGGAATGTGGGAGCAGTGATCTTCTAGTGCTTCCGTACTTGATTCCTCCCGGCTTCACAGTTGATGCGGCCGAGCCAGGAGCAGGCCGACAAAGATACGAACGCGCTGGCAGAGAAACGAGCGGCTACGTCGGGAGCGCACGCCTGATGTTGGGGGGGAGCGTGTTCAATCGAGGCTCGTCCAATGCCTTTGCGAAACCGCTATACTCTGCTGTCTCAGTGGGCGAACTCTTCCTCTGCAATAAGGGGCCAGACCGAGACTTCCCTGGCTTTCTGATATGCCCGACATGTGGGCGCGCCGTTGAGTCCTCCGATCCGGAAAGACACGCATATCCAGCCGACGTACCGCCGCACACTGGCCGAAACAGGGGGCCACGAGCAGGAGACCCATGTCCAACCCGATCTGTCACCAATCAAGTCGTACTCGGCCACTGCTTCCCTTCCGAGGTGATCTTACTTGGTGTGGACCTTCCGCCGGATCTCGATGCGCCTTTCGTTTCCCCATCAGGACGTGCTGCGTGGTATTCCTTTGGCACTGTCATAACAAACGCAGCGGCGCTAGTTCTACAGATTGACTCTTCCGAACTGAAGGTGGGAGTGCGGGCGGTCCGACGCCCGGACGGGCGGATCCTCGGGGAAGTCTTCATATACGATGATGTCCCGGGCGGGGCGGGATATGCCCGAGCCATCGATGAGAATCTGCAGACAATAATGGAGCAAGCGCTGAGATCGGCCGCGGCCTGCAACAACCCCGATTGCGCCGGCGCTTGCTATCACTGTCTTCTAGAGTACGGAAACCAGAGAATTCATCAGCTGCTCGACCGCCGCCTCGCCGCCTCGCTACTTGAGTACAGTCTCAAAGGAGAGAAGCCGGTGCTGAAGCAGGACGAAGTTGAGCGGTGCGTGATTGGTCTGGCGGAACTGGCAGAGGGCACGTGGGAAGTGCTTCCGCGCCAGAACTTCAAGGAAGTGCAGTTTCCGCTCGTGCTCAAAGACCCGAACAACGATAAGATAGGCCTCTGGGTCACGCACACCCTAGCGACGAAGCCGAGCGCTGCTCAACGTCAAGACGTTCTCTCGAAGTACGGAATCCGTGTGGCGGCGCACAACACGTTTGATCTTGAAAGGCGACCGTTTTGGGTCTTGAACAATCTGCTGTAGCAACGGACGAGGAAACGTGGATCATTGACCGTCAGAAGTCGTGGCCGCCCGGCGGAAGGCCAGAACAACCGTTTAGCGTCACGACGATCGAGGTAATCAGGTCGTGCGCGCTACGTGCATGTTTCGAGGCATCCAGAGGGTACAAGCGGCGTATGTCCTACGCCGCTCGAATTGGGACTGCCTTTCACAACACGGTCGAGGATCTGAATCGCAAACCGCAGGCTCTTGCGAATGCTGAAGCAGCTGCTCGGGCCAGGGAACTGTTCTCGAAGTATCTCGACGAGGAGACGAAGAAGGCTGATCGACAACCCCGCGAACGATTCTTGCCGAGGGACAACGACAGAATCAATCGAGCCATGGAGGCGGCGATCCGCGAAGCGCAACGGATAGCATCCGTCCCGCGAGGAGAGCATATGACGCCAAGTCCTGGTGGGAAAGCGGCAGCGGAAAGCGAGATAACCGTCTCCACTAGCGATTCTCTTCTTCGAGGTCGCGTGGACAGAGTAGAGCGCGGTTCTCACGGTATGCGGCTGGTGGATTACAAGTCGGCTCTTACTCCAGAAGTGTCGGAAAAATACGAAACGCAGCTGCTCCTCTACAGCTACATGTGGCACGATACCTTTGGGGAGTGGCCCAACGAAGCATATGTTGTGTTTCCGCTATTAGGCATTTCCCGCGAGATCGCCGTTTCTGCCGAACGCTGTACCGCAGCAACGGATAACGCCCGCACCTTGGCAGAATACGTCACGCGTGATTGTGCCCCGTCCGCTCTGGCGCAGGTGGGAGAGAGTTGCAGGATCTGCGATTTCCGCCCGTGGTGCAGACCGTTCTGGATCGCCCAATCGCGTGATCTCCGAAGCGACTCCGTTCTGCAGACGGCGTACTGGGGCTTTGAGGCTGGCATCCAGGGTATTCAACATACGGCTGACAAGTTCGTTCTTGAACTCGGGTGGGGAGAGCGAAGACCCCTCCTGTCATGTGAGGATCAGCGATTCGCTCACCTACACCTGGCCAGGCCAGGGTGGACGGTGCGAGCCCTCGAGTGGCATCTTCAAGGGCTTCGCCTGGCGCCACGAGCTGCGGCAACGTCAACATCAGAGATCTTCCTGATTCCGGCAAACGAATGAATGCGATGGTCGATACTCGGCCTGTCAGGGATTGTCTGTTTGAGCAGGCGCTTCGCGAGAAGGTGCTGGAGCATATTGAACGGATGGGGCTGAGGGGGTACCAGAACGGCGAGTCGTCGTCACCGACAAAAGACGGGGTCAGGCAACTGCACCGGGCACACAGGGAGCAGTTCCTGACGCGCGAGTTCTCCGCCCTTCGACCCCGTATCGATCGCTTGCTTCCGTTGATTGCCGACGGGCGTGAAGTGGTGCCGGAGAAGATCAGTCCGGCAATCGTGATGGTGGAAAACGAACATGACTCGCTTCTCTTCCGCTTGGCGACGCTAATCTGGTCAGTTCCGGTGTCGCGCGGGTACGGGAGGAGAATGCGCTTCCTCGTCATTGACCAGGCAAACCAGAAGTTGATGGGCATATTCGCTCTCGGGGACCCGGTGTTCAATCTGAAGGTCAGAGATGACTGGATAGGTTGGAACGTCAGAAACCGAGAGGCACGACTGGTCAACGTCATGGACGGCTATGTGATCGGGGCTGTGCCTCCCTACTCCTTCATGCTGGGCGGGAAACTAATCGCAAGCCTTGTCGGGTCCAGAGAGGTATCAGAGGCGTTCATTGCCAAATACTTCATGAGGACGGGACTCATCAGTGGCGAGGCAAAGGAGGCGAAACTTGTGCTTGCGACCGTAACCTCGGCCCTCGGGAGATCGTCAATCTATAATCGCGTGAAGCTCGACGGGCTCATCGAATTCAAGAGAATCGGCTGGACTAGTGGGTGGGGCCATTTCCACATCCCTGATGACATCTTCAGGGAAATGCGGAAACTGCTCGAGCTGCGCGGTCACCCATATGCCAGAGGTTACAGGTATGGCCAAGGACCAAACTGGCGAATCCGAACGATACGCGAGGCTCTCAAGTTACTGGCGATTGACGAGGACCTTCTGCGGCATGGCATCGCGAGAGAGGTGTTCGGCATCCCGTTGGCCAACAACTGGCGAGAGTACTTGACGGGGACGGACGACCGAGTCGACATGGAACGGCCGTCTGGGGAAGTGGTGGCGAAAGCTGCGCTCAGACGCTGGGTTATCCCCCGCTCACTGCGCGACGATCGATACCGGCAGTGGACGCGAGCGGAGCTTCTTGAGGACCTGCTGCTAGTCTCCTCCCGAGCGTAACACTCGGACAATCTTCTTGTATTCCAGCGACTCGATAGCCTCGTCAATTTCGAAGTCGATGCGTTGGTCAGGTTGAGACGCCTGGGCAGCTGCGGCCCTTATCTGTTTCTGGATTCGTCGACCGAGACGCCGATTGAATGTTCGGACGCTTTCGACCTCTTTCGCTACAAGACGTGCGACGGCGTCCGGCTTCGGGTGTCCGGCCAACTGAAGTATGCGAGAGATGTCTGCCCGGTCATTTGGCGCCATCGTTGTTCCGGTGAACCAGTTCCTCATTGTCTGCTCTACGCGGGTGCACCCAAGACGTCTAAGGGCACGGTGCAGCTGCCTGTCACGCAGAGGATACTTCTCAGAAACGGTATGCAGGGCCTGGCGCCAAAGTGCGATGACCTGTTGGTCAGCGCCTACGAGATGGTTTACTCGGGACAAGATTGACTCAAAGATCGACCGGCTTGATGCCTCAGGCATGACGGCAATACGATCGCCAGGACTCAAGTAGTTAGCGAAGATGACTTCGATGCCGTCATCGGTGAGAAGCATCATCTCAGAATGGGCTCCGAAGAAACGAGCGGTTCCATCATCAAAGAACACCGAAACGTATTCGGCCGATCCCTGGTCGCCGACGGCTTCTGCTTCGGTGAGAGGCGCTTCCGCTTCTTCCTCCTCAAATGGCTCTGTCAGGGCCGCCTCAGCGTCACCAGGCTGTCCGTCGAGCGGCGCCTCAGTCTTCATCGCCCTGTTCAACTTCGCCAGTTCCTCTTTCGGCAGTTCGAAGATGGGAGGAAGCGGTTTGGCACTCTCGAGACGATCGAAGAGAGAGCTGGATTCCACGAGATGCTGTTCAAGCCGTGTTTTCAAGGTGGAGGATTCACAGGCATAGATGATGACAGAGACCGTCTGAGCACCAGCGGCGACAATCGGCGCATCGTGCCACGGCGCCCACGCTCCCGGAAGTATGGCCTTCCCTACTCGATCCCCAATTCGGCTCATCTCCTTCCAGTCGCGGAACTCGACCCCCCTCCGGATCTCGCCGAACAGGGCCTTCTCCGTGAGCACGTCCAGCTGGGCGCGGTCATTCAGAGCGACGACAACTGGAGTGGTTGTTTCCAGCGCATCAAGTACCCTTGAGAAAACGTCTGCCTTGGGCACCGGGTTCTCCAAGGAGTCGTAGAGAGCGTTTAATGACTTCAATATGTCTTTGGATGCTGCCTGTAGCTTCTCCCCGTCAGGGCCTTCCACGAAGTTCGCCCTCCGGGTGGCGCGGGCAATTGCGACTTCTAGGGTCGACATCCCACGTCCGATTCTTGCCCGTTCGTACTCCTGCAGGGGCACCACGAGGTCCTTGATTGTCCTCCAGATCGTCCACCAGCCTGCAACTACGCGTTTGGCATTCGGAGACTCAATCTGACCTCCGAGGCGGCCAATACACCGTGCAAGCTCGGACAACCTCTGAGATACGCCGTTGTCGTGGTCGACGACTTCGACTGAGATGTCCTGCTTAAGAGCGAAGCTGCAGAACGTGTTGGACGAGGTGGGTATAACGGAAGGCGTGCTGCAATCTGTCCCTCGAACCCGGGGCCGGAGGTGGGTGATCTCATAGCCGCTCTGCTCCAGGGCGTCTCGGGCGTTGTCGTCGAAGCTGTTAAAGAAGAGCAAGATCTTTGGAATACTGAGACGGGTCTCGAAATCCCGAAGCCTATCGAGCAAGACGGGACTCTGGCGCGAGTCATATTCGCTCAACTCGACCAACGCGAGCGTCGCCCGGCCGCTGATCAGGTGGACGCTTCCGATCGGCGCAGTGTCGAAATGCCAGAAGAGGACGGGCATAGAACCGTCCGTGCACCGGCTTTCTGAAATGAGCTGCGCCCCGCCGTCCCGTCGAAGCCGATAGATCGGGAATTCCTGGGCGCGCACGATACGGTTGTTGAACCTGAGTCTCTGGGAAAGGTAGAGGTCACGGACCGAACGTTCGCGGGTGGCAATGACAATCCAGGGCTCCGACAATCCGCGTGGATCGGCATCACGAGACATCACAACGTGCGCGACCATTGAACAAAGAGCGAGCCAAGTGGACACACCGTTGGGGACCCTCGGAAGTCCCAAAGCGAGTCTCTGGGGGTTTGCACCGCGGTAGACGGCAAGATCGAACAGGAACTGGTCCAGGTTGTCCATCGGCGCGGGCCAGAACCGGCCCGAGTGTTTGTATTCAATACCCTCGTTCAGCGTGGCGATGCGGTCCGAGAGTTGAGAGATCTCAGGATTGAGGATCCGACGACGGACGATCGGCGGTGGCGCCTTCGGCGTTGGGCGTCCGGCCGGCGCGGGGCGACTGGATCCCGACGAAGGAGTCGATTTGCGCTCCGCCAGGGACGCCTTGAGTTCGGACAGCTTTGCCATCTGCTCAGGTGACAGGGTGCTATTGTTCATGGCGCGCCAACGACGTAGGAAGGGTCCAGGCGCCACTGCAAGGCCGAGAGACAACGCACCTCAGCACTATTTGCCAACGCTGCCGGCAGCCGCTCAGGCATCATCCGAGCCAATAGAGGTACGTCCCTGTGTTCTTCGAATTCAGAAGAGCCGACCCGCAGACGGAGAGGCGTGGTCGCCATTGTAGTAGAAGGAAACGTTTTTGTCTAGCAGGGCAGATGCGAGAAGTAGAAATCACCGCGATGGGAGCCTTTATTGGGAGACATAAGCTGCACCAACCCTGTGCTTCGGAGACAGATGCTCTAGCAACAGACACTATCTTCCCTTAGTGTGGGCAGGACCCCCACTGCTGCCTAAGTGGACTTGATACATCCGGAATGGCAGCAGTTCTCCCAGCTGGCCAGGACAGACTAGCGCGAGAGGAAGCGGCCCAGCGCGGGGTCGTAGTACCGCGCCCGCAGGTAGTACAGCTCCCTCGCTGCCTGCGTGTCCTGCAGCTCGCCGGTGAAGCGATACGAATTGGCCGAAGCTCCCACGTGCGACCTCATGGCCCCAAAGACATCGTAGGTGTAGGTGTCCGTCACGTCGCCATCCTCGTCCGTCAGCCCCGTCGTCGACCGGCTTGCTCAGGATGTGTGGCCGCGTTAGCCCAAGCCGCAATCCCTGGCGAGCGCTCTACCACCGAAATCGGTTTCCGCCTATCTCTTCGAAACCGAGCTTCCAATAGATCCAGAGGATCAGGTACAGCATCGGGCCGGTGCCTAGCGCCACAACCATGCCCACGGGAAGGTAGAGAAGCCCCATCACCGTGAATGCCAAGACAAGGTTGAGCACCAGTGATATCAGGCCACTGAGGACCGCGCACCACAGGGCAAAGCTACGATAGCTGAGCTTCCCCTCTGGGCTGGTTAGCTCCGCATTGCTGATTTCAGTGGGGACACTGGCGAATTCGGGGACCTCGGTCCCAGAAATGATGGCCGGGCCGCAGGCAGGGCGATGGATCATCCCATCCCTGCGTTCTTTTCGCCTTACTAGGTACCGCACAAACAAGGCATAGAGCACAATCGGAATCTCAATAGAGAAACCAAGCAACATGCCGTAGAGGGCTGCCAGCAAGCCCGCCAATATCCCTGCGACGATGCCGAGGATGACGCCCATCACCAAGGGAATGGCGAAGGTAGCGCGACACACGTAGAGCGGGTCGAGGAGGAAATGCCACAGCGGGCCATGTTTGCTCGACGCAAGACCGCTGCGACGCACAAGAGGCTCAAGCAAGAAATGCCCGATTCGGCGATGCCAGCTCATGGCTGAACTTTTTCAGTCTCCACTTATTCCTTACCTTCTCTACTCCCTCCCGTCCCTGTAAGAAGAGCATCCACCTCAGAAGTCAGCACGTCAGTGACAACGGGCGCCACAGTAGCGGCGATGCCGGTCGCTCCCGGCACGAATCCAAAGCCATACGCTGCCGTACCTACAGCCGCGCTCACACATGCTCCCCTGTCACCACCAGCACAGCGCTTTGAGGATTGAGTGACGCTGACAACTGTGAATGCCGTATCAAGGCTGAATCCTCCTCCTATCAGAGCCGCCGCGACATAGGGCGAGCCACCGGCAGCCCAGACTGCCCAGCCACCGATGAAGGCCCCGCCTGCTACAGCAGCTCCCACCGTTGCCCAGTGATAGTCCTCTCCCATCCACTCCGCCGCATCCTCGATCGTCTCCCATAGAGCTTCGTGAAGGCTGTCAACCAGCTCTGCCGGGCATTTCGACGGCCCGAGCTCAGCGCACTGGCCGATCGCCATCTCCAGCTTGTTGATGGCGTAGGCAAAGCCCTCCGCTATCTTGGCTGCGCAGTCGGCAACGTCCCCCGCGCCGTTCAGCCCGCAGAGGCCGAGCGGGTCAACGATATTGGCGGGGTTATTGTAGGCGTACGCATAGCGGTTCTTTGTCTGAGGGACTGTGTCTGAGCCCGGCAGGGAGTCGCGCGACAGGAACCGCCCCAGCGCCGGGTCATAGTAGCGCGCGCGCAGATACATGGGCTGCCTCGCTGCCTGCGTGTCCTGCAGCTCGCCGGTGAACCGGTACGGATTCGCCGACGTCCCTGCGTGCGACTTCACAGCCCCAAAGACATCGTAGCTGTACGTATCGGTCACGTCGCCGTCCTCGTCCGTCAGCCCCGTCGTCGACCCCAGACCGTCCTGCAAGAAATACGTCTGTACCCCACTATTATCGGCCACTGAGACCAGGTCTAGCCCGTAGAGGTAGCTGCTCGTCGTCTCGTTCTTCGTCTCCTGGATGATGACGGGCAGGTAGGCGGCGGTATCCCAGACGTAGCTGGTTACTCTCACCGGGTCTTGCTCAACCGGCCTGACTTTGGTCTGCACCCGCAAACCATCGCCATTGTAGTCGATGTTGGCCGTGGTCGGGCAAAAGGGGGTCGATTGCGCCTGGTCGGCGACGAGGTCAACGTCATCCTCGTCGATGACCCCGTCCTGGTTGATGTCGTAGTGGTAGTCGTAGAGGCTGTCACCCTCGTCAGCGTCGCCCATCGCCGTGCTGTGATCCTCTACGATCTCCTCGTCATCCTCGTCCACATCGCCGTCGCCGTCCACGTCGTGGCAGGGGCCGCTGCGGACAGGTCGGTTATCGTAGTCGTAGATGGCCCACCAGGTGGCGGCGGTGTCGGCGCCGATGGAGCGCCAGTTGCCGTTGGCGTCGTAGTAGTAGGTGGGGCCCTCATCGATCTGTGTAAGCTGGTCGGCATCGTCGTACGTGTAGTCCAGCTCGTCCTGGCCATCGTCCAGCGTCAGGCGGTTGCCAGCGTCGTCGTAGGTGTAGTCGGTGGACGACTCGTCCGGGTAGGTGACGTTGGTCAGGCGGTAGAGAGCATCGTACACGTAGTCGGTGTCGCCGCTGCTGTCGGTCATCTGGGTGCGGTTGCCGACGTCGTCGAGGGTGTAGGCGTAGCTCGATACCGGCGTCCCGTCCTGCTCGTTGACCAGCGAGAGGAGGCGGCCAGCGTCGTCGTAGGTGCGGGTGGAGACGATCTCCGTGCTCGACGGGTAGGTGGTGGTGAGGAGGTTGCCTGCGTCGTCGTAGCCGTAGGAGGTGGCGTTGGCGGGATCCGCCCAGTCAGTCGCCGTGTCCAGCCGGTTGAGGTCGTCGTAGGTGTAGTCGACGACCCTGTCGTCGGGGTAGGTGATGGAGGTGCGGTTGCCGACGTCGTCGTATTCGTAGGCGACTGTCAGGTCGCCGGGCCAGGTGACGCTGGTCAGGCGGTTGACGTCATCGTAGTCGTAGGTGGTGATGTTCTCGTTGTAGGTGCTGGGCGGTGATAGGGTGACGTCGGTCATGCTGGTGCGGCGGCCGGCGGCGTCGTACTCGTACTCGACGTAGTAGTGGACGTCGGGGTACTGGATGTTGGTGAGGCGGTTCATCTCGTCGTAGGTGTAGTCGGTGCGCGTGTCGCGGCTCTCGTGGTTGGCGTCCTTGAGCCAGATGCGGTTGCCGTTGGCGTCGTAGCCGTACTCGGTGACGCTGCCCAGGGGGTCGGTCACCGTCCAGAGGCGGTTCAAGTTGTCGTAGGCGTAGGTGGTGGTCTTGCCGCGGGCGTTGGTGACGGATGTGCGGTTGCCGACGTCGTCGTAGGCGTAGTCGGCGGAGTCCATGAGGGTAAGGCCGTCCCAGTGCTCGACGCCGGTGAGCTGGTTGATGTCGCTGTAGAACTGCTTGGTGAGGAGGCCCTCGGCGTCGGTGCTCTCCGTCTGGTTGCCGGCGGCGTCGTAGTCGTAGGTGGTGACGTGGCTCAGGGGGTCGGTCACGGAGACGAGGCGGTTGAGATCGTCGTAGGCGTAGGTGGTTGTCTTGTCGCGGGCGTCGGTGGCGGAGGTGCGGTTGCCGTTGGCGTCGTAGGTGTAGGAGACGCTGTTCTCCAGGGCGTCGACGACCTCGATCAGGCGGTCGGCGTCGTCGTAGACGCGCTCCGTCAGGTTATCGTTGGCGTCGGTGACCGTCTCGAGGTTGCCCTTGGCGTCGTAGGTGAGGGTGGTGGTGTTGTCGAGCTCGTCGGTCACGGTGAGGACGTTGTTCTGGGCGTCGTGGGTGTAGGTGGTGGTGTGATCGAGCTCGTCGGTCACCGAGGTCTGGCGGCCGCCCAGGTCGTAGGTGGAGCTGGCCTCGCCGTCGAGGGGGTCGGTGGCCCCGGTCTGGTTTCCGTAGCTGTCGTACTCGAAGGTGGTGGTGTTCTCGCGGGCGTCGGTGATGGATGTGAGGTCGCCGTTGCCGCCGGCGTCGCGGCCCAGGTCGATGTGGGAGATCTCGGCGCTGTACTCGTCGAGATGGCGTATCTTGGTCAGGTTGCCGGCGGCGTCGTACTGGTACTCGACCTGACGGCCAAGCGGGTCGGTCTCCAGCGTCGGGTCGTTGTTGGCGTTGTAGGTGAAGGTCCACTCGTTGTCGAGGGCGTCGGTACGGCTGAGGACGTTGCCCTTGGCGTCGTAGGTGAAGGTAGTGGTGTGATTGTTCTGGTCTTCCACCGAGTTGCGGTTGCCGTTGGCGTCGTACCCGTACTCAACGACACCGTCCAGTGCATCTGTGATCTTCACAGTGCGGAAGTTGATGTCGAAGTCGTAGGTCGTCGCGTTCCCCCGCGGGTCGACGACGATGGTCTGGCCGGTATCCGGCTCGGGGTCAGGTGTCGGACAGTCGTAGCTGGGGTCGTAGATGCCGACGGGGGTGCCGTAGTAGATGCAGGTGACGCCGTCCACGGCGTCGGTCTGCTCGACGACGCGGCTGGCGGAGTCGTAGACGTTGGTGGTCTGGACGTGGCCCAGCGAGTCGGTGATGGTGAGCATACGATGGCCGCTGTAGGTGAAGCTGGACTCGCCGCCCTTGACATCGGTCACCGTCACCAGATCGCCGGCCCCGTCGTAGGCAAACTCGACGGTGCGGTCGAGGGGGTCGGCGATCTCGGTGATGCGGCCGGAGGCGTCGGTCGTGAAGGTGAGGGAGCGGTCGCCGGGGTCGGTGACGGAGGCGAGGAAACCGTTGCCGTCGTAGTCCACGGTGGTGGCGTTGTCGTTCCGGTCAACGATGCTTGTGAGTTTACCTGCAGCGCTGTAGTTGTAGCGTATTTGGGCCGTGGTGGTGAGGGTATAGGTTCCATTGCCGTTCTTGACGAGCGTGTCGAAGACACCGGTAGGTGGGGTGTAGCTTGAGCCTGACTTCGCAAAATAGACGCTGCTGCCTTGCGGATAGCGAACGGTCACGTCCCCGCTTGCCGCGATGTCCAGGCGCGTCTCGTAGGTGTGCGTCCACTTGCGGCCGAGGCTGCCGCTGTGGCTTGAGTGCGAGCTGTAGTAGCGGGTGAACTCCAACGGCACGCCGCGGCCGGGGATAGCCAGGTCTGTGTGCTGATGGGTGAAAGTGCCTGATGAGGTGTCCACGGGGTCCGGCGTATTGTTGCTGCCGCGGCGCGGCATTTCAGCGAGACTGATGGCGATGTTATCCACGCCGATCTCGCCCACCGACCCGATCTCTATCCGCACGTTCTTGCCGGGGCACGATCCTACGCTGAAACTCGCCTTCCGCCAGTCCCCTGCTCCGCGGACCATAGCGTACGTGGTCGACCTACACGTCTGCCCAGTCGAGGCGTCCTTCATGGTAAGCATGATGAAGTTGTAGCTGCCGCCAATGGGTTTCCACTCGACGGTGAGGTTCTGCGCGTTGCTGGGCATGGAAAGGGGCGAATAGGTTATCTTGTGCCCGTTCCCCATGTCTGCGTATTGGTCCCACGGCCCGCCGCTCGCCAGTTGGACGACGTAGTTGGGCACACCAGGCGTATCCCATCCTTGGATGACAACGTGCTGGATGCCGACGTCGTCAAACCCGAGCGTTCCGTTCGTATAGAACTTCAGCTTGATCAACTTCCCCTGCCAGTTAGTGATATTCCGTGTGCGCTGTCCCCAATCTGCCGGCGCTTGGGCATTCAGTATCAGTTTCGTTGTGTCCTGTTCCCATTGCTGAGTGCCCTCATTCCAGACCAGAACATACACGCAATAGTTGTTCGTTCCCCCAAAATACTTCTCAGACCAGGTAACGTTTTGGGCCGAGGCGTCTACTGTGAAGGCTGGGGAGGTCAGCGTGGATCCCTGAGCACCGACCTTGGCAAACGTGCCGCCGGGCCCGCCACTGCCCAGTTCTGGCACTCCGGCAGGCGTTTGCCACTGTGGCAGAATGACGTGCATCATGCCAAGATCGTCCAGCCCAAAGCTGCCGCTTGTGTAAAACTGTATCTGGATGTCCTTGCCGGCCCAATCGCTGAAGTTGACGGATTGGGTCGCCCATTCGCCCGATGCCGAGCCAAGAGAGATGATGGTAGTGGGGCTACCATCATAGATGACCTTGAGCTGAAAGTTGTTGTAGCCATCGAGGAGCGCGATCTGGAAGGTAAGCGTTTGGACGTCCGTTGGGACTGAGAACTCGCTTGAGGTGAGAGTCGCGCCTGTCTCAGTACGGGCGTAGCAACCGTTTGCCCCCCCGCTTTGCGCCGTCACGGTACCCCCAACCTGCCAATCGTTGAGATTGCAGTTGGGCTCAGTGCCGAAGCCGTTGTTTGTGGGAGGGCTTCCCGTTTCGTAGGAAGATTGAGAGAAGTCGCTGTTGGCGGGCGGTGTGCCCACGACCGCATCGGGGAGTTCGATGTCATAGTTCGCTGCAGCGAGAAGGGTGGCACTGCCTACCGCCTCAGCAGGTGGCGAGGAACGGGGCATGGTGGCACCCTCAATGCTGAACAAGAAAGCGACTACGAGGATGATGAGGGACAGCTTCTTCACGGCAGGCCTCCTTGCACTTGTGCTGCGGCTATCTTGCGGCGGTCGTCAGGCTCTCTTCAGTTCGCGATGGTAGGTACGCCGAGACGAGGGTCCGCAAGGTCTCGCAGCCGATCTAGGATACGAACTGTAATTTGCCGATAGGAAACCGAGAACTAAGCGAGCCACTACGATTCAGGTACGCTTGAGCGATCCTTGCGGCAGTCTACATTGCAAGTCATTCCTCTGTCAATACCTATTCGTAGTTTTTATGGCCCTCTTAGCGAAGTTCACATAACATATAGTCTTCTCATCGCTCGTAGGGAAACGGGGGCACGCGCAGGCTTGAGACTCTTCACCATGTCCGGATCGTGTGCGTCGCTCCAGCAGCACCAGGCGCTGACCCCTTGTTTGGCACGCACAGAGTCGGCCGAGTGGCCTTCAGCGGTTGTCTAGCGGAACACCTTACCGTTTCGGTAGCGGCGAGGAGCTGACCGTGGCGTCGCACCCGCGGGTGCGCCTGGTGACCTGAAATCAAACGTGCACTCCTGACTGGCTTTCAGGAGGTCGGAGGCTTCGTTACGTCACTCACCGTGCTGGCACCCATGGTTCACCTTGTTCTTGACCTCCTAGGAACCGCGTGAACGAAGGGCATCAAAGACCCGGACCATCGCCTCTGTATCTCGGCGGCAGTAGTCGAGCAGCGCCCGGCTCAGACGCTCTCGCTCGGATTCCTCCGTCTCCGGCGCGATCATCCGAGCGAAGGCCACGGAAGCATGTGCGCCCTCCTGGACCTCAAGGTCGTCATAGCTCAGGTTCGGGACCAGCGCCGGCAGGACTGCCTTGATAGAGAAGCTGCCGTGGAAGTCGGGGTGGTAGCAGTGAGCCCTAAGCAGTGCGAGGAGGTCCAACATGCGGCCATTGAGGGCCAGGAGGCGCTCGGAATACTGAGGGAACGCATCGGCGAGCTGCCTGATGATGGTCCCTTCATAGCTTGAGTATGTGACGATTGTACCTCTTGCGCCGATGGCATCAAGGAGACTCGTCAAGAAGGCCTTCCTTGGGTCGTCGGGTCCGTCGTGCAGGAAAGCACGGTGGCTCAGGCGTCCTCGTGAGTCCCGAATGTGCAGCGACCACTGGAAGGGGATGACCTGATAGGGGTGCGTCCCGGGATACAGGGGAAGTGCCGGGTTGAACGTCTCGAAGTCTAGGAAATTCAGAGGGTACCGGACAGCCCTCAGAGCCGAACTCAGTCCTGGCCCGAAGTAAGGCTCTCCTAGGATGACGCAATGGCGCACCCTCTGCTGAAGGAAAGAGAGCCCGGGGAAACCCTCGGGAATGTCTCGGATGGCTATGATCCCTGCGGAAAGAAGGCCTTCTATCAACGTCCGGCGAGCATTTGGGAGTTCCTCAACATGATGGTCGGGTGCCCCTTCACGACAGTGGCGGTAGAATTCGCAGCGGTACGGGTTCGAACACTGTCGGCCAATATCGACCGCGGGCGGGTCCCCGGCGCGCAGAACCTCATTCATTCTGGCGATTGCAGTAGGTACATCTGTTCGCATGAAGTCCTGCGCCTTGTCGTCGACATCCTCTAGCAAGAACAGCTGGGCCAGATCATAGTCCCCGCCACCGTATACATAGGCATTGTTGATGTGGAGCAGGTGGCCCTTGCCCATGGCAACGCCCGACCCCTTCAGCACATAGAGCTGAATAGCGACGTCAGGGATGTACTCCTCCTTCACGCTGGTGCCTGACTTGACCTCTACGAGGTCAAAAGTGGCCTCACGGGTCCTTGTGAGCATGTCGACCCTGATCCTCACGTCGTCGAATGTGAACGCTGCTTCAAAGAGTGCGGGCAACTCCGGATCTGCCATAGCAGCAGCCGTCGCCGCCATTGCGTCGTCGTGGCGGTAGTACTCCTCCTTAATCAGACGTCCATCGGGAAACCTCCGCCGAGCGAGGCGCCCGACGGCAATGCCGGTGTCTATTGCTGCCTGCTGGCCGACATCAGGGGGCTCGGCCAACTCCGGGGAGTAGCATTGCAGGTAGAGCCTCTTCAGGCACTGGAGGCCCGCCGCGAAGCGGCTCTTGGATAGTAGCGGAATCGTATCGCGAATCACAGGGAAAGCGGCCTGTTGAGGTTCGGATCTATGGACGAGCGACACGCAGAGCAAGCTTGGAACAGGATGCTGGCATGGCGGCAGAATAGCACAAGAAGAAAGGCTTTACAACGATGAAGCAATAAGGCTTGGTGGCAATTCCGGTCTCGTTGACCTGTTCGATTCACATGTCTGTCTTGTTCGACCACAGGTTGTGGGTATCTTCCGGCCGTTTGATTATCACCCGCTTCCCGGGCCAGCCGGATCAGACACAGAGCAAATGCTTTGCTTTCTTCATAGCACACCACGAGGACGAGCCAAGAGGAAGACGTGGGGACAACGCGGCGGGAAACCGTGCCCCCAAATCAAGCTGCATGGGGACGCGGGTCTAGCGAAGCCAGTACCTCCTCCCGTACCAGGCGCCAGCTGCCAACAGCAGGGCGCAGACAACCGCCGCTCCCACTAGAACGATGCTGGTTGCCTCCGAGGGGCCAAGCCCATCAGCCGCAGCCTCCGGCTCAAGGGACGGGAACTCCGCTACGCCTCCGACGGCTGGCCCAGGGGTGGAAGTAGGTGTAGCTGTGGGCGTGGCCGTTGGCGTCGAAGTAGGTGTAGGGGACGCCTCCATGTACTTGATCGTCACAGAGTCCTCGCTGGTGCCTGTGCCAGTCGAGCCCCCCGTCACCCAGACATCGCCCGCGCCGTCCACAGCCACGGCCAATGCCACGTCATCCAAGTTGGCTGGACCGTCATAGCGGGCCACCCACTGCTCATCGCCAGAAGTGGTATTGTCGTACTTGACAGTACAGTAATCAGGGATATCCTCGATGGTGCGGCAGTAGCCGGTAACGTAGGAGTTGCCGGCTGCGTCAACGGCTATGTCGTCGGCCCGGTCCACCGACCCGCCGTGGTAGCGTTGAAGCCAGACCGCATTGCCGTTGGTATCGTACTTGATCGTGGCGTAGTCCCATATGATCAAGCCATCGGAAAACCCCGTGACGTACACGTTTCGGGCGCCGTCGACGGCTATGCCTGTGGCCGTGTCGCTCCAGTTCGTGGGGCCATCATAGGTGCGAGGCCACAACCGATTACAGTTGTTGTCGTACTTGATGGTCAAGTAGTCGTAGAAATGGTCCGAACCTTCGGTCAATCCGGTGGCGTAGACGTTGCCTAGGTCGTCCACCGCGATATCGTAGGCAATATCGTAGTGGTTGCCCGGGCCGTTGTAACGGTCGAAGCATCGCTGCTCACCAGCGGTGTCGTACTTCACTGTGGTGAAGTCGTACTCGGTACCGGAGCCCCAGGAATGGCCAGTGACGAAGACGTTGCCCGCTCCGTCTACTGCTATCCCGGAGGCACCATCACCGACGTTACCCGGGCCGTTGTAGCGCTTCACCCATTGTGGGTTGCCGTTGGTGTCGTACTTGATAGTGACGTAGTCGGTGTTGGTGCCGGAGCCAACGGAAGAGCCAGTGACGTATGCTTTGCCGGACCCGTCCACGGCTATGGCTGTAGCCGTGTCGTAGCCGCTGGCCGTTCCATTGTAGACGCGCGGCCACATGAGGTTGCCGTCAGTGTCATACTTGATGGTCAGGTAGTCGTAGTCGTAGGAGGTCCCACCCCAGGACTGCCCGGTGACGTAAGCATTGCCCGACCCATCCACTGCTATCGCGGATGCCTGGTCGTCGCCGCTCCCCATTCCGTTGTACGTGCGGGCCCAGAGCTCGTTGCAGTTCGTGTCATATTTGACAGTCAGGAAATCATAGTCAGTCCCGTTCCATACGCGGCCCGTGACGTAGACATTGTCCACCCCGTCCACGGCAATGTCGACCCCCCTGTCACCGCCGTTGGCGGCCCCGTTGTAGCGGGCCAGGCAGGCCTCACTCACTGTGTCTAGAGACTCCGCTGGCACCAGCGGTCCTCCGCCCACTGCAAACGTTGTGGCGGCGAGCAAGCTCACCACCATCATGGTCAATGCCAGGGGGCCCCCACGAGGGAGGAATCTAGGCCTCAGTATCCGGGCTTTCACGCCATCACCTCCGGTGGTTTCTATCCGCTGCGCACCTAGCTGCTGAAGCGTCGCTAGAATACCTTGCGGCGCTTCCTTGCGTACCATCCCGTGACGACAATGGCGACTGCCGCACTCATGCCAGCAGCGGCGAGTGCTGCATAAATTCCAGCCCTCCAGCCCGAGCTGTCTGCATCAGTGCGAGACCCAGCAGCGACAGCGGCCGGCGGGAGCATGACAGCGCCCCCGACGCCTGGCGGTGCCGGAATGCCGGGCGTAGGTGTGATGCTGGGGGTCGACGTCGGTGAGATGGTCCCTGTAGGCGTAGGACTGGGCGTCAAGGTGATGGTCGGCGTGGGTGTGATGCTGTCGGTGGCCGTAGGTGTAGGCGTCACGCTGCCGGTGGCCGTAGGTGTAGGCGTCAGCGTGTTTGTGGGTGTTGGTGTTCGCGTATTCGTCGGGGTTGGGGTGAGAGTCTTCGTAGGCGTAGGCGTGGGGGTCTTCGTGGGCGTAGGAGTGAAAGTTCTTGTGGGCGTGAATGTCGGTGTAGGGGGTGGCGGCAGGCTGTTGCCAAAGTCGTTGTTGCCGAACACCTGGTTCCCCACGCCGAACCCAACGGAAACCGGCGAGGGGCTCCGGGTTTGTGTCCAGCCCGACTGGGTAATCTCCTCGATAGCATAGGTTCCGGGGCCGTGCCCATTCAAAGGACAGCTGTAGTAGCCGCTGGCGTTAGTCTGCATCTCACATATGACGCCTGAGGACTGGCCAACCAGCGAGCTCGTCCTGCGGACCCGGATGGTCCAGCCAGAAAGCGCTGGCTCTCCCGCATCCCAATACCCGTCGCCGTCAAGGTCGTTGAACTTGTGCCCGGAGATCGATGGTACGGGGGTTGTCTTTGCCTGGGTGAAGTTCGCGCAGACTCGTGCTATGAACGCGCCTTCGAAAGCCCATGTGTTGAGTGTCACACCCTGCGCGAACACACCATTGGTATAGCCGTAGGGCACGGTGCTAGTAACGCGATGGTAATCGAGCGGAGATACCGGACAAGTCGCCCCCGGGTGCGGCGAAGTCCCGTACTGGCAGGCCCCCCACGTCACGCCGTTCGACGTCGACACTGACGTCGTGGTCTCCGGTGCATACCACAAGAAGTTCATGCTCCAGCCCTGTGAAACGAAGTAGGAGGCGTTTGCCAGGAGCTGTGACCGGCTCATGTAGTTGCCCAATCCTGGGTCGAAAACGAATGTTCCTCGACATTCGGGCTGAGGATCGTTGGCCAGCTCCGCTTGTGTCTGATAGACACAGGCTGGGGCGAAGCTCATTGCGTCGAACCCGATCTCCGTACTTAAGTACGGCTCTCCGGTTGCATCACCGAGCCGCACGTTGGCTGTTGTTCCGGCTGGTAGTCTGTAATTGCCGATCGACTTCCAGCCAAGCACGGGTTGTTGATTAACTACGATGGTTGATACGCCAGACTGATGCGACACCTTGTACCGTGCGCTGCTCGTCCAGGCGTGAGGGGTTGGTATGTAGGGGGAAATCGTGTAGTAGCGAGTGCTTAGAATAGTGGGCCTCCACACGACATACGCCTCGTCAACGGAGGTCGCGTTGAGCGTGTAGTAGTAATGACCGAGATACCCACCGCTGGATGATTCGAGAAAGCCGCCAGATTTCGAGAACCCGGGGCCAAGGTCGTCAATTATGATCTGTCCGGTGATGGCAGTGCTTTTGTTCCCGCCACCAAGAACCACGAGCGCAACGAGAAAGACAGCGAAGATTTTGCCGACATTGAGATACCGCCGCATGATCACCTACTTCCTTGTTCAGGAGATGCTTGCCGGCCGGGGATTTCGGGGCAGAACCACCAGGTGGAAGGATTATGCGCTCCCCAATAACCATTTGTCAAGATTTGTTTGGACAACAGCCACAATGACTTCGAAGAGGCCCGACGTGGTGGACCCAGTGCATCACGGCAGGGCCTTGACAAATCCGGCAGATATTTCATGACAGACATGCAACCTGAAGATGGCCGACGGGAGCCCTCTCGGGCACCACCGCGAAGCATGCCCTGCCCATGACCTAAGACGTCAGGCCCATGTCATTGGGCTGGCCTGATGCCGCCCCCGACTCCACAGGCTCTTCCTCCGAATCTGAGCAGCCGCTGGAATGGACGCGAGGGTACCTGAATCCCTTTCAGGTGCACGAACCGGCCCCCAGGAATAATGCGCACTATGCACGCATAGTGTGCGTTCCTTTGCCGGTCTCCTTGAGGTTTGACTAGCGGAAATTGTGCGCCGGCGGGGCGACGAGCGAGTGGTCGACTCTTAGCGCTCGGAAGCTTTTGGCGACGACGTTGGTGATCCCCTCTCGCCGCTGCAACCGCCCCCTGACCAGCAGCAGTGGCTCCCCCTTGATGAGACTGCGTGACCCCTCGTATAGCTGCGGCTTCACGATCACGTTCGCCAGCCCGAACTCGTCCTCCAGCAGCAGGAACACGAACCCCTTCGCCGTCATCGGGTGCTGGAGGCAGACGACCAGGCCGGCGATCTCGACGGTCGACCCGTCTGGCAGGCTCTCCAGGTGCCGGCTGGAGACGACTCCCTCGTGTAGCGTGCGCCGGACGAAGGCCAGCGGATGATAGTTGGGTGAGAGCCCGAGGTTGCCATACTCGGCGGCCATCCGCTCCCAGGCGGTCATGTCCGTCAGCTCCACCATGTCCTGCTCGATGGGCATGGGAAGCGACATCTGGCCGTCTCGGGGCCGGATGACCAGGCCTGCTTCCCACATCGGCTCTCGGCGGTTGGCGGCGAGCGACTCGAACGCCCCCACCGACGCCAGGTTCTCGACAGCGGTCTGCGAGAGCTGCGTCCGGTTCATGAGCTCCCACACCGACCCGTATGGACCGCTGCGCCGTCGCTCCTCCTCGACAGCCTGTGCTGCCCTCTCGCCGATGCCGCGCACATAGCCGAGGCCGATGCGCACGGCGTCGCCTGCCCCAACAGGCGCATCCTCCACCGTGCACCTGGCGCCGCTGCGGTTGATGTCGGGGTTCAGCACCGCTGTCCCGTGGCGCTTGGCGTCGTTCGTGAAGACGTGCGGGGCGTAGAAGCCCATCGGCTGGGCGTTGAAGAGAGCGCAGTAGAACTCGGCGGGGTAGTAGCGCCTGAGCCAGGCCGACTGGTAGGCGAGCACGGCGAAGGCGGCGGCATGGCTCTTGGGGAAGCCGTACTCGGCGAAGCCCAGCAGCTTGTCGAAGACCATCCGCGCCGTCTTCTCATCGACGCCGCGGGCCAGCGCCCCCGACCGAAACTGCTCCCAGAAGCCCTGCATCGCCTCGCGTGAGCGTTTGCGGCTGATCGCCCGTCGCAGCGCCTCCGCTTGGCCGGTGGTGAAGCCTGCCAGCGCCATCGCCACCTGGAGCACCTGGTCCTGGTAGATGATGACGCCGAGCGTGTCCTTCAGCGCCCCCTCCAGCGACGGGTGGTCGTAGGTGACGGGCTCCCGCCCCTGCTTGCGCTGCACGAATGGGTGCACAGCCTTGCCCACGATAGGCCCTGGCCGGACGATAGCCACCTCCTGCGTCAGCTCCTCCAGCGAGCGGGGGCGTGTCCGTGGCAGGAGCTGCATCTGGGCGCGGCTCTCGATCTGGAAGACGCCGATGGTGTCGCCGGCGCCGATCATGTCGTAGACAGCGTCGTCGGCGTAGTCGATGCGGCTGAGGTCGACGCAGCGACCCTGGCGCTCGGCGATAAGCTCCACGCACTCCTCGACCAGCGATAGCATCCCCAGGGCCAGGAAATCGACCTTGATCATGCCCGCGTCATCCACCGAATCTTTGTCCCACTGGCAGACATAGCGGCCGGGGATGCCCCCCTGCTCGATGGGCACCAGCTCGGCGACTGGCTCGAAGGAGATGATCATGCCGCCCACGTGCTGCGAGAGGTGGCGCGGGAAGCCGTCGATCTCCGCCGCCAGCCGCACTAGGTCGCGCCAGAGGGGGGCGTTCACCTTGTGGCGGAACTCGGGCAGGCGCGCCATCTCCTCCGCTAGGTCATGGGCTCCCCAGGCGTCGACCCGCTTCGCCAGCTTGTCCAGCCCCGGCTCCGGCAGTCCCAGCGCCTTGCCCACGTCGCGGACGGCGGAGCGTAGCTTGTAGGTGATGATCTCGCCCACCAGCGGCGCGTGGTCCGGCCCGAACTCCTCGTGCACCCGCAGGATCAGCGCCTCCCGGATGTCGCGGGCGAAGTCGAGGTCGATGTCCGGCACCGACGTCCCCTCCTCGTTGAGGAAGCGGCCGAAGAAGAGACCGTAGCGCAGGGGGTCGACGTGCGAGAGACCGATGAGATAGCAGATGAGCGAGCTCACTGATGATCCGCGACCCCGTCCCGGCGGCAGCCCGGCCACGGCGCGGGGTGAGCCGCCGCGCACCTTCGCCGCCTCCTCACGCGCCATCTCCAGCAGACGGCGGTAGACAAGGAAGAAGCCTGACAGCCCCCGCCTGCGCACCAGCGCCATCTCCTCGCGCAGGCGGGCGTCCACCTCCGGCGTGATGCGCCCGTAGCGCTCCCGGGCGACCTCGTGGCAGACGCGCTCCAGGTGAGTGTCGACCGTCTCGCCCTCGGGCACCGGGTGGTCGGGAAAGCGATAGCCGAGGTCGCTGGTGAGGTCGAAGGTACAGCGCTTGGCGATGACGAGGCTGTTGGCGAGCGCATCCGGCCACTCGGCGAATAGCGACGCCATCTCGTCAGGCGACTTCAGGTAGTACTCGGAGTTCTCGCGGCGCAGGATGTGGGAGGCGTCGAGCGTCGTGCGGTGGCGGATTGCGACCAGCACGTCCTGG
>Ga0315553_10000616_pt1 | contig 30986 bp, 24 predicted proteins | sample SalMarSW160140MG_FD_203099 | JGI IMG/M metagenome (GOLD analysis project Ga0315553, IMG submission 203099) | Salt marsh sediment microbial communities from the Plum Island Ecosystem LTER, Massachusetts, United States - Salt Marsh Sediment SW1601-40 ... | reverse complement strand
ACGAGATCTTCGACAATCCACTGCACCCCTACACCCAGGCGCTCTTGTCGGCAACACCGTCTCTGGATCGCGAATTCCGGCAACGGCGCCTCATCCTGAGCGGTGGCGTGGCCGACCCTGCCAATCCACCTCCAGGGTGCGTTTTCCACCCGCGCTGTCCCACAGCGACCGACATCTGTAGTCAGCGGGAGCCGCAGCTAGTGGATGCAGGAGACGGTCACATGGTGGCCTGTCACCTTTGAGTTCGCCAGGGGCAGCTACTGAGGCTGGTATCAGCTTACACCGTCCGGGTGCAGGTCTGATAGGCACAAGCCTCGATACTGCGCGGCCAAGTGATGCCACAAGGCAGAAAGGGGTGATGCTAGCTACCAGAAGATGAATCATGCCGTGTCCTAGTATTCTGGCACAATCATGCGTCAACGTAAGGAGGGCAAGACAAGATGCACAAGTCAATCTCGATTGGGATCATAGCGATCGTGGTGCTGGGCCTCACGCTGGTCGGTTGCGCGCAGCCCGTCGCTCCTACTAAGGAGGCGCAGGATACCACTGTAGCACCAGCACCAACGCCCACCGAGTCACCGGCCGAAGCCAAGATCGCCACCTACATCACGTGGCAAGATTTCATCGACTTGGATCCGGCGTACGCGTTTGCCAGCGAACCTCCTGTCCTGAATCAGTGCTATGAGAACCTCGTATGGTACAACCATCCTGGCAGTGAAGAGGTGCTGCGGCCCGGCTTGGCCACCAAGTGGGAATCAAACGAGGACGCTACGGTGTGGACTTTCTATCTGCGCGAGGGTGTGGAGTTCCAAGATGGAACGGCGTTCACCGCTGAGGCCGTCAAGGCTACCTTCGACTACTATGTCTCGCACGAGGGCGAGGGATGCACCTGGATCTGGGGCGCTATAGAGAAGATGGAGGTCGTTGACGATTACACCGTTAAGTTCCATTTGTCCAGCCCAGCGGCTGTCGACCTGATGGCTTCGGGACCCTACTGCGCCGGCATAATGAGTCCCAAGGTTGTCGATAAGCCGAAGGAGTGGTTCGACTCTGGCCATTGCGTTGGCACTGGCCCCTATACCATCGAATCATTTGAAAGGGGACAACGCCTCGTCATGACCCGATTCGAGGGCTATTGGGGAGGGTGGCAAGAGAATCAGTTCGACAAGCTCGCATACGAGGTGGTTGAGGACCAAGCTGTGGGTCTTCAGATGATCGAGGGCGGCATAGCAGACTTCTACAGAGATGCTCCTGCCGACAAGATCGCATCGCTTGCGTCCATGGAACACCTATCCGTGTATGTGCAACCGTCCATGCAGCACATGATGTTCATGCTGAATACCACCAAGCCACCGCTGGACAACAAGCTAGTCCGGCAAGCTATTGCGTACTCCTTCCCCTATGATCAGTACATTGAGAGGACCGAGGAATTCTACACTCAATCGCGAGGCGCCGTGCCGCAGACGTTGTGGGGACATGGTGAAGACCTCTATCAGTACCAGTACGACCCGGGGAAAGCGAAGGAGTTGCTTGCGCAGGCCGGCTACCCGGATGGTGGGTTCACGCTAGAACTCAACTTCATGGCTAACTGGCCCCAGGAGAGTTGGGCGGTCGAACTCTGGGCCATCCCGCTCCAAGAACTGGGCATTGAGCTGGAATCGCGTGGCATGGCCTTCGAGTCCATGTGGGAACTCGCCCAGGCGGACCCCACGACGGCGCAGGACATCTTCCCGGTCATCTGGTGGCCCAGCTGGCCCACTCCCTATGACCCGCTTTTCAGCTTGTACCACTGCGAGGACGAACCTTTCTGGAACCTCTCCTACTACTGCAACCCTGACTTCGATGCGATGATCGATGGGGCGAACGAGCTAACCGTCAGTGATAGGGAAGCGGCCGAGCAGATGTTCATCGATGCTCAGGAGTACCTGATCGACGACTGTCCCGCGATCTTTGTCTGCGATTTCCCGGAGGTCTGGGTTGTCAGCTCGGACATTGAAGGCATATTGGTAAACCCAGCCTACCCCTATGTGGTGTTCTTCCACGAGGTAACCACGACGAGATAGACAATCGAGAGTGTGTGAACCTATGGCTCTAGGGTATGCAAACTGCTTTCATACCGGGCGATGAGTATGGCCATTCATCGATGCCTTCGGTGGACCGACTCGTACGCCATGCTGTCAACCGGTGGACATTGCTCCTCGAATGGTGGTCCCGGCTCTGCGCTTCTCGGGGTATATCAGGGCGACATGGTGGCCGAGGCGTGAGCACCAGGCATGTGATGCTGCTTCACTGCCGGCTTCAGGATAGCGTGATCAGCCACGATCGCTGGGAATATGCACCTGGCTCGTCCCAGATCGATCGCTAACATCGACGAGTTCGGGAGATCAGAAATGCTCCGGCAAGAGACACCGTTCTGAGGTCCCACGGATGGCCACTCAAGAGCCCGAGGATAGCTAAGAAATGGGAAAGGCAAGAATGCGAATTAAAATCCCAACGGCGATAACGGGCCCGTTGGCAAGCGTTGAGGACGACACTAAGCAGTGGTTGGCTCTGGCGAGCCCGGGTACTGAAGTCCAAGTTGTTCCGGTGCATGCCAAGGGTCCAGAAACGATAGAGTCGATATACGATGCTGCCTTCTATGGCCCCTCGCTACTAGAAGAGATCAAGACGGCTGAAGAGCAGGGTTTTGACGCAGTCATCGTGCCCTGCATGGCGGATCCAGGGCTTCATGCAGGGCGCGAGATAGCGAGCATCCCGGTGGTCGGGACCGCGGAGAGTTCGTTCTTGCTGGCTATCGCTCTGGGTCACAGGTTCTCGGAGCTGGAGCCGACAAGAGAGGGTTTGGCGCTGACCAGACAGTTGCTGCTGATGTACGAGTTCGAGAAGTTCGTGGCATCCCTGCGCGTGCTGGGACTCAGCGTAGAGGAGATCCGCTCAGGAGACAAGGGGGCCGTGAAGCAGGCCATCCTTAGGGAGGGCAGGAAGGCCGTGGAGGAGGACGGGGCCGATGTGATCGTCTTGGGGTGCACCTTCATGGCCGGAATAGCAGAAGAGGCTTCCGAGCAACTCGGGGTGCCTGTGATTGATCCCCTGGCCGCAGCCATGGGGTTTGCCGAGATGCTGGTGCGGCTGGGATTGTCTCATAGCAAGGAGGCCTACATGACGCCGTCTCCAAAGAAGATGACCTAGTGTTGTCTGAAGCCAGGCATCCGATTGTCACGGCGACTTGTGACGTTGGCCGAGGATATCGGCCAGAGGCAGCTGCTCGTGCTGGTGTCAGCCCATGGCGTCGGATGCCGGTCCGACGAGCTCGAAGCCTCAATACTGCGTCGCCAAATCACGCCACAAGGTAGAAAGGGGTGATCCTAGCTGCTAGAAGATCAGTGATGCCGTAGCCCTAGGAGTCTGACACGAACAACGAGCACAACAAGGAGGATGATGGATGTTGAGGAGACTATGGGCACCGATGATACTCGTGATGGTGGTTGCCCTGATGCTGGCGGGTTGCGCACCAACAGCACCGCCATCCGAGCCCGAAGCCACTGAGGCGCCGCAGGCCACCCAGGCCCCGACAGAGCCTGCACCGAGCGGCGAACCAAAGGTTGTCACCTTCATCATGTGGCAACAGTTCGTTGACCTGGACCCAGCTTATGCCTTCGCCAGCGAGAACGTCGCGCTGAACCTGATCTATGAGAACATGGTGTACATGAACCCTCCAGGTGCCGATGAGATGCTCCGACCTGGACTGGCCACTAGCTGGGAGACGAACGAGGACGCAACCGAGTGGACCTTCCACCTGCGCGAGGGCGTGACATTCCAGGATGGAGAGCCGTTCAACGCGGAAGCCGTGAAAGCTACCTTCGAGCACTACTGGTCCGCGGAGGGAGCCGGGTGCAGTTGGATCTGGTCCGCGGTGGAAGACGTCGAGGTGGTCGACGAGTATACAGTCAGGATGAAGTGCAGCTATCCGGCGGCTCTTGACATCATCGCCACGTCAAGCTACTGCGGTGAGATCATCAGCCCTGCCGTCACAGATGAGCCGAAGGAGTGGTTTGACGAAGCTAGAGGTTTCGGCACCGGGCCCTATATGTTCGAGTCGTATGACAAGGGGCAGCGAATCATCCTGACCCGTTTCGACGACTATTGGAATGGCTGGGCGGACGATCAGTTTGACAAAGTGGTCTTCGAGATCGTTGAGGATACGGTGCAGCAGCTGCAGATGATCGAGAGCGGAAACGGCGACATTCTGCGCGAGATACCCCCAGACAAGATCGCTCAGCTGCAGGCGAACCCAAACCTCAAGGTGTACATAGACCCGTCGTACGTGCACTTTCAGTGGCTGCTCAACACGCAGAAGGCGCCTACGAACGATCCGCTCGTCCGGGAGGCACTGGCCTACAGCTACCCTTATGACGAACTGGTCGAGGCGGGAGGGGGTATCTACACACAGTCGCGGGGTGCAGTGCCCGCGGCGATGTGGGGCCACTGTGAAGACTGCTTCCAATACTACTATGATCCCGACAAGGCGAAGCAGCTACTGGAAGAGGCCGGCTATCCTGATGGTCTCACCCTCGAGGTGACTTATGTTGCAGGTGCCGCTGGGCAGGCCAGGGCTGCGGAGCTCTGGGTCTACCCCGCCTCCGAGGTGGGGATTGAGCTGGAGATGAAGGGTATGACTTTCTCGGCCATGTGGGAGTACGCGAAGCAAGACCCCCAGACGGCCCAGGATATCACCGTGCAACAGTGGTGGCCTACGTATGTGACGCCCTACGATCCGCTGTACTCTATGTACCACTGCGAGGAAGAGACCTTTTTCAACCTAGACTACTACTGCAATCCGGACTTTGACGAGATGATCGACGAAGCAGACAGGTTGACCGGCCTGGACCGCGAGGCTGCCGAGCGGATGTTCCAGGAAGCGCAGGAGACCCTTATTGAGGACTGTCCGGCGATTTGGGTCATGGACTACGCGGAAACCTTCGCCACCAGCGCTGATATCGACGGCTTTGTCAGCAACCCCGCGTATCCCGGCGTTGTATTCATCTACGATCTGACGACGACTCAATAGTCAAGTGGGGTGAGCGCTCGGACCAACGCTGACGATCAACCATCTAGGGCCGATCGGTGGTGACTCCGGTCGGCCCTTGCCTTCGATCCAGTGGCACGGAGCCGTGGCCAGAGTTGAGTACAGCATGACACGGCTCATGGTTGCCGTTCGGGTCCTGGCGGCTGTTCTGATAGATTACATGTGTCATCGCCCGCCCGATCCCTTGTTCGCGGGTTACTGTGTCACAGACTTGGAAGCAAGGAGGTTGTGACCATGGAACTTATGGAGGCAATGCGCACGCGCAGGAGCGTACGTCAGTGGAAACCGGACCCGGTGCCAGACGAGAAGCTGGAGGAGTTGGTAGAGGCCGCGGCAAGGGCCCCGAGCGGCGGCAATACCCAGCCGTGGGCTTTCGTCGTCATTCGGGATCGAGCAAGGCTGAAGCGGCTACGCGCGGCTGCCCCGGGGATAGCCGGCCGAGCGACGGCCGTCGTCCTCATCTGTTTAGACAAACAGCGAGCAGATGTGGGACCGGGCACAGCGGAGTACGACATGGTACACATGACTCTGGGTGCGGCAATGCAGAATCTGCTTCTGGCGGCCCACGGACAGGGGCTCGGCGCGTGCGCGATTGGCTCCTTCCACCTCGCGTCACTCCGCTCCATCGTATCGCTGCCCCCCCATCTGGAGTTGAAGCTGCTCGTCGCCTTGGGATACCCCATCAGCCAGCCAAACGCACCCCCGCTTCGCCCTTTGGATGAGGTCTGCTTCTTCGAGGAGGTTGGCACCGTTGGCGAACACTGAGGAATTGAGGGAGGAACTCCTCCTGTTGATCGGGTTCTTGCTGACCAGCGCGCACGGCCTGTTCGATGAGCCACAAAGCTATGGGCCCGCTCGTCTACTAGAAACCGCGGGTCGGTTGCTCGACATGATGGAGGAGCAAGGCATGCTCGATGACTCCCTCCGAGAGGAGAAAGCGGCGATCGATGATGAGCGCTACGGACCTATAGACGAGGAGGGTTTCCCGGACAGAATCGACCACCTGGCGCTGAGGTGGACCGAGTCGATGGCGGACAGATTCTGAGGGAGAACGGACATCCGCAGTTCATTGCATGGCGCCTACGGTCGAACCCTTCCCCACTGTTGCTGGGCAAGGCTGGCCTTCAAACCATCCAGGTAGCTGGCGAGGGCTCGCATTCCTAGGTGGAGCGCGGATCGCCAGCCTGGATTCTAGAGAGGAATGCGCCGTAGGCCCGATCAAGCACCAGCGTGTCACGCAGAGCGGCTCCCCCGGCCTTGACCACGAAGGCCATCTCGGTGACGCGTTTGCCGAGACTCTCCGCTGCAGTGACGGCAACCTTCGCGTCAGCCTCTCCTCTCTCGTACAGAAGGCGAAGGCTGTTCTCACCTAGCTCTTGCCGGGTCCATCCTGCTGCGCCCAGGTACGATTGCCATGGGTCCCCAGCAACGGGGATGCAGCCCATCAGCACCGCGTGGTTGATCAGCGTGGTCATCGCCTGCTCCTGGCCAGAGAAGAGGCAGTCTCCCTGCGCCACAACACCCACCGCCTTAAGGAGCTTCGACACTCCATCCTCTTCCTCGACACAGAGGGTATTGCCTAGCCGGTCTAGGAAGCACTTCAGTTGCCCCGGGATGCCCATGTGGTAGACAGGTACCGAGTAGATGATCGCGTCTGCTGCCATCCACGCGTCACGCAACTCCTGGAAGTCATCTCTTATCGCACAGTCTCCTAGCTCCTCACACCTGAAGCACGAAACGCAAGGACCGATCTTCTTCCCTGCAAAGGAGTATAGATCACTCTCCACCTGCCCGGCAGCGACGCCACCGGCCGCAGCGATCGATCGCTCCAATAGATACCGGCTGTTGCCACGTTTCCTTGGACTGCCGCAGATACCCAGCAGCCTCACTGTTTGCATAGAGATCCTCCTCTCGCTAGGCGCAGAATTATCAACGGCGACTCTCTCATCCGTTGTGCTGATCTCCCCTGCTCCTCGGGCGCCCGATGCGGCCTCTCACCTAGGCACTCGGTCCAGTCGGGCTCGCGTCTGTCACTAGCCGTCATCCCCCACCTCCGCTGATCGAACCGCCGAGGTCGGAACAGATAGACTTGAGCCCCAACGCAGCGAGTACCTCCTCCGTGGGGCGCCCCGTCTCTTTGTCCCACCCGTGCAGACCGTAGTACTCATCAAGCATACGATCCATCTCCGCCTGTGAGGTCACACGGCCCGCGTTGGGCCCCTCCTCGAGAGGTTCGTGCATCATGCGCCAGGGCAGGTGTTGTTCCATGCTCCGCTCGGCCCCCTGCCGCACATTGAAACAACGCTCGAGAGTCACTATCCGGCGGCCTGCCCGCATCAGCTCCTCAGAATCGATCTCGATCCCCCAGGTTGCACTCAACAAGGCAGCCATTCTGTTCGGGGTCATCATGTACGGACCCACCGTCACCTGCATACATACACCCAGCGCATCCGAGACCGCCTGACAGTCCTCGTGCCAACGCACTAACTCAGCCTTCTTGTCGGGCGAGTGTGGCACAGCATATCGCTCGTCGCCGCAGACCTCTCTGACCAAGGCACGGGCTTCGGGGGTGCCGCCAAACTCGGCCATAGGCTGCGCCGCCAGATGGTCAGGGCCACGCGGGTTGATGGCGAAGCCCAGCGCATATCCTTTTGCCGATCGAGCATCAGGGCTCGACTGCTCCAGGCCCCGGGCCTGCATGGCCCACTTCCATGAGTCTCCACCCAGCTCCGTCGCTGCCCGCTGGCTACCCTCGGCGAGAAGATCACCCAGAAGACCCTCTCGCCTGGCAATGCGGGCGATGAGCTCCAAAAGAACCTCCGCGTTGCCGAACTCCAAGTCCAGCCCATCGGCCTGTTGAGGACTGATTAGTCCCTTCTCGTAGCATTCCATGGCCCAGGCGATGGTGAAGCCGGTTGACAGCACGTCGAGCCCAAGGTCATCACACAAGGCGCTGGCCTCCAACACAGCGTCGGTATCCGTGACGCCACACTGTGTCCCCAAGCCGATCAAAGGCTCCGCTTCCGGCAGACTGGCCCGCAGCGGTCCGTAGGGGCTGGAATCGTTGCTGAGGAAATGACGACATCCGATGCCGCAAGCGCTGCACGCCAGCCCGGCGCGAAAGTAGCCCAGCTTCGCCATGTGCTGCCCGCTAAGCTGCTCCGCCTCTTCCACGGCGATACGTCGAAAGTTATAAGCACCGACTTCCCCTGCGCGGGCCCACTCCGGCATCATGCCCGGGATGCCATACTCCCTGGTGAGAATGGCCGTTTCGTCAGCTACCACCTCATCGTTGACCGCCTTGGCCACGCCAACGAACCGGGCCACATCCGCCACGGGAATGCCTCCAGAACCCCGCACGGCGATGGCTTTCAGTTTCTTGGCGCCCATCACTGTGCCAATGCCGCCGCGACCCGCCGTGTTGAAGCGCCCCAGAAGGATCGCCCCGTACAGAACGCCGTTCTCGGACGCCGGCCCCACGACCGCGGTCTGTATCGCTTCGTCACCCAGCTCAGCCTTGAGCGCATCTTCGGTCTCTGCGGTCCCTTTGCCCCATAGTGACCTGGCGTCTCGTATCTCCACCCGATCCCCGTCTATCCACAGGTGCACCGGGTGATCCGACGCGCCGGTGATCACTACATGGTCGTATCCCGCATACCGTAGCTCGGCTCCCCAGTGACCGCCTGCATTGCATTTCAGATACCGATCGGTGAGCGGGCTCTTGGAGGTGATCGTCGTACGCGCCGCGGCCGGCGCCATCGTGCCTGCAAGCACCCCAGGGCTGAAGATCAGCAGGTTACTTGGGCCCAAGGGAGCGGTGCGTGGCGTCACCCGCTCGTAGAGGAGCCTGGCCGCGACCCCGCGGCCACCTATGAACTGACGCACATCGTCGGCGCACACATGTTCCAGGTCTATACGTCCAGCACTAAGGTCAACCGTGAGCACTGCCTGCTCAACAGAGAGTGCCATCCAATCTTCCCTTCCTAGATGCCCAACGTAGCGGCGTGGTCAGATACAGGCCAGCTTCAACCTAGTAGCCGATGATCTCCTTCTCTGGCGGTTGGGGATAGGTTCTCTTGCTGTGAGAGAGTCCCATGCCGGCCAGTGCCTCAGCGAGCTTGAAGGCCAGCATACCGGGGTCGATAACTGGGACATCAGCGATGCCTTGTGCCGTTAACCCCTCCTCCACATCCCTGGCCAGACCAGCCATGCCGGTGCAGCCGAAGATGATCACGTGAGCTCCGTCCTCTCTCACTGCCTTCACTGCCTGCTCCACCAGCGCACCGACCAGCCTCTCCCGGTCATCTTCCAGCTCGAGAACCGGGATGTTCACTGCTCTAACCGACGCCAGGTGTGTCGTCAGGCCTGCCTGCCCCGCGTGTTCGTAGAACGGCGGGGCATCTGTGTCAAGAACCCCTACCACCGAGAACCTGTGTCCCAGCATGGCAGCCACGTGCATGCCGGTCTGTGCAGGTCCGATTACCGGAATCGAAACCATCTCCCTCGCTGCCTCCATCCCAGGATCGTCCATGCAGTTGGAGACCACAGCGTCCATGCCATCTTTCTCCGCCTCTACAACCTTCCGTACCACATCGGGCGCTGCCAAGGCCGCCTCGTATCTTGATTCGATAGAAGCTGGGCCTTGGTCCAAGTGGACTACACTCAACTCCGTGTCCGGTGACGCCACCCTCGAGAACTCCTCTATGGTCGTCGCGTCAAGCCCTTCGGTAGTCACTGGTTCTATCACTCGAATCTTCATAGTGATTCCCTATGTCCTTTCTGTCTGGGCGCTGCAGTTGCTCATATCACCTAGCGTGCTTGCCAACGGGTTCTCAACCGCTGTCTACACGGCCTATCGCGGGTCACCACCGACGTGCGGCGCGCAACGCCCCACGGTACGTTCCGACCTGTTGCTGAGATGCGCGATGAATCCCGTGGCGGTACCCTTGAACTGCTATGCGCCCTTCTAATACCCGACGATCTCCTTCTCGGGAGGAAGTGGATAGGTCCTCTTGCTGTGGGAAAGCCCCATGTCTACGAGGGCCTCAGCAACCTTCACGGCCAGGAGCGCTGGGTCGATCACCGGGACATCAGCGATACCCCGCTGCTTCAGACCCTTCTTCACGTCGCCGGCCAGGCCAATCATGCCTGTGCAGCCGAAGACGATCACATGGGCCCCGTCATCTCTCACCGCCATGGCCGACTGCTCCGTCAAAGCCTTGACTACCCTCTCGGTGTCTCCCAGCTCCAGCACTGGTATGTTCACGGCTCGAACCGACGCCAGCCGCTCTGCTACCCCCATCCTGGCCGCATGGCGATCGAACATGGGGGCAGCGCTGTCCAGCATAGTGATCACCGAGAATCTGTGTCCCAGCATCGCCGCGACGTGCATCGCCGCCTCGCCTGGGCCGATCACCGGTATGGAGACCATCTCCCGAGCTGCCTCCAGGCCTGCATCGAGCATGCAGTCGATGATCACCGCATCGACGCCATCTTTCTCGGCTTCCACTACTCTCCTCACTACGGCCGGCACAGCCACGCCTACATCGTACCGTGACTCGATCGAGGCCGGTCCCTTGTCCAAGAGGGCCACGCTAATCTCCGTATCCGAGCGAGCGCCCGGTGAATACTGCTCAAGGCCCAAGGCCTCAAACTCCTCTGTGATACTAGGGACTACCACTCGGATCTTCATGCTGGTCTTGTCCTTTCTGCCACATTCTCATGGCCAGACCAACGGCCCGTCGCGCACCATAGGCGCCTTCTGCCTGCACCCAACAGACCAAGAGTCGCCTGATCGCCGACCCCAACTGCCTGGCAGGCGATGCAACGCACTCCCGGCGAGCAGTGTATGATCGTTCGCGGATGGCACGTGCCGGATGACGGTCATCCCAGGCTCAGTAACCGACGATCTCCTTCTCAGGCGGAAGTGGATAGGTCCGCTTGCTGTGAGAGAGCCCCATGTCCACGAAAGCCTCAGCCACTTTGACGGCCAGGAGCGCTGGGTCGATCACCGGCACATCGGGGATGCCTAGATCCTCCAGGCCCCTCTTCACGTCGCCGGCCAGGCCAATCATGCCTGTGCAGCCAAAGACGATCAAATGGGCCCCGTCATCTCTCACCGCCATGACCGACTGCTCGGTCAGGGACTTGACTACCCTCTCAGTGTCGCCCAGCTCCAGCACCGGTATGTTCACGGCTCGAACCGATGCCAGCCGCTCTGCGACTCCCATCCTGGACGCATGGTCCTCGAACATGGGGGCAGCGCTATCCAGCACCGTGACTACCGAGAATCTGTGTGCCAGCATAGCCGCGATGTGCATCGCCGTCTCCGCTGGCCCGATCACCGGTATGGAGACCATCTCCCGAGCTGCCTCCAGACCCGGATCGGCCATACAGTCGATGATTACCGCATCGATGCCATCTTTCTCCGCCTCCACGGCCTTCCTCACCACGTCCGGCACAGCCACCATCTCATCATACCGTGACTCGATGGAGGCCGGCCCCTTGTCCAAGAGGGCTACGCTGATCTCCGTATCCGCACGAGCGCCCGGCGAATACTGCTCGAGGCCCAAAGCCTCGAACTCTTTCGTGATACTGGGTATGACCACTCGGATCTTCATGCTAGATTCGTCCTTTCCCTTGGCCTGTCACGGGGAGCCCGCCCTGCCGACTGGCACCACAGTCCCGCGTCTCCTGTCTGGGTCCTACTCCGAGAGGCACTCCATCCCCGCCCATGTGCTTCCCGACGGGCGATGCAGCAGCTTGTTCCAAGAGCGTGTGCCACCACCGGCAGACGGGGCTGACTGGATGATGCACATCTCGCCGCTAGTAGCCGACTATCTCCTTCTCCGGCGGGGTTGGATAGCTCCTCTTACTATGCGAAAGTCCCATACCCGCCAGGGCCTCCGCAACCTTGAGGGCGAGTATCGCCGGATCGATCACCGGGACGTCGGTGATACCTTCCCTCCTCAGGCCCTTTTCCACATCCTGGGCCATGCCGGCCATGCCGGTGCACCCAAAGATGATGATATGCGCCCCGTCGTCCCTCACCGCCCTGGAGGATTGCTCCACGAGGGCTTTCACGGTCCTGTCGCGATCTTCTAGCTCAAGAACTGGTATGTTGATGGCCCGCACCGAAGCCAATCGGTTCTCCAGGCCAGCCTTGGTCGCATGATCGTAGAAAGGTCTGACGTCCGCCTCGAGAACGCCGATCACCGAGAACCTGTGCCCGAGCATGGCTGCTACCTGCATGGAGGTCTCGGCAGGTCCGATGACCGGAATGGAAACCATTTCACGAGCCGCTTCCACTCCGGGATCATCCATGCAGTTGGCGACCACAGCGTCCATGCCGGCCTGCTCTGCCTCTACTATCTTGTCTACCACGCCGACCGCCGCCAAGGCTGACTCGTAGGTAGACTCGATGGAGGCTGGCCCCTTGTCCAAGAACACAGCGCTCAGCTCCGTGTCAGGGCTAGCCACGGGCGACAATTGCTCAAGCGCTGTTGCGTCAGCCTCCTTGCGGACAACTGGTTCTATCATTCGTATCTTCATATCTGGTTTCCCCCAAACTCCCCAAGTAACCAGTCACGACAGCCAGGCCCCGGCGAACAAAGCAGGCGTCTATCTATCGTACGAGGCGCTCGTCCTGTCCTCAGCAGTACGCTGCGTCCTCAATCCGTCTGGCCAGGGTTGCGCCCCTGCTATCTCCCTTTCATCAGTTCCTCGATAGGCACGTAGTCGATGTCGAAGCCGAAGTAGCGGGGACCGGACGCGTGGTCGAGACCAAACTGGGTGCGGAAGACTTCTAGACCCTTCACCCCTACCGCCACGACCTCGTCACCTTCTTTGATCTCTGTGTTGGTGATCCCTTCTCCGCTCTCCTTGTGCGCCAGGATAACCATGTCAGGGCTGCAAATCCATGGTTCTCCGTTCAGCCACGAGACGTGGTTCTCATTCTTGAACCACACGTCCAATGTTTGTCCCTCGTAGTCTCCAGTGCCCTTGACGTCGTTGGTCCCGAACATGTAGCCATCCCGGTCCTCCCAGTCCTTGCTGGAAACGACGCCCTCGAAGAGTCGCCAGCCTCCCGTGATCTCCACCGCGGCGTCAATGGGATCATCGCCCTTCTCCCGCGCCTCACGGATCGCCCGCCCGAGGGCAAGGCACTTGGTCAAAGTGCCATGAACAAGTACCTCTTTCATTTCAGGGGCGGGCAAGGGTGTGCCAGCCTGCGTAGTGCTCCCGAAGGCTGCCACTGCCAGCATCTTGCCGAGTCGTTCCAGCATGTAGGAGTCGACCGTGTACTTGATAATGGCGATATTGCCCCATCCGTCAACATTGGCAACCGGCCAACTGTGTTTGCCGTGGATGAAGGGGGTGCCTTGCAGTTCTTCAGGGACGGCGCGACCCGCGTAGTCCCCGTCAACCACAGGGATACCCATCCGCGCGCCGGTTACCAGCGGCGCCGCTGAGTTTCCTCCCCCCAACTCCGCGCATACCAGGCACCCAATCGGCTGGCCCAGGTAGTCGCCCAGTTCCTTGACGGCCTCTTCCATCGACGTGTCGCCCAGTCTGTCCTCCAGACCCATCTCCTCGATCTTGTCTAGCGTTTCCTGGGTAGGAGGAGCGATAGATCCCATCCCGTAGGGCGTCACTGTCCACACGTCGTCCGGTATCTCATCGGCATCCACCCACTCGATGGTCAACCCCTCATCGAGGGCCGATCGGAGCATTCTCTCACCCCATTTCGGCTCACCCCCGCCGCCCGTTCCCATGAACACGCAGCCTCGTATGAAGTCCTCGCAGTCCTGCCAAGTCTCCAATCGCACTCTTGCCATTTCGCCCTCCTCAGGTTGCATTATCGAGTTCTGGGCACTTCGGAAAGCGGAAGCAGCCCGCACCACTCCACTACCTCATCTAAACGCTCTGCTGACCGATGCTCACGCCGTTCAGCGCCATCGACCTCACTCCTATCAGACAGATCTTCGCACCACATCCGCGCTTCGACGGTGCAACTGGCTGCGCCAGACGCCTCAAAGGCCGAACTCCCTGACCTTATTCTCGATGGGGACGTAGTCGAGATCAAAGCCGAAGTGTCGTGGGCCGAACACCTCGAGCCCCTCTGGCGTACGAAACCCTTCCCAGGCTCTGCGTCCCACGACCGCGACCTGGTCGCCTACGAAGAAGTCGAAGCTGAGGGCGGGTTCGCCCGTCTTCAAGTCCACCATGACCATCGAGTCGGGACTGGTGACGAAAGGCTTGTCGTCCAGCCAACTCACGTGGTACTCGTTCTTGTACCAGATCTTGAAGCGGCGACCCGCGAAGCTTCCCATGCCTCGCAGTTCGTGTGTGCCGATGCCGAAAGCATACGACTGCTCGTCCGCTACCTCCGTGGCGGTGATCTCGCCTTCGAAGAGCAGCCAGCCTTCGACCGCTCTCACGGCTTCCGCCACCGGATCAGCGCCCTTCTCGCGCGCCTCTCGAATCACCTCTCCCAGGCAAAGGGCCTTGCTCAGCGTGCCCGTGGCCAGCAATCTCTTGGCCTGCTTCATCGGCAGAAGGTCCCAGCACGCTCCTACTGCGCCATAGGAGGCGAGGGTCATCATGCGACTGATGCGGTCGGCCATGGCCAGACTGACCGTTTCTTTGACAATTATCACGTCACCCCATCGCGTCACGAGGGCCATCGGACAGAACGGCACTCCACGGAACTCTGGTATCCCCTGGTCTACCTCGGGAACCGCTCGCCCTCCAGCGTAGTCGCCATCCACTACAGGCACGCCGAGTTCCAGGCCCACAGCGACGGCCACGCTCACAGCGAGGGCTCCGGTCTCTCCCGCTATGATGGCCCCTACGTTCACACCCTCGGATTCCTGCAAAGCGCGAACGGCGGCCACCGTCGCCCCCATCTCGTCGTATTTGTCCTCGAAACAGCCCAGCGAAGCCAACTCCCCCGCCGTCCCACCCTGGTCGAGTCTTCCGCCGACGCCGCAGGTCATGACCGTCCAGACTCCGTCAGAGACGCCTTTCGCGTCCACCCATCCAATCTCCCGTCCTGCCTGCAACTCATGGAGGAGTATTCTCAGGGCCATTCCAGGGTCCCCGCCTCCACCCGTGCCCCCGAAACATAGACCACGCACGAAATCCTGACATTCTTGCTCAGTCCATACCACCGTGTTGCCCATTGATTCTCCCTCAAGCTATGGCCACGATCCTTGCTCAACAGCCGTGAGAAGAACAGAGCTCCGCGAGTGGAAACCGACAGTGCAGATGCGAACCACTGCGGCACTTCATCCCTCGTCTAGAATACGGTGTAGCTACCGTCTCTGATGATCTCTTCGCTCGCCCCGCCCTCGTACTCCAGAACCAGTCTGGCTATCTCAATGGCGCCTCCCTTCGCGTATACGGTATCCTGATGCACCACGTGACTTGGATCGCTGAAACTGGCCACGCCGACTGTGCCTCCCAGGTGGTCGCTACGGCCATAGGCCCAGTGCATACCCAGAACCTTCTCGTCCTCCAGGACCTTGCCGCAGATGACCGCCTTGTCGTTGCACCCCAGCCCGAGCTCAGCGATGTTGCGGCGCGCGTCATCTACCGCCAAGTAGTCCCTCATGCGAGCCGCCTCTGGTCCTTCTCCTATTACATCCACGATTAGGTTCTCGCGCACCTTGAACACGACCAACTCGTCATCGTACATGGCAGGGATGTTGCCCTCGGTCCGGCTGGGCCGATCTTCCACTTCCCCCTCGTACGGGGCGATGCAGGTCTCCCCGCTAGGAAGATTGATGATGCGTATGCCCTCCCGGCCAGGGTGAGCCTGCCCGTCGTCAGCGTCAGGCTTACGGTTGCGCAAGTCGAAGTACAGCTGGTGGCCGGTCGAGAACTCCACCCTCGCGCCCACCGCTGGGTCCACCTTCTCGGCCAAGATGCGGCACTTGCGCGCCACCTCGGAGTAGTCCGCCGTCAGAGCTGTTCGCTCCATACTCCTGGTGACCCCCGGCATAGTGGCACCCCGAAGAGTGGGCACTCGCTCGCTAGTCTCAATCAAGGGAGCAGTAGGAGAGAACTCTGCGAAGGCCACGACTATGTTGGTCTCGGCCAAGACCTCCTGCAGCAGAACCCGCTCACCGCCCATCTCACCCTCATCGGGGAGGACGCCATTATTGGTCCCTGTAGCCAGATAGATCAGGAGAGGACGCACGGTGAATCCCACCCTATTGCCAAGAGCACGGAAGGCCGCGTGCCAATCGACGGCCATCTCCCGCCGCTCCTCCCATTGCTCGTTGTCGCCCCACTCCCCGTGGGGCAGATCGGTCATCACCAAGACTCTTTCCCCCGGTTGGGGTGCGAATACGTCAATCAGCAGCTTTTCCAGATCGAAGCCCTTGTCCACGTCAATCCTCCATACCGAACGCTATATGCACAGCTATCTCAAACCTTGGATTCCTTCACCCTGTCCTCGATGGGGACGTAGTCCAGATCGAAGCCAAAATGACGCGGTCCCAGCACCTCGATCCCCTCCAGTGTGCGGTGGATCTGATGACCCTTGCGTCCGATCACGGCCACCCGATCTCCCACCGAGAAATCGAAGCTGAGCGCCGGCTCGGCCGTCTCTAAGTGCACCATGATCATCGAGTCCGGGCTGGTGACAAAGGGCTTGCCATCGATCCAGCTCACGTGATACTCGTTCTTGTACCAGATCTTGAAGCTGTGCCCCTCCGAGAGCCGCACACCCCGCAGTTCGTAGCTTCCCAACCCGAAGGCATACGACTGCTCATCCGCAATCTCCGTCTCGGTGATCTCGCCCTGGAAGAGCAACCAACCATCGACAGCTCTCACTGCCGCGGCGCCGGGGTCGATTCCGCTCTCACGGGCCTCCCGAATCACCCGGCCCACGCGAAGCGCCTCAGTCAGCGTGCCTGTAGCCAGCACTTCCTTGACGTCCCTGATCTGCATCAAGTAGCACGCACAGCCTATCTCGCCGTAGGACGCTAGATTGACCATCCGTCCAATCCGATCAGCCATCGCGGTGCTCACGGTGTCTCTCAGTATCAGAACATCGCCCCAGCGGGTTACGAAGGACATCGGACAAACGGGAACCCCGCGAATCTCCGGTAGCGTCTGAGGGACTTCGGGAATGGCACGGCCGCCGGCATAGTCCCCATCCACCACGGGGAGCCCGAGTTCCATCGCAGCTACCATCGGCACGGGAACATTGTCAGCCCCTATCTCAACTGGAACGATGGCCTGGACTTCCACCCCGGATGAGTCCTGCAAGGCCCGCACCGAAGTGACCAGCATGCTCAGGTAGTCGTGCCTCTCTTCAACGCACCCTAGCTTCGCCAATTCCTCCTCCGCGCCGCCCACCGTAGGTCGACCGCCCATCCCCGCGACCACGACTGTCCACGCTTGGCTAGGGAGGCTGTCCACGTCGATCCATTCGACCTTGCACCCTGCCTGCAACTGCTCTAGAAGCGCCCTCATGCCTACCTCGGGGCTTCCGCCTCCACCGGTGGCCATGAAGCAGAGGCCACGCACGAAATCCTCACACTCTTGCCGAGTCCTCAAGATCACGTTACGCATCCGAACCTCCCGAGATCCTCACATCCGTCTCAATGCCCAAGGACCCGCAGGAGCGCCACAACCCCGTGCAGGCCTGCAGATGGTCCAGACAATCGAGGACAAGAGTGGCGGCCATCCACCTTCTCCTCCCACTCCGCGGCCAGTCGTGACGTCCCAATCTGGCCTATTGTGGCCATGAATGCCATCTCACCAACCCGCTCGGGATTGCCGCATGCGGCGCTCGAAACAGACTTCGCCAGCTGTGCTCGCGGGAGGAGTCTTGCCGCCATCGTTGCGTTGCACGGCCGACAGGTCGCACCGCTGCGCCCCTCGGCACCCGCGCGAAGGATTGAGGAGACCGAGCCATTCGAGCCTGCGTCCCGCTAGGGGCCATTAAGCATGATGCAGCGTTGCAGCCGCAGAGCCAGCTCCGCTACAATGCAGTATACCAAGACTCGCAGCAAGAATATACCACAGATCGTCCCTATCTCACAAGTCTGCATAGGACAGCATGGCCCGGAGAACCAGTCCTCACGCCAGGAATACCCCTCGCTCGCCTTTGCCCATGGAGACAACACAAGCCGACCATAATCAAGGAGGTACGATATGGAGCTAGACAAAGCGTTGGAACCCACTCCAGAGTGGTACTGGATGGAGATGGGTGGAGTTGGCAGGAAGATCGTCGAGGAGTTCTTCCCCATCAAGCCCGGTGAGAACGTCGTGGTCACCGCCGACACCATCTCGGACTGGCGGGTGGTGCAAGACACCGTGAAGGCCATCTACGCCGCTGGCGCAACTCCCACCTTGGTGGTGCATCCCACAACCGAAGTGGCTACCGCCGATCCTCCGGAACCAGTCACCGCCGCGCTTCAGGCTGCCGACGCGTGGATCGAATTCAACGATTCCTATCTCCTCTATAGCAACGCCTGGAAGAAGGCCATGGAAGCGGGGGTCAGGTGCTTCACCTTAGGAGGCGACGTGGATAGTCTGGTCAGGATGGTGGGTCGGGTCAGCTACGCGGTCTTGGACAGCCTTGCCAACAAGCTCATCGAGCTGTCCAACAGGGCCACCGAGATGCACGTCACGAGTTCGTCAGGCACCGACCTTCGGGCAAGGGTCGATCCCGAGGGATCTGAAGGCCACGTGTTGAAAGGAGGAGAAGGGTCCGGCATCAGCTTCGCTGGAACAGGTTCCACCCAGGTGCCGCCCGGTCAGTCCGGCTTCGGCCACGTTCCTGACAGCGTGGAGGGCGTCCTGGTATTCGACGGCGCGCTATACCCTCCGGCCGAGATCGGGGTTCTCCGTGAACCGGTCACTTTGGAGATCAGCAAAGGGAAGATCACCAAGATCTCTGGCGGACGAGAGGCCAGGATCTTCGAGAAGTGGCTCCAAGGCTGGAACCACCCAGGGATGTTCGAGATCGCGCACTGCACCTATGGCTTCAATCCCGGGGTCAAAAGGTGCAAAGGCGAGATTGGACACGATGAGAGGGTCTTTGGCTGTATGGAGTTCGGCATCGGCGCTGCCTGGGCAGACGCCCCTGCGCACACCGATGGCATAGTGCTCGAGCCTTCTGTCTGGGCAGACGATGTGCAGCTCGAGGAGGAGGGCAGGTACGTCCGTCCCGAACTGGCTGAACTGGCCCGACAGTTGGGCGTGGTTGGCTACTAGACCTTGACCATCGGTCCCCGCCCTCACCGGGGTCGCTGGAGAGGGTGATTACACCCAGCCATCAGCGCGTGGGGCACCGGGTTCTTGACGACGGTTGCCCAACGCCAACCGGGCAATAGTGTCTCCCCAATGACCCGAGTGCCATCGCCCTGCGACCTTCGTGCACTACGCGCTGGACCACTTCGTCTGAGCAGGCGCGTGCCGCCGACCGTAGCTGTGTTTCCATTCCTGGTAGGAGGCTGGAGTGACGCATACTGACCAGAGGCAAGTGCCCTATCGCCTCGAGGCGGTAGATCCAAAGGGTGTGGCCGCCATACATGCCGCCACCATCGAGGTACTGTCCGAGGCTGGAGTGGTCTACGAGGAAACAGAGGCGCTCGAGCTTCTCTCCTCGGCGGGAGCAGTCGTCGAAAAAGAAGGACTGGTGAGGATCCCCGAAGCCCTCGTACAGCAGTCCACGGAGTCGGCTCCGTCCGCCATCTACATGCACTCACGCGAGGGCGCCGAGGCTATGCGCGTGGAGCAGGGCTATTCTTACTGCGGCACCGGATCAGATTGCCTCTACGTCATCGATTCCCAGATACAAGAGCGCCGGCAGGCCACCAAGAAGGACATCGAGACCTTCGCCCGCCTGAGTAACGCCCTCCCCAATATCGACTTCGTTCTGTCCATGGGTCTGGCCTCCGACGTGCCCCGCGCCACCGCCGATCTTCACCACTTTCAGGCTATGGTCTGCAACACCAGTAAGCCGATCTTCTTCACGGCCACAGACCATGACAATCTGATCGACATCATCGACCTGGCGGAGTACGTTGCGGGAGGGCCCCAATCCCTCGAGGACCATCCGTTCCTGGGTCTCTTCGCCATGCCCAGCCCGCCTCTGCGCCACTAAAAGACCGACCTGCAGAACCTGATCTACTGTGCGCGACGTGGCATCCCCGTCGTCTACGCCAGCGGAAACTCCATGGGTGGGCTTGGCCCTATGTCCATCGCTGGAGGCGCCGTGTCCTCCAACTGTGATATTCTGAGCGGTTTGGTGGTACACCAACTGGCTAACCCCGGAGCGCCCTTCATCTACGGGGTCGGCGTTTCTCTTATGGACATGTACACCGCCATCGACTCCTACGGGGCACCGGAACACCATCTAGCCGACGTGGTCAACGCGCAAGTAGCTCACAGCTACGGCCTCCCAACCTGGGGCTACGTAGCTACCACCGACTCCAAGACCCTCGACTTGCAGGCTGCGCTGGAGTACTCCAGCGCCACCATGATGGGACTCCTGAGCGGGTGCAACCTGCTGCATGACGTGGGCTACCTCGAATCCGGCATGACGGCGTCGTGTGAGAGCATGCTCTTCGGCAATGAGGTGGTCGAGTACGCCCGCAGGCTGCTCCAGACCGTTGACGTCAGTGAGGAGGCTCTAGCCATAGAAACGATCAAACGAGTGGGATCCGGCGGCACCTTCCTCGACGCCCCTCACACCGTGTCTCACCTTCGCGATTTCTGGTACTCACGGCTTGTAGACCGCAGAAGGTATTCCCAGTGGGTCACGGACGGGAGCCAGACCATGTGTGACCGCCTGACAGAACGGGTCAGAGAGATCTTCTCGTCCCATGAGCCCGCACCCCTTCCCGAGTCCATCGTCCAGCGCATGGACGGTCTAATAAGCGCTCGAGATAGCAGTGCCACACCCGCTCCCTCCGGCAGAAAGCGCATCACCTGATCGCGATCGGGTGCAAGCGGTCTCGTGGAGCAGTGAGCGGTGTCGTGTCTCAGGACCCCTCAGCCGGGCGCTCGAAGTCCACGACATCTTTCTGGAGCTCGCGACTCGCCTATATCGACAGGAGGGCCGGACGAGAACCCGGCCCTCCTGTTACATTATGGGCGCCTTGTGTGTTCCGTGCGCAGAGGATTGGCGCCCAATATGTGACTGTCGTGTACTTGTATCTGCCCGAGATTTACTCCGCCAGCGCCGGGGTCTCGCCCCCCTGGAGTGGCCCTCCAAGCCCCTCCACCGTCCTCCCTATGACGACACCACACTTGCTCACGGCTTGACGCCGGTCTGCTGCTTGCAGGCCAGACCCCTTCTGTCGGCCACATTATAGGGTGACACTGTGAAGAAGCGGCTAAGGAGCCAGGTCGATCGCGTGAAACCCGCCGCCTGGACTTGCGCCCGCTCGCGTAACGTGCTGTATCGGTCTATCCCAGGGCGCGAGCATGGAACTCAGTCGGCAAGACAGTCTCTTGACTCGTTCCCTCGCCTCGGGAAGTCCGTAGTAGTTCCTCGCGGACACACAAACGGCTCTCCCGCAATGGGAGAGCCCTAGGCGAACGAAAGCCTGACCACACTGTGCTGAGAAACGGGACGACTGATGGATTCCCTGTCGGCGTCGCTACAGGAGGACCTCAACCTTGTGCGCTCTGTCATCTCCAAGAACAGGCACGATGGCGCCTTCGATCTCCGTACCATCGACCACGACTGATCTCACGCCTTTGCAGACGTGATCGGGGTTCTTGACCTCAATCTGGTAGACCGTCTTCCTGAACTCTCTCGTCACCTTGAACCCATCCCATTCCCTGGGGATGCAGGGATCCAAAAGCAGTCCGTCATAGGTCGGCCTCACGCCCAGGATGTACTGCGTGGCGGCCTGATAGGCCCAGGAAGCCGTGCCCGTGAGCCAGCTATTGCGGGCCAACCCGAACTGAGGATGTTCGTCGCCCAGGATGTTTCCGGGATAGACGTAGGGCTCACATTCAGACTGCTCGATGACATCGTTCTTGGTTACGGGGTTGATCTGCTGGTAGTACTCAAAGGCGCGGTCCCCATTCCCGACTATCGTCTCCGCGATGATAGCCCACGTGTTGGCGTGCAGGAAGATGCCGCCATTCTCCTTCGCCCCCGGCGGGTAGGTGGTAATCCCTCCTTTCGCCTGGTCATAGCCGTCATACCCTGGCGTGCTGAGCTTGATGCCGTAGCATGTGTTCAGCCGCCGGTACACCGCATCCAGAGCACGCCTTGCCCTGTCGGGAGAAACAAAGCCGGAGATCACCGGCCACGATTGGCCGTTGGCGTAGATCTGACCGTGAGCGTTCAATTGGGAGCCGATGCGGCTGCCATCGGCGTCGAGGTACCTCACATACCACTCACCGTCCCAGGCGTTCTCGTTTACCCTTTGCCTCATCCCCTCATATTGGGCGGTGTATTGGGCTGTCGCCTCCCCGTCGCCGAGAAAACAGGCGAGTTCGATCATCTCCAGCAAGGCTTCGCCGTACAGATTCGCCGTGAACAACGATTCTGCACCCACTCGGAGATTCACAGTGTCGTTCCAGTCGGCGAATCCTAGCAATGGCAGCCCATGGGCACCCACGTTGTGTTGCGTGAACCTGATCGCCCGGCGCATGTGCTCGGGGACCGTGCCTGATTCCAGGGGATACCCGTCGCCGTCTTTTTCGTAGAAAGGGACCACCTGGTCCAGGAAGGCGAGGTCTCCGGTCTCCTTGAGATAGGCGGTGATAGCCAGCACGATCCACAGATGATCGTCGCTGTAGTATTTCGGGGCATCCACCGCCTCTCTGGAGTCACCCTCATTGGCCACCATGGTCAAGGGGTTGAACTGATGTTTGGCGGAGCCGTCTTGTTTCTGCACGTGGAGCAGCTTCTCGATCAACTGTCTGCCCTCTTCTGGCATGCTGGCCAAGACGCCCATTACATCTTGGGAGCTGTCTCTGAAGCCGATGCCCCTCGCGCCCAGGCCAACTTGGTACAGCGAAAGGTACCTGGACCAGTTCATGGTCGTGTGGCACTGTCTGGGATTGTGGATGTTGAGCAAGCGGTTCACGTTGGCATCAGGGGTTTCCACCTGAAGCCGAGACAGATAGGCGTCCCAGAATGTCGCCAACTCCTCGAACGACCTCTCCACCTCGTCAGGGTCCCGAAAGCGTCTGATGAAAGGCAGAGAGGCCTCAACACTCTCGCCCTGGCCCAGTTGCGTGATCAGCCTGGCGCTCTCGCCCGGTTCGATGATCCCCAGGTGGTGAAGCAGCGCGGCGATGTTGTCGCCTCGCCGGGCCTCGTAGTCGCTCAGTTCCTCGTCGTGCAAGCTGAGCGGATTGTCCCAGGTCCCATACGCGCTCGCTCCCAGGAATCGCCGGCGATCCGTCTCGAAGGAGGATACCGGCAGGTTGGAGGTGAAGGTATTGATCTGGGTGTCTCTGCGCATGAATGGATACTGCGCCAGGATGGCCCTGCCGCTCCGATCACGATAGGCCTTGCTTTGCATGGTCTGAGGCACCCAGTCTGCATTGTTGAACTGCCTGAGGGCGTCCGGGTGGGTGTACTCGACCACGGGGATGGCGTCGATCTCCAGGGACTCCGCAGAGACATTGGCGATCCGCAGATCTCTGATCACGCAACTCTGCCCCAAGGGCACGAAGATCGTGGCCTCGGTTCTCACGCCGTAGAGTTGGGACACAATGCGGCTATATCCCAGCCCGATGTGACACTCGTAGAGATCGTAGGGATCCAGCGTGGGCACATAGTAGGGTGAAAAGACCCTGTAGCCTCCCTTCTCTTTGAAGCGCAGGTACAGCGTCTCGCCCTGGAAATCCCCATCGGCAAGCTGAGGTATGTACTTGGTGATACGATTGAGAGCCGGATCCCCCTTGCAGATCAGCGATCCTCCGGTGTGGTCGACGATCCCCCCGAACTGCAAGGAGCCGACGTAGTTGATCCACTTGACCGGCGTCTCGGGGTTCGTGATCACGTATTCCCGGTTCTCGTCGTCAAAGTGCCCGTATCTCAAGGGCCAGCCCTCTGTTTGACCTCTCGAAGGCATCCCAGACGCACATCAATCCACCACAGCATTGGCCGCTATGACTCTGCCGTACCAGTGCGCACTGCCCTTCAACACCCGCCTCTGTGTCGGATAGTCCACATAGACGAGGCCGAAGCGCTTCGAGTACCCGTGCCCCCACTCGAAGTTGTCCAGCAGCGACCACACGAAGTAGCCCCTCAGCGGCACCCCAGCAGCAATGGCTCTCGCAGCGGCCTCCAAGTGTCGTTTGAGGTACGCAATCCGCAATGGATCATCCACCGACCCATCGGGAGTGACGTGATCGGGATAGGCGGCGCCGTTCTCCGTGACATAGAGCGCCGGGAAACGGTAGTCGAAGTGCAACCGGCCGAGTACTTCGTACAGCCCTTCCGGATAGACCTCCCACCCCATGTCGGTACGTTTCGGGTTGGCCTGAGCAGTGCGCGGGGCATCACCAGCCTCGGCGGTTTCGGTGCTCCGCACGATGGTGCGGGTGTAGTAGTTCACCCCGAGGAAACCGATGGAAGCGGCTATCACCTCCATGTCACCCGGTTGCACAAAGCCCATGGGGTGCCCGTAGTGATCCACAATGTCCGCCGGATACCCTCTTGCCGAGATCGGATCGAGAAACCACCGGTTGACAACCCCATCGCGCTGCCATGCTGCAGCCCGATCGACTACACTGGCCGATGCAGGTGTCTGGCCACCGAGGTTGAGGGCAATGCCCACCTGCGTCCCCGGCGCATTGGAGCGCACGACGGGTACGGCCCAGCCATGGGCCAGCAGCAAGTGATGTGCCGAGGCCAGCGCCTGCCCGAGGTCGGAAAGACCTGGAGCGTGGCGTCCCTCGAGATATCCAACGAAAGCGCTGACGAAAGGCTCGTTGAGGGTGAGCCAGTGTTTGACCCGGTCTCCCAGCCGGCGAGTGGCGAGGTCCGCATACTCGACGAACGCCTCGGCTGTAGGCCGAGCAGGCCAGCCACCTTCATCCTGAAGAGCCTGAGGCAGATCCCAGTGGTAGAGGGTGACAAACGGCTCGATCCCCGCCTCCAGAAGCGCATCCACGAGCATGCTATAGAAGTCGAGACCCGAGGGGTTGGCGCGGCCTCGACCCTCGGGGAGCACGCGCGGCCAGCATATCGAGAAGCGATAGGCCTTCAGACCGAGCTCCTTCATCAAGCCTACGTCCTCTCGCCAGCGGTGGTAATGATCACAGGCCACATCGCCAGTGTCGCCGTTGGCTATCCTGCCGGGCGTATGGGAAAAACGATCCCAGATGCTCTCGCCCTTGCCGTCCTCGTTCCACGCGCCCTCGATCTGATACGAGGCAGTGGCGGCGCCCCACACATAGTCAGATGGAAACGAAGCAGTCCTGCACATGAACCTCTCACCACATGCTAGATCGTTGCCGTTCGCACCAGTCACCATCCGCGCCGAGACCTGGGGGACCGCGCGACCAGCAGGCACACACGCCAGGTCAACATCCGGAGCAAACCGACTGGTGGTCGTACGCAGCGCGACCGCTGATCAACTGTCCGGCCAGGCATCACGTGATAGTAGCTTCGACCACCACCTCACACTGGCCAGTGCTTGGCAGCGGCACAACATCTCCCTCGATCGGCTGGCCGTCTACCTTCAACGAAACCAGATTACCCTTGCCAGCCCGCTCCACTGAGATTTCGTAGGTCACGCCGCGAAAGACCCGCCGGGCCTTGAATCCCGACCACAGACTGGGGATGATGGGCGCGATCCGCAATCCGGCGTGGGTCGGCCAGATACCCAGAATCCACTGCGTGATGGCCACATAGTTCCAGGCAGCGGTCCCCGTCAGCCAGGAGTTCTTGGCCTCCCCGGGGGTCGTCGCATCGCGGCCTGCGATCATCTGCGCGTACACGTACGGTTCGCAACGATGCACGTCGCTGATCGCCTCCCGCACCGAGGGGTTGATGCGGCTGTAGTAGTCGTGCGCCAGGTCGCCATGGCCCAGCATGGCTTCGGCGATCATGATCCAGGGGTTCGTATGGCAGAAGATGCCTGCATTCTCTTTGTAGCCAGGCGGATAGGACGAGATCTCGCCCAGATGCAGATAGTAGCGCGTGTAGGGGGGGTGGTGGAGCATGATGCCATGCGGGGTCGTCAACAACCCCCCCACCGAGGCCAGCGCTTTCTCGGCGCGCCCGTCGGCGAGGCCCAGGCCAGCCAGCACACACATGCCCTGAGGCTCGATGAAGATCCGTCCCTCCTCGTTTTCGCGGGAGCCAACCTTGCCACCGGAGTCATCGTAGGCGCGCAGGAACCACTCGCCATCCCAGCCGTGCTCATGCACCGCCGCTTCCATCCTCTCCGCCGCCTCCAGGCATTCCTGCGCGGCCTCGTTCAAGTCGCGCCACTGTGCAATGGCCGCCAGCTCTCTCGCAGCCAGCACGAACAGTCCAGCGATGAACACCGACTCCGCCACCTTGCCATCCTTGGTACGGGCGCTCTGGAACGATTCATCGGGCGTCGCCGAGAAGGTGTTGAGGTTCAGGCAGTCGTTCCAGTCCGCACGCCCGATGAGTGGTAGGCCATGCGGCCCTAGCCGATCCAGCGTGTAGCGAAAGCTCCGCTGGAGGTGGTCGTAGAGCGGCTTCTCTGTCCCCGGCGCATTCTCGTACACGGCTGGTTCATCCAGAATGCCCCAATCCCCGGTCTCGTTCAGATAGGCGGCCGTACTCAGGATCAACCACAGCGGGTCGTCGTTGAAACCCGTTCCAATCTTGTCGTTGCCGCGCCTAGTGAGCGGCTGGAATTGGTGATACGCTCCACCGCTGGCCAATTGCGTGGCCGCAAGCTCGAGAATGCGTTCGCGCCCACGTCGCGGGAGCATGTGCACGCAGCCCAGCAGGTCCTGATTGGAGTCGCGGAACCCTATGCCACGTCCCATGCCCGATTCGAACAAGGAGGCCGATCGGGACAGGTTGAAGGCGACCACGCACTGATACGGGTTCCAGATGTTGACCATGCGGCTGGTGTGGACGTCCTGAACCTCAATCTGGAGCGTGTTCAGAAGGTTGGTCCAGAATCTGTGCAGCGCGTCAAAGGCTGCCTCTACCTCGGGTACTTCCAGATACCTATCAATGATCGGATGGACTGTTTGCTTGTTGATCCTCTGCGAACCTAGTGGATCGAACTTCTGGTCCGGAGGGTTCTCGTGATAACCCAGCACGAAGATGATCTCGCGCGTTTCCCCAGGCTGGAGGGCCACTTCGAGGTGATGGGAACCCATCGGCGCCCAGCCGACGGCCACGGAGTTGAACGAACAGCCGCGCTCGACCGCAGCCGGACACTCCCAGCCCCGGTACGGCCCCAGGAACACGTCGCGCTGCGTGTCGAACCCTGCCAGTTCCTCCGAGCAAGCAAAGAACGCGAAGTGATCTCTGCGCTCGCGGTATCCAGTCTTGTGGTACATCACACCATCTTCCACCTCGACCTCGCCGGTGTTGAAGTTGCGCTGGAAGTTGGCCGCGTCGTCCTCTGCGTCCCACAGACAGAACTCGATAGCGGAGAAGATGGAGAGGTCAGCCTTCCCCTGGCGTCGATTGGTCAAGGTGAGCTGCCAGATCTCCAAGTCCTCTCCCAATGGAACGAAGTAGCGAGTCTGGGCTTCGATCCCTTCGTAGGTGGAGCGAATGGTGGTGTAGCCCAGCCCGTGGTGGCAGGCATAGTCCTCCACCGGACATCTGGTAGGTTGCCAGGAAGGAGACCAGAACGCCTCTGTGTCATTATCCCTCACGTAGATGTAGCGTCCGCCGTAGTCCAGGGGGACGTTGTTGTAGCGGTAACGTGTGATGCGCCGCAGGCGCGCATCGCGGTAGAATGAGTAGCCGCCGGCTGTGTTGGAGATGAGGCCGAAGTATGCCTCGCACCCCAGGTAGTTGATCCATGGAAGGGGCGTATCTGGCTGCGTGATCACGTACTCACGGTGCTCATCGTCGAAGTATCCGTAACGCATTACCGGTATCCTCGCGTCTTCGCATCTTCTAGGATCGTCTCGGTGGCGGTCGCGCCGATGCGGGTCGCGCCCAACGCCCGAACGCGAAGCACATCGTCGAGGGTGCGCACACCCCCCGCCGCTTTGATCTGGACCTCGGCCGCACACTGGGCACGCATCAAAGACAGATTGTGGTCGGTCGCTCCAGCATAGGAGTAGAAGCCATTCGGCTGCTTGACGAACCCATAACCGCTCGATGTCTTGACGAACGCCACTCTGTGCCGCGAGCAGATCTCACAGAGTCTGACTATGTGCTCGTCCTGGAGATAGTCGGTCTCGAAAATGACCTTGAGCGTAGCATGGCGATCAATGCAGGCGTCATTGATGGCCTTGATCTCATCGGAGGCGTAGTCCCATTGACCACCCAGGGCTTTGCCGATGTTGATGACCATGTCAATCTCGGTGGCTCCATCCTTGACAGCCTGAATGCTCTCCGTTACCTTGACGCCTGTGCGGCTGTTGCCGTGCGGGAAGCCAATTACAGCGCAGACTTCCACTCCCGACCCGGCCAATGCCTCGCGGGACACGCTGACGGCATACGGTTTGACGCAGACCGTTGCCACATCGTACTTCCTCGCCAGCGTGCACCCATCCAAGATTTCCCTATCCGTCATGGTGGGATGGAGCAAGGAATGATCGATCATCTTGGCAAGGACGTGCAAAGTGATACCTTCTTCTATGGGCCTCATCCTTTCAGAACAACGCCGATCCGCTCCTCGGCGACCACAAGTCCCAGGCCTGACTATTCATCCTTCAGAGAGAGTTCTCTTTGATGAAATCGACTAGCTCATCGAGCTTCGCAAACGCCAGACACGTGACCGTGTCTGCTCCGCCGTAGTAGATTGCCATACGACCTGTCGGCGGGTCATACAGGGCGGCACAAGGGAAGGTGACATTGGGAACGTCACCAACGCATTCGTAGTACTCCCTCGGGCTGAGCAGGTACGGACGCGTTCTGTAGACCACCCTCCAAGGCTTCTCGAGATCCAGCAGCGCCGCGCCAAAGCTGTATACAAACCCGTTGCACGAGGTGAGCACACCGTGGTAGATCAGGAGCCACCCTTCTGACGTCTCTATCGGTGTAGGCCCCGCACCGATCTTAGTGGCTTGCCAGCCCCAGGTAGGAGACATCACGTGCCTATGATGCCCCCAATGGATCAGATCCGGGCTTTCGCTATAGAACATGTCACCAAAGGGAGTGTGCCCTCTATCGCTGGGTCGGCTCAGCATCGCAAACTTCCCGTTTGGCTTGGAAGGGAAAAGCACACCGTTTCTGTTGTACGGCAAGAAGGCATTCTCCATCTGGTAGAAAGTCTTGAAATCATAGGTGTAACCCACGCCTATGGTGGGCCCGTGGTACCCGTTACACCACGTGACGTAGTATCTGTCCTCGAGCCAACACACACGTGGATCGTACGCGTAGACGAAGTTGCCAATCTCGTCGTCTTCACAGCGGAACTGGATGCGGTTCGGGTCTATCTCCCAGTTGACGCCATCTTTGCTCACCCCTGCATGGAGTTGCATGACTCTGGCCGTGTTATCGCAGCGGAATACGCCCGCAAAACCGTCTTCAAAAGGCACGACGGCGCTGTTGAATATGCTGTTCGCATCTGGCACTGCATCGCGCGTGATGATCGGGTTTCTCTCCGAGCGCCAGACGACTTCATGGCACCCTTGAGGCCGTTTCTCCCAAGGGATGTTGAGCAACTGAGAACCTCCTGGCTCTATGCCTGACATGGTTCACCAGATCGCGGAATGTGCCATAGTCTGTCCGGAGGCAGAGCGCCCGACATTGAGTTCGCTTCAGACATGACTGTTCTTCCCTAGCACCGGCTGCACGCTACGAAATGACCAGGTTCGGCCTCTACCAGCGGCGGTCTCTCTCTGGCGCACCTTTCATCCTTGACAGCGAGTGGACACCTCTCGTAGTAGACACAGCCGCGGGCGAACTCTGACTCCTTTGCTCTCAGCTCCACATCTACCTCTTCCCACTTCTCATCCAGGCGTGGGACACAAGCCATCAGCATGCTTGTGTAGGGGTGAAGCGGATTGAAGTATACCTTCTCCGTTGACCCCATCTCCACGACCCTTCCCCTGTAGAGGATCACCACTCTTTCACTTATGTAGTAGCCCAGCGAGAGATCGTGCGTGATGAACAGGATGGACAGGCCAGTGGACTTCAGATCTGCCAGCAGGTTGAGGACGTCCATTCGTCTGGATGCATCCAGCATACTGATGATCTCATCAGCCACGAGGAATTCAATGTCCAACAACAGTGCGCGGGCGACGAGAAAACGTTGAAGCTGACCGCCGCTGAGTTGGTGGGGGAACTTGTTCAACACGTCGTCGGGATTCAGACCGACCGCCTTCAACGAGCTGTCTACCTTGTCGGCCCATTCGCGACCCTTGATCCCTGGATAGAACTCCTCCCGGATCATTCCGAATACGCGATCGGCTTTGAAGATCGGGTTGTAGGAACTGAACGGGTCCTGGAACACACCCTGTACTTTCCGGTAATACTCCTTCAGTGCACCCCCTTTGAGGGTGGAGATGTCAACCCCGTCGAACGATATCGACCCCAAGCTTATCGATGTGAGACGTAGTATCATCTTGCCGATAGTGCTCTTTCCGCTTCCGCTTTCGCCAATCAAGGAGACGACCTCTCCATCCTTGACGTCGAAGCTGACGTCGTTCACTGCATGGAGTTCTCTTCCTCCAAAGGTCCCGACCTTGTAGACCTTCGATACCCCGTCTAGCCTAAGCATTCCTTTCGAACTCCTTCCAGCAAGCGACGAAGTGGTCTTTCTCGAGTTCCATGAAC
>Ga0315553_10000614_pt1 | contig 30992 bp, 32 predicted proteins | sample SalMarSW160140MG_FD_203099 | JGI IMG/M metagenome (GOLD analysis project Ga0315553, IMG submission 203099) | Salt marsh sediment microbial communities from the Plum Island Ecosystem LTER, Massachusetts, United States - Salt Marsh Sediment SW1601-40 ... | reverse complement strand
CTTCTAGTAGCACGGGGCTAAGAGTAGGCTGGTCATTAATAAAGGCGGGCCTTCACAGAGTAGTAGCAGTGGTAGGCTTCCAGAAGATGTCGGACTTGACTTCTCGTGAGGCTGCAGAGAGGATGAGTCGGGGAGGTGACATAATATGGGAATCGCCCTTTGGAATAACCATGCCTGCTGGTTATGCTATGTATGCTCGGGCTCATATGGCTAAGTATGGAACCACTGAAGAGCAACTGGCCAAGATACGGGTCAAAAATTCACACTATGGTGCGGCAAATCCTAAGGCTACCTATCGTAAAGAGCTGAGTTTAGACGACATTTTAGGCTCGGAAGTAATAACTAGCCCGCTGAAGAAGTTTGATTGCTGTGCCAATGCTGACGGTGCCTCCTGCATAATAATAGCTAGTGGTGACATAGCTAAAAAAGTGACTAATATTCCAATCTGGATCATGGGTCTGGGCGCTGCCACAGACACAATGACAATGTCAGGCAGGGAATCGCTCACCGGTCTGCGGTGTGCCCAGGAGGCAGCCAGACAGGCATATGAAATGGCTGGTGTAGGTCCGGAGGATATTGATGTTGCCGAGGTTCACGACTGTTTTACTATAGCTGAGCTTATGGCTTATGAAGACTTGAGCTTTGCCAAAGCTGGGGAGGGGACTGAACTGATTGATGGCAAAGAGACATATGTGGATGGAAAGAAACCGGTAAATGTTGACGGTGGGTTGTTATCCAAAGGTCATCCTATTGGCGCTACTGGTGGTTCACAGATTAGAACCATTGTAAACCAGCTTAGGGGACAGGCTGGTGAAATCCAGGTGCAGGGAGCGAAAATAGGCTTGGTTCATAATATAGGTGGCGTCGGACAATATGGTAATGTGACCATTCTAAGGAGGTAGCCAGTGAGTTTTGAGAATTTTGGCGTTGTTAGCTTCACCACCGAGACGAAGGCATCTGATTTTTTGGGTTACTTGGAGAAGGGTAAAGTAATGGCAACTAGGTGCCGGAGGTGTGGGACTAATTACTTTCCCCCAAGGATGGATTGCCCAAAATGTGTAGGCAGTGATGTGGAGTGGTTTGAGATTAAGGGAAATGGTAGGCTGGTCACCTATACTGTAGTAAACTACGGTCCAACCGGATTTGAAGAGGACGCCCCATATACTCTGGGCATAGCTGATTTTGATAGGGTGAGGGTATTTGGTCGGTTAAGCAAGGGTATTAAGGAGAGCGACATTAAGCCGGGAATGGGGGTGAAGGTACTTCCAGCGAAATTGCCCGGTGGTAGGATTGGTTACGAGTTTCAAAAGGTCTAAGGACAGCTTGTGACAATACTAGTTTATCCCGTGCCATTTCTGGTTTTGCCTATTATAAGTTATTGAAGACGGTAGGGGAGGAGAGAGGCGAGTCCACAATGCACCCCGGCGAGGATTATTACAATGTTTCACCGACCACTGCGTATTATTGATGCAAATCTAAACCGCTCCAGTGAAGGCTTGCGGGTTCTGGAAGATGTCGCTCGCTTTCTTCTCAACGATGTTGGGCTGAGCCAGCGGTTAAGGACTCTACGTCATGATTTAGCCCAAGAAACTAAATCACTGAGTTTAGGGCTTTTATCTCAGAGAGATTCCGTACATGATGTTGGTCGTCCTAACTCGAAGAATAGGGAATTAACTATGGAAATGACCTCGCTGCAAGGCTTGCTGGATTTAGTTACAGCTAATGCTAAAAGGGTGGAAGAATCTCTTCGAGTGGTAGGGGAGCTAGCTAAATTGCCAGAGATAAGTTCAATGCTGAATTCAGCCAGCTTTGAACAGATGAGGTTTGCCCTTTATAGCTTAGAGCGAGATTTGCTTTCCAGAATATCACGCCGGGACAAAATGGAAAAGATGTCCGGGCTTTATGTAATTCTGGATAGGCAATTTCTGGCGGGCAGGAGTGAACTGGACGTTGCCGGCCAAATTATTGGGGGAGGTGCTAGGGTAATCCAACTTCGCGACAAGCAAGGCAAAAAGGGGGAACTTCTAATTTTAGCGCAAAAGCTCAAGGAGCTCTGTCATCAAGCGGATGTTCTATTTATAATAAATGATTACCTCGACTTAGCTATAGCTGTTGACGCTGATGGGCTTCACGTTGGACAGGAAGACCTGCCTCTGCCTGTAATCCGCAGGGAATTACCCATAGATAAAATAATTGGCTGTTCTGTCAAGACTCTGCCTCAGGCAACGAAGGCCCAGGCCGAAGGAGCGGATTATATTGCCGTAGGTTCTATATTTCCCACGGCGACGAAAAAGGAAGCCACTGTGGTGGGAATTGATATGCTGAAAGAACTCAAGCGAACACTATCTACTCCTCTAGTAGCTATTGGCGGCATAAATCAGAATAATATCGGTGAAGTAGTGTCTGCTGGCGCCGGTGCCGTAGCTGTAATCAGCGCTGTCTTGAGTGAGAAAGATATTAAGAAAGCCGTGCAGAAGTTGGTCGCAAAAATGGACTTGGCGAAAGAGGAATGTCAAAACAGGTAGAAGATTTGGAGGCTATCGCTGCGGAGCTTCGTCCCTACTTCGCGGCTGAGGATGAAGCTCGAGAGAAAGCTTTGCGTAGTTGCCGTCAGGTAATCCGCCACAGCGCTGATGCCATACGTGCCGTGCATCGCCAGGAACAGGATAAGGCGAGGCAACGCCTCGATTCAGCCCAGGAATTGGTCCAGGAGCTAAACCAAGACTTGGCCAAGCATGGGAGATTACTTCATTCAGGTTTCGTTCATGATGCTCAAAAGGAATTTGCTGAGGGATATATAACCTTGGCTTTGATTGCCGGAGAAGGTTTGCCGAGACCGGAGGCGTTGGGTGTGAGCAATGCCGCCTACCTTGATGGCTTGGGCGAGTCTGTGGGTGAGTTGCGGAGGTACATATTGGATAGTCTGAGGCGGGAGGACTTTTCCCGTTGCGAGGAGCTACTGACCGTAATGGATGAAATCTACGGGATATTGATAACCATGGACTTCCCGGAATTGCTCGCTCATGGCTTGAGGAGAACTACGGATGCCATACGAGGCATTATGGAAAGAACTCGGGGAGATTTAACAGTAGCCCAAAGGCAAAAGAAATTAGAAACGAAGCTTAACGACCTTAGCTAATCTTTTTAAGTGCTAGGCCAGTGTCATCTTGAGCGAAGATCTCAAGGTTTTCGCTGTCAAATTAACGGTCACAATCCCATCTCTCTGGCCACTACTTCTCGATAGAAATCGGCATCGCCAAAGGCAAGCTCCGCGGCTTTGGCACGCCTGGTATAAAAATGCAGGTCATGTTCTATGGTAACTCCGATAGCTCCGTGAATTTGGTGTGCCAGAGCAACGACGCGCTGGGAGGCCTCGCCTATCCAGGCCTTGGCTATAGCCACTTCTTTGGTGCAGGGAAGTCCCTCACTTAACATCCAGGCTGCTTGGTAGGTACTAAACCTGGCGCCATCAATATCGGTTGCCATGTCGGCGCAATAGTGCTGTATAATTTGGAAGCTGCCAATGGGACGGTCAAACTGTTTCCTTTCCTTGGCGTAATCCACGGTCATCTCCAATACTCGCTGAATATTGCCGACCATCTCGCAGCATTTTCCCACTGCTGCCTGCTCGATTATCTTTTGTACTGCACTCCACTCTTGGTTCAGTTGTCCCAAAATGTTAGCTTTAGGTACTGGCATTTGGTCAAAAACCACCTCGCATAGCTTATCACCTGCGACAGTCTTTAGAATGGTGCAATTTATTCTGGGATTCTTGGCGTCGGCCAAGAATATGGTGATTCCGTTTTCAGGCTTGGTTCTGGCTACACACAGCAGGTAGTCAGCAATATGAGCATCAGGGACAAACAGTTTTGTGCCGTTGATGATATAGTTGCCATCATCGGGAGTAGCCTCAACTGTGACTGAAGCGGCATCGTAATTTTGATAGCCAGGTTCGGTTAGGGCTAAGGTGAAGATTTCCCCTCCACTGATTAGCTTGGGCAAATATCCTTGTTTTTGCTCCTCTTTTCCGAGATCTAAGATGGGTAAGCCCCCAAGAACCACTGTGGAGAAAAAAGGGCCAGGCAAACAAGCCCGTCCCATCTCTTCTAGTAGTACCGCCAGGTCGAGAAAATTCATGTCGCCGCCGCCATATTTCTCGGGGAAGGCTAAGCCCATCCAGCCTAGATCAGCCATCTCTTGCCAAAGTCCTTTGGAATAGCCTGTATCGCTTTCTTCCATCTGTGTAACGAATGTCTTTGGGCACTTAGCAGACAGAAAGTCGCGGGCTGTCTTTTTAATCATTTCTTGTTCTTCAGTAAGAGTTAACTTCATTGCTATCCTCCTGTATCAAGCATTTCAAGCGCCATTCCCAGCTGCCGACGAAGAATCTTTGAATCATTGAACATTCGCTTCGCTCAAGGTGACGTATTACGAGCTTGGCAGCCCCAGTCCCCTGGTAGCCAGGACGTTCTTTAGTATCTCTGATGTACCTGCCTGGAGGCTATAACCTTTGGAAGCCAGATAGGAATGCACTGCCAGCCCTCGAATAGGAACTAATTTGGAGTTGCTCAGCAGTTGCCCGTAAGGCCCCAGTACTTCCATAGCGGCTTTGGCTAGCCTTTGTTCAAATGCGGTGGAATATGCCTTGGACATGGCTGCTTCCCGGTTGGGAGCCCGTCCCTCGTCCATAACCAACGCCACCCTGTAAATAAGTAGCCGCCCAACTTCAAATTCGATCCGGAGCTGAGCTAGTTTATTGCGAGTTACAGGTTCCTGAGATAATTTATTGTCTTTGGTAAACTGTACGATAGCATCAAAGAGGGGATAGTTGCCCATGAGTCGTTCCATCCCGCTTCTTTCGTAATCAAGCTGTTGAAGGGCTTGAAGAAAACCACGGTTTTTCTCCCCTATTAAACATTTCTTGGGGACGCGTACCCCGTCAAAAAAGACGTCGTTCCAGGCCTCAGTACCGGTAATATCTATCATGGGGATGCGCTTAATCCCAGGCAAATCCGCTGGAATAATAAATTCGCTAATACCTCTATGTTTGGGTGCCTCCGGGTCGGTCCTAGCTAATAAGTAAAAATAATTTACAAACGAGCCACCACTGGTCCACGTCTTTTGTCCATTAATTATGTAGTCATCACCATCTTCGGTAGCTTTAGTTTGAAGTGAGGCTAAGTCACAGCCGGCCTCCGTTTCACTCATTCCCAGACCGATATACGCCTCTCCCGCTATAATCTTGGGTAATAATTCCTTCTTTTGCTCATCAGTGCCATAGGTGACGATAGAGCCGCCTATTTGGCGGTCGGCAAACCAGTGGCAAGCTGCTGGTGCCCCATATCTCAACATTTCCTCTGTGAGTATGAGTCGGTCTACATAGCTGAGCCCCTGCCCACCATATTCTTTGGGCCAGGTCAGGCCTATCCAGCCCCTCTGCGCCACCCGTTTGCTGAATTCAGGGTCAAAGCCTTGTATCCAAGCATCACAGGCAGGTTCCCAATACCCCTTCTTTATCTCCTCCTCTAAAAAATGGCGCACCTCCTGTCTAAACTTATTCTGCTCTTCTGTAAAGCCGAAATCCATTTTCCTCCTCCTTTCTTAGAGATTGATATTGGAATACTTCCTCCACGGCCTAGCCACACATTTACCTTCCAGGGCATCCAGTGCCCTGTTTATGAATTTTCTGGTATCCGAGGGGTCTATCACATCGTCGACATAACCTCTCTCTGCAGCGCAGTAGGGGTTTTCGTAAATTTCTGAATACTCTCTTATCCTTTGTGCTCGCACCTCCTTGGGTTTATCCGCCTCCCTTATTTCCCTGGCGAAGATAACGCTGGCAGCACTTTCGGCGCCGACGATGGTAACTCGAGCAGTAGGCCAGGCAAATACAAAATCGGCCCCAATGGATTTGTCCAGCATGCCGTAGTGAGCACCGGCGTAGGACTTTCTAACTATGACTGAGACGAGGGGTACAGTGGCATCAGCCCAGGCAAAGAGTAACTTGGCACCATGGCGCAGGATTCCGCCCCAATCTTGCTGAGAACCTATCAGATACCCCGGGCAATCCTGCAGAGTGAGCAGGGGAATGTTAAAAAGGTCACAAAACCTGATAAACCTGGCTGCTTTGTCGGCAGCATCAATATCTATGCAACCAGCCATCCACTTCGGTTGGCTAGCTACTATACCCACAGGGCGCCCGTTGAAGCGGGCAAAACCTGTGATTATATTCCTGGCGTGGAGTCCCAATGTTTCAAGAAAATAACCCTCGTCAACTATTTTCCCGATAACCTCGTACATATCGAAAGGTTCAAATGGATGTTCTGGCATCAGACTAAGCAAATCCTCTTTCCTTTCTGGGTCATCGTCTGTTTGGATACGAGGCGGTCTCTCTCTATTGCTGGAAGGCAAAAAGGACAAAAGTTCCTTGCATTTATCCATGCACTCTGCATCATCTTCAGCTACAATATGTGTTTGCCCTGATTTGGTAGCATGGGCTTTGTAGCCGGAAAGGTCCTCCAGGCTGATTGTCTCCCCGGTTTGCGTTTTGACAAAAGCCGGGCCGGCAATACCCATAAATCCTGTGTGTTTGGTTTGAATTAGGAAATCCTGCATTATAGGATGATATGCCTGTCCTCCTAAACAAGGGCCCATAAGCATGGCTATCTGGGGTATTATTCCCGACGCAAGTATTTGGGACCTAAAAAGCCACCCGTAGGCTTCCAGGGTATCTATCCCTTCCTGCAGTCGAGCACCTCCGGAGTCATTCATGCCTACAAATGGCCATCCGTTATCCTTGGCGAACTCTATAGCACGAACAAATTTCTTACCATGATATTCGCCATAGGTTCCCGCCATCGCGGTATAATCCTCAGCAGCAGCAACGACGTACCTGCCATTCACTTTGCCGAAGCCAGTAATTACTCCTTCAGCAGGCACCTCCCTTTTATCCATGCCGAAGGCAGTTGTCCTGTGTTTAACAAACAGGCCTATTTCCGTGAATGTGCCGGGGTCGAAGAAATAGTCTATCCTCTCCCGGGCCGACATCTGCCCTTTCTGGTGGCGCGCTTCAATCGCCTTTGGCCCTCCCATTTGCAAGATGTGGTCTCGTTTCCTCTTGAGTGCCTCCAGCTTATTCAGACCTTTGTCAGACTCATCAGCCATAAATTAAGCCTCCTTATGGTTATAATTGACCGCAGAACTCTTTATAATTTCCATCCCTTCAAAGAAGGATTCCTGTACGAAATTATGCGGAAGACTATATAAAAGTGGTCGCTCTTGCCCAGCCTGCTATTATATGTCATGAACGCTCGTTTTTCAACATTTTGCTTCTACAACCACTTCTGGTGCTAACTGCAAAGCTTGAATCAAAGCCTTGGCTTTGTCCAGCGTTTCCATGTATTCAGCTTCCGAATCAGAGTCGTAAATAATGCCACCACCTACCTGAAAATAAGCTTTGCCTTCTTTGATCAAAAAAGTGCGAATGACGATATTGATATCCATGTCCTCATTGAAGCTCAGGTAACCTATGGAGCCGGTATAGACGCTCCTCTTGGTCGGCTCCAGTTCATCAATAATCTCCATAGCTCGCACTTTGGGAGCGCCGATAATAGAGCCGCCGGGGAAAGTAGCCTTAAGCAGGTCCACGTTGCTTTTGCCTCGGCGTAGCCTGCCCACGACGGTAGAGGTGAGGTGAAATACGGTTGGGAAAGTCTCCAGGATGGCTAATTCAGCAACCTTTACCGTGCCATAGCGGCAAACCCGCCCTAAATCATTCCTCTCTAAATCAACAATCATTATGTTTTCTGCTCGGTCTTTGGTGCTGTGGGTCAACTCTTGAGCCAGTCGCTCATCTTCAACAGGGTCTCTACCTCGTGGCCTTGTGCCCTTTATCGGTCGCGTCTCCACCAGGTTGCCTTGGACTCTGAGGAACCTTTCCGGAGAGGCACTGACGATGGTCACTCCCTGGAAGTTGAGATAGCTGGCAAAGGGAGCGGGATTAACCATCCTTAGCCGTTTATAAAGCTCGTATGGTGGAATTTTTAAATCAGCCTCAAATCTCTGGGAAAGATTGACCTGAAAGACATCGCCAGCGGCGATATACGCCCGCACTCTATCTACGGCTTTGATGTATTCTTCAGGGGTAAAATTGGACTTAATTAAGATTTCTTTGTTTTCCCGGTCATTGCGAGGAGCAGCAGCGACGAAGCAATCTCTATCGCTAGATTGCTTCGCTTCGCTCGCAATTACTGAATGGCTAGGACAGAGCCAGCCCTTCATTTCCTCGAGTCTCATTCTGGCTCGCCTTAATCGCTGCCTTTCCTCCGTCTCAGGAAAGCCTGTAGCAACAATGTAGGCTCTCCCTTCCAGATGATCGAAGGCCATGATGGTATCATAGAAGGCGAAGTAACTTTCGGGGAGTTTAAGGTCGTCTATAACCGTGGATGGCAGGCGTTCGATGAATTGGCAAAGGTCATAGCTGAAATAGCCAACTGCTCCACCCAGGAAGGGTACGGGTGCTGGGCAACGGTCTAACTTATACATCTCCAGCAGCTTGCCTATAGCATCAAAAGGGTTACCATGCTGCACTTCGTGCTCCCGTCCACGAACCAGGGTGATTTCAGAACCTCGACTGCTCATTACGAGAAAGGGCTCACTGCCCAAAAAGGAATATCGCCCCAGCCTTTGAGGGTCCATGCCGCTGTCTAAAAAGAAGCTGTAAGGGTTGTCTTTGATTAGCTCAAAAAGCTCAGGGACAGTTAAGGAGGTGAAGACTTCTTCAACCAGAGGATAGCGATTCATTAGCTAATTTGCTTTCACGAACCAAGCTTCGAGTGCTCACCAGGAAAGTAATTATAACAATTGCGAAGCTCAATTTGTAGTTACCTGATTTATCAGGCATGAACAGCCTCTCGCATCATGGGCGAGCCATCTCCCAATCGACCGTGTCCAAGTGAAAACATTCGAACGGAACTGGCTGGACTTGGCACACGGCATTCCTCGTGCCCTCTCATTTGCCCGCCCCACCTTGAAGCGAAGCAGAAAGGACGATTTCAAGTTTTTCCTCGGCACAAATCCTTTTCTTACTGCTCAGCCCACAACAAAATCACAAGATTGCTCCAATATTGATTTTGTAGAAATCTTCCTGTTGGATGATCAGACTATTCTTAATCAGAGATTTCAAGGCTTGTTCCACTTCTATCCTGCTTTCAACAATTGACTCTAGTTTTTCTGATAGTTCATCCATAACATGCTTCCTCTCGGTGAGATAAAATAGAATCAACGCCATTAGGACCTCTTTCCTCGTTACTACCTGCACATTAGATCTCTGAACAATTTTTGCTGCAATATCTACTACCCGTAGAAGACTTCTCCGACTGTTGATTTTGAAACTGGTTTGTATTTGGCTCATAGTTTCTCTGGCACCTTCATCACTTCTTACCCCAAACATACCAAATAGTGCTTTACTGTCAGCACGATATTTAGATGACGAAGAAATCGACTTTAGCGGTTCTGTTCCTTCTTCGTAAATATCATCGAATTCAGTCTTTGCTTGCCTGATTAGCTTCTTATCGCTATCAAAATAGATTGTCTCAGTGTTAGCTCGCCAGAAATCCCCTGTTTTTCTAAAACCTAAATTCATCTTTCCTAAGTTTATCGATCCAATCGCCAAATACTTGTCTGAAATCCAACATTTAGCGTGTATGTCTTCAAAAACCATAATTTCTATGCCGGCAGATAGCAATTCAGAAATCATCTGCTCCGCTTTTGCAGGATTCTGTCGGATTTGGTTCGGTGGGCAAGTAATAAGTCTGATTCTTGTTTTTGTGTTTATTGCTTTGGCTACTAGTTTCTTAACCGTTTCATCATCAAAGAATCTTTCTGTTGATAGGTACAAAAACCTCTGGGCACTATCAATAAATGAATCAAGAAATCCTCTAGCTCTTCCATCAAATGGAGTTAAATATAGTCCACTAGTAAAAGACCTAGAAGGCGCTAAATTCGGGGGATAAGCTTTGACATTTAATCTTCCAGAGGATCTCCGCAATTCTCTTATGTAGGTTTTTGTTTCATTATCTACCAAATCATAGATCTTTCCGGGATATTTGTTCTTATCTATGAATAAGGCTTTCAGCTGATCAAATTTTTCTTTGAACTTCTTAACGACATAACTATCGGATATTGTTAGATAAACTTCTATCTCTTCAGCCTCAGTAAAATTTGAAGACATCACCAATGCGCTTTTCTCAGTCACGATGAATTTACCATGCATCGAATACCATTTGTTTCCCCCACCTTCTAATTGCTCGCCACTAAGCGATGTAGCTGTAAGGGAAGGGTCGCCAACTTCCCATACGCATTGATGGACTTTGGCCCCATTTTGTTCTAGGTCCCGATAGAGTTTATCTATCTCATTTCGTTCTGCCGTATCTCTATAACTATCGCTTGGTAAAGTAATAATAGACAAATCTACCTTCCGCGACTTATCCCACAGAAGGTCTCGAATAAATGAACCATCTGTAAACTGAAAACTAACAGCAGAAATAAACTCATCAGCTTCACCAACGACTTTCCTGATAGCTTCTTTGTTTGATGAGAATCTAAATTCCTTCATATAAATCAAATCTTGAAGACATAGATAAATTCGTTCTTGATCTGTTTAGAGAAAGCTGTTTGATTACTTAATCGCCTTGTAAATGTATCTACGAGCTTGAAGCCGATTCTCTGAGCCGAATCTACAACTTTCAAGTGTTCGTGACCGCGCGTGTCTTCACCTATAACAAGCCCGTAGTAACCCCGAAGAATTTTAGCAATTTCCTCTTGGGTCTTAGCCATATCCCTTTGATATTTTTCCTGACCGTTTCTTCCTATTTCATCATCATCATCAATTTCTAGCCCGAATAGCTTAAATGAAAGTAGATGAAGTCTTTGGTAATTTTGGGCAGACCAATATGGCGGAGATGTAATAACAAGATGGCATGACTTTACATATTTGCTCAGTTCCCTAGAGTCACCCAGTATCGGTTGGCAAATCAAGCGATGATCCGTTTCCTTGTTGAATTCTAAGATTGCTCTTTTCATTCTTGAAATCTGCGATAATACTCTGGAATAAACTGCGATTTCTCTTGTACTGTTGTCTATTTCTCTGTAGTAATGCTTTTTGTCAACGTAAATCGGCTTTGGAGGCAAAGTAGGAACGTTTGTATCCATTCGGGCATTGCTCATACCTTTCAATAAATCGGAGAGCCCAATTTCGATAAAATTCTTGACATCTTCACTATATGATCTTGCTTGATTTAGGATATTATTTATTTTGGCTGCCACGTCGTCTCTAAACCAATCCTTACTATCATCAAATAGAAAAGTGTCTCGTTCCTTGTTCTCGAAAGTAAACATCGTTCTATTCCCATTTTCTGTTCGGGCAGTTACCCACCGTAAAAAATCATCTATCTCTTTCACTATCTTCTCATTAACAACCATTGTTTTAGCTTTTGCGATTCTTATCGTTAGAGGATTGGTATCAACTCCGTAGGAATGATTACCTAATAACTTAGCAACCACTAGTGTAGTTCCGCAACCCATAAAAGGGTCTACTATAATATCGCCCCCCTTAGAATACTCTCTGATGAATTTTTCTGGTATTTGGGGAATAAACTTTGCCGTATAATGATGAAAGAAATGTACGCCGCCCTGTCGGACGCTTAAGGGAATATCCGCAAAATCCCAATCAGCCTTTGATTGTTCCTCCGTCTTCGTATCAGTTTCCTTCTGATAAAACCTCCGCCCAAGCTCCAATGCAGCAACAATCTGTAGGGCTTTTGCTTTCCCTACCCCTTTGATATTCAGAAGATCCTCTACATTGGGTAAGGTTTTACTTTTCCTGAAAGAGTCTACAATATGTTCACTTAGTTCGAACACACTTATGCCTTTAATCCCGTGACCCAGCAGAATAGCCATTAGATCCCCTGTTTCTAGTTTCCGGGGATCATTTAGCGAGAGCAGTTTTTCTCTCGGCTTGTTATTTTGGGAAATGGTTACGTCCATAGGTCATTCCCCCAACAATTCAGCTATTGGAATGCCTAACGGTCCGGCAAATTTGGCTATACACTGCACACTTGGCTTATGCATAAAAGTGCCTTCACGCTTTGTTATGATATCACAAAGCCTCGACTCTGTCAGAAAGAGGTAGCCTTTAGCCTTGATGAACTCAGAACAGCTTCAATTTCTGCCGAAAAACCGCTGGCGAGCCCTTGTAGTGGGCGAGCCAACTGCTTCATTTTCCAAATGGCGGAGGGGGTGGGATTCGAACCCACGTTCGCCAAAAGGCGAAAGCGGTTTTCAAGACCGCCACCATAAGCCACTCGGTCACCCCTCCTGAAGCTAAATTTCAGTTCTTACTTAAGATTATGTCTGTCCTTGGAGTTAAATTGGCGTTATTTTTTACACCGTTCACCGCGGGAGGTAAAACCTCAGCGAGTAACGCCATAGCATCTAATTGCACCCAATCAATTATATGGCTGTAAACGTCTATTGTAAAGGCAATGCTAGAGCCACCAGAGCTTCAGAGATAACCTTTGCCTTAGTATCCACGTAATAATAAGGCTGCGAGGTGTTCCGTGGTAGGCATTTGGAACTGAGACAGGCCAATAGCCTGTTCAAGTAAGGCTCTTATACAGGTGTTAATCGAGGAGGAATGAAGAAGCCAGAATAAACTTTGCTATGTCAGGCAGGGATAGGCGAATTACACTGGTAGACAAAAAGAATTCGCCCTGCTACTAGGAACTAATGGACTCTCACGGCATTAGGGGTGCGGCTAGGATATTATTACTTCACCGGCAGATTGTTCAGAGACGGTGTGGTAGGTATTCCAGCACCAAATTACCGGATAGCACCTAGTCTTCTCCTATGGCCGTTACGAGGATAGCCCCCCAAGGGTCTGTTGTCACGGATGAGTCTATTAAGTCCCCGCCCCTCCAAAGTTCGACCTTAAGCGTGCCATTTACAGCCTGTTTCTGGAACATTCCCCCGACCGATATGACGTCAGGAACTGTATACTGCTCGGGAACATTCCCTGTGACGTCCTCAGAATCTGAACTGAAAACCACCCAGGCCTCTGCATCGTAAGCTGCGTTCACCCACGTGTACTTACCCGTGAAATTCAGCCCGGTCACGTTGCTGGAGACCTTGATCGTGTAGGTTGACGTTGCGTTTGTGAGCATTTCCTCAATCGCGTTCTTAGCTAGGTCCTGAACATTGCAACCAATCGGCACCAGGACTAGAGCAAGGATTGAGATGATTAATAAAAGTTTTTTCATGATGTCCTCCTTAAGCTATACCATCACATTGGTATTATCCCCATTGTTATTATTATAGGCCTTTGTGATTAGTGCTGTCAATACCTCGCTCCACGTTCCAATCAAAGAACAAAATTCCGCCATTTTGGACGAGAGTTTGGCGATGAATCCTATTTCAAAAGGATCCCTTCAGGCAATCTTGCTGACCTTGTGTTGTGGCGTTTTTGTCGGACTTTGACCAATGTGGGTAATATCGAGCTGGCGAAGCAAGGCATCATGGGAAAAACGGAGACATGCTCTGAATACTCTACTTTACAATAAAACACGCTCTGAGAGGCGATTCTAGCCGGGTAAAACGCCTGGGGCTACTGCTTGTGGAATAGGTCTATGCCCTTTTTAGGGGCTAGTTTGGCGCGAGGAGGGCATTAGCAGTCGCGGGTCAGGGCAAGCTAAGGAGTTGTTAGGCGTCCTCTGCTTTGATACATGGGAAGACAACTCTGAAGGGAACCTCCTTTTTTTGTAGTGATTGATATAAAGATAGGGCCTTGTTTATCCCTAGGGGGGTGATTTTGTTAATTTCGCCTTGCAATAGCGTTTGATATTGGGCAAAGAAATTACCATTTGGCGTTTTGAATAAGAATGTATTACGGCCACCTTGCTCACAGTTATAACCGTTCCAGTATGCGTCATGGGCTACTAACGTGGCTTTGTCTGTGCGGTATCGCTTACCTGCGACAACCCAGATCATGTTTCGTGGTTGCATCGGTTCACCTCCACTTATTACTTTTGGCCCAAGCTATGTCGGTATTGCTGGGGCCTTGCCATTATCCTCTTATATTATACCTCATTCTGGTGTTAAACTTTTTTGGACTGGTTGTTAGCAGGCAATCTTGCACTGGGCGATTCGAGAATTTGACCTTTGTTCTAGTTGACTATAAAATAAATTTGGGCGAGTAAACCGGGTGACCGCTCTGGATTTAATCTGCCAGGGAGGAAAGTCCGAGCTCCACCGAGCAGGGTGCTGGGTAACACCCAGGAGGGGTGACCCTACGGAAAGTGCCACAGAAACACACCGCCAGCGGCCGCGATAGCATCGGGGTGCGGGTAAGGGTGAAATGGTGAGGTAAGAGCTCACCAGCAACCATGAGACTGGTTGGCTGGGCAAACCCCACCTGGAGCAAGACCGAATAAGAGGGCATTTAAGGTGCTCGGCCAAGGCCCTCGGGTTGGTCGCTTGACCCTGATGGTAACATCAGGGCTAGATGGATGGTCACCGCCCCGACGCAGTCGGGGTACAGAACTCGGCTTACAGGTTTACTCGCCCAAAAAATTTTTTCCGGGCTTATATGCGGCAAAGGACGAGGATGAGACTCAAGCCTTGACCAAAGGATTATCCAAGGGAAAAACAAGGGAGAAGATAGCATCTCAGCCGCCATAAACAAGTTTGTTAAATCAGTGTTCTCGGCATAAAATGATAATGTATGGATGACATATCCCCAAAGCTTCGTGATTTCGTTCTCTTTTGTGCTCAGAGGCGGAGCCCGGAGTGGCCGGCTATTTACGATGAAATGACCAGAGTAGCCGGAAGGAAATTATTCCAGGGATTAGGCTACAAAGACCTTAAGCAACTGGGGTTATCATTCTCCCTATCCGGTATGGACAAAACCATCCAATTGGTGAAAGAGGTTACCTCCCAAAACCATCATTAGGAAGCATTTTGCAGTCTTCCATCCAAGGTGATAGCATTTTAAATTGGCCAGCTTAATATTGCCTGCCGCTCGCAATTAATACTGGAATCGATGCAGTTTAAGGAGGCTTGTTATTGCGGATAGCTGTGCTTGCCGATACTCATGTAAATAAGCTTGGACACCTCTCTAAAAAGATAATTGATGCCCTCTCCACGGTAGATTTGATAATCCACGCTGGAGACTTCACCGATGTACAACTGCTCAAGGAATTGAAACAACTGGGGGAGGTAAAAGCAGTCCGTGGTAATATGGATTCAACGGAGCTAAAGAATATACTCCCGGTTAAGGAAATAGTTGAAATAGAAAATAAGCGAATCGGCATAACTCATGGCTCAGGCGCCCGTTGGGGAATAGAGGAGAGGGTAAGGAAAATGTTTGAGTCGGATCGGATTGATATTATCGTCTATGGCCATTCTCACCAATCCCAAAACAAGGTCATCGATGGCATTCTCCTTTTCAATCCCGGGAAGGCCACAGACTCTTTTGGCATTCTTACGATAGATGGAGAGGCCGAAGGAGAGATAATCAGCTCTTGATGATGATTGTTTACCGTTTTATCACGATGGAGCCGTAGCCGACCACTCGGGAGAAATCGCTACACGTTTCTCCGCTAGTGGCATATTTCAATAAACTTGCCTTTTTGGCTTTCATTTCTTTGGCTGCGACAATAGCTGAAGCCACAGGACCATACCCGCACATCGTACATTTGAGGCTTTCACATCGCTTATATAGCTCTTCCTCATCAAGGGCAACTATGGCCTCTATCACAGAGCTATCCTTTTCCATAGCTACAGAGTGAGGTTCATAATGTGTGAAATCACTGCTGGCGATAATTATTAGGTTATTGCCTGCCTGTGAAATAGCCTTGCCTACTGCCTGAGCTGTTTCTATGTCTTGAGCCAGCATAGTTATCGGCACAATTTTTATCTCCTTATAGAGCTGTTGAAGCCAGGGCAGTTGCACTTCAATACTGTGCTCATCTACGTGAGCTGTCTCATCTACCTTGATGACCTCCCCCAACAATCTTTGGGCAAGTTCTTCGTTTATTTCCACGTCACCCAAAGGCGTGTTCCAGTTACCTCCTGCCCATAGAGAAACAGGATACCCATACCCGGTGTGGTTAGGACCAAGTATCACTGCGGTATCGAATATTCCATCATTAGCAAGCTCCTTATAGGCATGGGCTGCTACTGGCCCCGAGCAATAGTAGCCAGCATGGGGGGCAACGATGGCCACAATCTCCCTCGGCCCTTTGCTATTCACCTGGGGTATAGCTCCCGGTCCAAGCTCATGTTTGTAGCACCATTCAATTTGTTCTTCTAATTCTCTGGCAGTGCCGGCATAAAACTTACCAGAAACAGCAGGTTTTCTTATCTTCATGAGACACCCCCGCAAAGCAGGACTACCCTTCAGGCTGTCTTTTCGTCCTTTTCCTGGTCTTTTTCTCGACCCTCCCAGCTTCTCCCTTGGTCTTTCCTTTGCTCTCCTCTGCGCGCTTCTCTATCCCCGGCCTGGCTTGGTCACGGTACCAGCGGTGTATATCGTCCAGAGCTGGTGGAAAGATACTGAATACCTCTATATCGCCAGGGAATTGCACCGAGTGTTCCTCTCTAATGAACAGAAGTCCAGCCTCGTCGTCTTTAAGCGTCTCGCTTATCTTTTTAGCCATAAATTCATTTCTCTTCTTTGCTGCCTCAACATAGAATTCAGAAACCTTACTTGCCACCTTATCACTTATAAAGCCAATCATCAGGCATCTCTGCCAGTCCATGACCTCTTCAAATAATTCTCCTTCTTCAACCGTCTCAAAGATAGCGCCCTTATCACACTGAGTTTTAGCAATTTGGTAACTGCCTGGACTCAGCCTCTCCATGGCCTTCATACCATCCTCACCAGATTGAAAGATTGATTCGTGGTAAACCCGATTCACCATCCCAATCTTTGACGCTAAATTTGCTAGCTGTTCTGCTACCTGTTGCCAATAACGACTGCATTTTTCCTTGTATTCATCAGGGATTTCCTCGCCGGAATATACAAGTGGGACGAGGTAAAGCTTCTTTCCCTGTTTGAAGCGCTCAGCTTCAAGTCTCTCTATTTTACCTAATTGCTCTGGCATGGATATTTATCTCTAAAAAAAGTCCTCTGAAGCCTCAGTGCACTTTATATCGAGATTGGCTTAAATGGAAAAAGCAAAGCAAACTTTTCATGGGTGCTATTCATCAGGCTCTCCTTTTTTCCCCCAGTTCTGCATCATCTTCTTGATCTGCTGGGCAAGTTCGGGATCCTCCTTGAGACGCTGAGTAAATATAGGGCAGCTCTGAAGAATCATCTCCTGACTCATAGAGGCCATGCTTTCCATAATCTGGTCCAGTTCGTTTTTGGCTTGTTCGGGTAGATTTGTCCCCTGCATCGCTATCCTGAACTGCGCGATATCATCAATGCTAACCTGAACCGGAGTCAGGCAGTTTTTATACCAGGGACATTCCTTACATCTGACAAGCGCCGTGACTTCATCTAAAATATCACCCATTTTAGTCCTCCTGGTTTACGTAATTTTAGCACCTTTTCTTGATGTAAGGAAAATCAAAATCCCCGAGGTTAGTTGACATAATGTTATAACCGTGACACAAAATTTAGCCTTGCTTACTTCTACTATGGAAAGCTTTATGAATCTCTTTTAGATGCCTATTAGTGACGTGGGTGTAAACTTGGGTTGTCCTAATACTTTCATGGCCTAGCATTTCTTGAACCGAACGTATATCAGCTCCACTTATCAGCAAATCTGTGGCAAAGGAATGCCTTAGGGTATGGGGTGTTACCTCAATGGGCAAACCAGCTCTTTGGGCATATCTCTCGACAATTTTCTGGATAGACCTCGCTGTCAGTCGCATCTTTTCACCGTTTTTCTGAACATCTACCGCGCCACTATATCGAATAAACAGTGGCTTAAAATGATCTTTACGTGTCTGCAAGTAGCGTTCAATCCATTGCGCTGCTGTATCCGACAAAAAAACTACTCGTAACTTATTCCCTTTGCCTTTGACACCAAATTCCTTGCGCTCTAAATCGAGCTGGTCACGATTCAAATTAACTAATTCTGAAACTCTTAATCCTGTGCTGAATAAGGTTTCTAAGATAGCTTTGTCCCGCAGGCCTATTATATTTGATATGTGCGGGCTGTTTAATAGTCTCTCTACCTGGTCCGGGTTTAAGAAGGCAATAGAACGCGAGCTTTGTTTTGGGAGTTCTATCTTGTCAGGGGATAGGGTGGGCATATCGCGCTGAACCAAGAGGTACCGCAAAAAGGCTCTCAACGCAATAATATGGTAAGTCTGGGTGATATGCTTTAGCTGTGTGCCATTTCGATTACGCAAGTGTGCTAAATATAACCGGTAGTTCCTAACAGTCTCCATGGTTATGTCTTCAGGTTTTATGGCAGAGGAGTTTTCACTGAGCCAAGTGTAGAATCGATTCAGATAGTGTTTATAGCCGCGAATAGTGAGGAGGGAACAGCCTCTTTCAATTTCTAGATATTCCAAAAACTCAGTTATCAGTGAGTCCAAGGGCGTATCCTATTATCCTATCCTGCCAAGCTCATTTTGTATTTTCGGTTCGCAAAAGTTCTGTTGTGCGAATCAATTTTAAACTATCACCTTTCACCTTTTCTTGTCAAGTGCCTCATTTCACATACCGTTTGTTGCGTTCAAGGCGAAGTAATACTTTCTTACGAGTGCAAGGGTCGCGATTAAGCTGTTGGAATCTAAAAAACTCAGTTTTGCTAACCCTCCCCGACAGCCCGGCACGAAAATGTCAACTAAACTAGCCCACAAAAAGCGCAGGAGATAATTAAGATGTATCCCTACCATTTTCATGCCCTTAAAATCGTCTCTCAGAGTGAGTTTAAAAATTTCTAGCCTCAGGCATTCCAACCTTACCTACTACAGCCCTTATCCTTGAAGCTGCAAGCTCAATGGATTACAATCATGATGTGGCCAGCGAACTAACTAAACAAAATGTTGCCGAATTATTGGCTGAACTCCCTGACGGAGTCGAGCTGGTGGCGGCAGCAAAAACAAGAACGCCTGAGGAAGTTCTGGAAGTTGTTAATGCAGGAATAAAAATTATTGGCGAAAATTATGTCAAGGAAGCAAAGGAAGCATATGAACTGGTGGGAAAGAGAGCGAAGTGGCATTTTATTGGAACCTTTCAAAAACATAATGTCAGGAGAAAGACACTGGAAATATTCGATATGGTAGAAACTGTCGATTCTTTAGAAATAGCCAGGGAAATTGATAAAAAGTGTGCTCAAATTGGCAAAATAATGCCAATATTGATTGAGGTAAACAGTGGCAGAGAGCCCCAGAAATCAGGAGTACTGCCGGAGGATGTGGAACAACTGGTAAGAAAGATATCCGGTCTTAGAAATGTCAAGGTGATGGGTCTTATGACCATGGGACCCCGTTTTGGAAATCCTGAAGACTCCAGGCCTTATTTTGTGGAGACAAGAGGGATATTTGAAAAAATTAAAGGGTTGAAATTGCCCAATGTAGAGATGAGATATCTCTCTATGGGTATGACTAATTCTTATAAAGTTGCCCTGGAGGAAGGCGCCAATATAATCCGCATAGGCACTAAGATCTTTGGCGAGAGGGTCGGTTCCTCATAATTCGATTACCAGCCCTGCGCCGCACTCTAAGGATTTGTCTTTAAATAAATCTCTTATTTCCTGCTTGTACGTGGTGCAGTGACAGGGGCAAATCAACGATAAGCCACTGAAAACCTCAAAATTATGAAATCCATGGAATCCACCGGCAATACCATAGAGTTCTCCAAACTTTGCAGCAGCGGCGAGAATGCTTTTCATCCCGGGGTGAGCACAACCTGTAAGCACAAATATCCCCTTATCTGTTTTGAGGGCCAGGGACTGCTCTACTTCTTCGAGTTCACCAGTCGAAAAGATGTTTGCACGAATTTGAACGGGACCTTTGACCATGGTTACCTTTCTCTCCGGAAACGCTCTTCCAAAGGAACTCGGGAGGTAAAGTTCAGCAATCCTATTTATTCTAAGGATTTCAGAAAGCCCCCCAGTATGGTCGCCATGGGCATGTGATATTACGATTATACCTATGTCCTTTGGGTCGATATTAAGCTCTTTCATATTATGTAGTAATGCAGTGCCATCAACACCTGTATCAAATAAGAGCGGTGATGCTTCTGCATCTTCAATAAGGGCAGAAAATCCGTGACCTTGTCTTAGACCCACTTTTATTACTTCGTTGTCATAAACAATTGTAATTCTCATTTTCTTCTTTCTAATGGGAGACTAACTCCCGTGAGGTTGTTTAACTCACCCCCTAAATAGCTGGCTATCTTATTTAGAAGCTCGTCTATTCCCCATCCTTTGGCTGCAGATATGAGAGCAATGCTCTTATTGGGCAACACGATTTCTTCCTCGAAGTAAGGAATAGTAGTTAATGCTTTCAGCTCTGCCTCGCTGCTTAGAGCCAAGTCTAGCTTGTTGAATACTGTAAATTTTGGTTTATTTTCCAGATTTAGCTCGCTGAGCACCTTTTCTACCGTGAGGCACTGATTAGCAGCGTTCTTGTGTGTTATGTCAACTATATGTAGAAGTAAGTCAGCCTCATCCAGTTCTTCCAAGGTAGCCCGAAAGGCGGCAATTATTGAGGGCGGAAGTTTGTTAATAAAGCCAACGGTATCTGTGATTAGGAATTGTTGCCCAGTGGGTAAGGCTAACCGCCGAGTCACAGGGTCCAAGGTAGAAAAGAGCTTGTCTTCCACATCTACACTGGCTTTGCTTAAGGTGTTAAACAAAGTGCTCTTACCGGCATTAGTATAACCAACAAGAGCTACTATGGGTGTGCCGGTCTCCTTACGACGCCTCCTGTAAAGTGCTCGATGCTTCCTGACACTTTCTATTTTATGCTGAAGGAGATTAATGCGCTTATAGATAAGGCGGCGATCGGTTTCCAATTGTGCCTCACCGGGACCTCTGGTGCCGATGCCACCGCCAAGTCGCTCTAAATGGCGCCACTGCCCGATGAGCCGGGGCAGAAGATATTGGTGCTGGGCCAGTTCAACCTGGAGTTTTCCTTCATGGGTTCGAGCTTTTCGGGCGAATATGTGTAAAATCAAAGCGCTGCGGTCAATAACTTTGACTCCCAACGCCTCTTCGAGATTTCTTTGCTGCCTCGGCGACAGCTCGTCATCAAAGATTACTGTATCGTACTGAGTTTGCTCTTTGAGGTTAATTAGCTCCTCAATTTTGCCCTTACCTATATAATAGGTAGGCGAAGGTGCGTCCAGTTTTTGAGTTAACATACCTACTACATTGGCGCCTGCTGTTTTAGTCAGGTAAGATAGCTCTTGTAAAGAATCTGTAACTGACCAATCATTATTAGAGGCTTTGCTGCCCACCCCGACGAGGAATGCTCGTTCTGCCTTGGCTTTAGTTGTAAAAAATTTCTGCTTTATTTGCTTCTCCTGTGCCAAGCCAATAGACGACTCATCCCCTGTTCCAGGCGGTCATCGGAAATTGTCAGGGAAAGTCTGATGTAGCCCTCTCCCTCCTTCCCATAGCCATTTCCCGGCGTTACCGCTATCCCAGCTTCGTCCAGCAGTTTCTTGGTAAAATCCATAGATGTGTACCCCTGGGGAATCTTAGCCCAGATATAAAAGGTTGCCTTGGGTATCCTGGCCTTCAGCCCTATCTCATTAAGAGCTTTTAGCAACTTATCTCGGCGCTGTTGTAAAATAGCATTACGCTCAGCGATATGTTGCTGGGAGCCGCGCAGAGCTTCCACAGCGGCATATTGAATTGCCTGGGGAATGCCTGAATCCAGGTTGGATTTGACTCTAAATAAGGCATTCACCATGTCAGCATTACCGACCACCATGCCTATTCGCCACCCTGTCATATGATAAGTTTTGGACAGGGAATGAAATTCCACACCTATTTTTTTTGCCCCAGGTACCTGCATGAAGCTTGGTGGCTTGTAGCCATCAAAGGCGACTTCGGTATAAGGAGCGTCATGGCAGATTGCTAAGTCGTGCTGCTGAGCGAAACGAACTGTCCTCTCAAAGAAATCAAGTCCAGCTATGGCGCCGGTGGGATTGTTGGGGTAGTTAAGCCACATAAGCTTTGCCTTATCGGCTACTTCGCCTGGAATGGCTTCAAAATCGGGCAGAAAATCATTTTCTTCCTTTAAAGGCATAAAGTGAGGCTCGCCACCGGCTAATATGGTACCCATTAAAAATGGCGGATAGCCCGGGTCAGGCACCAAAGCCAGGTCACCAGACTCAATAAAGCATAAAGCCATATGCCCGATCCCCTCCTTGGAGCCAATAAGCGGCAGCACCTCTTTAGCTGGATTTAAGGTAACGCCGAAGCGTCTCTTATACCACTCAGCAATGGCTTGACGAAGTTCAGGCAAGCCGGCGGTTTCAGGGTAACGATGGTTTGCGGGGTCACGTGCTGCCTGGCACATATGTTCGATGATATGAGATGGCGTGGGCAAATCAGGGTCGCCGATTGCAAAGCTGATTATATCCTCCCCCCTGGCCCGAAGCTCAGCGATTTTCTGGTTTATTTCCACAAAAAGATATGGAGGCAATCTATTAAGCCTTTTGGCTAATTCCATCAGTTTTTTCCTTCAAGCCATTCGCCAGTGAAAACTTCCTCCACTGGACCAGTAAGCAACACCTCCCCTACCCTATCCCAGAATATGGTTAAAGTTCCACCTTTGAGTATTATGTCAACTTGTGTCTCTGCATAGTCCGATAATTGAGCGGCCACAGCTATGGCGCAGGCGCCGCTACCACAGGCCAGAGTTTCTCCGACACCGCGCTCCCACACTCTGGCTTCTATCTTTCCCCTGCTCAAGACCCTGGCTACCTCGAAATTAGTCCTTTGGGGGAACGTGGGGTGCCCCTCTACTTTCGATCCTATCTCAGCTAAAGGAAAATCAGAAACTGGCCGGGAGGAAAAGCTCACGGCGTGGGGATTACCCATGGATAGAAGAGCCAAGGTCAACTTTTCCCCGGCTATCAATAAAGGATAATCTAATATTGGTCCCGATGGAATCTGGATGTCAACTTTAACCTTAACGGGAATGTGCTCCGCTTGGAATTGGGGCAGGCCCATATTTACCTCGACCCGGCTGACCTTATTCTCTGACATATAAGCTTTAACTTTTCTTATCCCCGACAAAGCCTCTATGGCTAGAGAGCAACTTCCTTGCTCACCTCGCGATGACATTTTGCCAATCAAGCCTCTCTCGATAACATACTTGGCAAAACATCTCAGCCCATTGCCGGAAACCTCGGCCTCAGAACCATCGGAGTTGAAAATACGCATCTTTAAATCGGCGATGGTCGAATCCTGCATCAGTATCAAGCCGTCAGCTCCTACTCCAAAGTGACGGTCACAAATAGCTCGGGCCAGCTTTGCCCACTCCCCTTCTATGGTTCTGGCATCCACCAGGATGAAATCATTACCCGTGGCTTGCAACTTGGAGAATTTCATGATATGAAGCCTTCTATGAGACCCTTCACTTTGTTCAGGGCGGCAAAGTTGTCTTTGGCTTCTGCCTCGCTGGTATCAAACCAGTGAATTCTGCTATCGCTGAGGCGAAACCAGGCATACTGGTGGCGAGCCAGTCGATGGGTTTCATATTTTATTTTATCAATAGCCTGAGGCAAAGTCATCTCGTCTCGAAGAAACTGTCCTATTTGCTTGTAACCTATTCCCGACATAGAAGGCAAGGAAGGGCTATAACCTTTTTTCAATAGCTGTTCCACTTCTTCAACCAATCCCATTTGTATCATTTTATCAACCCGCCAATCAATTCTGCTATATAGTTCGCTTCTTTCTTGGGTTAAACCGATGAGCAGGATGGGGAAACCTGGCGCGTCTTTACGCTGTAATTGAGAGGGACGCTGCCCTGTCACATTATAGATTTCCAGGGCCCTTATTATGCGGCGGGTGTTACCGGGATTGATTTTTGCTGCCGCCGTAGGGTCGATATCCTGCAATTCCTGATAAAGGCTTTGACTACCTTCTTGCTCTGCTCTGGCTTCTAACTGGCGTCTTCGCTCTTGATCAGGTGGCACTTGAGGTATTTTCCAGCCCTCTACCAACGACCACACATAAAGGCCGCTGCCACCGACCAGTAAGGGCAGTTTGCCTTTCTGCTGAATGGCTTTCAGTGCCTCAATGGCTAGTTGATGATACATAGCCAGGCTAAAATCTTCGTCGGGCTCGACTACATCGATGAGGTGGTGAGGGACTGATTCTCTCTCAGCCGGGCTCGGCTTATTAGTGCCGATATCCATATACCGATAGACCTGGCGGCTATCGGCGCTTATTATCTCCAGGGAAAAGTATTGAGCCAGGTGCAGGGCAAGCTCACTTTTCCCTACAGCGGTAGGACCGACGATAGCAATCACTGTCTACTGACTACTTTACTCTCCCCTTGATTTCAGCGGTTTGCTCAACAATACTCACGAATTCTTCAGCTTTGAGGCTGGCTCCGCCGACCAGGGCGCCATCTATTTCAGGGTGAGAGATAAACTCGGCAATGTTGGCACTGGTAACACTGCCGCCATAAAGGATGCGTAAATTCTGAGCTATACTCTTATTCCATAGCTTAGCCAGAACGTCGCGAATAAACTGGATAGTAGCTGCTGCCTGCTCGCCGCTTGCCGCCTTGCCTGTGCCGATAGCCCAAACTGGCTCGTAGGCAATCACTAAATTGGAGACGGGCTCTATACCGTTCAAAGCTGCCGTCATCTGTCTATTAATCACCTCCTCTGTCTTGCCAGCTTCATTCTCTTCAAGCCTCTCTCCGACACACAGGATAGGCTTAAGCTTGTTTGCTAAAGCTGCCTTCACCTTCTTGTTAACTATTTCATCAGTTTCCCCAAAATACCATCTCCGTTCGGAATGTCCCAGTATGACGAATTCGCATAACTCGCTGAGCATTAACGGGGATATCTCACCAGTGTAAGCTCCTGCAGTCTCAAAATGCATATTCTGTGCACCGAGCTTAATAGACGCCCCCCGGAGCATCATATTTAGGGCAACTAAAGATACGAATGGCGGGCAAAGTACCTTTTCCGCTCCTTCTAGCCTGTCCAGTTTCTCAAGCATCTCGAGAACAAGCTGTTCGGCTTCAGTCGCCGTGGTGTTCATTTTCCAGTTGCCAGCGATGAAAGGAATTCTCATTTCACAACCTCCTGTTATTTCTTATCTAACAAAACCTTCACACCAGGTAAGGTAACGCCCTCCAAAAACTTCAGGATGGCACCACCCCCTGTGGAAACATGGGTCATCTTATCAGCTAGTCCCATCTCATCAACCACCTCAGCAGAAGAACCGCCACCAATAATAGTAGTGGCATTGAGGGTGGACAAAAAACTGGCTATGGATTTGGTTCCTTGAGCAAATTGCGGTATTTCATAAATACCCATAGGGCCATTCCACATGATAGTACGATATTTTTTCAATTCGTTGCAAAAGAGCTCAATAGATTTAGGGCCAATATCTACAATATGGCCGCCCGACGGTATATTAGTTATTGGCACTACTCTAGTTTGGGCTCCGGCTTTGATTTCTCCCGCCACAACTGCATCGATGGGGAGCAGAAATGACACCTTCCACTCCTCGGCTTCCTGTAACAATTTCTTGGCCAGGTCCAACTTATCGTCCTCCACTAAAGAATGCCCTACTTCATATCCTTGCGCCTTCAGGAAAGTAGCAGCCATGCCACCACCAACCAGCAACATGTCAACCTTTTTTAACATATTCTGCAACAGCTCTATCTTATCGCTCACCTTAGCACCGCCTATAAGACAGGCCGAGGGTCGCTCTGGATTATGCAAGAGCTTCTCCATAACCTCTAGCTCTTTTTTCATTAAAAAGCCAGCCACCGCTGGCAAGTATTTAGCTACACCTACCATAGAGGCATGAGCCCGGTGAGCAGTGCCGAAGGCATCATTAACATAAATATCAGCTAGCCTGGCTAGCTTCCGGGCAAAGTCGGCATCATTTAGTTCCTCTTCGGGGTGGAAGCGCAGATTTTCCAAGACCAAAATATCACCCTCTTTGAGTGTTCCTACTTTGCTTTCCACTTCTGGACCTATACAATCGGATGCCGTGCTGACAGGCAAACCTATGAGCTGTGATAACTTCTGCGCTATTGGCGCCATCCGCAGATTTTCCACTACTTTGCCTTCAGGGCGTCCTAAATGAGAGCAGATGATTACCTTGGCTTTATGGTCAACGAGATATTTGATAGTAGGTAGCGAAGCTCGGATGCGGCTACCATCTCTAATGGCGCCGGTGTTCATATCTAGTGGAACATTAAAATCAGCCCTGAGTAGAACCTTCTTGCCTTTAACCTCTATATCCTCAACAGTCTTTTTCGGCATTTTCCCTCCTAGAAGTCGCGCTTCAATAGGAAACAAGCTGTCTCTTTAAGCGGAGCTTGCCTGGATATGTCGAGCTGAGTAGCCTCGAGCTGTGCCAAAGCTTTGTGATAGTATTGCTCAGCCAAATTCTCAGCGTAATCCCTGGCGCCTAATTGGTCCAGAATCTTCGTAACCTCCGTGATATCTTCGCCCTCAATAGATTTTTGAGAATAAAGCTTCTCGAGTCTCTCTCTTACTTCGCCCTTACTATTTTGCAATCCGTAAACTACGGGCAAAGTCTTCTTCCTCTGAAAGATATCGCTAACAGATTTACCAGTGCTTTCCTCCATTCCCCAAACCCCCAATATGTCATCATAAATCTGGTAGGCTGTGCCTAATTCTTTGCCGAACAGGTGGAAAAAGCCCACCAGCTTACTATCTTCGCTGCCCAGGTATGCTCCCAGAGAAGTCGATACGGCGAACAGGGCTGCTGTTTTTTTGGCTGCCATGCCAAGGTAATCCTCGATGGTGGTGTCGAGACGGTTCTCATACTCGACGTCTAAGTATTGTCCCTCACAAAGTTCCAAACAAGCCAGGCCCAACATTTTAGTGGAACTGGCAATCCTTTCATCGGCTATTCCCCTCCCCTTTAGTTTAAGCAGCGCTAAATAAGCTAGAGTGAACATGGCATCGCCGGCGTTTATCGCTTGAGGCTGACCCCATAATTTCCATACAGTTGGCCGGTGATGACGCTCATCGCTGGCATCTTCTATGTCGTCATGGATTAAAGAAAAATTGTGGATGAGTTCGACGGCTGCTGCGGCGGGCATTACCTGCGACATGTCACCTCCCACCGCTTGACAACTAAGAAGGCAAAGGGTAGAGCGAATAAATTTGCCCGATTCTCTAGTACAGGAGTGTCCATGCTCATCCTGCCAGCCCATATGGTATCGCAGCATATCACAAAGAACTGAAGGACAACTATCGATAACCTTCTTTAACTCCACTCGCACTGTGTCGCGATAAGATGTGAAGGACTCAGGCACGCTATATTTTATGCCCATGAAAGCCAGTCCATATTAACGGCTAAGAAAGCAGATTGTCAACAGGTAGTCATAACGTATAGGATAAGTGCCACAGAAAGCTTGATAAAACCCTATCAGCAGGCTATAATTAGCACTTTGGTAGCAAGAGTGCTAATTACAGGAGGTAATTAGATGAATTGTATTGTATGCGGGAATCCATTGCTTTTTGACAGGGTTGTTTTCCATTGTTCCTGTGGTGCCTTTATACACTCCTACTGTTGGGATGAGCATGTATTGCAAGCTCATCAGCCAGCCTTTGAGATAGGCGCCGTCAATTTGGATGGCGAATTTAGAGCAAGAGAGAGCAAAGTAGAGGAACAGGTCTCAGGGGCGCAAGCCTCAGAAGAACCAGGCCCAGAAGAGCAAAGTCTGGAAGAAGAAATAACACCTCTTTTGGAATAAAGGAGGATATACATGCCTATTTATCAATACCGATGCCTGAACTGCCAACGCCAATTTGAGCTTAAGCAGAGCTTTAATGATAAACCGATAGCTGATTGTCCTGTATGCAAAGGAATTGCCCGTCGCATTTTCTCTCCGGTCCCCATCTTATTTAAAGGACCGGGCTTTTACGTAACTGACTCCAGGGAGGAAAAGGGAAGAAGGGCCAGTCCCGAAGGGTTAGGGAAAAAAGAAAAAGATTAGTGGAGGCCGTGAATCGTGAAGTGTCCTGTCTGTGGCAAAGAAGCTAGAGCCCATATTTATTACTGTGCCAAATGTGCCGTCTATGTGCACGAGAAATGCTGGCGGAAGCACGTAGCACAGGCTCACAAAGACTAGCTCCCCCTTATATTCTTATCATCCACGCCCCATCATGCTATACTTAATTTGGTCGTCCCTGTAGCTCAGCTGGATAGAGCGGCTGCCTTCTAAGCAGCGGGTCGTGGGTTCGAATCCCTCCAGGGACGCCAGATTTTGAAGCTATAATAAGCCCTATACCTAGTTGTGGCATGGGGCTTATTTATTAATTGGCACTAATTTGGCACTAATTAGAATTTATAATGGCAGAGGTTGATATTGAGTTCTATGGATGAGAAAGATGATTGAGGATGAGTTTGAGGCAATTTAGTCAGTATTGAAGGGTTGGTGCTGGACTCAAGTTGGACAGAAAGGGCATTTTCTTCCTTCAAGAGCCTGGGGGTGTTGTTTGTTGATTCGCAAGTTGTCGTGTAGTAGGTGATATAGGGCACATTCCAAATCGTGGGCTTCCTTGGGCTCCTTGCATAATCGATAGTTGAAGATACTAAACTGATTCTCCCTCTTCTGGTGAAGATGAGTCTCCAGTCGGCTTTTTAAGTCAGCTTTGTCTGCACGACCGACATAGAAACGCTTTTTGGCAAACGAGTAGAAACTATAGACTCCCGTAGCATTAGCGTCTATCTCAGTGACCTTGTCAGTCGTAAATAGATGGTAAAGACGGAGAGGGAGAAGCCTAGAAGCAGTGTCCCAGGTTTTTGCTGCATGAGTATCGGGTATGCCTTTGAACTTCGAAAACTTGATTGATCCACCTGGGATAGTGGATGCAATCATCTTGTCTACAAGTGTTGCCTGGGCTCCTTTACTCGTATATGCCTTTGCCTCGCCTCCTCTTTGCCAGAAAGTCGGGGGAAACTTCTTATGTATGGGTTTGAGAATATCTACGAAGGTTCCAAGTTTGACACTGCCGAGGCTCAGACTTTTGAAGTAGACAAAAGGGAATAGCCAATGAAAAACCACCGTTCCGTTGCTTCTCTGTAGGGAATATCTGGTCGCGTTGGGGCCGACACATTCGGTCCACAGAGAAGCAATAGCCTTCCAATAGAGAGGCACGTAATTCTTGATCTCATTTTGTTGCAACTTCAAACGGGAATAAACAGTCTCTAAAGAAGTGACAAATTGTTTTTCGGTTATCACTCGCCCTTTTCGTGGATCCCCTGGGGCAATAATCTTGTCGCACCAAGGTGAGTCTGGATCACTGTTAAGAGTGTCGCATAAGTCGACTGCTTGAAGTCGCCAAGATCTGCCTTTACCCAAAAAGAAATCTAGGCGTTCACCTTCATCCCTATATCGTCTATACAGAATCCTAAGCACCAATGCGGGATCAACTTTCTTCTGAGTGCTGTTAATTACAACAAACTGCATTGCCTCGGTTGGACGGTCAAGTCCTTCTATGATGGTCAAGGGGACGGGGTAAGACCTAATCTGTTCAAATGCTGGTGATTGTGTTTCCTTGAGCTCTTTATATGCTTCAACCAAGCCTCGTACACGATGCTGCCCGTCAACTTCGCGTAATGGCATACCTTCGTCGTGAATCACGATCTCGCCGGCTTCTATATTTTGCTTGCTTTTTGAATCTTTGAAACGGTGGAAATCGATGGTACCCTTCTGTTTAATGTTTAAGATCAAAGAACTAGGTAGGATGGGGTCTGTAATCCCCAGTTTCTCCTCTAAGTACGCAGCGATGTCTTTGTACCGCGTTTCATCAGGCTGTCTTTGATAACCTTCATCCCTTTCTCTCTTCCAAATATCAGCAAAGAAGTTGTCATCATCAAACCATTTCTTGATGTCTTCCACGGTGGCACTAGTTAGATAAAGGTTGTAACCCTTTTGATTCAAACGTATACCCTGCAAAGTAATCATGGTATCCCCTAAAACTAATTGTCATTGTCTCTCTATGTGTTATAGTTTGTCAAGTGTTTTGAATCCTGAAAAACGAATCAAATATTAAGACTAATTTGTAGCAAATTCAGCTGTGTAATATCTCTGCTAGCTGTTTGTCTATAGTGGAATCTTTTCTTAGGATATCATCAAAAGCCATAGCAGCTGCTTGCTGAAGTCCTGGCGCTACGTGCGAGTAAGTATCCAAGGTTGTGCTAATGGTTGAGTGGCCAAGCCTTTCTTGGGGACTATTAAGCCTTGACTGGCGGCCGGTTGTAAACCAAGCAAAGGGATGTATGGCGAGTGCTTGGGCAAGGCTGGCTGCTGATGTAGGTGATGCTAATGCTACGCTAATTCTTGAGAAAGAGTGGGAATGCAAGATACCTGACAAGGTTATTGAGGCTGGCTTACTGCAAAAAGCGCGGTTTGCCCATATGAGTTAAGGTTGGTGATGAAGAAACATTTTGATGCTATTGCTACTTCTTTTTATAATGTTTTTTGCACAACTTCAATAAGTCATTTAGTAATTGCTGGAAAAAAACTGGGATGCAAGATTCTTCAATGTTTTCACCACAGTACTTGGCTACCCGTTGTTTGCTAGTGCCTATAGTTTTCCTAGCTTGCTCCATTAAAGAACCGCAACCAGCTTGTTCCAAATATTGTTCTATTTCACAGCCAAGTGAGCGAAAAATTTTTGGTGGCCTATCGGGACTTGAACCCCAAGGTAAATCTGCTAGGCAGAGAAAAGGTATGTCAAGTTGTTTCGCTAGTCTGATATAGGGTTTAAAGCCATCTTTTCC
>Ga0315553_10000613_pt1 | contig 31020 bp, 30 predicted proteins | sample SalMarSW160140MG_FD_203099 | JGI IMG/M metagenome (GOLD analysis project Ga0315553, IMG submission 203099) | Salt marsh sediment microbial communities from the Plum Island Ecosystem LTER, Massachusetts, United States - Salt Marsh Sediment SW1601-40 ... | reverse complement strand
CTCAAAGAATTCAGTATTCTGCTATGATTGCGAACTTTACAAAACCCCAAAAACTTATAACTACCAAACGAAACCTTGAATAAGATCTAATTTGGCTGTACGATCGACTATGGCACGAAGTCATAAGTCTGAAGGTGCCGGAGCGGGCCACAATATATGGAATTTACTCTACACTTCGCCAAGCCAAAAGCATTGATTCTGAGGCGATTGGGAAAGGCGATTTTTCTTGACTTGAGAGACTTTTTGTCGTTCCATTTAATGAAGACTTTTCTTTGAATCATTTAACCTTCATTTGAAGGTTGTCCTCATGAGGAAAAACCTCAAATTTTGCTTACCTCGGTCCCTATAGGACGTTGTTCATTTTATTGGGACCTTAAAGTATCTTCTCTTCTGATTAAGAAAATTAACAAGGGTGAACTTTTTAAGAAAAGGAGGTGTATCATGTTTAAAAAGACAATGCTTTTTTTTGTAATTCTTTTCATGGTGTTTGCTTTTGCGTATGCAGAAGAAAAATTCACCGTATCAGGAGAAGTGACGTTTCAATATGATGGGAACATATATATATGCCTCCTTACTATGGAAGAATTTCGAGATTTCAATCTCCCAGGGCATAAACTATCAGAATCACCATGCACGGTTATACACATGACTACTGATCTAAAAAAAGCAGGAAAAGTATCGTTTACCTTTAATAACATACCGAAAGGAACCTATTGCGTTTTTACCTACCAGGATGTCAATATGAATGGAGAAGTGGACTTTGAAAGTGACAAGATGATTAGTGAACCCTCAGGTAGTTATAAGGAAGCTTTCATTGGGCTCAGTCCAACATGGGAGAAGATTAAATTTGATTTAGTGAAAGACATTACAGGAATTACGATTGAAATGTAGGAGGTTTTAAGGATACCCCTTTTAAGTGATAGAGCAGGTACATCGAGGTCCTGCTTTTTTTTGAAAATCCCATATATTGTATAGGTACTGTCTATAACTTCGCTTTTGTATTCTGCTATAAATAAAAAGTCCTCCATAAGTCCCCTGTCTTATGATTACTATACCTAACATGAACAGACAATGTGTATATTTCTAACCGTTATAAATAGATTCGTTTAATAACAATGCATACACTATTTCATACGCTAATTTTGATTGCTCCAAATCGAGGAATTAAATAATCCACCAAAATATTGTCCGGTCCGCTCTGAAGCCTAAATTGCAGCTATCTTACCACGCCACGTAATCCCAGATCTCTCTTGATATCAGAATGATATATTAAGAATTCAAATTTCATGCCCATCCTGGATATCACGAAAGATGAAAATTAATTCTATTTTCGGATCAAAAGGAGAAAACACCGGGAAACGGTTTGAAGATCAAGAGGTATAGCGAGAGCGGTTATCAATAGATCGTTTGAGGGTCATATTGTCTATATATTTAAGGTCACCACCCAGGGGAATACCCAAGGCGATTCTTGTAATAGTCAAATCTTTTCCATTGAGGAGATTTGCCAGGTATGAAGCTGTGGCTTCCCCTTCTACACTTGGATTGATTGCCAGCATAACCTCCTTTATATTCTCTTGTCTCAGGCGGCCCATGAGCTCAGCTATACGTATGTCTTCTATTCCTACACCATCTAAGGGGGAAAGGACCCCTTGTAGAATATGGTATCTCCCTTTAAAGGTCCCTGATTTTTCAATGGCCAGCTGGTCTCCAGGCCCTTCAACTACGCAAAGGATGCCATTTGCCCTCCCCTGATCGGTGCAAATGGGGCAAGGATCTTCATCGGTAAGATTAAAACATACGGAACAGAATTGAATTTTTTCTTTTACCTCCACAAGACTTCGGGCCAATTCCTCAGCGAAATCTTTTGGAGTCCTCAAGACATAAAGCGCCAATCTCTCCGCTGATTTTTTTCCAATACCGGGAAATTTGCTAAATTGTTCAATTAGCTTTCCCAGTGATGATGGATAAATCCCCATTTCAATACCTAAAGTTATCTACGATATGTGATATGTGGCTCACGTCGCATATTTATTACATTAAGCCCGGGATATTAACGCCACCGGTTAATTTCGTCATCTCTTCGCTGACCATTTGCTTTGCTTGAAAAAGTGCATCATTGACTGCTGCCAAAACAAGATCCTCTAACATCTCAATATCTTCTGGATTGACAACCTCGGGATCAATCTTTATAGAAGCGATCTCTTGCTTTCCATTGGCTATCACTGTTACCATTCCACCGCCGGCTGATGTTTCAATTGTCTTTTCACTTAGTTCTTCCTGCAGCTTTGCCATTTTTTCCTGAAGCTGCTGTGCCTTTTTAAGCAAATTACCCATGTTAGGCATACCTTTCAACAATTCTACCTCCTTAAATAAATGTTTGTTGTAGTTGTTTTATTCTTTGTGTTTATACGTTTAGTTCTTTTCTTGCCGTATGCAATGCCTTTTTGACTTCTTGAGACCCGGTTCCTCCCTTACTATTTCTCCGCTCGATACATGAAGCTGGATCAAGCCATTCGTAGACATCTTTCTCGATAAGGCTGCTGAAATGTTTCATTTCGTCTATGTCAAGTTGGTGCAGTTCCTTATTTTTCTTTTGAGCTGCAAGGATTATATCACCTACAATGTGATGAGCCTTTCTAAATGTCATGCCTTTGGTCACAAGATAGTCGGCCAGGTCTGTTGCAACAAGATAGCCACTTTCAGTTGCCTTCTTGAGATTTTCTTTTTTGAAATCTATCTCTCTGAGGAGCAGCGAGAAAATGCTCAGTGATTTTTCTACTGTATCAACCGTATCAAAAAGGGGCTCTTTATCTTCCTGCATGTCCTTATTGTAGGTAAGAGGAAGCCCTTTCATGGTTGTAAGGAGTGACATCAAGTGACCATATACCCTTCCTGTCTTTCCCCTTATCAGCTCAGGTATATCGGGATTTTTTTTCTGGGGCATGATGCTGCTCCCAGTAGCAAAAGAATCGGAGATTTCTATAAAGTCAAATTCCTGTGTTGACCAGATAATTAGCTCTTCACACAGACGAGACAGATGCATCATTAAAAGGGCGGATATAAAGATAAACTCCAATATAAAATCTCTGTCTGATACTGCATCCATGCTATTTGCCGTTATTCCATGAAGATTCAGCTCTTTGGACAGAAATTTCCTGTCTATTGCAAAGGTAGTCCCAGCCAGTGCTGCGCTCCCCAGAGGAAGGATATTTATTCTCTTTAAGGCCTCCTCATATCTTTGAATATCCCTCTTGGTCATCTCGTAGTAGGCTAGTAAATGGTGTGCCAAGAGCACAGGTTGCGCCCGTTGAAGATGTGTATAACCCGGCATAATCAGATCTTGGTTCTTTTCAGCGAGTTCAAATAAGGATAATTGAAATTTTTTTATCAATTGTAGAATGTTTTCTGTTGCATTTTTTATGTATAACCTTACATCAAGGACTATCTGGTCATTTCTGCTTCTTCCGGTATGTATCTTTTCACCCAGCGTGCCGGTCTTCTGTATCAGCGCCTTTTCAATAAGGGTATGAATATCTTCTGATGATTCATCAAAGGAAAATGTGCCTTTTTCTATTTCACTTGAGATCTCTTTCAAGGCAGATAGTATGGTTTTGGTTTCATCCTCACTGATTATGCCCTGTTTTCCCAGCATTTTGCAGTATGCAATACTGCCTTGGATATCCTCTTTCCATAGCCGTTTATCAAATTGGAGAGAGGAATTAAAGGTATTCACCGCATCATGTGTGTCTGATGTGAAACGGCCTCCCCAAAGCTTTTTTGCCATTTTACTTTCCCTGCCTCATGAGATTTTTGAGTTTTGATTCATAACCATTACGCATACATTTTTCGGCATTTTTCTGTTTAACATGTCTACTTTGAATGTGAAGTGTTAATCAAGGGCTAAAATCCTTTTTTTATATTTTTATTGCCTTAAATATTTCATCCAGACAGTTAATTAAGAGATCAATCTCATTTTTTGTTATTATTAAAGGAGGTACGAACCTGAGAATATTTCCCTGGACGCAGTTTATTAAAAATCCTTTTTCCATACAGGCATTTACAATATCAGCTCCATCTCTATCAAGCAATACTCCAAGTATAAGTCCTAACCCTTTAATATCTTTTATAATATTATATTGTTGTTGAAGATAAGTAAGCTGATTTTTAAAATAATCCCCCATTGTTTTGGCGTTTTCGATCCAGCCATCATTCAAAAGGCTTTTTACAACAGCGAGGGCACCCGCAGTGATCAGGGGTGTTCCTCCAAATGTTGTCGCATGACTCCCAGGGCCAAAGGCATCAGCTAATTTTTCTGTTGCCAGCATAGCGCCGATAGGAAGACCATTACCTAAGGCCTTTGCAAGGGTCATGATATCAGGCACTATTCCAAAATGTTCGTAGGAGAAAAGCCTTCCAGTTCTTCCCATACCGGCCTGCACCTCGTCCAATATTAAGAGAAGCTCGTGTTTTTGGCAGATTTCTTTGACACCTTTTAGGTAATCACTATCAGGAACAACAACGCCTCCTTCACCTTGTATTGGTTCTAACATTACAGCACATACAGAGTTATCAATAGCAGCATTCAGGGTATCCAGATCGTTAAAGGGAACATATCTAAAATCTTCAAGAAAGGGGTCAAAGCCTATTCTGATCTTTTCTTGACCTGTAGCTGATAGTGTGGCCATTGTTCGACCGTGGAATGAATTTTCCATGGTAATGATAGCATATTTTGCAGGTCCAAATTTTTCTTTTGAATAACGCCTGGCTAATTTTATTGCCGCCTCGTTAGCCTCGGCCCCACTGTTACAGAAAAACACCCTGTCTGCAAAGGAGTTCTCTACTAAGATCTGGGCAAGTTCTGCCTGGGGCTGTGTATAAAATAGGTTAGAAACGTGTACAAGGTTTTTAGACTGTTCATATAGGGCTTTGCTCACTATGGGTGAGCTATGTCCAAGCGCACACACAGCTATTCCACCAACAAAATCGATGTATTCATTACCTTTTTCATCCCATACCCGGCATCCGTTACCCCTAACCAGAGTGATAGGGAAACGCTTATATGTGTTGAACATGAATGTATCTGCTTTGGATATGGTGTTAGAAATCATGATTATATTTATAGCCTGCCCTGGTGCGACCTCCCTAGCAAATGTTGCAATCGCTGTAGTATTTTTGTAGATTAAGCAGCATGAGCTAAGTATTGCAAACCAGGTCTGGGCCAGGGTTTAAGATTAGCTAAATATGGATAGGATTCATAATGATTTATTAACTTTAGGCACTTTAGACACGTATTAATTGAGAACTATCTCTGTTCCTACCCCTTCATTTGTAAATATCTCTAAAAGGAGGGCATGCTCTTTCCTGCCGTCAATAATATGAACCTTTTGAACGCCTCCTTTTAGTGCATCAAGGCAGCATTGGAGTTTTGGTATCATTCCTTCCTTAATAACACCACGGGTTATCATTTTTTTGGCATCATTTGCCGTGATACTACTCACAAGATTGCCATCTCTGTCAAGAACACCTTCGACATCGGTTAAAAGAACGAGCTTTCGAGCTTTAAGGGATGAGGCAATATGACCAGCTACAAGATCGGCATTGATATTGTATGTCTCATTGTCTTTACCCGCTCCAACAGGTGCAATCACAGGAATAAATTGGTTATTTATGAGACTTGTTATTATTCTGTTATTAACAGAGACAACCTCACCAACGAGACCAATATCTATTATCTCTGGTGGATTATCAGGGTTATCCATTGTCTCATCAGAATTTGGTAAAAAGCGAAGCTTTTTGGCAGTAATAAGATGGCCGTCTTTGCCTGATAGTCCAACTGCTTGTCCACCATGTTGATTTATTGTGGCTACAATCTCTTTATTTACCTTACCAGCAAGAACCATTTCAACTACATCCATGGTTTTTTCATCAGTAACCCGGTGGCCATTGACAAAATTTGATTGTATGGACATTTCATTCAAAATTTTTCCAATTTGAGGGCCACCACCGTGCACTATTACTGGATTAAGGCCGACGTATTTCATAAGGATGATATCTAAGGCAAAATCCTTTTTTAACCTTGAATCAACCATGGCATGGCCGCCGTATTTAACGACAATAGTTTGGCCATTAAATTTTTGTATATATGGCAAGGCCTCAATCAGGATTCTTGCCCTGTCTAAACCAATATTCATCTGAAACTCGCCTAATTCTTAAAGAGTATACTGTCTGATCACTGGTTTCCCCCGATTTATCGGGGGATTAAAGGGTTCAAGGTTGCCCACAAACATAATAATTAACTGCACAGTGTTTTATGATTTAAATGATCACGCCCGACTCACTAACAGTCACAGAACCTTGAACACTGAACCTTTTCAACTGTTAACGATTACAAAATATATTTACTAAGATTTATATCTTCCAATATTCCACTTAACTTATCACTCACATACTCCTTATCAATTGTTATCTCTTTTTCTTGCATATCCGAAGCATTAAAAGAAATATCATCCAACAGTGCTTCCATCACTGTATGCAAACGACGCGCACCTATATTTTCCATTGTCTCATTAGCCTGATAGGCCATTTTTGCTATCTGAGCTATGGCTGATTCAATAAAATTTAGTGTAATTCCTTCAGTAGCTAATAAGGCCTCATATTGAATTATTAGGGCATTTTGGGGTTCTGTGAGTATTCTAAAAAAATCCTCCTCGGTAAGGGAGTTGAGCTCTACTCGTATAGGGAAACGGCCCTGCAGTTCAGGTAAAAGGTCTGAAGGTTTGCTACCATGAAATGCTCCTGATGCGATGAATAAAATATGGTCGGTTTTTACCATTCCGTATTTTGTAAGGACTGTTGATCCTTCCACAATGGGGAGAAGATCTCTTTGCACTCCCTCCCTTGATACATCGGGGCCAGATGTTGAATCACTTCCTACTATTTTGTCCAGTTCGTCTAAGAAAATTATTCCGTTTTGTTCTGTTCTACGAATGGCCTTTTCAATAACCTTATCCATATCAATCAGCCTTTGTGATTCTTGCTGTGTTAATATCCCGATAGCATCTTTTACCTTTACCTTCCTTTTTTTGGTTTTAGAAGGAAGAATTTGCCCAAAGATTTCCTTCACATTAATATCCATCTCTTCTAATCCTGCACCGGAGAATATCTCCACAAGGGGAAGTGACCTATCGGTTATTTCCAGTTCAACGTACCTTTCATCAAGTTTCCCTTTCCTTAAAAGACGCTTCAGTTTCTCTCTAGTAGAGTCAGGATTAGCAGGTTCGATTTTCACTACTTCAAGCATTCCCTCCCTTTTTTCCTCAGTATCTTTCTCTATTTCTTTTTTTGGTTTAGGTAGGAGGATATCCAGAAGTTTATCTTCTGCAAGTTCAACTGCCTTGGTTTTTACATTTTCCTGTTCCTCTTGCTTGGCCATGTTCACAGCAAGCTCTGTCATATCCCTGATCATGCTCTCTACATCTCTACCCACATAGCCAACCTCTGTGAATTTTGATGCCTCTATCTTTAAGAATGGTGAGTTAGCTAATCGAGCGAGGCGTCTCGCTATCTCAGTCTTTCCAACGCCTGTAGGGCCTATCATAATGATATTTTTTGGGGCTATTTCATCTCTCAACTCTGGAGGGACCTGTTGCCTGCGCCATCTATTCCTGAGGGCAATAGCCACAGAACGTTTTGCATTGTCTTGGCCAACAATATATTTATCCAGCTCCAAGACAATTTCCTTTGGGGTTAATGGCCTCATCTCTTCTTCTATTTTATCTATATTTTCCATTAGGTCTCCATTACATTTCCTCAGCCAAGAAATGGGTAAGCAATTGGGAAATATTTCTTTGCTGCCTTCTGCTTTTTCTTTTATGTTGATGGTTTGGAAAGAAGTTTTACCTCAAACTCTTCATTGGTATAGAGACAGATAGAAGCGGCAATTTTCATCGATTCAATTGCTATAGATTTTGCATTTAAATCGCAATGAGCCATAAGAGCCTTTGCAGCAGCCAAAGCATATGGACCTCCAGAGCCGATTGCTGCTATTTCTTCGTCAGGTTCGATCACATCTCCATTCCCTGATAATATAAGAGTATGTTCCTTGTCCATAGCAAGGAGTAGCGCTTCTAATCTACGAAGGATTTTATCTGTTCTCCAATCTTTGGCCAACTCTACAGCAGCTCGGGATAGGTTTCCGTTGTATTTCTCCAGCTTTGCCTCCAGTCTTTCAAAAAGAGAGAATGCATCCGCTGTTGCACCGGCAAACCCTACCAATACCTGATCGTTATACATAAACCTGAGTTTTTTTGCCTTTTTTTTCATAATTGTATTTTCCAGGGTCACCTGGCCATCTGCTGCCATAACTCCCTGTCCATCTTTCCTGATAGACAGGATCGTGGTGGATCTGATCTTTTTTTGTGTTGATCCGTCTCTTTTTTTATGTCCTAATTTCAATGGATAACCTCCTTAGTCATGAAGGAGCACTGGAGTGATGGAATAATTCTTAAGCACTCCAGGCATTTTTTCTCTTTAGCTTCTTGGATGAGACTTATCATAAACTTCCATTAACTTATCCATGCTCACGTGCGTATATTTTTGAGTAGTTGAAAGGCTTACATGCCCGAGTAGTTCCTGGATTGATCTTAAATCAGCACCGCCATCCAAGAGATGGGTTGCAAATGTATGGCGAATTGAATGGGGGCTGATTTCCGCTGTTATCCCGCATTGCCTTGAATATCGTTTGACCAATCTATCTACACTCCTGACTGAAAGTCTCCCCCCTCTGTAATTAAGAAAAAGAGGTCCATACATTGTACTGTATCCAGCCTTTTTCCTTGCCTTCTCTGTATTCTCAAGATACTTTTTGATTACGACAGTGGCCTTTCTCCCTACTGGCAGGAGCCTTTCTTTTCCACCTTTACCTGATACCCTCACGAGGCGAGAAGTAATATCTAATTTTTCTATGTCTAAGGTGACAAGTTCACTAACTCTGAGGCCAGACGAATAAAGGAGCTCTAAAATAGCCAGATCTCTAAGACCTAGCTCTTTTTCCCTGTCAGGTTGTTCAAGTAAGGCAAACATATCATCTATGGGCAGATACGTGGGAATACGTTTTTCTTGCTTGGGCGTCGTTATATCTACCGCAGGATTGATTGATGCAAGACCTCTCAACTCAAGATAGCTAAAAAATGATTTTAACGTCGAAAGTTTTCTGGCTATTGTTGTGCGCTTGCATGTATTAAAGAGTTGTCCTAAATATGATCTGATTAGATTATAGTCAACGAGTTCAATTCCTGGATCACTATTTTTTATACCCTTTTTGGCTACAACAAATTTGCTAAATTGCCTCAAATCGCTTTCATAGTTCCTGATTGTGTGTCCTGAATATCCCCTTTCTGCCCCTATGTATTCAATATAAGAATGTATCAGTTTTCTCATTGCATTGAAGGTACTGCTGCGCTACCTGAAAAAGATAGCCATACTATTAAAGATATATATAACTATCATATCTATTAAGATAAGCAATGAAAATTTTTTATCAATCGTACCTTTGATTTTTTATAGCGCCTGCATTTGGATGTATGAAATATTAAGATGAGGAATGAAGGCGGGGTGATACCTTTAAAGATTTTTTGGTAAAAGGCCATGAAAATATATTACTGTTGAGCTAACAAGATTACGAAATCGTTTTCATAGCCTCGTCAAATAGCTTGTTAATGGACATTGTTAACTCGGATGCTTTTTCAAGGCAACTCACCACATCCTTTAAGCCCTTTATATCTGCCTTCTTTGACCATTCAAGGTAGGTTTTCGCATGATCTTCATTGTGCTTGATCCAATACTGGAAAAGCTTGCCTAGTTTTTCCTTTCCTGATGCCGAATCATGATCGTGTGTATGTGTATCTTCATGATGATGGTGATTCATTGTAAACTCTCACTTATAATTATTATAATCATTTATCCTGCCAAATCTTCATTCGACATTGCCCAAAGTTGGGAATGTAGAAAAATTCATTCTTCTTCAAGTAAAATTCTGTGATCAACGAGATTCATCTCTTTGATTCTTGCTTTAATTGTGCGCTGTCCACCAAAGATATCCTGAAGATATATGCCATTGTTCCCAGGTCTTAAGGTGTCCACATTTTCCATAATGAGTTTTTCTTCCCCATCTTTTATGAGATATGCATTTGCTTCACACATTTCTCTGTCTCCTTGTAAATGGAATAAGAGTTGCGATTAAACAATTTTAAAAAAAGAGAACCAGAAAGGGATATGAATATTTTTTATAAGCCTTTCTGGCTTTTTTCAGTTCTTCTACCTTTTTGTAGCTTCTTGCTAACGATTGTAGAATTTATTTAAAATAGAAAACTCTCCTTGTCAATAAAAATTAACGTACTCCTTGTTTTATGAAGACGTTGAAATTGGAAGTTAGGGAAATCAGCCCATAAACAGAGTGAGGAAGAATTCATTTTCACTTTTAAATGGCAGTTGACTTTTAATGGGAGTTTAAAGGGAGTGGAGGGTAATAAACACAGTGAAGTAATAAACTTTATGATCTGTAGTGAGATAATGTATATAATCTCTGGCTGAGCTGGGGAAGTCTCTCATAATCATGTGGACCATCTTCTTTTAAATCTACATGATCATGATTTATATAGCTTATAGCATTTTTAAAGGTAAGCTCAGAGAGGGCGCCGATATGATCAATGACTCCTAGTTTATGAAATCGTTTTCCAAGGTAATTCATATTTTTTAAAAGGTCTTCTATTTTACCATCCTTATTTTTTTGTTGGCTCATCGATTTGGCAGCAATCCAATATGATTCAAGGAATGTTTTAGCCAGAGCAGCCCATATAGGTAATTTATTAAAGCCGAGTTTAGTTATTTTATATCCTTCATCCCCGTTAGATTGGGATAGAAAATTCGAATCCAGAAAATATTCTATTAAAGAGCTGACTTTTTCTTGAAGATCCTCCTTTTCATCAAAGAAAAACTCATTTTTAAAAAGATTTTGCAAAAAGGCGTAGTCAGAAATGATTGATTTAAGGTGCTTTTCCTCTTCTGCGCCGGTTAAGAGCGAGATGGCGACAAATGCGTGGGGAATGAAAAAGTGGATAATGCTGTTTTTAAAATATTCAAGCTTTATTTTTTTATCTTCATCTACATAATAAAAAGTTTCCTCTTCTCCTGTTGCATCTTCCAGGAAATCGACAGCTCCTTGGTTGATGAGCAGTGATAGTGTTTCTTCTATTGTTTTTGATGGATCTACAAGGGTAGAGGCTGTAGGGATGTCATGCTCTTTTATAAATTTTAAAAGAATGTTGACTGTTTCAGCTAACTCTGAAATATGGAACCCCCTCTGGTGATGAGCTAAAATGGCCGTAGCGATTAATGAAAGAGGTGTTACAAGAGAGACAGCATTTATTGACTGAACTAAATGAAAGGCCAGGTTACGGGGAGCATTTCTTACTGATGAATCTATGTGAGATAAATAGTCATTCAGCGAAAAAGGATGACTGAATCGGATATAAATCTTTCCGTATCTTCTTTTTAGAAATCGTCTCGCTTTTATGATCTGAATGAAATTTTCTTTCTTTTTAATACCACCACCAAGTTCTTTATGATAGGATTTTTCTTCCATGATTCGATCATAAATTATGGAAGCAGGGACAAATATCAGATCTTTACAAAACCCTTCATGATAGGCACGAAGTAGTATGGAGAGAAAGCCGGTCATAGGGGGCATCAATTTCCCATTTCGACTTCGACCACCTTCAATAAAAAATTCAATGGGATGCTCTTCTTCAAGAAGTGATTTAATGTACCTTTGAAACACCTCTGAATAAAGCTTTTCACCCTTGAAAGAGCGCCTGATAAAAAAGGCACCACATTTTCTAAAAATATGTCCCATTGGCCAAAAGGCCATATTTTTTCCGGCAGTAACTCTGGGTATGTGCATATGATAATTGTAAAGTACATGATTAATGATAAGGTAATCGATGTGGCTTTTATGAGAAGGAACGTAAATCACTGGCCCTCTTCGAGCCCATTCCCTTACTTTTGCCAGACCGGTCATATCTATATCGATTCCCTCAAAGATCTTTTTCCAGAACCAGTTTAATGCCATGGTAAAGGCCTGTATATAGGCCATGTTATAATCTGCAGCAATCTCTTCAAAATAGTCTCCAGCCTTTTTCTTAAGTTGCTTGAGTTTTTTTTCGTTACCAGAGGCCAATATATCAATTTCCTTGTTGATACGTTCGTCAGTAAGGACCGATTCCTTGATCTGCTGCCTGGATTTCATGATCGGGCCTAGCATTACCCTTTTCTGTTTGTCGATGCTGTTGATAAGCATCTGCCTTATTTCTGCAGCCATATCATGGAAAGGTCTTGTTGGTGGTTGGGTTTCTAAATAGGTCTTCAGATCGAGAGGACGACCAAAGTCGATAAAGGCACGGCGGTTGTGTCTGAAGAAAAGGGCAATTTTTCTTATCACGCCAGGGTGGTCTTTGAACCCAAAAAATATATCAGTAAGGCTTGAATAGTCCCGTTCTGGAGTCTTTTTATACAGGGCGAGTTGTGGAACAATATAAATTGGACGATCCATATTTTTTTGTGTCTCAAGGAGGAATTGCAGATGGTCTTTTTCTGCATGAATAAAATGTCTGACAAACCCCTTTGGATCAACAAGAAAGATAAGGGAAGTCGTACCCTGCTGAATAGCTTTTTCATAAAAGCCTGAATGATATGGGCTTGGAAAACGACCGTGGTGAAGCAGGGAGGAAATTTGGGATACAAAGACTTTTGCAAAGCGGATAACAGGCAGTAACAAAGAAATATTAAGGTCAAAGGCTATTGTGGGATATGGTAAGCGGTTTCTGCGGAAATTATAATGGTAGAGAAGGTAATCAAGCTTCCCTCTATACTTAATTGCATAGACTACCGTACCTTCCCTATGCATCTGCTTTAGGTCTTCTTTCATGCTTTCACTAAGGCTTACTCTTTTAAAAAGCCTGTAGAGAAACCAGCTGAGAAAGAATCCAGGTTTATGATCAAGCACGTAGGGGAAAAGAAATTTTTCTTGAGGTTTATTCATGGATTGATTGAATTCAAATATTCCCTTTGTTGGCTGGGAAGTATAGGTAAATTTGCCTTGTGTGTCAATGACAAAGGCAGCCCATGATGTTGTAGCGAATCATTTTGCGTCAATGAGTATCTTTGGCGGGCAGATGAGTACAATTTAGTGTATGAAGTTCATAAGGCCAGTTTGGTATGAAAGGATCATACGTTGAATTGAAAGGATTACCGCATTACCTTTCCGGCGGCTTTCACCAGAGCGGCAAAAAGACTTTGTGAAGCCTTGTCATGGATCCATGTGGCTTCTGGATGCCACTGAACGCCAATAAGAAAGCGCTCACGAGGATCTTCGATAGCCTCGATAATACCGTCACTCGCCTTGGCAGTGGCTACGAAATGGGAAGGAAGGGCCTTGATTGCTTGATGGTGATTGCTATTAACCCATAAGACTTCTTCTTCCAGGATTTCAAAGAGTCTTGATTTTTCGTTCAGTCTGACTTTGTGGGTATTGGTTCTTTTGGGTGCTTTCTGATTGTGGTCAAGGCTTCCAGGTAATTCTATGGAAATATCCTGGTGAAGGGTACCTCCAAAGGCTACAGCAAGGAGCTGAATTCCACGACATATCCCGAGCATGGGAATACCGCGTCTCTTTGCCTCGTTTGTAGCTTCTATCTCTATCAGATCTCTCTCATAATCCATCCCCCGTATGCCGACCTTTGGTTCTTCCCCATAGACTCGTGTTGTGACATCAGGTCCCCCTGTGAGAATCAGGCCGTCAATCCGATCAAGAAGTGCCTTGATCGTGGAAAGTTCCTTGACAATGGGAATCAGGACAGGGATCCCTCCGGCAAATTCAACTCCTCTTTGATAATCACGAAAGAGAAAGTCAAGATATTTTTCAGGAGCATGGGGAATCCAATCCGGACCCCTGTCAGAGCAACAGGTTAAACCGATCAATGGTATTGGGGATGGTGAAATCATGATTTCCTCCTTTATCGAGTTAGAAACACACCGTATGATTGAGGTTTATAAGACGCAGGAAATGAATCATTTAGGGTAAATGGAGAGGATTTCATTTCGTTTTGTGTCTTAGGCTTGATGCTATATGTCGTGCAGATGGACGGCATTAATCCGTTAGCGTTTCTAAGTTATGGCAATTGACGAGACCGACTGCCTTCACAATGGGCTCTGGCGCCGTTGTCTGGCAGATTTCCATTGCTTTCGGGTAGCGAGGGCAAAAGGCGACTGTCATATCAACTGAGCTACTGATATTTTGCCGGTCCTTCAACCGAGAGCTCCTGTTTGTTATAAAGGTCGATTGATGGCGGTTAATTCACAACTGCAAGAAATCAACACTATTTACTTTTCAGTTTTCCAAGAAGGCTCGTTAGCTGGGCAATGTGCCCACGCTCTTCCCTTATGATATGGTCGATCCTCTCAAGGCCATACTCTGGTGACACCATGTCTTTTATACCGAGATAAAACAGGACAGATTCTTTCTCGAGGCCAATGGCCGTTGTGAGTAGTTCCTCTATGGTTTCAGTACCAGTGAGTGAATCTGCTGCAGATGGGCTTCCTTCACCACCGTGTGTGTCTGACATTGTAGCGAGATACTGTGATAGCTCGTCTTGTGGGTCGAAAACCTTGCCACCTTTATCTTTATCAGTAAGCGTCTTCCGGATTTCGATGAAAGTTGCTTTATGACCATCCTCCATTGCAGCTAATTTCTCAAGAAACGCACGATTTTCAGCATCTGATTGTAATCCCGCAGCTTTTCGATAAAAGGCAGCACCGTTTTCCTCAATCCGAATCGCCATCTCAAACACTTCATCCGCATTAAAACCTATAACCATCATATCCCCCTTATTTTAGAGAGTGTAGTTGAACTGATATTCAATTTATTGATATGCACTTATTTATTGTTAATAAAGTATAGAAAATGAACCATTATGTGTCAATGCCAAAGCCTAAGGTGTGTTAGTTTAATGTAAATGTCCCCTATAAGCACTCTGTCAAAATCTAACCATTAAGAGAAAGGATATTTTAAAGATGAATCAGAAGGAGCGATAAAGGTACGAATTGGATATCCAAAATACTGTTTGACTTTATGACCCAAAAAGGTTAGCTTCCCTCGAATTCAATCACCTGGCTCGGATTTCTGCCTTTCTTGTACCGGTGCGTATTGAGATTCAGTATCCTTTTGTAGGTCTGATCGCTCGAAAGCGATCTCAAAATGCGGTGTCATTAGGTTTCATCGAAAAACACATTTGATGCTTGAGAAGCTTACGCCAATACGTTTTAGTCAATTTGTAAACAACATTGAATAATGGTGGATAGTCCGATGCATCTTAAAAGAGTTACTATTTATCCTGAAAAATTCCCAACCATAGAACACTATCCGTTTAACCTAAAGATTTTTCATGAGACAAAAAGCATTTTATTCAACTCGCCGGTTACATTCTTCGTAGGAGAAAATGGCACTGGAAAGTCTACTTTGCTTGAGGCTATGACGCACAAATGCGGCATATATATATGGGGAAATGTTGAAAGAAAACCCTTCAAGGTCAACTTATATGAGAAGCGCCTACACGAGGCCATTGATGTTGAATGGACTCAAGGCTTGGTGCACGGATCATTTTTCGCATCCCAGATATTCCAGAACTTTGCCCAGATTCTTGACGAATGGGCAGCAGCAGACCCTGGATCACTTGATTATTTCGGGGGGGAATCTTTAATAACCAAATCTCATGGCCAGTCCCTCATGTCGTTTTTCAAAGCTCGCTATAAAATCAAAGGGATTTATTTTATGGACGAACCAGAGACAGCACTCTCCCCAAAAACCCAATTAGATTTACTCGGGCTGCTTAAGGACATGAGCAAAGCCGGGCACGCACAATTTATCATCGCCACTCATTCTCCAATCCTCCTAGCATGTCCTGGGGCGCAGATACTCAGCTTCGACCATGTGCCTGTAAAATCAATTGATTATGAAGAGACAGAACAATTCCAGATTTACAAGAACTTCATGGTGGATAGAAACAAATACCTCAACTCAAGATAAGAAATATCATTGACTTTACAAAAAAATCCATTGACCTCAAAGGCACTTTTCGGGGCAAGGGCGATTTTGCTATACAACTATCTCTCAATCGGGAGGCAATGCGGAATCCCGCATATCGGCACGGTCATAGATAAGCTGCTGAAAAGACCAGCCAGAAATCCTTGGAAATAAAGAAAAGCCCATCCTTATTAAGGCAATATGAGTCAGGCAAAGCTCTCAATATACAATACAAATGGTTAGTCCTCGAATAATGACCCCACGCATAAAATTTTCTCTTATGGATTCTTCCTGCTATAGTTTGATCGCGTATGAACCTCTTTTTTCTTCAAATGAAATCGCAAAGCGATTATAATAAATATAAAGCCTTCAATTTTTGTCTATGAGCCCAGAACCTCAAAATTTCAATTAAAAACTGCGGATGGGATTGAAACAGTTAATTAACAAGCTTAAGCCAGGAAAATTATTTACATCATTATTTATCTTTCCACTATGCAAGTTCGTATATGTCTGATACTATGTAACGACATCTCACCATTTACCTTTCAACAGTTTTAGCCTTTAGAATGTATTTATTTCGAGGAGGCTATTATGTATAAAACTATATTGGTACCATTAGATGGATCAAAAAGAGCTGAGGCAATATTAAGCCATATTGAAGAACTGAGTACGCTCTACAATGCAAGAGTTATTTTTTTACAGGTAGTTGAACCGCCTCCACTTATTGTGGGTCCTGAGGGAGATATCGCCTTGCATCAACAAGAGATTGAAAGATGGGAAAAGCAGGCAAGAGCTTATCTTTCTGCCGTAGAAGGGGATTTTCAAGAAAAAGGAATTAAGACTAAGAAGCATATTATACATGGCCCTGTCATTGACGCCATCATAAAAGTAGCTGAGCAGGAAGGCGCAGACCTTATTGCCTTAGCCAGCCACGGGAGGACTGGTTTATCCAAAGTATTTTATGGAAGTGTTGCGGCGGGGGTATTACACAGGATAGATAGACCGCTCCTTCTGATTCGTTCACGCGGGAATGAATAATATCTGTGGCAAAAGATACATCATTTTATAATCTCTCAATAACAATATGGCTGGTTATTAACCGACTACTCAGAAATATTGGCATCTCGCACACTTCATAGAGCCCTTAGTTAAAACATCAATAGCATGCTTGAGAAACACCGATTATTTTTACTATGGGACTTTTAACCCGACTGATTTTTCATGCATTGCTGAACCAAGAATTTACAGCAGCTCATCACCCCAAACACAGTAGTTGCTATTTTTTGAGAGGGATCTAACATGTGTGGTACTTCACGGGTTATCCAGGTATGGGGTCTTGCCGTGGCAATTGCCACCTATATACTTGCACTCACGCAATGTTGCTCCGCTCCCCTCCCAAATCCGAACAAGCAGCACCACACCAAAGAAGGTTTTAAAAACATCTACTCCTATGATGAGCCGGATTTTTTTGATTTCTTGAAGTGGCGGTGGCAGAGGCTCTGGAAGAAGACACCAAAACCTGAGGACTACCATTTTCCCATACACAAGAATGACCCTCCCTTTCTAAAATCCAATAGAGAAAAGACCACACTCACGTGGATTGGACATGCTACGGTGCTTCTCCAACTTGAAGGAAAGAATATACTCACGGATCCCCATTTCTCTAAACGTGCGTCCCCTGTGCAATGGGCAGGACCCAAAAGGGTAGTGCCTCCTGGATTAGCGCTTAAGGACTTACCACCTGTAGATATTGTTGTGATATCCCATGATCACTATGACGCACTTGATAAAGGGAGCATTGTAAGGCTCTTCAACCGTGAAGGTGGCAAAAAAACGACATTTTATGTACCACTGGGGCTTAAGACCTGGTTCCAAGATCTTGGGATCAGCAATGTTGTTGAGCTTGATTGGTGGGATAACTATAAGCACAGTGACTTGCAGATTACTCCAGTTCCTGTTCACCATTGGAGTCAACGCAGTCTCTTTTCACGGAACAAGACCTTATGGGCAGGATGGACAATTACCTCATCGAGTTTTCGCTTCTTCTTCTGTGGAGATACGGGATACACACCTATCTTTCATGAAATTGGCTCGAGATTAGGACCTTTTGATCTCTCAGCAATCCCAATAGGTGCATATGAACCACGATGGTTCATGCGGTATCACCATATTTCTCCAGAGGAGGCCTTAAAGGTTCATCTGGATATTCGCTCCAGAAAATCAGTTGCTATCCACTGGGGAACATTCATACTCACCGACGAACCCCTTGATGAGCCACCGAAAAAACTCAAGAAAGCCCTTAAAGAAAAACGGCTTCCTAGGGAAGCCTTCCTTGTTCTTATGCACGGGCAAACAATTATCCTTGACTAATGCCTTGTGAGCGGCAGTGCTTTTTCTTTAGAACTTTTTTGAAGGCATGTACGCTACATGTCTAAAATAGTACATTTAAGTCTAAAATTAGACATAGAAACAACATATTGAAATGTAATGTGAAAAATATGTTCAAGTTTTTTAATAAGTCTAAAGTTAGACAATTTTTCTTCTTGAATGTTACTATATTAAATAAAATAGTACACAATGGCGATGTTTTTTAGCTACTCATGTATAGGGCTTTTTACATTAGTTCAGCCCCAACCTTCTTATTCCCTCGTTTCAACCCAAGTGCCTGGCATTAATATTGCTGTTTTAGTGAGGAAATTAGTAAATATTCTCATATGTTTAGATAAATCTCCTGCTTAGCATTATCTTATTTGCCTTAGAAAAGAGGGGTAGTAGGTTGGCACAAGGATTTATAAATGAGAGAAACATGACCAAGAAAAGCATTCAAGCCTTCCGACACCTTTGGGTCTCTTTTGCACATTCACCCTCGATAGATATCGCGAAGTTCTTACTTGTGGTAGGCGCTACTACGTGGGTGATGGTGAGTGGCACAGAACAATTAGGGTATGTCTGGCACTGGTACCGAATTCCACAGTATATTTTTTTCTTACAAGATAATACATTTAGAGCAGGGCCACTGCTTCACGGGTTGATGGTGACTTTTCGTATTACCGCAGCAAGCCTTGTACTCGCATTTATATTTGGTATGGTGAGTGCACTTTTTCGTCTGTCAAAATCGTATGTTGCGAAGATATTGGCAAGAGGATATCTTGAGCTTATCAGAAACACACCACTCCTCGTGCAATTATTTTTTGTCTATTTTGTGCTTTCACCGATTCTTGATATCAGCCGATATACTTCTGCAGTCCTTACACTGAGCCTTTTCGAGGGGGCCTATGCCTCGGAGATCTTTAGAGCCGGTATTCTTTCAATACACAAAGGGCAGTGGGAAGCCGCGTACAGTCTTGGCTTCACAACCTTTCATACTTATTACTACATCGTACTTCCCCAGGCGATCAGAAGAATTCTCCCACCCCTTACGAGCCAGGCAGTTTCGCTCGTGAAGGACTCTGCATTAGTGAGTACAATTGCTATTTATGATCTCACCATGCAGGGCCAAGTAATTATTGCAGAGACCTATCTTACATTTGAGGTGTGGTTTGCCATTGCTGCAATGTATTTAGTTATCACAGTCACACTCTCAAGCGTGGTCAACCTTTTAGAAAGCCGATTTAGGATGCGTATCTGAGGGAAAGAGATTGTTCAATACAACGGAAATCTAAAAAAAATATAGTAATACCGTAGATGACATAAATTGAATATTTTTCATTGCAAAAAAGGAGGAAGATTATGAGACCGACATTATGTGTAAGAGTTGCTGTAATTATTGTTGCACTCATTATTAGTTGTGTGAGTGTGAGCTTTGCAGGAAAGCTCCAGCAGCAAATTACCAAGGAGAGCAGCTTAGAGCAGGCGCTCAGGCGCGGTGTGCTACGAGTCGGGATGTCAACCTTTGTGCCATGGGCGATGAAGGATAAGGCCGGTAAACTCATCGGTTTTGAGATAGATGTGGCAACGAGGCTCGCAAAGGACATGGGGATCAAGGCAGAGTTCGTTCCCACGAAGTGGGCTGGCATAATACCGGCCCTTCTCACGGGCAAGTTCGATGTCATTATTGGCGGAATGGGTATTCTTCCCAAACGAAACCTGAAGGTTAATTTCAGTTTGCCCTATGATCATTCCGGCATGTCGATCGTTGCAAACAAGGAGCTGGCCGCCGGATTTACGAGTCTCGAGGACTTTAACAGCCCCAATGTAGTGCTCTCTGTTCGGCTCGGCGCAACACCAGTCGATGCTGCTAAAAAGTATATGCCGAAGGCTCAGCTTCGTATGTTCAATGACGAGTCTCAAGCAGTCCAGGAGGTGATCAATGGAAAGGCACACGCTATGGTTTCCTCTGCTCCACTGCCTGCATTTCAGGCCTTAAAATATCCGGAAAAACTCTTTTTGCCGCTTAAAGGGACTTTTACCAAAGAACCTATCGGCTTTGCAGTACGCAAGGGTGATTTTGATACGCTCAACTTCTTTAATAACTGGATTATCTTCGTCACCTCTGAGGGTTGGCTCAGTGAACGAAAACATTACTGGTTTGAAACAAAGGAGTGGGAGAGCCGTATCAGGTGATTTTTTTAACACCTCGTAAGTTGGCATTGCTTTTTGAGGCGGTATTATAAGGGAATATCAATGAGACAGAGCAGGACCAAAATCACACCACTCGACATAATCGTGGCTGTTGCTCTGATAGCCGCAGGAGCGTATGTAATCTATAGGATTACGGTAGGCCTCCATTACAAGTGGAATTGGCCGGCAATACCTAAGTACCTCTTCCATTATGATCAGAAAAGTAAGGAATGGTTACCGAATGTGCTAATCTATGGGCTGCTCACCACCATCAAGCTCAGTATTTGGGGCACTATTTTGGCTTCTATCATAGGTGCGTTGATGGGGCTATGCCGTGTAAGTCAGAGTCTCTTCAAAAGGCTCATTGGGAGCACCTATGTTGAGTTAATCCGGAACCTCCCACCACTTGTGTTGATATTTATCTTCTATTTTTTTCTTGGTGACCAGATCATGTCGCTGCTAGGCGTGAGCAGATTCATCGAATCATGCTCAAAGAGCACGTGTTCGGTTTTGTCATTTCTTTTTGCACCTCCTTCGCTTTTTACGCCCTTTATGTCGGCCTTAATTACACTCGCGCTCTTTGAGGGTGCCTACATAACAGAAATAGTAAGGGCAGGGATACAGTCGATTGAAAGGGGACAGTGGGAAGCTTCGTACGCACTGGGGTTTTCACGATGGCAGCAGATGCGCTATATTATCATACCACAGGCAATGCCAAGGATCCTTCCACCATTGGCAGGACAATTCATCTCCACCATTAAGGACTCTGCCATTGTTTCGGTGATCTCGATTCAGGAATTGACCTTCCAGGGAATGGAATTGATGTCCGCCACCTATCTCACGTTCGAGATCTGGATTACCATAACAGGTCTCTACCTGATGTTAACCCTTTCTCTATCCCTGGTTGTTGAGCGCTTTGAGATTTATCTGAGAAGAAGCGAAGCATGAGCCGATGATACAATGCTGATATAATTAATGAATACATGCGGTCTTTCAATGGATTGGCGTAAATGTTGTTCGAGGGATGGATTTTTTGAATGAAAAAAGACGATGATTTCATTACAGGCCCTATACCAAGGCTCATAGCCAGGCTTTCTATTCCCGCCAGTATCGGATATTTCTTCAACACCATGTATAACGTAGTGGATACCTTTTTCGGTGGCCTTATCTCCACACAGGTATTGGCGGCGCTCTCACTTTCGTTGCCCGTTTTCTTCATTATCATTGCCATGGGAACAGGCATCGCCACTGGAGCTACGGCACTCATCGCGAATACCCTGGGATCAGGGAACAGGGAAGGGGCAAAAATCTACGCTGTTCAGAGCATTACCTTTGGCTTGCTCATTGCAGTGGCAGTGACCCTTTTCGGTGTGTTTTCCTCTCCGTTTCTATTCTCTTTACTTGGTGCTTCAGATGAATACCTCTCTGCCTGCCTGGTGTACATGAATACCATCTTTCTGGGAACTGTCTTCTTTATGCTGGTCTATATGCTTAATTCCATACTTTATGCATTAGGTGATACTCGTTCGTTTCGAAATTTCTTGATCGTTGGATTTTTGTTGAATGTCCTCCTTGATCCGTGGTTCGTTTATGGAGGCATTGGGATTCCGCCAATGGGAATTACTGGTATTGCATTGGCTACAGTTCTGATTCAGATTATTGGGTGCATCTATTTGGGTATCAAGGTGTTTCAAACACGGTTGCTTAACGGAAAAACCATGAGGAATATTCTTCCGAGATATGGTGTTATGAGTGAGATTGCGCAACAGGGACTTCCTGCGAGCGTGAACATGATCACCGTGGGAGTAGGGTTTTTCGTGATTACATATTTTGTGAGTATGTTCGGTAAGGAGGCAGTCGCTGCCTACGGGATTGGTATCAGGGTAGAGCAGATTGCACTTCTGCCCACCATCGGCCTGAATGTAGCCACTCTCACGCTTGTGGCACAGAATAATGGCGCAAGGCTGTTCGATCGGATGAGGGAAATACTTAATGCGGCATTGGCCTATGGAGGCATTCTCATGATCGCTGCCACAGGCATTGTTTTTATTTTCGCCAGATATTTGATGGGTTTTTTCACCGATGACACTGTTGTGATTGATATCGGCACGACATATATGAGGATCGATTGTTTTGTGTTTAACGCCTATGTGATACTATTTACAAACATTGCTGCGCTTCAGGGCGTGAAGAGACCGATGTTCGCAGTATGGATTGGATTATTTCGGCAACTGGTTGCACCATTAGTGGTGTTTTACTTCTTAATCAACATCCTTGAGGTTGGGTTACTCGGGATTTGGTGGGGATTTTTTTCCATTACATGGAGTGCCGCACTATTCTCAATATTCTACACTCGCGTGATTCTAAGGGATGTAGTTAACCGAGCGCTCGTCGAAACATCGATGTAAATCAAACACTTCGTGCCCTGCTGGATAAGCTTCGCAACTGCTATTTTGTGGATAGTCATCATCGCAAGCTTTTTATTTCATAACGTGAAGGTCACATATAAAAAGAGAGTCATAATGCTTTTCAATTATGTAAATCTGGCATGATGCATTTTTATGCGGAGTATCCTCAAGCACGTCACGGTTTCGAATTGGGATCACCGGGGTGTGTTCTGGCTTCGAATTCACGATCATTGGTGAATCCGTCTCCGTCTGAGTCTTTTTTTCCCAGATCCTCCGTATATTTTTCCCCAGCCTTAATGGCTAATTTCTCGTAGTCGGATCCAAAGCTGTTTTTTGCTCCACCACCCCTTGAACTCATGTGGCAGGTTGCGCATCCAAAACCTTTTCCTTTGTCGGGAATCTTTCCTATTCGGAACGGCCTGCTCGAGGCAGTGGAGAAAAGTGCTAAGGAAAAAATTAGGCTCATAAAAATAGCCAGTGCATATAATATGATCCTTTTATGAAAGTTATACACATCCATCCTCAAACCTCCTATTTAAAGGCTCAGACTTTGCTAATAAACATTTCATCCCCACTTTGATGATATTTAACATCATAATACCTTAAATTGGCACCTTTCGCAATGGCAAGAAAACCAGAAATAGAATTTTTGGACACTCTTTCTCGGGTTATGACCAGAGGAAATAGAGAAAAACCTATCGATAAAAACGATCGAAACCAAAAACGGTATCTTGATAAGCTGAAAAATTAAGAAGAGAAACATCATTATAACTTGCGTGGTATGTCCTCAAACCATAGTCACCTAATAATAGAGACTGCTCCATGCCATTATTAAAGATTACGCAGATCTTTTCAAGCAGCTCTCACTAATGCGGATATCTTATTGTGCGGTATCTGGCTTGGTTATTACACTTGCAAAGATACCGCCGCCCAAAAGGAAAACTATCATAATCGTGAAGATAATGAGATAGCTCCCGGTTATGTCAAAAAGGAACCCAGCAAGGTAAGGGGTAAAGGCTCCGGTGAATATTCCTGCAGCCATAGTGATCCCAATGAGTTCCCCTAATGAACTCATGCCGAAGAAATCTCCCAAGATACCCAGATAGGCAGAAACCCTGCTTCCGTGGCAAAAACCATAAAAAAGGACGAAACAGTAAAGCATCCATGTTGCCTGCAAGAACAGCAACAGTAGCATGAATAACCCCATCCCAAGGTACGAAAAAACGAATATCGTTTTCCACTGGATTTTTTCCGAGAGGTGGCCACCTATTATGCGGCCAGGTATTGAAAATCCTCCCATAAGTCCGATAGCTGCCGCTGAGGCCGTTGAAGAAATGCCGATATCTGTAGCATAGGGCACAAGATGGGCAGCGATGATTTGAAATGCGGCAATCGCAATACAATGACAAATGGTTATGATAAAAAAGGAAGGGGTCATCAGAACCTCTCGTGTTGACCATCGTTGAATACTCAGCTGATTCAGCGTTGCTCTTGATCCATCAGAAAGCGTATCTGTCTCAACTGGAACCACTTTAACCACGAATGATGATCCGGCCATAATAACAAAAAAGAGGATACCAATAATGAGATAAGCGTCTCTCCAGCCGTGGTTGGAGACCAGATAGTTAGCCAGTAACGCAAAGAGGAAGGCACCCACACCAACTCCAGAGATAACAATCCCAAGCGCAAGCCCTGCTCGCTGCCTGTTAAAGAAATAACGCTGCACAGTGGAGGTAGGCACTGACCAGTTTGCGCCACCTCCGAGTCCTCCGATGAAAAGGAACATGCGAAACTGGTTTACGGTATGAACCTGACTACAGAGGGAAAAACCAACCCATATGAGCACTGCGCTAACAAGAAGAATAGGCCCAGGGCTGTATCTGTCAGCAAGTTTGCCCGTAGTTATGACTGAAATAACGTACCCTATCAGAAAAGCCGTATACCCTGATGAAATCTGAGCTCGATTCCACGAGAACTCCTGGAATATCGGCTTTAAGAAGACGCCAAATGTCCACATGCTTCCGCCCTGCGTGAGCATCACAGCAAAACATGCACACACTGTCAACCAGCCATAAAAAAGACCGGGATTGTTCTTTTTTTCAGGCATAATGCTAATGGTTCCACTCAATTAAGCAATAAGTCATTGATTGAATTGACATTGGTAACCGTCCCTTTTTTTGGGTGGAAATATAGGGGAATTAACCGTTGCATGTCAATGACAAAGACAGTAATTGATTTTGTGTTCGCTCATTTTTACTGCCTTATCTTCCGAGACCTCGTTGACCCTTCTCAGTGGTAGCCTGCCATTGCCTTTGACACTTTTTCACCAGTGTGATCTCTCTCTATATTCTCTAAAGTTCGTCACAAGTGTATGGTATGAATAGACGAGGCAGATGGATGAACTCAGGTTTTCTCTTATGTAGAGGATACGTGCATAAAAGAAATATAACGATAAAATGAAAGGCAACTTATGAGCTTTCAACTTTTAAGCAATCATCTCTCATAAACTATATTTTTCCATAGTACTATCTCAAATACTATAGCGTGTATATCAACCATGAGCTGTCTTTAAGAATGAGAATAAGAGACAAGATGAAACAAATTCTGGCGAGAACTACTCATCCGGAAACCTGAGGTAGCGCAAGAGAAAAAAGCCCCCCATAATTATTATACCTACGAGTGCAATCCCGAAATTGAAATTGCCTGTATCCCCAAAGAGCCCAATCCCAGCCGGAATAGCCCCTCCTCCCACGAGAAAACCAAAAGGAACTGTTAAGGAAACCGAAATATTACGAACGCTTTGTGGTCCAATTCTGGAGAGCGCTGCAAATCCAGGCGGAAAGAAACAGACTGCAATGAGAGGTTGGAGAAAAACTATAAGCACAACCCAGGATCCGGGTACAATTCCAAGAAGTAAAGTGAGAAAACCTGCAAGCAGAAACACACCTCCGAGGGCAACCTTTGGACCAAGCTTGTCCGTCACCATACCCGAAAGAAATGACACTCCGAGCCCTGAGATTCGAGACAACGCTACCAAGTTATTAGCCCAACTCTGTGTCATTCCCCTTTCAAAAACAAGATAAAGGGGTAGCATAGTGTAGATGCCAAGTGAGCCACTGATGCCCAGACTGAAAAATACAATCATTACCCAAAATGATGGTTCCCTTAAAAGACTCTTTACATTAGATGGACTTGGAGGCTCTCCAGGGAAATCCCCACCTTTTCCGATGAGGGCGAATATCAGGCCAACAAATAGAGATGCCAATCCAAGCAGTGCCAGGATATTTCTCCAGGTAAACCACACCAGAAGTGCCTCAGAAATGAGGGGTGCGGTGAGAAAGCTGATATTGGGAGCTAGTTCATGAATGGCAATGGCTTTGCCCCAGTCTTCCGATCTCACTAAGGAAGTGAGGGTGCTTATCCCAGAGGGAAGGTAAAGTCCAGCTGCCAATCCAACCATTATACAGCCAATACGGATCTCCCACAAAGTGTTACTGAAGGAAACAGCGATAAGTGTTATGCTAAGGAACATAGATGAAAAAATGATAGTCTTTCTGTGAGTAAACCGGGATGAAAAAAATCCAGATCCCATGAGGGAGGTAAAGTAGCCGAGAGAAATGAGCAAAAAGAGGGATCCGGCCTCCGCATGGCTAATCTTAAGATCCATTTCTATGGTGGGCATTAATGGGGCCAGTATAATCCTTGCGATAAAGTTTAAGAAAAAGATCCCCGTCATTAAGAGTAATGGAAAAATTTGGGATCTGAGTGAAGCTGCATTTTCGTTCATTTTTTTCCTGTAACCCTATTTATTGTTATATGTCGATCGTGAAATATGCTTTCGTGTTTCATTGATAGAACATCCATTTTTACAGGCTGAAGTATATGGAAATGCCAATTGTGTGTCAATGACATAGACATACATGAATCACAGTGCAGATCATTAGCAGGCAGAATTGATTATATACCCTTGGAAAGAGCATGGTTTTATAGAGGCAGGTAGTATCTTTAAAGGAGACAAATTTCATAGGCTCCCCATTTTTGGTATGTACTGTCTTGCCAGTTACAAGCTATCCAACGGTGGTTATGGTTTTCCCTACACGGGTGTGGAGATCGCGAGCCTTGAAAAAATACAAGTTTTCTAAGATATCTTCATATCGGTCGAAGGGATGGTGAGTGAAATGAAAGCCAGGCTTCTTTCATTCGCCTAAAGATGATTTCGACAAAAGCAATGCCTTGGCTATGAATATCGGTGAGAATTCACTTCTCCCTCTCAAACGGAATTAGCAGGGCTGCAGGAGCACCTACCCTTTTTTTGGCGGCTTCCCACTTGGTGATAATCAGCAGAACCACTATAGTAAAAAGATAGGGCAGCATTCTAAGAACATAACTTGGAATTATATCCAGTCCTGCTGCCTGACAGTAGAACTGGAAGGCATTGATAAAACCGAACAGGAGTGCTCCAACAACTGCCCTTATAGGGTCCCACATTGCGAAAATTACAAGGGCGATGGCGATCCAACCCTGACCACCCGTCATCTGCTCTTTCCAACCGGGAGTATAGGCCAAAGAGAGATAGGCGCCTCCAAGTCCTGCCATTGCCCCGCCGATAAATGTATAGAGATATCTAAGTTTTGCTACATTGATACCGACCGTGTCACCGGCAGACGGATTCTCTCCGATAGCCCGCAGCTCGAGACCATATCTGGTCCTGTAAAGGAAGAGATATGCTATTGGAACAAAAAGATATGCTGGATATACGAGTGCGTTGTGAGTGAAGAAAATATCACCTATTATGGGAATCTTATGTAGAAAGAACAGATTAAACGGCTCTAATTTTAGGGAGATCTTACCGATGAGCGGCCTTCCCAGGAAGTCGCTTAGGCCAATACAAGATAGTGTAAGAGCCAGACCCGAGACCACCTGGTTTACTCTGAGAGTAATGGAAAAAAACCCATGTATCATGGCGAAGATCCCTCCAACCAGTATGGCTGCTAACACTCCCAACCAGAGTGAGTTGGAAGCGTAAGACGCGGCAAAGGCTGTCAATGCACCCATAAGCATCATTCCTTCCACGCCCAGGTTAAGAATTCCTGAACGCTCAGTGAATATCTCGCCGATTGTGGCGTAAAGGACAGCCATTGAAGATGTGATAGTAATCTTTGCGATGAAGATCACTTCAGATACCATATTTATCTTTCTCCGAGCTGGATGTGAAGACTATAATCCTGAAAGACCTGCCCTCCCAGAACACAAAAGAGGATTGCACCCTCCAGGGCCAGACTTATGGCCGATGGCACATGTATACTTATCTGGACCTGATCTCCTCCGACCATGAGACCTCCAAGGAGAATGGAGATAAGTACAATCGATCCCGGTCGGAGTCTTCCCAACCAGGCTATAATAATACCCACATATCCATTCCCTACCGCAAGCCCCTTCTGCAACCGATAATGGATACCTGCAGTTTCGCAGATACCTGCCAGCCCGGCTAGGCCTCCACTTATCAACATTATCCACAAAATATTTCGGGTAGTATTCATCCTAGCGTATTGTGCCGCCTTTATATTGGTGCCAGCTACTCTAATCTCATATCCCCATCGAGTATAGTCCAGCACAAGCCAGATCAATAGGGCTGCCGCCAACCCGATTATCAAACCTAGATGGACTCTGGTGCCGAAAAAACGGGGAAACCAGGATGGATCAGGGAAAACTGCGGTCCCCGGGAAGCCTCTTCCCGCCGGATCGCGCCATGGTCCGAAGTAAAGATGCTCCAGCCAGAATATGGCCACATAATTGAGCATCAAAGATGTAATTATCTCATTAACTTGGAATCGTGCTTTAAGGAAACCAGGGATAAGACCCCATATGCTCCCACCGAGAAAGCCTGCAAGGATCATGGCTGGAATGACCATAGGAGACGGCATATGAGGTGAGAGAAAAAGGGCTACACCTGCCCCTGCAACACCGCCCATAACAAGCTGACCTTCGGCGCCGATGTTCCAGATTAGCATCTTCCCGGCAATCATAACGGACAGACCGCAAAGGATAAGCGGCGTAGCCCGGACTAGGACCTCGGAAAAGTTATATGGACTTCCAAAGGCCCCTTTGAATATCTCAAGATATGCACGGACAGGGTTGACTCCAACCCACAGAAAGAGGAAGGCACCCAGGATCGCAGCCACCAGTATTGCTGCTGGGATGATTAGATGCCTGGTCAAGGGTAGAGGTGTGAGCCGTTTTTTTAATATGATTCTCATCTCGTATTTTTCACCCCTGCCATGAGTAGTCCTATACGTTCCATACCTTCTTCATCCTCACAGGAGATAGTATCCATAACCTGCCCTCTGAAGATGACGAGTATGGTATCAGCAAGAGATAGGACCTCCTTAATGTCCCCGGAGATAAGTAGAATGCCGCAGGTTTCTCGCAGTCGCAGGAGTTCTTTCCATATCTCTTCTGTTGCACCGATGTCCAAACCGCGTGTCGGCTGTTCAGCAATAAGAAGCAGGGGGTTCTGGGAGAGTTCCCGGGCTAGTATGAGCTTCTGTAGATTTCCTCCTGACAGCTGTCCTGCATTCATTTTAAGAGATGGTGCCGTGATGTTATATTGGGAGATCAAACTCTTTGCTTTTTCTTCCAGTCTCTTCCATCTGAGGTATGGCCCTTTTGAAAAGCGCTTTCGATCGGTAAGGGCAAAATTTTCCAGTAAAGACATATCAGGAATGCTTCCCCGCCCTTTTCGATCTTCTGGAATGTAGGCAATCCTTTCAAGCGCTTCGGCAATATCTTTTCCTTCGAGGAGGATCCGTCCATTCTCTCTAATGCGAAGATTCACGAGGCTCTCTATCAATTCCTTTTGACCATTTCCTGCTACACCCAGTATGGCGAAAATCTCTCCAACCTTAAGAGAGAAGCTGACGTCATTTACTGCAAGTCCTCCCCGGTCCCCCCGAACTGATAGTCTTTCAACTTTAAGTAGTGTATGATCGCTCTTTGCGGAGCTCTTGCCTATCTCCAGGATCACCTCCCGACCAACCATCATACGGGCGAGTTCAGTACTGACTGTGCCGTCTTTTCCCCTCACTTTATCTGGTCTGATCGTGCTCATGACCTTCCCTCTTCTAAGGACCGTAATGTAGTCAGATATTTCCCGGACTTCCTCGAGCTTATGGGTGATAAAGACAATAGATCTTCCTTCCTCCTTGATTCGCTGCATTATAACAAAGAGTTGCTCGATTTCCCGGGGTGTGAGTACGGATGTGGGTTCATCCATAATGAGTATATTAACCTTCCGGAAGAGCATACGCAGGATCTCAACGCGTTGTTGCTCTCCCACAGACAGCTCCCAGATTCGAGCTCTGCTGTCTATGGCGAGCCCATATCTTTTAGAGAGTTCAGTAACCTTCTTTTCATGGGCTGCAATATCGAGAGCAAATGGACCGGGCATACCCAAGATGATGTTTTCGGCTACTGTGAAGTTGTCCACCAGCTGAAAATGCTGATGAATCATGCCTATTCCGTGATCAAGGGCATCCCGCGGTGAGTGAAAAGTGACCTTTTCGCCATTGATCAGTATCTCCCCTTCGTCAGGCAGGTAAAAACCGGAGAGGATATTCATAAGTGTCGACTTACCTGCTCCGTTTTCTCCCAGGAGGCTGTGGATTTCACCCTTCAAGAGGCGAAAGTTAACTCCTCTGTTTGCAACAACATCCTGAAAATTCTTCACGATTCCCTTCATGAAGACTGCAGGAACATTTTTGGGAGAACTGGAAGGCATATCTATGTCTCTTATTTTTTGGGGAGGAATTGTGGATCAGGTAGCGTTCCGATCCAGTGGATATTATACGACAGGCCCTTATAGAGGGGTTTCAACTCTCCTTCCCTTGCCACACAAAAGGTTCCTATGATCTTTAAAGC